>Ga0190269_10000244_pt1 | contig 29314 bp, 23 predicted proteins | sample Popmic249IS_FD_133749 | JGI IMG/M metagenome (GOLD analysis project Ga0190269, IMG submission 133749) | Populus adjacent soil microbial communities from riparian zone of Blue River, Arizona, USA - 249 IS | ecosystem: Environmental > Terrestrial > Soil > Riparian zone | place: USA: Arizona... | reverse complement strand
TTCACAACGGCGGTCGCGGGACCCGCTCCGCAAGCTCCGCGGCTCCCGACCTCCGGTTTGATTTCGGCCTCGACAACGCACCGCAGACGGCTAGCCTCTGGCTCGAAACGCTCTGCGGGTGGCAAGTCGTACATGCCGACTCAAGAGGATCCACGCTCCAGCGCCGACAGCGGCCCTGACACCGGCGGCGACGCCGAGGGCGTGGTGCGGCCATCTGCTTCGAGGATCAGCGGGCCAGCACGTGCGAGCGCCGTCTGGAGGCGCGCGCGCGACAGTGAGAGCGACCCCACCCTGGCGCTCGCGCCCGTGGCGTTGCCCGCGCTCGCCGAGACCGTGCGCTGCGAAGCCACGCTGTTGTTCGCGGACCTGTACGGCTACAGCGACTTCACGGAAGAGCGCGACATCGAGCAGGTGGCCGCGGTGGTGGGCGCGATCAAGCAGGAGGCTGCGCGCATCGTGCACGCTCACGGCGGCATCGTGAACCAGTTCGTGGGTGACGAGATCATGGCGCTGTTCGGCTTCCCGAAGGGCCGGCAAGACGCACCGCGCCGCGCGATCGAGGCCGCGCTCGAGCTGCACGCCTTCGTGCGCTCGGCCGACATGCGCGAGTGGCTGGGCCCGGAGCGGCAGCTGCGCCTGCACAGCGGCATCGACGCGGGCGTGGTGCTCCTGCGCACGCGCGACGTACGCAACGGCCTGTTCGAGCTGACAGGTGGCGCTGTCAACCGCGCCGCGCGCCTGCGCTCGCTCGCCGGACCGGACGAGCTGCTCGTCAGCCAGCGCGTGCAAGCGCGCATCGGGCACTTTTTCCACGCGGAGCAGTGCGCGACGGACAGCGTCGCGAGCCGGGACGAGAGCGCGACGCCGTTCCGCATCCTGACGCGGCGCGAGTCGGCGCCGGCGCCGCCGCCGTCCGCAGCGCCCATGCCCCCGGCCCGCAGCGAGCTGGCCGAGCTGCAGCGCTTCTGGACCGATCGCCACGCGCGGACCGGTGGGCTCGTGGTCGTGCAGGGTGCAGCCGGCAGCGGCAAGAGCCTGCTTCTCGGCAGCTTCGCGGCGCAGCTCGAACGGGAGGGTGCCCGTGCCTTGAGCGTGCGCTGCCGCGATGACGACCGCCGGCCGTTCTCGGCGCTCGCCGGGCTGTTGGCCGGCCCACAGGCGAGCCCGTCCGACGGCGAGAGCGACGCGGCGCTGGCCGAGCTCCGGTCCCGGTTGCAGCAAGCCGCTGCGGGCCCGAGCGATCCACAAGCTTACACGGCGTTCACCCGGAGCGCGGCCGAGCTGCTGGCGCGACACGTGGAGGCGTCCGGGCAGACGCACGCGATCCTCATCGACGACGTGCAGTGGCTGGATCCGAGCAGCCGCGCGGTGCTGCTGCACCTCGGCGAGCGGCTCTTCCCACAGGGCCATGTGTTCGTGTGCGCCGCGCGCGACGACGACGCCAGCCTGCAAGCGCTGGATCGCTTCCGGACCTCGCTGCACAGCGAGCAGAGCGCGACCATCCAGCTCGGGCCGCTGAGCGCTGCAGACGCGCGCGGGGTGCTCGTCGAGTACCTGGGGAGCCACGCGCTGCGTGCACCGCAGATCGTGGAGCAGCTGACCTCGCTCAGCGACGGCACGCCGCTCAGCTTGCTCGAGCTGCTGCTGCTCTTGCTGGAGAACAAGTACATCGAGGCGCGCGACGGCAGCTGGCAGCTCGATCCCGCCTCGCTCCGCTTCCTGCAGCTCTCCGCGAGCGCCCGGGCCCTGATCGAGCGCCGCATCGCACGCCTCGCGCCCGACACGGTGGAGGTGCTGCGGGCGGCGGCGATCGTGCGCGGAAGCATCGACGTCTCGCTACTGTCCGCGGTCACCGTACGCGATCAGGAGCAGGTGCAGGCCGCGCTCGACGACGCTGCGCTCGCGCGCATGATCGAGCTGGACGCGCACGGCGCACCGCGCTTCGCCCACGACACGATCTGGGAGGTGCTGCTATCCAACATGTCGGAGGCCGAGCAGCGCGCTCTGCACCAGCAAGTGGTGCACGTCATGCGCGAGCGTGTGAGCGCGGGCGACGCGTACACGTTCGAGCTGGCGCGCCACTGCGCAGCCGGTGTGCTGGAGCAAGACCCCCGTGCGTCGTTCGAGATCTTGCAGCGCGCAGCGCAGCTCGCGAGCGCGGCCCACGACGATGCGTTGGCGCTGACGTTCCTGCGCCCCGCCGTGCGCGCTGCAGAGCTCGGCGGCTTCGATCCGGGCCCCACGTTCCACGCGCAGCTGGCCGAGGCGTGCCTGCGCCTTGGCGAGCTGGACACGGCGTACCAGAGCTTCGAGGCGGCCGCTGATCACACCGCGCCGGGATTCGAGCGTGCGCACTTACTCGGGCGCATGGCCTGGATCCGGCACTATCACGCGCAGGGCACACCCGCGTCGCAGATGCTCCGCCGCGCGCTGCGCGAGTGCGGCACAGAGTTTCCGGAGAGCGCGGCCGCGGCGCTGCGACACGCGCTCGCGCAGCAGGCACGCCGCGCGCTGCCGAGCGCCGCGCGGCTCGACGTGCGCCAGCGCGAGATCGTGTGCGGCCTGTACGCGGAGCTTGCGCGCGTGTACCTCGACTCCTCGCAGGTGGGGCTCGCGATCGCGGCCGGGGTCTGCCTGTACGCGAGCGCGCGGGCTCTCCCGGAGTGCCGCGCCCGCGTGCGCGCCGATGCGCTGAGCGCTTTTTTCATGCTGGCGCTCGGTGCACGTGCGCGCAGCCGGCGCACCTTCGCGCGCGCGCTCGCGAGCGCGGAGCGGCTGCGTGATCCGCAGGCCATCGCGTATTGCCACCAGCTCGGCCACGTGTTGTGGGCGTGGCTGGGCGACCTGGACGCGAGCGCCGAGCATGCGGCGCAGGCGGTGATCCAGGGCGGACAGTACCTGGAGCTCGGCGAGCTGTGCCTGCTCGCGCTCGGCATGTACACGATCGAGTCGTACCGTGGACACGTCGATCGCGCGCTCGGTTGGCTGGAGCACGCGATCGAGCGCGTGCGCACGGCGGGGCACGCGCCAGCCATGTTCGCGCTGGTCGAGGAGGCCGCGTGTGCGGCGCTGGTCAGCAGCAATCGCCAGGACGAGATCGTGCACCTGAAGTCCAGGCTGCGCTACGTGAAGCGGGCCGAGGTGCAGCGCACGGGCATCCTGCAGCAGGTGTCGTTTCAGTTCCGCGTGCAGTATCTGATCGAGCGCGGTGATCCTGGGCCGGAGCTCGAGGAGCTCATCGCGGAGTTCGCGAGCCACGGGCTGAACCCCAGGCGCGTGCACCTGAACGTGGTGGTGTTCTACGTCCAGGTGGCGCACGTGCGCGTGCACCAGTGCCTGCGTGCGACGCCCGCGCAGCTTCCGCCGCTCCGGGCTGCGCTCGATCGGGCGCTGAAAGACGTGGAGGCCAGCACGCGCCTGCCGCTGATGTACGCGCACACGCGCGTGCTGCAGGCGGCGCAGGCGCACTTCCGCGGCCGGAGCGAGCTGTGTGAGCAGCGCCTCTTCGAGGCCGAGAAGATCGCGCGCGCGGAGGGCATGCCGTGGGTGCTGTACGCGGCGGCACGCCTCCGCGCGCACCGCCTGCGCGCCGAGGGCAAGCGCGACGCCGCCCTTGACGAAGCGCGCGTCGCGACGCTGTACGCCGCACAGCACGGTCAGCTCGGTCGCCTGCAGCTGATCCGCGACGAGTTCGACATCGAAGAGCCGTGAGCCTCAGCGCCGCTCCAGCCAGCGCACCGAAAACACCTCGCGCGGGAACGCCACGTTGAACTCGACCTCGCGGAACTCGATGCGCGTGACGGACTGCTTCTTGACGTGATCGACCACGGTCATCTTCGTGGGGAACTTGCGCCCATTCGGGAACTCCTTGACGTCGGCCATGGTCCACGTCTTGAGCAGCATGCCCGACAGCGCGTACAGCTCCTGCTTGATGGGAATGTACGTCTGCTTGTCGACGTACGTGATGCGCTTCGGATAGGTCACGCCATCGTCTTTTGCTTTGAGCTCGAGCACCCAACAGCTGCGGCCGTCCAGCTCCGCCGCGCCTGTCACCTTCGCGTTGTAGCGCTTGCGCAGCTCGCGGGAGGCAAGCATGTCCTCGTACGAGACGTCCGAGCCCATCATGCCCTCGCGCAACATGTGTCCCGAGATCTTCTGCACGCGATCCACCCCAGGCAGGTAGATCCAGAGCTCATCGCCGAGCTTGAGCATGCGCGTGCCCTTGTCACGCGCGGGCGCCACGTACTCCATGGCGGCGTCCTCCTCACCCCGCCCGTAGCTCACCATCTCGTAGCTGCGCGTGCGCCGGCCCTCGACGGTCATCAACGTGCGCGTCTTGCGCGCCTCGAATGTCAGGTTCTTGTCCATCGACGCCAACAGCTGCTCCGCCGTCGGCGGCGCGGCATCCTGTGCGGACGTCAGGCTGCCTAGAAAGAGACACATGCCACAACAAAGATAACTGACACCACGCCGCATGTTGCTCATGTTACCTCCCTGACCGCATCGCGGATACCGGCTCGATGCTCGCGGCGCGCAGCGCCGGCACCAAGCTCCCGAGACATGCCATCAACAACCCGAGCCCGAGCGAGCTGAGCGCGGCGTCCCAGGTCAAGCGCCCGTACACGGTCTCGCTCACCACGACGTTCGAGCTCGCGGCCACCCGCGATCCGAGGTGTATGCCGTGCTCCTGCAGCCACCACGCGGGAAATGCGCCGAGCGCAAGCCCGAGCAAGCCGCCGACGAACGCGATCGCAAGCGCCTCGCCCACGAACATGCGCACCGTCCCCCAGCGCGATAGCCCCAGCGCGCGCAGCACGCCGATCTCGTGCGTGCGCTCCAGCACCGACATCATCATCGTGTTCCAGATGCCGAGCGCCGTGAGAAACACGATCACTGCGACGATCACGCCCTCGATGGCACGCATCGTGCCGGACAGGCTCTTCCACGGCTCGCGCACGGACCAGGCCCGCACGTCGTATGTCGCGAGCTCCGGCAGCGCCGCGAGCTCTCGAGCGAGCTGCGGCGCTTCATCGAAGCGCTCTCCGTACACGAGCAGCTCCGTCGCCCCGCCCTCGATGTCCGTGAGGAACTGCACCGCCGGCAGCGGCACGAATAGCTGCTGGTCGAGCCGGCCGCCCCCCATGCGCACGATGCCCACGAGCTTGGGCTTGATGGGAGAAAGCGATCCGTCCTGCGTCATGCCGAGCAGCAGCAGCTCGTCGCCGAGCTTCGCGCCGAGCTCTTCGACGAGCTTCACACCGGCGATCACCTCGTCCCCGCTGCCACTGAAGAAGCGGCCCGCGGTCAGCTTGTCCGCAACGCCGAGCTTGTCGCGAAAGTAGCTGAGCTCGCCGCCGATCAACGGCGCGAGCACGTCGCCGATCTCCTCGCCCACGCTGACCGTGACACCGGTCACGATGCGCGGTAGCACGGCCGTGACGCGTGGCGCCGCGCGCAGGCGTTCGACGAGCGGCGCGGTCTCAGCGATGTTCTCGTACAGCGGCACGAGCTCCTCCCGCGCCGCAAACGGCCGCGTAACGATGCGCACATGACCGTCCAGCGCAGCCGCGGTCGTCAGGAGCCCTCCGAACATGCCGCGCAGCCAGCTCAGCGCGACCAGCAGGAGCGCGACGCTGCACACGACCATGCCGGCCGTGAGCACGGTGCGCGTGGGGCGCCGGAGCGTGTTGCGAAGCGCGAGCCGCGTGCTGGTGCTGTGTTTCATGGGGCCCTCACCGCCTCCGCGGGCGACATGCGCGAGGCCACGCGCGCGGGAAAGATCGAGGCGAGCACGGCCACGATGCTGCCGAGCGCGATGCACAGCGCGGCCACCGTGAGGCTGGGCTGCGTGTACAGCAGCACCGAGACGGACACGTTGCTGCCGGTCTGCTCCAGCATCTGGCTGAAGTCGAGCGGGTGCTCCGCCCAGTGCGCCGTGAGCAGGCTGCCCCAGGCTGCGCCGAGCAGGCTACCGACGACGCCGACCAGCGCGCCTTCCAGCACGAACAGCCGCAGCACGCCGCGTTCCGTCATGCCGAGGCTGCGCAAGGTGCCGATCTCGCGCACACGTTCGTACGCGGCCATCAAGATAGTGTTGGCGATGCCGAATGCGGCGAGCGCCATGAGGATGAGCATGATCAGGTCGAGCGCGCGGCGGCGCACCTGTTGCATCGCGATCAGGTCGGCCGTCTCGTCCAGGTACGTGACGACGCTGGCGTGCGCGCCGAGCAGCGGCGCGAGCTCGGCCGCGAATGGCTGCGCCTGCTCGCGCGCGTGCAGACGTACGTGCAGGTGGCTCGAAAGCTCCGTCGCAAGTAGCTCGCGCGTGAGCTTCTGCGGCGCGAAGATGCTGAACAGATCGAGGCCCGCATTGTGCGTGGACAGGATGCCGCTGACTCGCACCTCGAGCGCGTTCATCGCACCGCGGTGCGTGCGCACCTGCAGCACGAGCGGCGAGCCGACCGAGAGGGAAAGCAGGCGCGCGAGGCGTGCGGAGATGGTGACTTCGCGCGCGTCCGGATCGGGCAAGCGACCCACGACTTGCCAGTGTTTGCGCGAGAACACGCGCGCATCGCGCACGGGATCGTAGCCGATGCCCACGGCGCGCAGCGAGTCGGAGCCCGAGGCCGCGATCGGCGCGAAATACGTGCGCTCGGTCCAGGCCAGCGCGCGCTGATCCAGCAGCGCACGCGCTTCGCTCGGGATCTCGAGCAGGCGGTCGACCGGGTGCCGACCGAACTGCAGCGGGTAGTCCGCGGGGCGTGCGAGCACGTGGCCGACTGTGTCGTCGATCGCGGAGACGAGCACGTTTTCGGTCAGGCCACTGACGAAGCCCTCGCCGAGGATGAACAGTCCCACACCCGCGATCACCGCGCTCATGGTCAAAAGCGTGCGGCGCGGCGCGCGCAGCAAGTTACGAACGGCGAGGCGCAGCTGCGTCATGCGGGCACCGCGGCTACGGGGATCTCGTCGCTCACGATCTTACCGTCGCGCAACGTCACCACGCGCCTCGCGTGCGCCAGCACGCGCGCGTCGTGCGACGACAAGAGGAACGTGGTGCCGAGCTCGCGGTTCAGGCGCTCCATGGTGGCGAGCACCTGCTCTCCATTCGCAGAATCGAGGTTCGCGGTGGGCTCGTCTGCGATCACGATCAGCGGTTGCTTGACGAGCGCGCGCGCGATGGCTACGCGTTGCTGCTGTCCGCCCGAGAGCTGGTTCGGGCGGCGGCTCTCGAGCCCGCCGAGGCCCACCTGTGCGAGCGCCGCGCGGGCGAGGCTGCGGTGATCGCCGCTGCGCTCGGCCAGCTCGAGCGCGAGCTCCACGTTCTCTTGCGCGGACAAGACCGGGATCAGATTGAACGACTGGAAAATGAAGCCGATCTTGTCCGCGCGCAGGCGCGACAGCTCCTGCGAGCTGCGCGCGCTCAGCGCTTGACCTTCGAGGAGCAGCTCGCCCTGCTCCGGGCGATCGAGACAGCCCACCTGATTCAGCAACGTCGTCTTGCCCGAGCCCGATGGCCCGCAGAACACCGTGAACTCGCCGGCCTCGATGCCGAGCGAGACCGAGTCGAGCGCGAGCACGCGCGCGGGGCCCGTGCCGTAGCCTTTGGTGACGTTGCGCAATTCGCAGATCGGCATGGCGTTCTCCTCAGAAGCTCGCGCGAGACCACAGCGTGACGGTGGCGTCGGGCACGAGACCGGATAGATCGACGCTTACGGCGTCGCCGAGCGTGCCATAGCGCAGACGCAGGTCACGCCGGCCCGGCTTGAGCTCTCCGCCGCCGGCAGCGGCGTAGGGGACCTGCGCGGACAGCGCCAGATCCAACCAGTCGAGCGCGTTGTAAGACACGGTCGGGACGAGGAGACCCGTTCCGTCGTTCAGGTTTTGCAGCCAAGCGAGGCTCGCCGACAGCTCGGGGATGAACAGCACGTTCGCTCCCGCGACCAGATAATCGCGGCCGAGCGTGAACGCCGCGAATGGGTCGCGCGCCGGGCTCGCGCCGACGCTCAGCGGCAGGCTCCCACAATCGGGGCCGCGGATCCCACCGAGGATCGCGTTGCGCTGGTAGCCGGAGGGATCGGTGGAGCCGGCGCCATTGCGGTAGTACTGCAGGAACGCGGTGGCGCGCTCGAAGATCGAAAATGAGTAGTCGATGCCGGCGGCGAGCTCTTCGTGCGGCGTTTCGCCGACCAGATACGCCGCCTCGAGCCAGTAGCCCACCTCCAGAGTGCCGCGGATGTCGATGCCGATCAGACCGTTGCGATGTGCGCCGCGATAGACGGACACGAGCGCGAAGTCCGTGCCGGCCCAGTTGAGCCGCAGCTTGGCCGCCGCGCGCAGCTCGTTCAGCGCATCGTTGCTCGCGACGACCGCGGTCACGTCGTGGCTCTCGCCGATCGGCACCACGGCGCGCACGGCGTTGACACCGCGGCGCGCGCGCCACGGCTCGGCAAGCAGCACCTCCGGAAACGGATCGGTGGGATTGAAGAACTGCGCCGAGCCCCAGTTCAGCGCTTGCCGACCCACGCGCACGTCCAGCGCGCCGGCGTAGACGTCGAGGTACAGGCGATCGACGTACAGGTAGTCGGCCGCGCCATCGATCCGCAGCAGCGTGTTCTCGTAGCGGGGCCAGCGGCATTGCAGCTCCTGCAGCACGGGCCCGAGCGCGCTCGCTTCGAGCGTGCGCTCGAGCTCGCGCGTCAGATCTCGGCCCTGGCGCAGGCCGGCTTCGACCGTGGCGACCAGCTTGATCCGCTCCGACAGCTCCGCGGTGAGAGTCGGTCGCACGCGCTCCACCAGCTGCCAGGCTTGCCCATCGGCGCCCGGAAAGAGCGACAGGCGCAGCTCCGCGAAGCCCTGCGACCCCGTGGACTCCTGCGCGTGCAGCGCGCCGGGCAGCGCCCCGAGGAGCAGCGCGGCGCACGCCGCCCAGCGCTTCATGCCGCACCGATCCCGCGCACCAGCATGTGCGACAGCTGTCGTGCGTAGCGCTCGAGGCTCAGCCCGGAGCGGACGCGCTCGTCGAGCAGCTGCCCGGCCGTGTACAGGACGCCGAGCAACGTCAGCGCGCGCTCCTCGCGGACGCGCGCGCTCAGGCGGTCGAAGCCCGCCACGCCGCGGAGGAGCGCGAGCACGCTCGCGAGCTGCACGCGCTGCACCTGCGCGCGCAGCTCCGGCCCGAGCTCTTCCAGAAACAGCAGAAGCTCACGGTCGCCGCTCATCAGCTTCGCGATCAGCGGCGACTGCTGCAGGCTGAGGAGCGCGAGCTCCAGGTAGCGCTGCAAGCGTTCGGCCGGCTCCAGTGTCTCCGAGAGCAGCGGCTCGAAGCGCTTCACGAGTCCCTTCTTCTCCTCGGCGACGGCGTGAAACAACAGCTCCTGCTTGTTCTTGAAGTGCACGTACACGGTGCCCTTCGCCACGCCAGCCTCGCGCGCGATGTCGTCCACGCTCGTGTGCTGATAGCCGCGGGTCTGAAACAACGCCGTGGCCGCACGCAGCAGACGTGCGCGCGTCTTGGTCTTTGGATCGGCGGGATCGCCGACGATGCCGAGCTCTTCGAGCGCGGCGACCGCCTGGGCCAGCTCACGTAGCCGAGTCATACGGACTGACCAATTACGCTCGGTTAGTCATTTCGTCAAATGCCGTGTGTAGGCCACATGCACCGCGGGAAGTCCGAGGGGAGCTCGGCGAGGCTTCTCTTGCCTGCGCTGCACGCGCGGGCTGCTCTTCAACCGCGCGTGCAGCTACTCACACACGCGCCTGAGATCGAGCTACCCCAAGAACGTGCCGACCAGCGCCATGAGGCCGACCACGAGCCAGGCAGGCGCGGACCAGTGCTCGAGCAAGCCGAACGCGAGGAACGCGGCGGCGGCGTCGTACGGCGTGCGCACGGTCTCGCTGAAGACGGGGTTGTAGAGCGCCGCGAGCAACACGCCGACGACCGCAGCGTTCGCGCCGGCCAGTGCGGCCTGCGCCCAGCGCTGGCTGCGCAGGCGATGCCAGAACGGCAGCGCGCCTCCGATCAGCAGCCACGCCGGCAGGAAGATCGCGAGCAGACACCACAGCCCGTTTGCCGCGCTCGGCGTGCCCTGCCCCATCGCGGCGCCGAGGTAGGCCGAAAACGCGAACATCGGTCCAGGCAGCGCCTGCGCCATCCCGTAGCCAGCGAGGAATTGATCGTCGCTGAGCCAGCCGGGCGGGACGACCTCCGCGCGCAGCAGCGGTAGCACCACGTGGCCGCCGCCGAACACGAGCGAGCCCGAACGATAGAAGCTGTCGAAGACGGCGAGCGCGTGCAAGCCGGTGGCGGAGGCGAGCACGGGCAGAAGCACGAGCAACGCCGCAAACAGCACGAGCGCTGCGCTCGCGAGCGCATGTGTGTGCTTGCCGCTGAGGGCGGCAGGTGCGTCCGCGACCGAGACCGAGTCGCGGTAAAGCTGATAGCCGACGAGGCCACCGGCGGCGATCACCGCGAGCTGGGCGATGGCGCCGGGCACGCTCAGCAGCACCGCCGCCGCCAGCAGGCAGAGCGTGACGCGCGCGCGATCCGGGCACAGCTTCTTGCCCATGCCCCACACGGCGTGGGCGACGACGGCGACTGCGGCCAGCTTGAGGCCGTGCAACCAGCCCGCGTGGCTCAAGTCCGTCGCGCCCGCGATGCCGTACGCGAAGCCGATCATGAGCAGCGCCGATGGCAGGGTGAAGCACGCCGAAGCCGTGAGCGCGCCGGCCAGCGCCGAGCGCTGTAAGCCCAGGCCGAACACGACCTGACTGCTCGCGGGACCGGGCAGGAACTGGCAGAGGGCCACGAGGTCCGCGTACTGCGCGTCGTCGAGCCACTTGCGCTTGTCCACGAACTCGGTGCGCAGATAGCCGAGATGCGCGATCGGGCCGCCGAAGGACACGCAGCCGAGCCGCAGAAACGCCCAGGCCACCTCGAGCAAACCATGTTGCGTGTCGGCTCGCGGCTGCACGGACGTCGGTTCGAGCATGCGCCCCGTATACGATGGCCGTACACACGGTGCAATCGCGCTAAGATGGCGCGGTGACCGAGGGATTCGAGGCCGAGCTCGACGCACTGTTTCAGCTGCCGCCCGCCGAGATGGTGGAGGCGCGCAACGCACTCGCCGCGCGCTTGAAGAAGTCCGGCGCGCGCGACACGGCGACGCTGGTGAAGGCGCTGAAGCGACCCGCGCCCGCGGCCTGGGCGATCAATCAGGTGTTCTTCCGCGAGCGCGCGTGCCTCGAGAGCGCGCGAGCGGAGGTGGTGCGCGTGCGCGAGCTGCAGGCGACCGACGGCGTGGATCGCCAGCAGCTCGCAGCGGCGGTGGCTGCGCAGCGCACCGCGCTGCAGGCCGTCGTGGATGCGGCGCTGCGCTACTGCGCTGCGGCGGGGCTACCGACGGGTACGCAGCAGGAGCGCAGGGTCTTCGCGACGGTCCAGGGTTGGCTCGGCGGCAACGGGGAGGAAGCGCCGGGCCGAATGACGCGCGAGCTGGAGCCGAGCGGCTTCGAGGGCCTCGGGCTGCTCGCGGCACCTGCGCCGCTGCCAGCTGCAGCATCGGCGCCACCTCCGCCGCTCAAAGCGGCAGCGGCCGCAGCGTCGGCCTCACTTCCGCCGCTGAAAGCGGCAGCGGCGGCGCCGGCCGCGCGGCGGGAGCCTGCACGCACGCCCGCGCCAGCACCGCCGGCGGGGCCGAGCCCCGAGGAGCTGGCGTTGCGCGCGCGCCAGGCCGCACAGGCGCGCGTGCTCGAGAAGAAGCAATCCGTGGAGTGGGCGAGAGAACGGCTCGGCGAGCTGCAAAAGAAGCAGGGACTCGCGGAGCAAGCAGTCGAGCGCGCGAAGCACGAGGTGGAAGACGCGGAGAAGGCCCTCGCAAGCTGCCGCGCCCGGCTCCTGGAGCGCGAAGCCGAGCTCGCCCGCCGCCGCAACGAAACGGCCGACGCCGCGCGAGCCCAAAATGCCGCCGAGCTCGCCCTAACCCAAGCCCGCGCCACCCTCGCAAAGCTCTGACCTGCGCCCGCACACCCGCTCGCTCCTGCCCAAGCGCCCGCCGACCTCGAGAATCTCTGAGCGGCGGCCGCACTCTCCGCGGAGCCGCGAAAAGCGCCGATGCCAAGCGGCGGCACGTAGCCTGCTCTTCGCACCCCCACGCCGCGCGAGCCGCGGCACGCGCCCGCATCTCGCCCGCAACGAGCGAGCGCCGGCACCAGCCCAAGGCCGATGGGTCCGACTGCGTGCCGGGATCGCGGAGTGGCTTGCAACGCCCGGTGGTCGCCGTGCTCTATCATCCGGCTGGCGCACTGGGGTGCTAACCGGCGGTTGGCAGCGTGGGTTGCAGGGCGTGATGTCGGGTCCGCTCGTGCGGCCGCTGTAGTGACGCCGTGCGCGGCACAGGGCTTGCTCGTATGCGGCGGGACGGAGTCGTGGGGCTCCCCTCCATGCGCTTGCACCGGGACGAGACCGGGCAGCGCCTGCTGGCATCCAGGACACTTCGAGGAGGCACGCCGCATGCTCAAGCCGCACGCCTGCGCTGCTCTGCGCGCTGACGCGAAGCGCTCGCGCCGCCGCGCCCGCGGCATCACGCTGGTGGAGGTGCTGATCACGCTCGCGCTGTGCGCGCTGGGTTTGATGGCCACGCTCGGCTCGCTGCGCGCGGCCGTCGGGAACCAGGCCGCGGTCATGGGCGCGCACATCGCAAGCCTCAGCCCGGCGGAGTCGCGTCCGCAGGCGCCTCGGCCTCCGCCGCCACTAGCGGCACCCGAGCCAGAGAAGAAGCGCGACGGTGGTGGTTTCTGGGGTAAGGCGTGGAACTTCGTGCTCGACAACGCGCCCATCGTGAGCGAGGCGCGCACCTTGATGGATCCGAACGCGAGCTGGCTCGACAAGGGGCTCGCGGTCGTCAGCCTGGCTTCGTACTTCACACCTGCCGGTCCCGCCGTAAAGCTCGCGACCAAAGGCGTGGGTCTCGCCGCGCGCGGCGCGCGCGACGTAAAGCGCGCTGACAAAGCCGTCGACCTGGCGGACGACGTGGACGACGGCGCCGATCTGGCCGGCGCGGCGGGCAAGCGCAAACGCGAGCCCGAAGCCGAGGATCCATCGCAACCCAAGCCCGACGAGCCTGACTGTCAGGACGGCATTTGCAGGTATGGTTGCTTCGCGGCCGGCACGATGGTGTGGAGCGAGCACGGCCATCGCCCGATCGAGTCGATCGCGATCGGCGATCGCGTGTGGTCGCGTGATCCGCGCACGGGCGTGATCGCGCTGAAACGCGTGCTGCAGACATTCATCCACGACTCGCCCGTGATGAGCTTGCTCGTCAGTGATGGGACACAAGCCGAGCAGCTAACTGTCACACCCAATCACCCGTTCTGGGTCGATGGCGCGGGCTGGCGAGGCGCAGGCGAGCTGCCGCAAGGGGCGCAGCTGTCCACGGCAGCCGGCTCGCTCACGGCCCTCAGCGCTCCGGCATCCCTGTACATGACGCGCGTGTACAACTTCGAGGTCGAGGACTCACACACGTATTTCGTCGGTCTGCTGCACGCCTGGGTTCACAACGACTGCGAGTGGGAGATCGACGAGGACACGCTCGACGCCCTGCACGACAACTACGGACCGGACATCGCCGAGGGCGTCCGCTACAACGCGGAGCGTTACGCGCAAGGCGCCACGTCGCACGCGCTGCCCGGCATCGGCAAGGATCCGGAGGCGCTCGCGAAGTACCTGGCGAAAAAGCGCGACTACCCTTATCGCGACGCGAGCACGGGCAAGGAGATCGCGTACGACGAGGACCTGAGCGTGCTCATCATCAAGGAACCAGGCCGGGTCCACGCGTACGAAATCCCGCCCGACGACTGGTCGCGCTATCTGTTGCAGGGCCGCTACAAAGCGAAAGGCGGTTGATTGCGCAAGCTTGGGGCAGCCTGCGGTGCTCATCGCGCCGCCGCTCACGGCTGCAGGGCGCAGCGATGGAGGTGTGCTACAACGGGCGCCGTCCCCCTCGATCCCAGCACGCGCGCGCGGCTGGAGGGAGCTCCGTCCGTGCCTCTGCCCCGCGAATGGCTCGTTTCTGGTTTCTTGCTGTGGAGCGCCTGCGCGCAAGAAGGTCAGCCACTCGATCTGACGAAGCTCGCGTCCGGACGTGGTGGAAGCGCCAGCACGGCGGGACGAGGCGGAAGCGGCGCCTCCGCACGCCCCGGCAGCGGCGGCGCAGGCAAGCCGCAGAACCCACTGCTCGCAGATCCGGACGCCGGCGCGGGCGGCTCGAGCCGCCGCAACCCTGGCAAGCCAGAGACCTGCGACGGCACCGACGACGATGCGAACGGCATCATCGACGACCTCGACGTCGACGGCGATGGCGTATGCGACTGCCTGCGGATCGCGACCATCGGCCAAATCGGCCCGTGGAGCAACGGCGGCAACGTGCTCAAGACCTGGCTGAACGCGCGCAGCGCCACGCCCGCGGTCGAGCTCGGCGATCAGGTCCTCACTGAGCAGCTGCTCGAGCCGTTCCAGGTGATCGTGGTGCTGTATGTCGGCGAGGCCGAGCTGTCGACGAACGGCCAGACCTTGCGCGCACATCACGTCATCTCGGCGAGCGAAGCGGAGGCGCTGCGCCAGTGGGTCGCGCGCGGCGGTGGCGTGATGTCGACCATCGGCTACCTCTCGGACATGTCGATCGAGGCCCGCAACGTGAATCGACTGCTGCGCCCGCTCGAAATCACGTACCGCGAGACTGCGCCGCAGGTGAACGGCATGATCGAAGACTGGGAGTCTCACCCGATCACGCAGGGCGTGACACGTGTCGCGACGCACACGGGCGCGGAACCGATCGGCGCGGCCGGCAGCGCGCTCGCGCGCGACGCCCAGGACGTGGTGGCGCTGCGCGTGCGCGAGTACGAGAAGGGCCACGTGCTCGTGTGGGGCGACGAGTGGATCACCTACGACAGCGAGTGGCAGTCCAACACTCAGCAACAAGTCGAGCGACTGTGGCTCAACAGCTTCAAGTGGCTGACGCCAGCCAACATGTGTCAGGTGCCGCTGCTCTGAGCGTGCTCACTCCGCGGGCGGAGTGACCTTGATGTAACCGCCGTCGATCAGCACGTGCAGCGCGCCTGCGATCTGGATGTCGTCCAGAGGGCAGTTGTTGAACACGGCCTCGAGCTGCGTCTGCTCGAGCGCGACCTGCAGCACGTCGAGCTGCTCCGGCGACAGGTCGCGCAGCTTCGCCGTGAGCGGGTGCGCGAGCGCGATCAGCGACGCCATCGGCGGCAGCTCGATGCGGTGCACCTCGTCGAAGATGCGCAGGCCTTCCATGAGCGCGGCTTCCGTCGACAGCTCGAGCCGCGAGGGCAGCGCGCCGTCGGCGGCCGGCTCCATGTAGAACATGCCGTGGCGCCACGTGATGATGCGGTACACGCACTTCTCGGGCGAGAGCTGCTCGGACTCGTTGATCGTGGCGTTCACGATCACGCCCTTCTCGAGATACACCTTGCCGAGGTCCGTATCGGTCTTCACCACGAGCGCGCCCGTCTTGCGCGACGAGCCGAACAGCTGCAGCAAGTCGGGCAGCGGCACCTCGTCGATGGCGCCGGACATGCTGTGCTGCTGGTTCGTGCGCCGCGCCTCGGCGACCTGCTGGATCTTTTTGGCCGGCGCCGCGGCTGACAGCGGCGCATCCGATGCGACCAGCTTGATGATGCTGGTCCCGATCAGCACGCGGTCGCCGTCGTTCAGGCTCGCGCGCTTGATGCGCTCGCCGTTCACGAACGTGCCGTTGGTGGACCCGAGGTCCTGGATCGTGACCTGCTCCGCCTCGACGGTGATCTTCGCGTGCTTGCGCGAGACCATGTCTTCGACGAGCACCATGTCCAGGTCACTCGATCGACCCACGATGATCTCGGAATTCGGCGGAAGCGGGAACTCGCCGCCCTGGTACTTCCCCGAGATGAAACGCATCGCGTAATGCTTCATGGACAGGTGATGACCCAGCGACCAGTGTGCCGCCTGCGGTTCGGCCTCCACGCCGAAAAACGCCTTAGCAGCTCGATAAATTTAGAAGTTCCGAGGGGTCCAGGTCAAGCTTACGCTCGTATCGCACCTGCCCTCCCGGGGGAATATCTGGCAGCAGCGCCGGAAATGGAGCCAACCCGAAGCGCCCCGTCCACGTTCACCTGCACGTGAACGTGAACGGCTATCCGCCCAGACGGCAGCAACACAGTAGTCCGCCTACACGCGCGCCGCCCACACGAACCTGCCCGTAAGCCCGCTGTAGGTCAGACCTCCAGCAGGTCCTTGTCCTTGCGAGCGACGATGGCGTCGACCTCGGCCGTCCCTTTCTGGATCAGTTCTTCGACCTTCTTTTCGGCGCGCTCGTGCTCGTCCTCGCTGATGTCGCCGTCCTTCTCCATGCTGCCGAGCATGTCCTTGGCGTCGTGGCGGGCCTTGCGGATGGCGACCTTCGTCTCCTCGCCCTGCTTCTTGACGAGCTTGGCGAGGTCCTTGCGACGCTCCTCGGTGAGCGGTGGCATCGGGATGCGCAGGATCTCACCGTCACTCATCGGATTCAGGCCGAGGGGCGACTGCACGATGGCCTTCTCGATCACCTTGAGCTGGGTCTTGTCCCAGGGCTTCACGGTCAACATGCGCGCCTCGGGCGCGGCGACCGTGGCGAGCTGCGACAACGGCATCTGCGAGCCGTACACTTCCACGCGCACCGATTCCAGGAGCGACGGATGGGCACGACCCGTACGGATCTTCGAGAGCTCGCGCTTGAGCGCTTCGTGCGCCTTGGTGATGTCTTTCTCGAGCTCGGCGATCACTTCGGAGATCATGTTTCCTCTTGGTTCTTCCCGCTCAGGCGCTTGATCACTCGGCCTGGTTCGCGAACACGTCCGACGCTTCGCTGACCACGGTGCCGATCGGCTCACCCTGCACGACGCGCCGGATGTTGCCGCGCGTGCCCAGCGCGAACACGCGAATGGGCAAGTTGTGATCGCGGCAGAGCGTGACGGCAGTGCTGTCCATGACGCCCATGCGCGCCTGCAGGAAATGATCGTAAGACACGCGGCGGAACATGTTCGCGTCGGCGTGCTTGGCCGGATCCTTGTCGAACACGCCCTCGACCTTGGTGGCCTTGCACAGCAGATCCGCCTGGATCTCCATGGCACGCAACGCGGCCGCAGTGTCCGTGGAAAAGTATGGGTTACCGGTGCCAGCCACGAAGATCAGCACTCTGCCCTTCTCCAGATGGCGCAGCGCGCGGCGCCGGATGTACGGCTCCGCGACCGCGCGCACTTCGAGCGCGGTCATGAGACGCGTGGGCACCGAATGTTTCTCGAGCGCGTCTTGCAGCGCCACGCCGTTGATCACGGTCGCGAGCATGCCCATGTAGTCGGCGCTCGTGCGATCCATGCCCGCGGCGCTGCCTTTCAGGCCGCGGAAGATGTTGCCGCCTCCGATCACGATGGCCAGCTGTACGCCGATTGCGTGAACCTCTGCGAGCTCGGAGCTGATGGTCTCCAAGGTCTTGGGCTCGAGACCGAAACCACCCGGCACACCACACAAGGCCTCGCCAGAGAGCTTCAGCAGGACTCTTTTATGCTTGAGGCTCATGCTCACCTTTCACCGCGCGAGCATACCGCCATTTGCCCGTGTGCGGGTACGGAACTTGGTCCTGAGGGACAATCTTGTCCCCGATATGAAACACGCGGCCATGCAACGAAGGCATGGCCGCGTGATTGTAGCGGAGGCGCGTAAGCCCGCGCAAACGGGCTAAAGCGCTACGAACCGGAGATGGCGGCGGCGACGTCGGCCGCGAGATCGGCTTTCTGCTTCTCGATGCCTTCGCCGAGCTCATACCGCACGAAGCGACGCACGGCGATCTTCTCGCCGAGCTTCGCGGTCAATGCGTCTGCGAGCTGCTGGATGGTCTTCTCGCCGTCGACCACCGACACCTGCTCGACCAGACACACCTCGGTCAGCCACTTGTCGAGCTTGCCGTCGAGGATCTTGGCCGCGACGTCCTTGGGCTTCGCCTTGGCTCCGGCCTTCACCTCTTCGTCCATCTGCGCCTGGAAGATCTCGCGCTGCTTCTCGAGCTGCGTCTGCGGCACGTCCTCACGCCGCACGAAGAGCGGGCCCATCGAGGCGATCTGCAGGCCGACCTGGTCGAGGTAGCCCTTGAAATCCTCGCTGCGCGCCACGAAATCGGTCTGACAGTTGACCTCTACCAGCACGCCCAGACGCGAGCCCGCGTGGATGTACGCGTGCACGGCGCCTTCGGCCGCGATCGCGCCCGCCTTCTTGGCAGCCTTCGCGAGACCCTTCTTCTGGATGTACTCGATCGCCTTCTCGATGTCGGCGTCCGACTCCTGCAGCGCGACCTTGCAGTCTGCGATGCCCGCGCCGGTGCGCTGACGCAGCTCTTTGATCTGTTCCATCGTTACATTGGCCATGGCGACAACCTTTCCTTACGCAATGAAGGGCGACTGAAACTCACTCTTCGCTCGGGCCGGCCTCGCGCTCGGCTTCCTGCTGCGGCTGAGGCTCTGCACCGCCACGACCACCGCGGTCGCCGCGACGATCACCGCGCTCGCCGCCGCGATCACGCCGATCGCCGCGCTCACGACCACGCGCGAACTCGACCGACGGGCCGGGGCCCTGGTCGCGACCCTGATGCGCGTACTCGCGGCGACGGCTCTGACCCTGGATGCAGGCCTCGGCTACGGCGTTGGTGATGAGCTTGATGGAACGGATGGCGTCGTCGTTGCCCGGGATCACGTACTGGATGAGGTCCGGGTCACAATTCGTGTCCGTCAGGCCGACCACCGGGATGCCCAGCTTGTTGGCCTCATTGACGGCGATGTGCTCGTGCTGCGGATCGATCACGAACAGCGCCGCCGGGGGGCCGTTCATGTCGCGGATGCCGCCGACGAACTTCGTCAGGCGCTCGGCCTCACGACGCAGGTTGAGCGCTTCCTTCTTGGCGAGCGTGTCGAGGGTTCCGTCTTCGTCCATCTGCGACAGCGTGCGCAGACGCTCGATGCCCACCTTCATGGTGCGGAAGTTGGTGAGCGTGCCGCCCAGCCAACGACCGGTGACGTGGAACTGACCCGCGCGCACGGCCTCTTCGACGACCACGTCCTGTGCCTGGCGCTTCGTGCCGACGAACAGCAGCTGTCCGCCGCGCGCCACAGCGTTCGACACGAAGTTCAGCGACCGCTTCAGGTAGCGCGCGGTCTGATCGAGGTCGACGATGTGGATGCCGTTGCGCGCGCCGTAGATGTAGGGCGCCATCTTCGGGTTCCAGCGGTTCGTCTGGTGACCGAAGTGCACGCCGGCGTCGATCAGCTTGCGGATCGAAACGCCGAAGTCTTCGCCGACCTGGGCGGCCTGCGCCGCGAAGGTGTCGTTTCCATTTCCAGCGCCCGCGGCGGGGGTTTGCTCTTGAACAGTCTCACTCATGGCTCGGTTTCCTTTGTGGTTGCGCCTCCACATACCGCGGGCGGCGACCTGCGATTTGCAGGCACCGGGCCGTCCGTTCGAGCCGGTATGTGTGTGGATTTTCGGCCCCGGAAGCCGGAACCGACCTCTCGACGAGAGGCGGGCGGCGGTATACCACGCCTGGGGCGGGCTCGCCATACGCGGGCGTGCATGCGGCCCGTATGCGGCGCAAAATGCGTCGGCAGCGGTCCGTACCCGAGCACAACCCATGAACCACACCTGTCCCATCTGCAAGGGCAAGCTCCCAGGCGGGCGTTCGAGCCCGGCTTATCCGTTCTGCTCGGCGCGCTGCAAGCTGGTCGACCTTGGCAACTGGCTGGGTGACGGCTATGTCATCGCCGGCGGCGCGGCCGAAAACGCTGACGAATTGCTCGGCGACCTCGACGAGGAAACCCTGGCCGCCCTGCTCCGGGAGCCTTCATGACTGAGTTTCTGCGCGCCTGCCGCCGTGAGCCCACCGCCTACACACCCATCTGGCTGATGCGCCAGGCCGGTCGCTACCAGCCCGAGTACCGCGCGCTGCGAGAGCGCTACAGCTTCGTGGACCTGTGCAAGAACCCCGAGCTCGCCGCGGAGGTGACGCTCCTGCCCGTGCAGCAGCTCGGCGTGGACGCCGCGATCATCTTCGCGGACATCCTGCTGATTTTGGAGCCGCTCGGCATCGGTTTTCACTTCGCGAAAGACGACGGCCCCAAGATCGACAAGCCCATCCGCAGCGCCGCGGACGTGAACGCGGTGGCGAGCGCGATCGACTCCGAGGAGTCCCTCGGTTACGTGCTGCAGGCCATCCGCAACACGCGCTCCGGGCTGCCATCGAACGTGCCGCTGATCGGCTTCGCCGGCGCGCCGTTCACCCTGGCCTCGTACGTGATCGAGGGCGGCGGCTCGCGTGACTACATGCACACGAAGGCGCTGATGTACGGCGACGCAGGCGCGTGGGACGCGCTCATGCAGAAGCTGAGCGGGGCGGTCGCCAACTATCTGAACGCGCAGGTGCGCGCGGGCGCGCAGGCGTTGCAGCTGTTCGACAGCTGGATCGGCTGCCTGTCGCCGAGCGACTACGAGCGCTACGTGGCGCCGCACATGCGCAAGCTGTTCGCGGCGCTCGACAAGAGCGTGCCGGTCATCCACTTCGGCACCGGCAACCCGGCGCTGTATCCGCTGATGAAGGCCGCGGGCGGCGACGTGATCGGGCTCGATTTCCGCTGCGAGCTCGGCCCCACGTGGGACGCCCTCGGAGACACCGCGGTGATGGGCAACCTGGATCCGTATTCGCTGCTCGCCCCGCTTCCCGAGCTGAAGCGCCGCGTGAACCACGTGCTGGACGGCGCGTGCGGGCGGCCCGGCCACATCTTCAACCTGGGCCACGGCATCTTCCCGCAAGCGACGGTCGACGGAGCCAAGGCGCTTGTAGACTACGTGCACGAGCAGAGCAGTCGTCAGCGCTAGACGAGGCTTCACCTCTGCCGCGGACAGCGGCGCTGTGTGAAGTCTGCGCTGTGAATCTTGCCACGGGGTCGTTCGAAAATGCCTCGTCGGACCGATCTTGCGACGTGACATTCGCGCGGGCGCGCCCTACGCACAGCACGCGCGCATCGCGTCGAGTCGCGCGCATGGGATTGGGCTGCCATGGCGAAGAAGATCGTTTTGTCCTCCCTCGCGCTGCTCGCCGTCCTGCTGGGATTGGGCGGGCTCGTGGGCATCAAGATGTCGCAGTTCAAGACGATGATGGCCGGGTCGGCCCACGCCGCGGCACCGCCCGAGGCCGTCGCCACGAGCCCGGTCCAGGCGAGCGAGCGTAAGCCCACGTTGGACGCCGTCGGCACGGTCACGGCCGTGCAGGGCGTCACGCTCAACGCGGAGGTCGCCGGCACGATTCGGCGTATCGCGTTCGAGGACGGCGCGCAGGTGCAGGCGGGCGCGGTGCTCGTGGAGCTGGACACGTCGGTGGAGCGAGCGCAGCTGGAAGCGGCGCTCGCCAGCCAGGAGCTCGCGCGCATCAACCTGGAGAGCGGCAAGAGCCTGGTCGACAGCGGCGCCATGCCGAAGAACCAGTTCAGCTCGCTCGAGGCGCAGTCCAAGCAGACGGGCGCCGAGGTCGCGCGCCTGCAAGCGGTGATCGCGAAGAAGACCATCCGCGCGCCGTTCAGCGGTCGCACGGGGCTGCGGCAGGTGAACCTCGGGCAGCTGGTTGGCAACGGCGACAAGATCGTGTCGCTGCAGTCGCTCGACCCCGTGTACGTGGACTTCGGCTTGCCGCAGCAGCGCCTTTCGCAGCTCAAGGTCGGCGCGCCGGTCAGCGTGACGACCGACGTGTTCCCGGACGAGACGTTCGCGGGCGAGCTGAGCGCCATCCATCCCGAGGTCGATCAGGCCACCCGCAGCGCACGGCTGCGGGCCACGTTGAAGAACCCGGACGGAAAGCTGCGCCCGGGCATGTTCGCGAAGGCCCAGGTGGGCATGCCCACGATCGAGAACGTGCTCCTGATCCCGGCGACGTCCGTGACCTACGCGCCGTACGGGGACTCGGTGTTCGTCGTCAAACAAGGCGAGAAGGACAAGCCCGCCACCGTGCAGCAGAAGTTCGTGCGCCTCGGTCCCGCGCAGGGCGACTTCGTGGTCGTGACTCAGGGCCTGTCGGCAGGCGATCTGGTGGTGACCACCGGCAACTTCAAGCTGCGCAACGGCGTGAGCGTGACGATCAACAACGAGCTCAAGCCCGAGCCCTCACTGACCCCCAAGCCGTCCGACACCTGACGCACTCGCAACGGAAGGCACGCGGCCATGAAGCTCACGGACCTCTTCATTCGACGCCCGGTGCTCGCCATCGTGGTGAACTTGGTGATCATCATCGCCGGGCTGCAGGCGGTGCGTTCGCTCAACGTGCGGCAGTATCCGCGCAACGAGAACGCCTCGATCAGCGTGCAGACGACGTATGTCGGCGCAGGCCCCGAGCTCGTGCGCGGCTTCTTGACCACGCCGCTCGAGCGGGCGATCGCCTCTGCGGACGGCATCGACTACCTCGAGTCGCAGAGCGCGCAGAACGTCTCGACCATCACCGCGCGCCTCAAGCTGAACTACGACACGACGAAGGCGCTCGCGGAGATCAGCTCCAAGGTCGACCAGGTGCGCGGTGACCTGCCGCCCGAGGCCGAGGTCCCGACGATCAACATCACGTCGGCGGACAGTCAGTTTGCCGCCGCCTACCTGAGCTTCGAGTCCGAGCTGCTGCAGCCGAACGAGATCACGGACTATCTCGTGCGCGCCGTGCAACCGCGGCTCACCGCGATCCAGGGCGTGCAGCGGGCGGAGATCCTCGGCGGGCGTACGTTCGCGATGCGCATCTGGCTCAAGCCCGAGCGCATGGCCGCGCTGAACGTGAGCCCCGCGCAGGTGCGCGCGGCGCTCGCCGCGAACAACTACCTGTCCGCGGTGGGCAAGGCCAAGGGCTCCATGGTGCAGGTGAACCTGACCGCGGACACGGACCTGCGCTCGGTCGCGGAGTTCAAGAAGCTGCAGGTGCGCGAGCAGAACGGCACCGTCGTGCGCCTCGAAGACATCGCGGACGTGGTGCTCGGCGCGGAGGATTACGAGAGCGAGGTGCGCTTCAGCGGCCAGCAAGCCGTGTTCATGGGCATCTTCGTGCTGCCGAACGCCAACTCCCTCGACGTGATCGCGAACGTGCGGGAGGAGATGGAGGCGATTCGCCGCGACTTGCCGAGCGGGTTGAACGGACGCGTCGCGTTCGATGGCACGACCTACATCCGCGGCGCGATCGACGAGGTGGTGGACACGCTGCTCGAGACGCTCGTGATCGTGGTGGTGGTGATCTTCCTGTTTCTGGGCTCGCTGCGCTCCGTGATCGTGCCCGTCGTGGCGATCCCGGTGTCCCTGATCGGCGCGGTGTTCCTGATGCAGGCGCTCGGTTTCACCATCAACCTGCTCACGTTGCTCGCGATCGTGCTGTCGGTCGGCATCGTGGTCGACGACGCGATCGTCGTGGTCGAGAACGTGGAGCGGCACCTGCACGAGGGCCGCACGCCGCTGGAAGCGGCGCTGCTCGGTGCGCGCGAGCTGGCCGGGCCGATCATCGCCATGACCATCACCCTGGCCGCGGTGTACACGCCGATCGCGCTGCAGGGCGGGCTGACCGGCTCCTTGTTCCGCGAGTTCGCGTTCACCCTGGCAGGCGCGGTGCTGATCTCCGGCGTCGTGGCGCTCACCCTGTCGCCGGTGATGTCCGCCAAGCTGTTGCGTAAATCAGACGAAGACGCCTGGTTACCGCGCAAGATCAACGGCGCCTTCGAACGCATCAAGCGCGCGTACGGCTACGTGCTGAACGGCACGCTGAGCGTGCGGCCCGTGGTGTACACGGTGTGGGTGCTGCTCACGCTGGCGATCGCGCCGATGTTCATGTTCGCGCCGAAGGAGCTCGCGCCGACCGAAGATCAGGGCTTCATCTTCTCGCCGATGGTCGACGCGCCGGCGAACGCCACCGTCGATCAAACGCAGCGCTACGTGGATGAGGCGAGCCGCCTCGCGATGAGCACGCCCGAGACGGCGTACACGTTCCAGTACAGCGCGGCCACGCAGGGCTTTCTCGGCACGGTGCTGAAGCCCTGGAACGAGCGCAAGCGCACCGCGTTCCAGGTCCTGCCGGAGCTGCAGGGCAAGATCCACCGGCTGACGGGCGTGAAGATGTACCCGCTCATGCCGCCCGCGCTGCCGGGCGGCGGCGACTTCCCCGTGGAAGTGGTGGTCTCTGCCACCGCGAGCCACGCCGAGATCTTGCGCTACGCCACGCAGATACGAGCGGCGGCCATGAAGAGCGGCAAGTTCCCGCTGCTGCAGCTGGATACCAAGATCGACCAGCCTCAGGCGCGCATCAACATCGATCGCGACAAGGTCGCAGCGCTGGGCTTGAACATGGCGCAGGTGGGTGCGGATCTATCCGCAGCCGTCGGCGGCAACTTCGTCAACCGCTTCAACATCGAAGGCCGCAGCTACAAGGTGATCGCCCAGCTGAAGCGCGCCGCGCGCCAGACGCCGGGACAGATCGAGGACCTGTACATCAGCGGGCCGGGCGGCCAGCTGATCCCGCTGGCCAGCGTGGCGAAGCACGAGCTCGCTGCCACGCCGCGCTCGCTCAATCGCTTCCAGCAGCTGAACGCGGTGAAGCTGAGTGGCGTGTCGATGATGCCGCTGGACGAGGCGCTCACGTTCCTGGAGGACACGGCGAAGCAGCTCATGCCGCAGGGCTACGTGCTCGACTACACGGGTGAGTCGCGTCAGCTGCGCCACGAGGGCGACACGTTCCTCACGTCGTTCTTGCTCGCGCTGGTGTTGATCTTCCTGGTGCTGGCCGCGCAGTTCAACAGCTTCCGCGATCCGCTCGTGATCCTGCTCGGCTCGGTGCCGCTGGCGCTGTTCGGCGCGAGCATCTTCATCGCGCTCAAGATGCCGAACCCGAACATCCCGTACTGGACGGATGGCTGGACCACCACGTTCAACATCTACGCGCAGGTCGGGCTGGTCACCCTGGTGGGCCTCGTCTCGAAGAACGGCATCTTGATCGTGGAGTTCGCGAATGAGCTGCAGCGGCGCGGCCACGGCAAGCTCGAAGCCGTGCGCGAGGCGGCGATCACGCGCCTGCGCCCCGTGCTGATGACGAGCCTCGCGACGGTGTGCGGCCACTTCCCGCTGACGTTGGTGAGCGGAGCGGGTGCCGCGGCGCGCAACAGCATTGGCCTCGTGGTGGTCTCCGGCATGGCGCTCGGCACGTTGTTCACGTTGTTCGTGCTGCCGGCCATCTACGTGCTGCTCGCCAAGGACCACAACACCGCCGCAGAAGCGCGCGAGCCTACAGCGGAGCCTCACATGGCACTCGCCGGAGAATAAGGCAGACAGCCTGCGCGCTGACAATCTGTGGCGTTTTGGCGCAAACCAACGCTACGCGGCGCAAATGTGACCGAAAGTCTTTACTTCGGCTTGGGACAGCCGATACACGAGTTAGCCGATGCTGACCCGTCAGAACCTGCTGTCCGCCATCCTGGTAGTCCTCGTGTCCGTGCCCGGGTTCGTGCTGGGCCACAACATCCGCCACGGAGACCCAAGCGTCCCGCTGCTGGCCATGCTGCTGTGCGGCGTGGTGCTACTCGCAGGCGCGATCATGCGGCAGTTGGATTGAGCTCAGGGCATCGCGGGGTGAGAGCTGCTGGCACCGCGGCTGAAGATATTGGCACCCCGGGCTGAAGATATTGGCACCCCGCGCTAAAGCCCGGGGCAGCAATCAGGCCTGCGCTTACCCAAAGTCCGCCCAAGGGGCGGACTACCGATGGGGCGGGTTGGAAGCGGCTGATCGCAATCTGCCGACTTGTCGCTCGATGAGTGGGGGTGGCTCGTCGCTCTCCGTGTGCTGTGTTTGTTCATGTTGTGTGGGCGACTTCGAGGCGGCGTCCGCTGTTGCCTTCGTGGCTCGATGATCGGCTCCGAGTGATCCTTGGACGCAAGGCTCGCGCACAGGGCTGCTCGGTGCTTGCCGCGGGTTGTGCTCCCGATCATGTCCACGTGGTAGTGCGACTCGCTTCGAACGTCTCAGTCGGCAAGCTCGTGATGCACATGAAAGGCGGCTCCGCCTACGAGCTGAATCACGACGACGCCCTTCATCTCAAAGTTCTCTGGCAGGACGGCTACTGGGCTGAGTCCATCAGCCCATCTGACCTGCAGCCCATCATCGAATACGTTCGCCATCAACGCGATCACCACGACGCCTCACACCCCGCTGAATACTAGCAGCCCCGCATCCAATGTAGTCCGCCCCTGGGCGGACTTTGAGTAAGCGCAGACCTGATTGCTGCCCCGGGCTTTAGCCCGGGGTGCCATTACACTCGAGCTTTAGCCCGGGCTGCCATTACTCTCGAGCTTCAGCCCGGGCTGCCATTACTCTCGAGCTTCAGCCCGGGGTGCCATTACTCTCGAGCTTTAGCCCGGGGTGCCATTACTCTCGGGCTTTAGCCCGGCGTGCCAATACCTTCAGCCCGGGGTGCCGAGATGCCAATCACCACACCTTGCAGGTGTTCGCCGGGCGCATCGTGGAGCCCGCTTTGCACTCGAACGCCTCCGCGAACTCCGGCAGGTTGGATAGCGAGCCGATGACTCGGAAGCGCGGGCTCGAGTGCGGGTCTACCGTGACTCGCATGCGCTCGAGCTGTTCCGAGGTCTTCGTGCACCAGGCTTGGCCCACCGCCAGGAAGAACTGTTGGTCTTCGTTGAAGCCGTCTGCCACTTGTCGCTCCGCAGCATCTTTGCGGGCTGCGCGGTAGGCCGCGAACGCGAGCTTCACGCCGCCCATGTCTGCGATGTTTTCGCCGAGGGTGAGCTGGCCGTTTTGCTTCACGCCCGGTAGCGGCTCGTAGTTTCCGTAGTAGCTCGCGACGCACTGCGCGCGCTCGTCGAACGCCTTCGTCACGTTTTCCGGCCACCAGCCTGAGAGGTTGCCGGCGCCGTCGTACTGCGAGCCTTGATCGTCGAAGCCGTGGGTGAGCTCGTGACCCACGATCATGCCCATCGCGCCGAGGTTCACCGCGATGCTGGACTTCACGTCGTAGAACGGCGGCTGCAAGATGCCTGCAGGGAAGCACATTTCGTTCAGCTGCGGATCGTAGTAGGCGTTCACCGTGGGCGGCGTCATCTGCCACTCTTGCTTGTCCACGGGCTTGCCGATGCGGCTCAGCTGATAGCCCGACTCGAAGCGCACTGCGGCGAGCGCGCTGGCGGTGAACTGCCCCGGCACTACGTCGAAGTCGTAGCGGCGGAACTTCTCGGGATAGCCGATCAGCCGCATCATCTTCGAGAGCTTGTCCAAAGCCTTGTCGCGCGTCGCGGCGTCCATCCAGTCTACCGACTGCAGGTTGTCCGCGAACGCGCGCGCGATGCCCTCGGTCATGCGCTCCGCCGCGGTCTTGCTCTCGCCCGCAAAGGCGCGCGCCACGTACGGCTGCGCCAGCAGCTCACCGAGGCCGCGATCGGTGTACGAGATGCAGCGCTTCCAGCGCGGGCGCTGCTCCTTCTGACCGGTGAGCAGGCGCGTCATCTCGAACGCTTCATCCACGAAGCGCTTCGGCAAGTAGGGCGCGCTGTCATCGAGGATATGCGCATCCAGGTAATCGCGCCAATCGCTCATCGGGAAGCTCTTCGCGAGAGTCGCGAATGCCTCGATGTACGGGACGGACACCGTGTTGATCGACGTGATCCCCGTGTAGCCCAACGTCTCGAAATACGCGTCCCAGGCGAGCGGCGCGTGCTTCGCGAGGCCCGCGCGATCGATGCGGTTGTACGTGCCGGTCTCATCCCGCAGCTCGACGCGCGTCTTCTGGTGCTTGGCGATCGCGGTTTCGATAGCCAGCGTGTGCGCCGCTGCGAGCTTCGCAGCGGCGGGCTTGCGGCCAGCAAGCACCAGCAACTTCTCGACGTGCGCGAGGTACGCCTCGCGCAGCTCGACGCTGTGCTCGTCCGTGTTCACGTAGTAGTCGCGGTCCGGCAGGCCGAGGCCACCCTGCCCGATCTGCGCGATCATCTGCGTGGCGTCTTTCTTGTCCTGGATCGGACCCAGGTCGAACAACACGTCGATGCCAGCGCGCTGCAACGTCGCGAGCGCGGCAAGCAGGCTCTTGTCGTCTTTCACCTTGGCAGACGCCGCGAACAGTGGGGCGAGCGCCGTGGTGCCGGCCTTCTCCAGCGCGGCCTCGTCCATGCACGTCGAGTAAAAGGCGCCGAGCTTCTGCAGCACCGGATCTTCGCCCGGGCTCTTCGCTGCGCTCTCTAGGATCTCGTGCAAGATGGCTTCGTTGCGATCCAGGAGCACGTTGAACGTGCCGTACTGCGGCTTGTCCTTCGGGATCTCCGTACGGTCGAGCCACGCGCCGCACGCGAAGCGGTAGAAGTCGTCACACGCGCTCGCGTTGCGATCGAGCTTCGAGGCGTCCAGCCCCACGTCTGCCAGGCTGACCGCCTGCACACGAGGCGCTGCGCGCGGCGGCGGTGCGCTCTGCGGAGGGGCAGAGACCTCCGGCGCCAGCGCGCCCCCACAAGCTGCCGACAAGAACACGCCGAGACCGAGCACCGAAGACCGAAGCGTCATGGGCCGGACCGTAACACATCACATACACGACGCCCCTCTCGTCCGGGTGGAGACGAGAGGGGCCCGTGCGCGTCGATGGTCGTATCAGTTCAGTCAGTTCGGTACGAGAACGCCGTCGATGACGTGAATGATTCCGTTCTTCGTAAGAATGTTGGCCTTGGACACCGTGCTGGCGTTCACCTTCACACCGGAGCTCAGGTCGACGGTGAGCGTCTTATCCTTGAGCAGGGTCGGGACAGCGCCCGCCTTCAGGTCGCCTGCGCCGACCGCGCCCTCCACGACGTGGTAGAGCAGCACGTTCTTGAGCGCATCGCCGCTCGGCACCGCGCTCAGCTTGGCGAACGCTTCGTCCGTCGGCGCAAACACGGTGAACGGGCCCTTGGCCTGCAGCGCAGACACGAGGTCCGCGCTGGTGAGCGCGCCGGCGAGCTTGGTGAACGTGCCAGCGGCCACGGCGGTCGCGACGATGTCGTCCTGCGGCGGCACGATCACTGTGTCGATGATGTGGATCACGCCGTTCTTCGCCACCACGTTGGTGGTGGTGATCTTGGCGTCATTGATCTTGGCGCCGTCCTTGAGCGCGAACAGCACCGGCGAGCCGGCGAGCGTCACGGCCGCGCCACCCTCCTTCAAGTCGGCGGGGCCGACGCTGCCGCTGATCACGTGATAGA
>Ga0190269_10000243_pt1 | contig 29400 bp, 25 predicted proteins | sample Popmic249IS_FD_133749 | JGI IMG/M metagenome (GOLD analysis project Ga0190269, IMG submission 133749) | Populus adjacent soil microbial communities from riparian zone of Blue River, Arizona, USA - 249 IS | ecosystem: Environmental > Terrestrial > Soil > Riparian zone | place: USA: Arizona... | reverse complement strand
GTGTGGCAACGGCAGCGCGGAGCCCGACGAAGAGTGCGACGACGGCAACAAGGCAGACGGCGACGGCTGCAGCGCAGCGTGCAAAAAGGAGAGCAGCGGGCCGAGCTGCGGTTCGCTCGCGGGTAGCGGCGCGTGCGCCAGCTGTCAGTGTCAGAAGTGTCAGCAGGAGACGCTAGACTGTCTGGGCGCAAGCAACGCGACGGAGGCCAAGGAGTGCGCCGCCGTCAGGATGTGCGCCGACGCCAAGGGCTGCGCGGCGAGCGACTGCTACTGCTCGGCCGCCAACTGGTCGCGCTGCGCGCAGGGCATGCCGGATGGCCCCTGTCACACGGAGATCGAGGCGGCGGCCCACTCGCCCAATCCCGACGACATCTTCGCGCGCACCAGCGACAAGGCGTACCCGCTGGGCCGCGCCTCGGCACTCGGCGAGTGCCTACGAACAAACTGCGCCGCAGCCTGTGCGCCCTGAGCAGAGCGAGTCGCGCGTGCGGGCAGCGCTGTACCCGCACGCGCGAAGCTGACGTGGTGTCATGCGACGAAGCTTGGTGCCGCGCAGAGCTGCGCGAGCTCGGCTGCGGCGGCGGCGGCGGGCAGCTCGCGTTGACCGGCTCGCTCGCGCAGGCTGACTGTTCCGGCCGCCGCCTCCCGCGCGCCGATCACCACGACGTGGGGGACCGCTCGTGCGTGCGCTTCCGCGATGCGACGCGCCAGCGACTCCTGTGCGTGCAGCTCCACGCGCAGGCCACATTGCGAGAGGGCCGCGCGCTGCGCCTCGGCCGCTGGCAGCTGCGCCTCCGACACTGGCAACACGCGCACTTGCACGGGCGCAAGCCAGCTCGGCAGCTGCGCGCCGTGCTGCTCGAGCACGATGCCGAGGAACCGCTCCAGGCTGCCGTAGAGCGCGCGATGTAGCATCACGGGATGCTCGCGTGCACCCGAGGCGGCCACGTATGTCAGACCGAAGCGCCGCGGCAGCACCAGATCGAACTGAATTGTGCCGCACTGCCAGCTGCGTCCGTGCCGGTCGCGCAGCGCGAACTCGAGCTTCGGTCCGTAGAACGCGCCCGCGCCGGGTTGCTCCACGTACGGCTCGCCGAGCTCACGCAGCGCGGCGAGTAGCGCCGCCTCGGCGCGATCCCAGGCTTCGTCGTCACCCGCCCGCTGCTCCGGGCGGCTGGAGAAAGCGATCTCGAGCTGATCGAAGCCAAACGCTCGGTAGAACGCGGGCAAGCTGCGGCAGAAGCGCAGCAGCTCCGCGTGCGCTTGTTCGGGTGTACAGAAGACGTGGCCGTCATCCTGTGTGAACTGGCGCAAGCGCAAGAGGCCGTGGAGTGTGCCGGAGGGCTCGTCACGATGGACGTTGCCGAGCTCACCGACGCGCAGCGGCAGGTCCCGGTACGAGAGGCTGCGCTGCTTGACGATGTAGATGTGACCGGGACAGCTGACGGGCTTGATCGCGGCTTCGCATGCCTGGTCTTCGACGCGGAACATGCCCTCGTAGAAGTGGTTCCAGTGTCCGCTCGCGTCCCAGACGGGACGGCGCATCAACTGGGGTGTGCGTAGCTCGGCGTAGCCTTGCGCGCGCATCTGCTCGCGCACGGCTTGTTCGAGCAGGCGATACAGGATGAAGCCGTGCTCGTGCCAGAACACCATGCCGGGGGCTTCGGGCTGGAAGTGGAGCAGGTCGAGTTGTTGGGCGATTTCGCGGTGGTCGTCGGATGCTGGGTGGGACATGGCTCACTCGTGGTTTCTTGCGAAGCCCGATGAGCATTGTGCGCGACGAACCGCGACCTCAGCCCATCGGGCGGGTCGTCGGTTGAGAACTGTTTGGTTGTCGCTCGCTTAGCGCGCGGCCGCACGTTCACCGACCCGCCGGATGCGGGTAGTCGTGGTGGTCGTGAGGCGCTGCTGCGGCATTTCAGTGTTGAAGTTAGCGCTGAGGGGTTGCTGTTGCAAGCTTGGGGCTCGCTGAGCGGCGCGCGGGGGCCGGGGGCGGGTCGGGTTCGGGGCGGCGGCTCGCTTGCTCTGGTCGCGGTTTCCTCGGCGCTGATCGGTTTTTCCTTCGCGACGAAAGCGAGCCTCGCAGCGTGCCAAGTGTCGTGGGGGCGCAGGGCACTTGGCACGCTGCGAACACCCCGAACCCGACCCGCCCCCGGCCCCCGCACGCCTCAGGTTGCGACGAGCTTGTTGGCGTCGCCGGCGCTTGGTTGCAGGCGTTGGGGCAGCAGCGTCTCAGCTTTTGGGGCTGGGGGATGCTTTGACAACGCTCGTGCGCTTGTGATGCTTTGATAGGCTTTGCGGGCGTTAGCGGGGTTGGGCGAACTCGTTTTTTACTTTTCGTTCGGCGCCTCTTAGCGCTAGCTGGCCGCAGGCGGCTGCAATGTCGTCGCCTTTGCGGCGGCGTAGGAAGGTGTCGATGCCGGCTTCGCGCAAGATGCGCTGGAAGCTTTCGACTGTTTGATCGTCCGGCGCCGACAGGACCGTGTCGTCCACGCTGTTCATGGGGATGAGGTTGACCTTGGCTTTGAGGCCTTCCAGGAGCTTCGCCAGGCGTTGCGCTGCTTTGGGGTCGTCATTCATGTCGCGCACCAGGGTGTATTCGATGGTGAGGCGGCGACGGCGTGGGACGGGGTAGCGGCGGATGGCGGCGATCAGGTCTGGTAGCGGGTACTTCTTGTTGATCGGCATCAGGCGCGAGCGGGTGTCCGTGTCCGAGGCGTGGACTGATACCGCGAGCTGGACTTGGCCCGCGAAGTCGCGCGCCAGGCGATCGATCTCGGGGACCAGGCCGCTCGTCGAGACCGTCATGCGGCGCAGTGACATGTTCAGACCCTCCGGGTGGGAGAGCAACGTGAGCGCTCGCACCAGCGCTTCGTAGTTGTTGAGCGGTTCGCCCATGCCCATGAACACCAGGCCCGACAGGCGTGAGCCGTCGTCGAGCGCGGCGCGGCCCAACAGGACCTGCGCGACGATCTCGGCTGCAGACATCTGGCGCTTCAAGCCCGCGATGCCGCTCGCGCAGAAGACGCAGCCCATCGCGCAGCCGACTTGCGACGAGACGCACTGCGTGAGCTCGCTCGCGGTGTGCGGCGGCTCGCCGGGCTCGTCGTCCGACAGCGCGTAAATGTCTTCGGCCGCGACCGAGCCGCGCGGGATGAGCACGGTCTCGATCAGCTTTTGATCGTGGAGCTGGACGACGAGCTTCTTCGTGCCGTCCTCCGAGGTGTGCGACTCGATTGCCGCTGCGAGCGGCGCCAGGCCTTCCTGCGCGAGCCGATCGCGTAGGCGCTTCGGCAGGTCGGACATCAGCGCGGGGTCGTGCACGCCGCGCTGCTGGATCCAGCGGAAGATCTGCACAGCGCGGTAGCGCGGCTCGCCCCAGTGCTTGAGCAGCGCCTCCCATTCGTGCGGCAGCTGTTCAGCGAGGTTTTGAGGCGGTGCGAGCTGGAGGTCGGACATGATGGCAGCCGCTGAGGATGGCACAGCACGTCGGGAAAAGCCCGCGGGCGTGCGCCACCCACAAGGTCGCCTGGACAGGTCACCCCACCCGCGCTCAGAGCGCGTGCAGGAAGCGCCAGAGCACGGCGAAGCCGTCGCCGAGGAGCGGCAGCTCGGTGTACTCGTTGCGCTGGTGCGCTTGCATCTGGGTGCCGGGCCCGAAGTTCACCGCCGGCACATCGAGCGCGTCGAAGCGAGCGACGTCCGTCCAGGCTTGCTTCGTCTGCACGCTGGCGACGCCCGCCGCGGCTAGCTTCTGGACGAGCGGGTGCTGCGCGTGCGGGCGCGCCGCGGGTGCCGCGTCCACGAGCTCCACGTGCGCGGCCTCTGCCACCCAGCCCTTCAGCTCGGCGAACACGTCATCGGGTTTGCGCGGCGGCGCGAAGCGGTAGTTGACGTTGATGTCGAACTCGTCCGGGATCACGTTGCGACCGCGGCCCGTCGTCGCGGCGATCGTAGGTGACACGACCTCGCGAAAACGGTGCCCGTCGAGGTCCACGTCGTGCGGCTCTCGCGCCGCTAACAGCTGCAGGAACGCGAGCGACTTGTAGATGGCGTTTTCACCCTGCCACGGTCGCGCGCTGTGGGCCGTGCGACCGCGGAAGCGCACCGTTGCGTGCAGCGACCCCATGCAGCCGAGCTGCAGCTGGTTGTTGCTCGGCTCGAGGCAGATCGCCAAGTCGAGCGAGCGCAGTGCGGGGAACGCGTCGAGCATCGGACCGAGTCGATTCTCGAGGAACGGCCCCTCCTCGCGCTCGTAGAACACCAACGTGAGGTCACACGGTAGCGCGTCCCGGTCCATGCGCTCGACGAGCTCGATCATCAGCGCCAGGCCCGACTTCATGTCGGCCGCGCCCGGCCCGTACAGCCGATCACCCTCGATGCGCGCCGGCGCGTCGTGCACCGTGCGCACGACGTCGAGGTGACCCACGAGGCCAATGCGCGGTGCACCCGGACGCTGCACCGCGTGCACCACGAGGCTGTCGTGGAAGCGCGTGATCGTCGAAGCCGGCAAGCTGCGGAGCAGGCGCGCCTGCACGTGATCGCACAGCGCCTTCTCCTCGCCGATCCAGCTGTCGATGCGCGTGATCTCGAGCAAGGTCTCGGCGAGCGTCGTGCCCGGGACGGCCGGGCTCACGCCGAGACTCCGAAGTCGCGCAGCGCCGCGTTGAGCGACACCTTGCGGTCCGTGCTCTCCTTGCGCTCGCCGATGATCAGCGCACACGGCAGGCCGTATTCGCCCGCCGGGAACTTCTTGGGGCGCGTGCCGGGGACCACGACGGAGCGCGGTGGCACGTAGCCGCGCAGCTCCTTCGGCTCCGGGCCCGTCACATCGATGATCGGCATCGTCTTGGTGAGCACGGTGTTCGCGCCGAGCACGGCCTCGCGGCCGACGCGCACGCCGTCGACGACGACGCAGCGCGAGCCGATGAACACACCGTCTTCGATGATGACGGGCGTGGCTCCCGGCGGCTCGAGCACGCCACCGATCCCGACGCCACCAGCGAGGTGCACGTCCTTGCCGATCTGCGCGCACGATCCAACGGTGGCCCACGTGTCCACCATGCTGCCTGCGCCGACGTACGCGCCGATGTTCACGTAGCCGGGCATCAAGATGGCGCTCGGCTCGAGGAACGAGCCGTAGCGTGCGGTGCCGGGCGGCACGACGCGCACGTTGGCTTTGTCGAGGTCACGCTTCAGCGGGATCTTGTCGTAGAACTCGAACGGCCCGACCTCGATCTTCTCCATGCCGCGCAGCGCGAAGTAGAGCAGCACGGCCTGCTTGATCCAGGCGTGCGTCGTCCACTCACCGTCCGGGCTCGAGGGCGGCGTCGCGACGCGTAACTTGCCCTTGTCGAGCGCCTCGATCGTCTCGAGCACGGCCTGGGCGTGCGCCTGGTTCTGGAGCAAGCTGCGCTCTGCGAACGCGGCTTCAATCAACGTCTGCGCGGATGCTGTCATGAGCGCCCTCATAGCAGGCAGACGCGCGAACGTCATCGGGATGTGGCACCCCGCACCGACGTTCGCGCCGACTATGCCAGCCGCAGGCGCCGTGGCTCAGGCGGTCTCGTAGCCGGGGAAGAAGTAGCCGACCTCGAACGCCGCGGTTTCCTTGGCGTCCGAGCCGTGACAGGCGTTTTCGCCGATGCTCGCGCCGAACTGCTTGCGGATGGTGTTGGGGGCCGCCTTCGCGGGGTCCGTCGCGCCCATGACCTCGCGGTACTTGGCGATGGCGTTTTCACCCTCGAGGCAGATCACGACCGACGGGCTGCGCGTCATGAACTCCACCAGCTCGCCGAAGAACGGGCGCTCCTTGTGCACCGCGTAGAAGCCCTGCGCCTGCGGACGCGTGAGGTGCACCAGCCTCATGGCCTTGACCTTGAGGCCTGCGGCTTCGATCAACGCAATGATCCCACCGATCGAATTCTTCTCGACGGCGTCCGGTTTGATGATGCTCAGCGTTCTTTCGATGGCCATGAGTTCCGTGCTCCTGTGATGATCGGTTCTATTTAACGCCAAAGCGCGCGCGACGGGCTCGACCCGTCGCGCGCGATTCGTGGTGTGCGGCTGTGGTGGCGAGGACCACCCGCCAGCCCGAATGCGCCGGAGCCCTATAGCATCGAACGCAGCGTCGTGCCCAAGTCTGACGGCGTCGGCGCAATCTTGACCCGCGCGTCCTGCAGCGCAGCGATCTTGTCCGCCGCAGTGCCCTTGCCGCCCGAGATGATGGCGCCCGCGTGACCCATGCGCTTGCCAGGAGGCGCCGTCACACCCGCGATGAAGCCGCAGACCGGCTTCTTGAACTCGCGCTTGATGTACTCGGCCGCGAGCTCCTCGGCGTTGCCACCGATCTCACCGATCATGATCACGCCGTCCGTGTCCTTGTCGGCGTTGAACATCGTCAGCACGTCGATGAAGTCCGTGCCGTTGACCGGGTCGCCGCCGATGCCGACGCACGAGCTCTGGCCGATGCCGAGCGCCGTGAGCTGACCGACCGCTTCGTACGTCAAGGTGCCGCTGCGCGAGACCACGCCGATGCGACCGGGCTTGTGGATGTGGCCCGGCATGATGCCGATCTTGCACTGACCCGGCGTGATCACGCCCGGGCAGTTCGGTCCGATCAGGCGCGTGTAGCTCTGGCCGTCCAGCACGCGGCGCACCTTGATCATGTCGTTCGCGGGGATGCCTTCCGTGATGCAGATGACGAGCTTCACGCGCGCGTCGATGGCTTCCAGGATCGCGTCTGCAGCGAATGGCGGCGGAACGAAGATCATCGAAGCGTCCGCGCCGGTCTTCTTCACGGCGTCCGAGACGGTGTCGAAGATGGGCACTTTGTCTTCGAACTTCTGGCCGCCCTTGCCGGGCGTCACGCCCGCGACGATCTGCGTGCCGTATTGCATGCACCAGCGCGTGTGATTACCGCCGTAACCACCGGTGATGCCCTGAACCAAGACCTTCGTGTCTTTGTTGACGAGAATCGCCACGACTCATGCTCCCTTGACCAGCTGAACAATCTTCTGCGCGCCCTCACCCATCGTGGCGGCCGGCGTCACATTCAATCCCGACTCGGCCAGCATCTTGCGGCCGAGCTCCACGTTCGTGCCCTCGAGCCGCACGACCAGCGGCACGGACAGACCGAGCTCCTTGGTGGCCGCGATGACGCCCGCCGCGATGGTGTCGCACTGCGCGATACCGCCGAAGATGTTCACGAAGATGCCCTTCACGCTCGGCGAAGTGAGGATGATCTTGAACGCCTTGGTCACCGCTTCCTTCGTGGCGCCACCGCCGACGTCGAGGAAGTTCGCCGGCTCACCGCCGTAGTGCTTGATGATGTCCATCGTGCCCATGGCGAGACCCGCGCCATTCACGAGACAGCCGATGTTGCCGTCGAGCTGAATGTACGAGAGACCAGCGGCTTTCGCCTCGACCTCGACTTCCTTCTCCTCGGTCATGTCGCGCAGCTCGTTCCACTCCGGGTGCCGGAAGGCGGCGTTGTCTTCGAGGTTGAACTTGGCGTCGAGCGCGACCAGATGGTTGTCCTTGGTGACGACCAGCGGGTTGATCTCCACCTGCGAACAGTCTTCCTGCATGAAGACCTTCTCGAGCGCGATGAGCAGCTTGCCGAGCTCCTTGGCCGCGTCGCCCGTGAGGCCGAGACCAAACGCCAGCTGGCGACCCTGATAGCTCTGCAGTCCCACGGCCGGATCCACGACGACCTTCAGGATCTTCTCGGGCGTCTTCGCGGCGACCTCTTCGATCTCCACGCCACCTTCGGTGGACGCCATCACGGTGACGCGGCGCGTCTCGCGATCGAGCACCACGGCGAGATACAGCTCGCGCCCGATCGCGAGGCCCTGCTCGACGAGCAAGCGCTGCACCTTCTTGCCCTCGGGTCCCGTCTGGTGCGTGACCAGCGTCTTGCCGAAGATCTCGTTGGCAGCCTGCTGCGCAGCGGCGGCGCCCTTCACGACCTTCACGCCGCCGGCCTTACCGCGGCCACCCGCGTGGATCTGCGCCTTCACGACGACGACCTCGATCTTGGTCTCATCGATCAGCTTCTGCGCCGCGGCCTGGGCTTGGCTCGGGTCCGTGAGCGCGATGCCCTTGGGCACGGGGATCCCGTACTTTCTGAAGATGTCTTTGCCCTGGTACTCGTGGATGTTCATCGGGGTTCGTCCTGCTTCCGGTTGCTCCGCTGCGGCCGTGCTTTCGCGCCGCAGTCTCGGCGCGAGAGCCTCGCGCAGATCACTGCGATCGCCTGTCGATCACGCTGAGCCAAACATGCTGCGCGTCGCTGTTGTCACCCTCTCCATCATCTGATGGAAGCCGTCGCCGACGCTCGACATGGCCCGTGACGTAGTTGAAGTCGTTCGCAGGCGCAATGGCGATGCCACCAGCTTGGGCCGCCAAAGCGTCACCGCACAGCGCCGCCGAACCACCCCTCCGCGCGTCATATTGCGAGCTGATGTCGCGGTCGCTTCCGGTCTGAAACAAGCACCCCTCCCCGGTCACGACCCGCGGGGCCCTGCACAGCGCGGCTGGACTTCCGAGAGAACCTGGAGAGGCGGCTTGGGGCATCGTGGGCGCGTTCGACCCGCGCGCGCTGTGCGTCGCCGCCACTCATGGTGGCAGCGGGGGGCCGACGGCGCCTCTCATACCACACGGGTCGCGCCAGGCGACAGCGTTGTCCTACGCGCGCGTACAGAGCGACCGGCCCCTGGGGCCCGCCAGTCACGCCCGCGGGTGATAGCGGCGGTGCATGGTGCGCAGATGCTCCGCACTGACGTGCGTGTAGACCTGGGTGGTGCTGATGTCGCTGTGTCCGAGCAACGTCTGCACGACGCGCAGATCCGCGCCGCCTTCGAGCAGATGTGTTGCAAAGGAATGACGCAACGCGTGTGGGTACACACGCCGCGTGATTCCGGCCACGCGGCTGTAGCGTTTGAGGTTCTTCCAGAACGCCTGGCGCGTCATGCCCGTGCCGCGCTGCGTCACGAACAGGCGCGGCTCGCGCGCGCGCGCCCAGCGGCCGCGCACGTTTGCGAGATAGCGCCCGATGGAGTCGATCGCGAGCTCGCCGAGCGGAACGATACGTTGCTTGCGACCCTTGCCGAACGCGCGCAGGACGCCCGCGCGCAGATCGACCGCCGCGAGCCTCAGCTCGACGAGCTCCGACACGCGCAGACCGGACGCGTAGAGCGTGTGCAGCATGGCCGCGTCGCGCATGCCTCGCAAGTCACTCACGTCGGGCGCCGCCAACAGCCGCAAGACCTCGGGCGCGGACAAGAGTCCAGGCAGCTTGCGCGACACGCGCGGGCTCTCCACGAGCTCCAGTGGGCTCTGCGCCAACAGCTCCTCGCGCACGAGATGCTTGTACAAGCCCCGAAGGCTGGACAGAAAGCGGGCTTGCGAGCGCGTCGAGAGCCCGGCGCTGGCCAGCTCGGCCAACGTGCGGCCAATCTCAGCTGGGCCCGCGGCTTGCAGGGTCGTTCCGGCCGCGGTCAACAAGCCTAGATAGCGCGACAAATCCGCCGCATACGCTTCCAGGGTATGCGGTGAGAGCCCGCGCTCGACGCGAAGATGATCCAGGTACGCGTCGATCCACCTATCCGCATGCGCACCCACTATGATCCCGATATCACGGGTGCAAGCCGCCACAAAGAAACGGGCACTACCGCCATGACCGACTGGATGTCGCGCATGCTTCACAACGCGAACGTGCTCAACTTGGATGCGCGCTTCGCTTCCATTGCGATCTTGTTTACAGCGATTTCAATCGCACTGCTGCGCGTCGCCGAGTTGTGGGGACATGCACGTGCGCGGCGACGCACCGAACGTGCAATCGCGCAAGCTGAGCGTGGAGGGCCACCCGAAACCCAGACGTGGGAGCACACGCACAGCACCGAGAAAAAATAAAGTTCGTAAAGAGTCGCGCTCACATGCAACCGAACGCAAACAGTCCTATGTATAATGGGAACCCAACCGCGCCTTGCAGCTGCCGCGCTTTCATGCGATGGCGCAGCAAGTCCCCGATGAGGTCAGGACGAACATGGGCCACATCATCGCTTGCATGATCAACCGCGCTGACCTGCTCGACGAAGCCGTTCGAGCGGAACAAGACGCGCTCGGAACGCCGCCGCCAGTCCAGCACGACGGTTGGGGCGTCGGTTTCTACCAAGCAGATGAGGTGCTTCACAAAAAGCATCCTCAGCCGGATAACGACCAGCTCGCGTGGAGCACCATCTTGCGAGGCATCCGCTCGCATGTGGCGATAGCGCACGTGCGCGACGCGAGCGTCGGACCACGCCGCGCGGACAACAACCATCCGTTCCGCATGCGCCAGTGGTTGTTCGCGCATGCGGGCATGGTCGAAGGCTTTTCTGCCATTCAGGCGCGGCTCCTCGAGTCCATGCCAGACTTCCTGCGTCGCAACATCCGTGGCGACACGGACAGCGAGCACGTATTCCACGTATTCCTCTCGTTCTTGCACGACGCCGGGCAGCTCGACAGCGTGGACGTGAGCGATCAAGCGGTGCTCGCCGCGCTGCGCAGCACGCTCACCCTCGTGGACCAACTGGTGAACGAGATCGGCGCACCGCGCAGCAACCTCAACTTGGTGCTCACGAATGGCAGGCAGCTCTACGCGCTGCGGCACGGCGCACCGATGGTGTTCGTCGAGCGGGATCGGCTCTCGGTGCCGGAGCTCGTCGAGCAGGGCAAGTCCGGACGTCCGCCCGATCCGGTGCGCTACGTGCTCGTCGCGAGCGCGAACCAGACACCGACTGGTTACCGGGAGTTGCCGGAGAGCCAGCTGATCTCGATCGACCGGGACCTCAAGGTCACCCAGTACAGCTTGTAAAAACGCGGTGACCAGTTCGCGCGTGCGGAGCGGCGCGGAGCAATGCCCTGCCGCCGTGCAGGGTTATCCCTGCTTGTCGTGATGCTTCGCTGCGCGCTGGTTGAGCTCGTTCAGGCGCCGCACGGCATCGTTCGCGAAGCTCGAGCGCGGCCAGCGGCGCAGCAGCGTCTGCAGCGCCTTGCGCGCTTCGTCCAGATTGCCGACGTCGTCGGCGCACTGGCTCAGCAGCCAAGCGGCGTCGTCCTGCAGCTCCTTGTCGATGTTCTGCTCGACGACCGCCGCCGCCAACACTTGCGCTTCCGCTGGTTTGCCGAGTGAGCGCAGCGCGCGAGCGAGCTGCATCTTCACCGCAGGCGTGTGAGACGCCTCTTCCTTGTAACGCATCGACTCGCGCAGCGCCTCGGCGGCCTCGGCGTAGCGCCCGGAGCCCATCAAGTTGACGCCGTTCTGGTAAGCCTGCACGGAGAGCTCCAGCCGAAAGCGCTCTTCGGTGTCGCGGAAGAACTCCGTCTCTGCCTTGGAGAGCTGTTCCTTTTGCATGTCCGCGTAGCCTTCCACCACGCGCGCGTAGTCTTTCTGGCGAATCAGATTGTAGAAGGCGGCCGCCTTGGCCTCGGCCTGATCGCGCTGCTCACCGCGCCGGATCTCCTCGGAGAGATCGTGGCGCAGCTGCTTCACCTCGCGCGCGAGGTCCTCTTTTTCGGCATCGATCTCGTTGATCCGCACGTCGGACCACATCTTGAGACCCACGAACGAGAGCACCGCGAATAGCGCGTAAGCGACCGCGCTGTTCAGGTTGAAGCGTTGCTCGTAGCTCGCCTGGCGCTTGGCGATGGACTTGATGTCCGCGGCCAACGAATTCGTGAGGTTGTTCGTCTTGATGATGAGGCCACGAGACTCGATGATCTCGGTCTTGATCTCGCGAATCTCATCGTCGGCGTCGCGCATCGAATCTACGTATCAGTCTGCGCGCTCCCCCGGCAAGCAAACGGCCGCGCTGCCGGCTTGACGCCCACCCTCATACCGCCTAAACAGCGCTCCGCCCTTGTCGAGAAAATCATGCAGCTGCGCCCACTTCGTGCATCTCGTGGCCGGGTCAAAGTCGCGCTCCTTTTGGGGCTGAGCGCGCTGTGCGCAGCATGTGGTGGCGACCGCTACATCGTGGTCGGCACCGCGCGCGCCCCGAGCGCCTGTGGTTTCGTGGAGGTGGACGGGACGAGCGACAAGTCTACCCGCCTGACCGTGCACCTGGAGCAGCTGCATTCAGTGGACAGCCTCGATCCCGCGTTGCATGCCTACGTGGTGTGGTTCGAGAATGGCAAGGACACGCCAGTCCGCGCAGGGTCGCTGAAGTACCTGCCGGAGGAGCGCGTGGGTGAGCTCAAGGCCGTGGCGCCCTATCGAAAATTCGTTGTCAAGGTCACGGCCGAAGCCAATGATACGCCCAGCGCGCCCAGCGCTTTCGTCGTGGCGGACGAGCAGATCTCGACGCTCGATTGACTGACCGACCCCTGAAGTAGCCAGCGCCGAGGAGAAGACCGCGTGTACGACACCTCCGATATCAAGAAGAACCTGAAGATTAAGCTCGATGGCGTGCCGTTCACGGTGGTCGAGGTTCAGTTCGTGAAGCCTGGCAAGGGCAACGCGTTCACGCGCACCAAGCTCCGCAACATGTTCACTGGCGCGGTCATCGAGCGCACCTTCCGCTCGAACGAGAAGCTCGAGCCGGCCGACCTCGAGGAACGCCAGATGCAGTTCCTGTACAAGGAAGGGGACGGCTTCGTGTTCATGGACACGGCGAGCTACGACCAGCTGAACCTGTCCGCCGAGCAGCTCGGCGACAACCGCTGGTACCTGATCGACGGCACGAACGTGGACGTGCTCTTCTACAACGAGAAGCCGATCGGCGTGACGCCGCCCACCTTCGTGGAGCTCAAGGTGCTACGCACCGAGCCGGGCTTCAAAGGTGACACGTCCGGGGGCGCGATGAAGCCCGCCACGATGGAGACGGGCCTGGAAGTCGCCGTTCCGCTGTTCATCAACGAGGGCGAGACTCTCAAGATCGACACGCGGACGGGCGGCTATTCCGAGCGCGTGAACAAGCGCTAGCGCCTGTGATGGTGCCGCGCAGCGCCGTACGTGAGCTCGCTCAGCTGCCCGAGCAGCAGCGGGCGTGCGTGGCAGGTCGGATTGTGGCCGCCGACCCTGACGGGTTCACCTTGCAGGACGACACAGGCTGCGTCTCGGTCCAGCACTCGATCATCCCCCCGCTCGGCGCATTCGTGCGCATCGTGGCCAGCCGCGCGGGCGCGGGACTCTCGGTCATCGAGAGCCTGGAGGTGCTGAGCGCGGGCAGTGAGCGCTTCACGCAGGCGGATAGCGACTGGGCCGCGCTCACGGGCGTGCGCCTGCCGAACTTGCGCCGCCGTCAGGCGCTGAAGCGCGCGGTCCAGACCTTCTTCGACTCCGCCGGCCTCCTGGAGGTGGACACACCCGCCATCGTGCCCTGCCCGGGGCTCGACGTGCACCTCGATGCGATCGAGGTGCTCGGGACGCTGCGCGGTCCGCGCTGGCTGCACACGAGCCCCGAGTATCAGATGAAGCGCCTGCTCACGACGGGCCTGCCGGGCATCTACCAGCTCGGCAAGGCGTTTCGGCGCGGAGAGCGTGGCCGTCTGCACGAGCCGGAGTTCACGATGCTGGAGTGGTACCGGACGTTCTCGGACGCCGAGCAGATGATGCGCGACACCGAGCGGCTGGTCGCGGCCGCCGCGCGCGAGCTGACCGGCTCGCTGACCCTACCGGGCGTCGAAGGTCCAGTGGACGTGACGCCGCCCTGGGACCGCATCCGCGTCGACCAGGCATTCGAGGACATCGCCGGCGTGAAGCTGGAGCACGTGCTGCCGGACGAGGAGCGCTTCTACGAGATCCTCGCCGATCGCATCGAGCCGAAGCTGGGCCGAGGGCGCGCCGTGTTCCTGACCGACTACCCGGCGCCCATGGCATCCCTCGCGCGTCTGTCGCCGCACGATCCGCGCTTCGCGGAGCGCTTCGAGGCGTATCTCGACGGCATCGAGCTGTGCAACGGCTTCAGCGAGCTGATCGATGCCACGGAGCAACGCACGCGCCTGCTGCGCGATCAGACTGAGCGCGAGAAGCTCGGCCGCTCCGTGTATCCGCTCGACGAGCGCTTCCTCGCCGCGCTGCAGGAGGGCATCCCTCCGAGCGGCGGCAACGCGCTGGGCTTCGATCGACTGCTCATGCTGATCACGGGCGCCAAGCACATCGAAGACGTGCTCGCGCTGCCTGTCAGTCGCGTCTGACGCCAGCTTCGCTCACTCGGCGTCTGGCTTGCCGCTGCCGCTGCATGAGCCTTCGTTGCACTCGACCGTGACCTTTACGTCGTGCCCGGCGCCCGGCGCCTTGAACTTGAACACGACGGCCTTGCCGACCGGCACCTTGTCCTTGTCGTACGGCTGCACGCTGACTTCGCCGCCGACGTCCCCGCCGAAGCGGCGCTCCGGATCGTCGATGTCGCGGTAGCCGCCGCGGCCCTCGCCTTCGAGGGTGCAAGGCAGGGTCTGCTTCACGATCAGCGAGTCGCCCGTGCCGCGCCAGGCCTTCACGTCGAACGTATCGATGCCCGCGCCCTTGCAGCTGCTGAACGAGAAGTTCCAGCGCACCTTCAAGTGCGCGGGTGCAGCCGTGAGCGTCACGGCAGGCTCGAACACGTCCGTGCGGCCTTCACCGCTGACGTTCGCCGTGCTCTGGCCCGACGACACGTTGTCCATGACCTCGACGCCGTTTTCGTCCAGCGCGAAGACGCTGACTCCGTAGCTCCCCGCCGGCACGTTCTTGATGCGCACCTGACCGGCGGTGCAGTCGGCCTCGGCTTCGTAGTCCGTGCCCTTCAGCTCGGCGCGCACGCTCGCCACGCCGACCGACTCGCAGCTGCGATCGTTACCGAGCTCGAACGGGATCACCAAGGTGCCGCTGCCACTCGGTCCGTCTTCGCCGCCGCAAGCCGCCAGGACCAATCCCAGCAGCCAGCTCGAGCGCAGCGCGTTGGTGTGTGCTTGGGCTTGGGCTTGGGCTTGGGCTTGGGCTTGGGCTTGGGCTTGGGCTTGCCGCTGACAGCTGCGGGCGCCGTCCGGATGTTCATGAGCGGTTCGCTGAATGCTCGTCCGATCACGCATGGTGTTTCTCTCGGCTTCTTCCTGCGCTACTCCGACGCGCGTCGGGTCACGATACTCCGGGTCCGACGCCGCTCCAAGAAAACCGCATGGAGCTTACTGCTGCGCTTTGGCCTGCGTCCACAGTCGATCGAGCGCAGCTGCGCTCAGGCTGGAAAGCTCCGCGCCCTGCTCTTTCGCGATCGTTTCGACCGTGCGAACCCGCTGCGAGAACCGGTCCAGGGTGCCGCGCAGGGCAGCCTCTGCATCGACGTCCAACTTGCGTGCGACGCTGACCAGCGCGAACAACACGTCTCCCAGCTCGTGCTCGATTCGCTCGCGCTCGCCGCTGCGCACCGCCTCGTCCAGCTCGGCCAGCTCCTCGTCCACCTTCGCGCGCGCCCCAGCCAACTCTGGCCAATCGAAGCCGGCACGTGCAGCCTTCTCGCCCACGCGCGTCGCTCGCAGCAGCGCGGGCAGCGCCTTCGGAACGCCATCCAGCACGCCCCGCCCCGCTTTCTCCTCGGCCTTGATGGCTTCCCAGTTCGCGAGCACCTCGGCGGTGCCGCTCACTTTTTGCTCGCCGAACACGTGCGGGTGCCTGCGCACCAGCTTGTCACAGATCGCGCTGACCACGTCGTCGGGGCCGAACCAGCCGAGCCCGCGTGCCAGCTCGGACTGAAACACGATCTGCAGCAGCAGGTCGCCGAGCTCCTCGCGCAAGTCCTCCGGTGCGCCGGAGTCGATGGCGTCCACCACTTCGTGGGCTTCCTCGATCACGTATGGACGCAGGGTCTGCAGGGTTTGCTCGCGGTCCCAAGGGCAGCCGTTCGGACCGAGCAGGCGTTGCATGATCTCGACGAGGCGCGGCAGCGAGTGACCGGTTTGTTCTGACAGCTTCATGGCCTCGACTGTACACAACCTGCGGCGCCGCCGGCTCGGCCTTCGGGTTGACGCCCCGGAGGCTCGGGGTCACAGTCAAGGTGTCGTCGTGACTGGCGTGACCGCAGGTGGAAAACCACCGGGGAGCGACGATGCGAGATGCTTCGCGAGCCGCGCGCCTGGGCGATTCCTCAGCACCACCCACTCGGGAGGAGGACGCTCATGCCAGCTACGTTGCTCGATCACTATCTCGCCAAAAAGCTGCCCGGTTATCGGCCCGGCGCGCTGTCGACTGAAACAGTGGCCTTTGCCGCGGCGCTCGACACGCTCGGCGCACAGTTGCCAGACGTCGCGCGCCTGGTGCTCGCCGAGCTGCGCGATCAGCGCAGTAAGCTCAAGCTGATCGCGAGCGAGAACTTCGCCTCCCCCGCGGTGCTGCTCGCGATGGGCAACTGGCTGAGCGACAAATACGCCGAGGGCTCGCCCGGTCACCGCTTCTACGCCGGCTGCGAAAACGTCGACGTCATCGAGCAGCGCACCGCCGACCTGGCGCGCGCGCTGTTCCGCGCGCAGCACGCGTACGTGCAACCGCACAGCGGCATCGATGCCAACCTGGTCGCGTTCTGGGCCGTGCTGTCACAACGCGTCGAGAGTCCAGTGCTCGAACGCCTCGGAAAAAAGACCGTCGCCGAGCTGTCCGCCGAGGACTGGGAGGCGCTGCGCGTCGAGCTCGGCAACCAGAAGATGATGGGCATGTCGCTCGACGCGGGCGGTCACCTCACGCACGGCTTTCGCGCGAACGTCTCGGGCAAGCTGTTTCGCTATTGCAGCTACGGCGTGGACGCGGCGAGCGGGCTGCTCGACTACGCACACGTGCGCGAGCGCGCACGCGCCGAGCGACCGCTGATCATGATCGCGGGCTACAGCTCGTACCCGCGCCTGATCGACTTCCGCAAGTTCCGCGAGATCGCGGACGAGGTCGGCGCCACGTTGATGGTGGACATGGCGCACTTCGCGGGGCTCGTCGCGGGCGGCGTGTTGCAAGGCGACTTCGATCCCGTCGCGCACGCGCACATCGTCACGACCACGACGCACAAGACGTTGCGTGGCCCGCGCGGCGGTCTCGTGCTGTGCGAGCGCGAGCTGGCCGAGCAGGTGGACCGTGGCTGCCCGCTGGTGCTCGGCGGACCCCTGCCGCACGTGATCGCCGCGAAAGCGGTGGCGCTGCACGAGGCCTCGCAGCCCGACTTCGCGCGCTACGCACGAGCCGTCGTCGACAACGCGCGCGAGCTCGCGGATGCGCTGCGCGCACAAGGCGTGGAGCTCTTGACGGGCGGCACCGACAATCACCTGATCATGGTCGACGTGCGGCGCTACGGGCTGAACGGGCGCCAGGCCGAAGCCGCTCTGCGCGCCTCGAACCTCACCTGCAATCGCAACGTCATCCCGAACGATCCCCACGGCGCCTGGTACACGAGCGGTCTGCGCCTCGGCACGCCCGCGCTGACCACGCTCGGCATGGGCCGCGAGGAGATGCGCGAAATCGCGGCCGTGCTGCACTTGGTGCTCAGCCACACCGAAGCTGCTGCCGGACCGAACGGTCCGTCCCTCGCCAAGTTCACGACGGAGCCGCGCGCGCAGAGCGAAGCGCAGGCGCGCGTCGCAGCGCTCCTCTCGCGGCATCGCCTCTACCCCGAGCTCGATCTGGAATAGCCGCGCTCCCGCCGGTGACGTGACCGTGACGCGCCCGCCCTGGGGCGCATCCGGTCATTCCCGGCCCGGCGGCCAGCTTCAAACGAGGCGAGCGTGCGGCATTGTCGGGACCAATCTGCAAAGCTGGCAGGGCTTGACCAGGAGTCCCCTAACCGGGCAGATAAGCGGCGCGCCGGTGAGCCCCTCCGCCCACCTCTGCCTACCCCGCAAGTCTCGCGCCGTAGCCGCCGCGCTCAAAAGGAGCCTCGCTGTCCATGCGATACAAGAAGTCCGAGATCAGCATCGCGCACATCGTCGAAGCCACGATGCGGGTCCTCGCCCGGCAGGGCTATGCGCGCACCAGCCTGATGGACATCGCGAACGAAGTTGGCATGTCGAAGGGCGCCGTGCACTACCACTTCCCGACCAAGGAAGCGCTGATCACGCAAGTCTTGCAGCACGCGGTGGACGCGGTAGCCGAGCGCACGCGCAAGGTCTGGATGGCCGGCGAGAACCCCCTGATGGCCGTGCGCTCCGCGCTGCGCGAGCTGTGGGCCGTGCGCTCCTCGCTCTCGGATGACGTGAAAGTGGTGGCCGACCTGCTCGCGCAGAGCATGCACGACGCGAACCTGCGCCAGCCGCTCGCGAGCTACTACCGCATCGCGTTCTCGCAGGTCGAAGAGCAGCTGCGAGCCGCGCAGGCGCTCGGCCTGCGGCCGAAGGTCGACGCCGCGTTTCTGCCGCGCATCATGCACGCGCTCCTCGATGGTTTCGCGCTACAGAAGATGGTCGACCCCGAGTCGATCAGCGACGAGCAGGTGCTGAGCGCGCTCGAGACCATCGCCGCCTCGATGTTCGAGCTGGATCCTGTCCAGCCGGCACAGGGCAGCGACAGCAAACCCCAGCCCTGACATGGAAAGCTCGAGCGAAAGCAGCGGTCAGCCGGAGGCGTTTGCGCACGTCTCCGCCCAGGACGGTGCGGTGCGCGTGCTGCAACAGGCGCTCGATCGCGACCGCGTGGCGCACGCCTATCTGTTCGAGGGCCCGAGCGGCGTCGGCAAGCAGCGCGTCGCCGTGGCCCTCGCCTGTGCGCTCTTGTGCCGCGCAGCCAGGAGCGGCGTGCACTGCAGCTGCAGCATCTGCCAACGCATCCGCGCAGAGAATCACCCCGACGTACGGATCCTCCGCCCGCGCGACGAGGGGGACCGCAATCTGCAGGTCGAGCTGATCCGCAGCGAGCTCTTGCCGTTCACCAAGTTCGCTCCGTTCGAGGGCGAAGCAGCCTGCGTGATCTTCCCGGAGGCAGACGTGTCTTTTCCGGTGCACCACGCCGAGGCGGCGAACGCACTGCTCAAGACGCTCGAGGAGCCGCGCCCCAAGGTCACGTTCCTGCTCCTGTCGGAGCGCCCGGACCGCCTGCTGCCGACGATCCGCTCGCGCTGCCAGCGCGTGCGCTTTCGCCCGCTGCCGCGCCAGACGCTCGAGCTGATCTTGAGCGAGCACGGCACACCCGAGGCCGGGCGCGCACCCGCCATCGCGCTCAGCCAGGGCAGCGCCGATCGCGCGCTCGCGCTGGCTGCGGACGGTCTGGGAGAGCGCCTCGTGCAGACAGTCATGCGCGTCGATCAGGCGGTCGCCTCGGCGCGTCCCGGCGACCTGCTCGATCTCGCGAAGGAGCTCGCCGACAGCGATCAGCTCGACCTACTCTTGTCTACGCTCTCGCTCTTTTACCGCGACGTGGCACAGCTGGGGCTCGGCCAAACCGACGTCAGCCTCTCGTTTCCGGAGCAGCGCCAGCTGCTCGAGACGCGCGCAGCGCAGGTGTCCGCGGTCGAAGCCGCCGAGCGCGTGGCGGCCATCGCGGCCACGCAGGAAGCCATCGAGCGCAACGCCAACGCCGAGATCGCGCTCGACTCGCTGCTCTTCGGCTTCGCGACCGGCAACCTGGCCCCGCTGCGGCTGGTCGTCCCGAAGCCGCGCCGGGGGTGAATAGCGGCGGTCGCGGGACCCGCCCTCCGCAAGCGCTGTCAGGTGGGCCGCACGCCCGAAGCAGTGTACCCTGGCTGGCCTTTGAGCTTTCCCATGAAACCGTTCTACGTCACGACCCCGATCTACTACGTCAACGACCGCCCCCACATCGGCACGTCGTATTCGACGATCGCCGCCGATGTGCTCGCGCGCTACCACGCGCTGCGCGGTCAGCAGACGCGGTTTCTCACCGGCCTGGACGAGCACGGGCTGAAGATCGCGCGGGTCGCGGAGTCGAAGGGCATGAGCCCGCAGCAGTTCACGGACGAGATGGCGGGCCCGTTTCGCGACACGTGGCAGCTGCTTCACTGCCAGTACGACGACTTCATCCGCACCACCGAGCCGCGGCACAAGGTGCGCGCGCAGATGCTGTGGCAGCGCATCGCCGCTCGTGGCGACATCTACCTCGGCGCATACGAGGACTGGTATTGCGTGGGCTGCGAGACCTTCTACACCGAGAAGGATCTCTTGCCAGGCAACCTGTGTCCGCAGCACTTGAAGCCAGTCGAGCGAGTGAAGGAGTCGAGCTACTTCTTTCGCCTCAGCGCGTACACGGACAAGCTGCTCGCTTACTACGAAGCGCATCCCGACTTCGTGAAGCCGAGCGGCCGCTTCAACGAGGTGAAGAGCTTCGTACGCGAGGGCTTGCGGGACCTGTCGCTTTCGCGCACCAGCTTCCGTTGGGGCATCCCGGTGCCGAGCGATCCCGAGCACGTCATGTACGTGTGGTTCGACGCGCTGACGAACTACATGAGCGCGCTCGGTGGACCGTCCGAGCCGGGCGAAGCCCCGCTCTACGATCGGTTCTGGCCGCCGCACGGTGATGTCGTGCACATCGTGGGCAAGGACATCCTGCGCTTTCATGCGGTGTACTGGCCGGCTTTTCTGCTCGCCGCCGGCATCGAGCCGCCATCGCAGATCTGGGCGCACGGCTGGCTCACTGTAAACGGCCAGAAGATGTCCAAGTCGCTCGGCAACTTCCTCGCGCCGGAGCCGCTGGTCGACGCGTTCGGCGTCGACGTGCTGCGCTACTACCTGATGCGCGACATCGCGTTCGGTCAGGACGGCGACTTCTCGCACGAGAACCTGCTGGCGCGCCTCAACGGCGAGCTCGCGAACGGCCTCGGCAACCTGCTGAACCGCGTGCTCGTGAGCATCGTGCAAAAGAACCTGGGCGGGCGCGTGCCCGCGCCGAACCCGAGCACGCGCACGGCCGAAGACGACGAGCTCGAGGCCGCCGCCTTGCGCTGCTGCAAGAGCGCGGCCGAGCACCTCGATCAGGTGGCACCGCAGCGAGCGCTCGAGGCCATCTGGGAGCTCGTCGGCGCCGGCAACCGCTACGTCGATCGCACCGAGCCCTGGGCGCTCGCGAAGCGCGGAGAGAGCGCGCGCCTCGGCCACGTCGTGTACCAGGTGCTCGAGACGTTGCGCATGGTTGGCGTCATGATCACGCCCTTCATGCCGCTAAAGGCTGCAGAGCTGCGCCAGCAGCTCGGGCTCGATCCGCTGCTCCACACGCAGGGCCTCGACCTCTGGCCGAGCGTGTTCGGTGCGCTCGCCCCCGACACGCAGACCCGTCCCGGCGCGGCGCTGTTTCCGCGCTTCGACAAAGACCAGAGCCAGGCCGCGCTCCAGAAGCTGGGCGTCGCCAAGGCCCCCGAGACCCCACAGAAGACCAAAGCTCGTCCCATGACCACGGAAGCCACACGCAAGGAAACTGAACCAGCCGCACAGAGCGGTGACGCCAGCCCCTTCATCGAGTTCGACGACTTCACGAAGGTCGACCTGCGCGTCGCGCGGGTCCTCGCCTGCGAGAAGGTGCCCAAGAGCGAGAAGCTGCTGAAGCTGAGCGTGGACGCGGGGGACGGCGCGCCGCGTCAGATCCTGTCCGGCATCGCCCAGCACTACGCCCCGGAGCAGCTGGTGGGCAAACAGGTGGTGATCGTCGCCAACCTGAAGCCACGCAAGATGATGGGCCTCGAGTCGCACGGCATGGTCCTGTCCGCCAGCGACGAGACCGGCCTGTTCGTGACGACGATCGCTGGAGACGTGAAGCCCGGCAGTGGCGTAAAGTAGCGGGCCCCTGAGCCGCCCTGCCGCGGCTTTCCGGGCAGCCCCTTCCCCCCTTCCTGGCTCGTCCCTCAACCAGCCCTTGACGTGGAGTCAGGGCCACGTATCATTCGCCTCCCGTTTGACCCAGGTGCACTCATGAACACGAACGTCGGCCTCATCGGCAAGAAGCTTGGCAACACGCAGATTTTCAACGCAGATGGGACCGTCGTGCGCGTCACCGCGATCCAGGTCGGCCCGTGCCGCGTCCTCGGCAAGCGCACCCTGGAGAAGGACGGCTACTCGGCCCTGATCGTCGGCTTCGGCGAGAAGCGCGAGAAGCTGCTGACGAAGGCCGAGGCCGGCCACTTCAAGAAGCTCGGCCAGGAGCCCGTGCGCACCATCAAGGAGTTCCGCCTCACGCCCGAGACCGTGGCGAAGTTCGAGGTCGGCCAGGTGGTGAAGCCCTCCGAGACGTTCCAGGAAGGCCAGAAAGTCGACGTGACCGGCACCTCGAAGGGCAAAGGCTTTTCGGGCGTCATGAAGCGCTGGAACTTCAAGGGCTCGGCCAAGAAGACGCACGGCACGCACGAGTACCAGCGTCACGGCGGCTCGATCGGTACGAACATGACGCCTGGTCGTACCTTCCTGAACCTGAAGATGCCCGGCCAGTACGGCAACGAGCGCAACACCACCTTGAACCTGGTGGTCGCCAAGGTGCTCGACGACGAGAACATCATCCTCGTGCGCGGTGGCGTGCCCGGCAGCCGGAACGGCACGGTCGTGGTGCGCGGCGCGGTGAAGACACGCGCCAAGAAGGCCAAAGCCTGAGCGCGCTGCGCGCGCTGCAGATCGCGCGCTAGCGCCCCGGTAGCTCGATGACGGGCGGCGGCCGCAGGCCTCAGGATCACTTCGGTGAGCGCGCCAAGCGCGAGGGCTACCCTGCGCGTTCGGTCTACAAGCTGCAGGAGATCGATCGCCGGGTGCAGCTGCTGCGGCGGGGCCAGCGCGTGCTGGATCTCGGCGCCTCTCCCGGCTCGTGGACTCAATACGCGGCGCAGAAGGTCGGGCGCGAGGGCAAGGTGGTCGGCATCGACCTCAACCCGCCGCGCATCGGCCTACCGCCGCATGTGAGCTTCCAGGCGCTCGACGTCTTCAAGTTCGATCCGCTGGCAGACTTCGGCCCGCATTCGTTCGAGGTCGTGATGAGCGACATGGCCCCGCACACGAGCGGCCAGCGCCACCGCGATCAGTTCGGCAGCTACGAGCTGTACATGCGCGCGTTGGAGATCGCGGGTCAGGTCCTGGTGAGCGGCGGCGCGTTCGTGGGCAAAATCTTCCAGGGCCCCGAGCTCGAGGAAGCGCGCAGCGCGACGCGCGCGCGCTTCAAGACGGTCCGCATCATCAAACCCGAAGCCTCCCGCGACGAAAGCTTCGAGATTTTTCTGGTCGCCCTGGGCCTGAAAGCCGAAACCAACGCCACGTAACCGTGACGTGGACGACTACTTCCGCTTCCCGATCGCCGCGAGCTTCTCCCGAGCCTTCTCGGCCTGCTCCCCGCTCGGCGCGAGCTTCAAATACTGCTCGTAGTGCTGCTTGGCCTCCGCGAACTTCTTGTCCGCGGCCAACATGTTCCCGAGCAGATAATGCGCGGTCGCATACTTCGGATCGGTCGCCAGCACCTTGCGCAAGGTCGCGAGCGCCTCATCGCGCTTGCCCGCGCTGCGCTGGGCCAACGCGAGCTCACTCAGCAGCGCAGGCGTCGCAGGCTCACCCCCAGCGGCCACCGCTTGCTCCATCGCGAGCAGAGACTCCTCGGCTGCACCCGCGCGCCGCAAGCCATTGCCGATCGCCAAGAGCGCCGCGCGGTTGCCCTTTGCATCTTGCCGAGCGCGCGTGAGCTCCGTCACCGCGGCCTCCACCTTGTTCTGCTTCAAGAGCAACAAGCCGTAGTTCGAGCGCGTGATCGCATCTTCCGGCGCGAGCTCGAGCGCACGCGCGTAGTGCTTGCCCGCTTGCTCGAGCTTGCCCTGGTCCTCGTACGCGAGCGCGAGGTTCTGCTGCGCCGCAGCGGAATCGGGCGCCGCAGCGGCCGCACGCTCCAGCAAGCTCGTGGCCTCCGTCAGCTCGCCGCGCTCCCGCAGCAACACGCCGAGATTGTTCTGCGCCTGCGAGAGATCCGGCTTGGCCTCGAGCGCGCGCCGGTACGCCCCCTCGGCGCCCTGCAGATCGCCGAGCAGCTCGTTCGCGATGCCGAGGTCGAGCGCGGCGCGCGCATCGCCCGCGTTCTGCGCGAGAGCCTGCTCGAATAGCTGCTTCGCACCCGCGGCGTCGTTTTGGCTCAGCTTGGCTTCGCCTTGCCGCACGAGCGCGGAAGCTTCCGGAGCGCGGCTCTCGCTCTGCGCAAGGCGCTCGTCGGCGGCACTCGCCATGGGCCGCGTGGCAGCCGCGCCTCCACCACACGCGACGAGCAGCAGAAGACAGCACGGCATCGCGCCGACTCGTTTCAGTCGCTGCATGTATCGACCTCTCAGCTGATGCCCGAGGGCCTCGTCAGCCGTCGAGCTTGTTGATGGTAGTGCGCAGCGCATCCGAGAGCTTCGCGAGCTGCGCCGAGGCCAGCTTACCGCCGCCCTCCGCCTGCACGTAGAACACGTCTGCGACGCGGCGCCCCTCGGTGTTGACCTTGGCGAGCGAGATCGTCAAGCCATGGGCGTGTAGCGTGCGCGCGATCGTATACAGCAGCTCGGGTCGGTCGCGCGTGTACACGTCGACGACGGTGGACGTCTTCGAGGCCTGGTTGTCCACACCGATCTCGGTCTTGATCCGCGGGCCGGTACGCGCCCAGCTCGGCAGCCGCGAGCGGCGCTCGAGCAGCGCCTGCGCCGAGACCTCGCCGCGCATCAGCTGCTCGAGGGTGCGCTGCAGCGCGCTGACGTCGACCGCGTGCGTATCGTCGGGGGCGCGATCGCGCTGCGTGACGAGGAAGATGTCGAACGCCTCGTCCGGCTGCCCTTCACGCTTGCGCGTGTACAGCTGCGCGGACACGACCTCGAAGCGGTGCAGCGACAGCGCCGCCGTGAAGTCGGCCAGCAAGCCGGGGCGGTCGCGCGTGGCGATCAGCACTTCGAGCTGCTCGTGCCCTGGCAGCGCGCGCGCTTGCAGCAGGACCGCCGCGGGATCGCGACCCTCGCGCGCTGCCGCGACCAGCCGTGCGTGCGAGTGGATGTCGGGCGCGCTGTTCGCGAGCAGATAGCGCTCCGGGAGCTCGGAGAGGAACGCAGCGAGTTGCTGCTGCTCGGACGCATTCGCGGCGAGCGCCAGCACCTGCTCTTGAAGGCTCCCGAGGTGGTCCGAGCTGACGCGGCGGCCCTCGATGGCGTCCGACACGCTCATCCACAGCTCCACGAGCATGCGCGCATTCCACGCCGTCATCGCCGTGGGGTTGGCGGTCGACACGCAGCAGAACGTGAGCACGTACAGGTCGCGCAAGCGATCGACGGTCTCCACCTCGCGCGCGATCTCCGCGATGATGTCCGGATCGCTGATGTCGCGGCGCAGCGCCCAGTGGTAGAGGCTGCTCTGCTGCGAGATCAGCCACTGCACGTGCTTCACGTCGGCGGCGCGCAGGCCCAAGCGCTCACACACTGGCCCGGCCACGTGCGCGGCGTGATTCGCCGGCGAGTCCGGGTGACCGGCGCCGAGCTCGGAGAACAACGCAGCGAGATACAGCGGCAGCGGGCGCGGCAGCTCGGCCGCACAACGCGACACCACCGGGAATTCGGTAGCGAGCTCGCCGCGCGCGATGGCGCGCAGGCGATCGACGCTGAGCAGCGCGTGCACGTCCGCGGTGTACGTGTGGTAGGCGTCGTGTGGGACGCGGCCGGTGATGGCCTCGAACTCCGGCACGAGCGCGACCAACAAACCCACCTCGTGCAGCTCCTCGAGCAGCGAGCCGCGGCGCAAGGGCGGCGTGCCGGCGTGCGTGAGCAGCTCGCAGAACAAGCGGCTGGACTCGGGCTCGGCGCGCAGCGCCTGGCAATACTCCTTCCCGGCGCAGTGGGCGGCGATGGCGTCGCGCGCCATCGGATCGGGAGGGAAGCCATCGTCGGCCACGGCTGCGTACAGGCGCAGCGCGAGCGCCGGATCGCTGAGCAGCGCGTCCGGACGCAACGTGAGCTGGGCGTCGTGCAGCAGCACGCCGCGCGCCACTTCGCGGATCGTGACCGGGGGCTTGCGGCGCGAGCGGCGCGCCCGCTCCGGCATGCGATCGACGAGGCGTGCGATCGTGCGCGCGCGGCGGTAGTGCGTCTGCATGAATTGCTCGACGCCGAGCCGCACGCCGTCGCGATAGCCGAGCAGCGCAGCTACGCTCTCTTGATCCTCGAACGTCAGGCGATCGTGACGACGCCGCGACAGCACGTGCAGATGGTTGCGGACGATCCACAGGTGCTCTTGCGCGGCGACGAGATCCATCCACTCCGCGCGCGTCAAGAAGCCGAGCTCGACGAGATCCTCGAGGCGCTCCACACCCCAGCGCGCGCGGGCCACCCAGCTGACCACGTCCAGATCGCGCAGCCCGCCGCGGCCCAGCTTCAGCTCGGGCTCGCGCAGAAACAACGTGCCGCCGTAGCGCTCGTGCCGCGAGCCGAGATCGTTTTCGAGCGCAGTCAGGAACGCATCGAGGTCGGCCTCGAAGATCTCCGTGCGGCTGCGCTCGGTGAGCTCGTGAACGAGCGAGCGATCGCCCGCGATGTGGCGCAAGTCGAGCAAGGTGGTCGAGGTGCGGATATCGCTCTTGCTCAGATCGAGCGTCTCTTCCATGCCGCGCACGGCGTGGCCGATCTGAACGCCGGCGTCCCACAGCGGATAGAGCACACACTCGGCCAGGCTCGCCACGCGCTCGTCGGCAGGGTTGTCGGCGAGAAACAACACGTCGACGTCGCTGTGTGGAGCGACCAGGCGCCGGCCGTAGCCGCCGACGGCGACCAACGCCACGCGGCCAAGCTCCGGACAGCGCAGCTTCGCGGCGCGCGCTGCGCAGCACAGGCTGCCGAGCAGGCCGTCGAACATCTGCGCATACCGCGCAGCCACGTCGAGCCCGCGTTGACCCCCACGAACGGCGTCCTTGAGCGCCGCCGTGTGCGACACCAAGTAGTCGCTACAGGTCTCCACGAGGCCGGACTCCAGGTCACTCAACCTGGAAGCGGTCACCAACGCCTCTTCAGCCATGCGGCGCGCATTATGAAGCGGCTGCAGCGCTGCAGCAAGGTGCCGATTTTTGGACCATTCGGCCGGGAAATGCCTCGCTCCGCCATATCCGATCCATGCAGCCGCGCTGCAGCCCTTGCAAACGACTCTGGGGGCCACGCAACGCGCGGACGCTGCACGCCAGCGTTCGTATCGGGTATGGTGCCGAAGAGCCGGTTCATTGGCTGAGCGGGCTGCCTGGTCCTTCACCAGAACGTCCGACCTCACGTGTCCGTGTAAAGGGAGCGCCCAATGCCCTACCGCGACGCCATCGCGATGGTGAACGACTACATCAAGCGCTTCGGCGCGGCTGTGTCCGTCGAGCTGCATCCGCTCGATGCCGACGGCTACACCGACGTGCGCCACGGCTCTGTGGTCATCGGCATCAACACATACCTCGAGCGCAATGTACTTCTGATCCTCGCGCGCATGGGTAAGCTGCCGGAGCACAACGCCGAGACGCTGTATCGCAAGCTGCTCGAGCTCAACTTCCTGTCGACGCGCAGCTGCTGCTTCGCGATCGATGAGCAGCGCAGGCGCGTCTATCTGCGGGCCATGCGTCCGCTCGACGCGCTCGACTACGCCGAGTTCGCAGATCTGCTGGAGACGGTCGCGAGCGTGGCCGAGACCATGCGCGCCAAGCTACCGGAGCTGTCCGATTGAGTTAGCCTGAGCTTGTTCGGTCGCTTCAGGGAACCTGCCTTTGACCGCTGGCAGTCGGTGCGTAACACTCCGGTGGTTCATCGGTCCCACAGTCTTTGCCGTGACTACCAGTAACCCATTGCACTCTGCCCGCTCGAGCTCGCCTGGCCAAAACGTGGACAAGGCGCGAGATCGCAGCAGTGCTCCCAGCGTGAGCCCCACCGAAGAAGGCCGGGCTTCTCTCGAACACGCCGAACCTGGAATGAACACCGCTGAACGCTCACCCATCCCTTCGGCCGATGCCGCTCGTAGCGGCAGTGATGGACCTCACTCCCAGAAAGGGACGGAGCTGACAGCCGGGATCGATGCGGCCGCGGCCGATCGCTACGCGCTGGCATTTCGCCCTTCGTGGGCGCCGCTCTCGCACGAGCCGCCGCCGCCGCCAGCTGCAAAGCCCGTGGAGCAAGCGCGCCCCGCACACGAGCGCGATTCGCGCGAGCACGCCGAGCCGCTGCGCGTGCCCGGTCGCCAGGTGCGCCGCCGCGCTGGGCTGCTGGCCGGCGCCTCGGTGCTGAGCTTCGTCGGCCTCGTGTACTGGGGTGTCTCCAGCACCACGCAAACCGCGCCGCCGCCGCACGTGACCGAGCTCGCGAGCGCCACCCGCGCACCCGCGGCTCAGCCCCGCCCGGTGCCAGAGGCGCCCAGCGAGAATCCGCCGTCCGCCCCGGAGCCGAGCGCGCTCGCGCCCGTGAGCGATCTGAGCGCGCTGCGTGCGCGACCTGAGCCTGCGGCGCCCGCGCAGCCGGCGCTCGAGGAGCAGGCAGCCCCCGGAACGGGGGAGCCAGCGCCCGCAGCCGAAGCCCAGCCGGAGCTGGCGGCCGCAAACCCGAGCCCAGCCCCCGCAGAGGCGGCGGCGCCCGCAGCCGAAGCTCGGCCGGAGCTGGCGGCCGCAAACCCGAACCCAGCGCGCGATGAAAGCGCAGGGACGCCTCTGGGCAGCGCGCCGGCTTCCAAGATCGACGTTCCAGCCAGCGCAGCCCCCGCCGCGCCGCCGTCGGCGGCGACCGCGCCTGCGAAAGCGCCCACCGCCGTGGCGAGCGCGCCTCCCGCAGCCCCCGCGGCGACCACGCGTCCTGCCCCCGCCGCCGCGCCCATCGCCGTGGCGAGCGCGCCTCCCGCGGCGACCGCGCGTCCTGCCCCCGCCGCCGCGCCCGCAGCCACGCGCCCAACAGCTGCCCCGGCGCCCATCATCACGGCGTCGGCGCCGAGGGCGCCAGCCAGCCCGAATCTCGCGAGCGGCCCTCGCACCGAGCCGATCGTCACCGCCGCGCGCTCGGATGCGAGCGCGCCCGCTCGCAAGCGCATGCCGCTCCTGTCCGTGCGCGCGTTGCCCGAAGGCGCGCGGCTGTTCCTCGATGGCCAGCGCTTGCCGAACCCCTTCGACATGCGGCTGCCCGAGGGCGGCAAGCACAAGCTCGAGGCGCGCTACGAGGGCTACGAGACCAGCTCACAGACCGTGCGCATCGAGTCGGACGCCAAGCTCACCATCACCTTGCGCCGCACGGACGCACCGCTGCAGGTGCGGCCGCTGAGCCAGCAGGGACCGCAACGCGGAGCGGGCTTCGTGACGTCGAACCCGTACTGAATCCTGCGCGCAGCTGGAGTTAAGTACTGCGGCGGTCGCGGGACCCGCTACGCAAGCTCCGCCGCTCTCGACCTCCGAGTTAATCACTGCGGCGGTCGCGGGACCCGCTACGCAAGCTCCGCCGCTCTCGACCTCCGAGTTAATCACTGCGGCGGTCGCGGGACCCGCTACGCAAGCTCCGC
>Ga0190269_10000242_pt1 | contig 29418 bp, 31 predicted proteins | sample Popmic249IS_FD_133749 | JGI IMG/M metagenome (GOLD analysis project Ga0190269, IMG submission 133749) | Populus adjacent soil microbial communities from riparian zone of Blue River, Arizona, USA - 249 IS | ecosystem: Environmental > Terrestrial > Soil > Riparian zone | place: USA: Arizona... | reverse complement strand
GACCGCCGCTGTGATGAGATCGCGGAGGTCGGGAGCCGCGGAGCTTGCGGAGCGGGTCCCGGACCGCCGCTGTGATGAGATCGCGGAGGTCGGGAGCCGCGGAGCTTGCGGAGCGGGTCCCGGGACCGCCGTTGTGATGAGAGCATGACGCAATGAACAATGCTGTCAACAGCTATCTACAAACTTGTCGGCAGTGGATGCGTGCGGCACACTGCCCGCATGCCCAGGGTCGCGAAGAGTAAGCCACGGCGGCGCCTGGATGCCGAAGCCGCGCGCCAACTTATCCTCGACGCGGCGGAAAAGCGCCTGATCGTGGTGGGGCCCTCCGGGATACGCCTGCAAGAAGTCGCGGCGGACGCCGATGTCTCACACCCGACCGTGCTTCATCACTTCGGCAGCCGTGAGCAGCTGGTGAAGGCGGTCATCACCCGCTCGATCGAGCAGATCAACGCGACGCTCGTAGCGGCGCTGCAGGGTCCACACGGCGACGGCGACGCGCTCGCCGAGAGCTTGATCGAGAACGTGCATCGGGCACTCGAGCGCACCGGCCACGGGCGCGTCTTGCTGTGGCTCGCGCTCGAGGGGCACAGCATCGACGGCGCCAAGGTCAAGCTCACCGACATCGTCGATGCCGCGCACGCGGTGCGGCTCGCACGCGGCGCCGAGCACAGCACGCGCGAAGACACCGCGCACGCGATCGTGCTCGCGGCGCTCGGCGTGATCGCGGGCTCGCTGCTCGGCCCCACGTTGCTCGCGAACGCGGGCTTGCCCTCGGATGCGAGGGGCAACGCCGCGTTTCGCAAGTGGCTCGCGCATCTGCTGCTCGCGCACTTGGAGGGCTGAGCGTCGTTGGGGCCCCGCGTCTAATCCCAGGCCGTCGCGGGCATGTTGGCCATGACGGCTTGGATCATCATGAACTTGCCGCCGAGCAGCTTGAAGGCTTCGCCCACCACGAGCGCGCGCTCGGCCTGGGAGAAGGGGAACATGCCCCACGTGATCTGCGCTTCTTCGTCGATGATCAGGATGCGGCGCGTGACGCGGAAGCTCCAGCTCTGGCTATTGAACGAGGCCTGGTTGCGCGCCGTGGCCACACCGTTCTCGTAGCGCTTGCAGTTTTCGTCGAACGGCAGGTCGCGGCCGCTCTTCTTGCCCTCGAGGTAGTCGAGGTAGAGCAACGTCGCGGCTTCGAGCTGCTCGCGCGTCATGCGCTCCGCGGCCTCGGGCACCTTCAGAAAGATCGGCTCCGGCTTCAGGTTCTCGGGGGTGAAGAAGCCGTTGGCTGCACCCTGGCGGCGCACGGTCATGGTCTCGATCTCGGTGATCTGACCTGCCTCCACTTTGAGCCGCACCTCATACATCGCGGGGGCCGAGCCTTCATTCATCAGGCACTGCGTGCCCACGTTTTTGGTCACCGGATCCGCGTAGTCGAGGCGAGCGTCCGCAACCAGCATCGTGGCGGTCTTCCACAGGCCATCCCCTGGCTTGGCCACCACGCCGTTGTCTGTCATTTTCAGCGAAGGCGAGAGGGGCAGCTTGCTCGGGTCGTGCGCGAGGACCGCGTCCAGGTACTTCTGCATCATGTCGAGCAGGCACTTGCGGTCGCAATCCGTCGCCGTAGCGCCGGACGTTCCGGGGCCTCCTGCTGCGCCTGCGGCGGCGCCGCCAGCAGCTGCAGGCGCGCCGGCGGTGGCTGTCCCCGCAGCGCCCGCGACGGGCGGCGCAATGTTGCCACCCGCGCCCGCGGCGGCCTGCGCGGAGCTGCCAGACGGCGCGCTGGATCCCGCCGCTGATGGCTGCAGAGGTGTGCTGCCACTCGTGCTCGGTCGCGCGGCAGGGCTGACCGCCGGCGCCATGCTGCCGCTCGTGGCTGCAGAGGCCGATTGGCCCGCGCTGGCGACGGGCGCGCTACTGCCGCCCTGCGCTTGAGCGGCCGTGGAATCGGCGGCGTTCGATCCGTCGCCGCAGGCCACGAGCCCGATCGAGAAGAGCCAGGCACGCACGGCCGTGCGCGATCCACTCTTACGCAGCTTGATCATGCTGCAGCGCTAGCCGCTGCCCGCGGCAGCGTCAAGGCCGCGCGACCGAGTGAATAGCCAGTGAGGATTGCGCTGTGCGAGAATCACGTCGTCTCGTAGCATTGTGACCTGTTGCTGACTTAACATGCCGACCATAGCCTGGGTCAGATTGATGTTCGCGGACAGCGGCGGAGCGCACGCTCATCGGCTGCTCACGGATCAGAGAGCGCGCCTCTGGCTCGCTCTCTTGCTCGCGACCCACGTGTTCGCCGTGGTGTGCTCGCGCGGCTACTTCCAGTTCGATGAGCACTACCAGGTGCTCGAGTTCATCCAGTGGAAGCTCGGCCTGGTGCGCGCGGCGGACATGCCGTGGGAGCTCGGCGAGCGCATGCGCCCGTGGCTGCATGCGCTGCCGTTTTATCCGCTGGAGTGGTTCGCACAGCGCGCGCTCGGCTGGTCGCCGTTCGTCAAGACCACCTGCCACCGCGCCTTCGTCGCTGCGCTCGCGCTGTACGTGATGCTGCGGCGCGCGCGTCGCGATCCCGCGCAGCTCCCGCTGTACGCGACGTGCTTCTTCTTCCCGTTCCTCGACGCGCGCATCAGCGCCGAGGTGATCGGCGGTTGGCTGTTCGCGCTCGGCGACGTGCTCGATGAGGAGCAAGCCGGGAGCCCGAGCCGCCGCGCGGTGTTCGCGTGTGGCCTCGTGTTCGGCCTGGCCGCAGTGATCCGTCTGCACGTGCTGGCCTGCGTGCTCGGCGTGTTCTTGCAGCATGTCCTGCGCGGAGATCTGCGCCGCTGTGGGCTTTTGATCGCCGGTCTGCTCAGCGCGTTCGCGCTCGGCGCCGCGTGCGATCGCTGGGGCTACGGCACGTTCACGTTCGTGCCATGGAACTACGTCTACCAGAACATCGTGCTCGGCAAGTCCGTCCGCTTCGGCAGCGGCGCCTCGCCCTTTTACTGGTACGTGCCGGCGCTGCTGCGCGCCACGCTGTACGTTCCAGGCGCGCTGCTGCTCGTCGCCATGCTGTGGCAGTGGCTGCGGCGACCGGCGTCGCGGCTCACGTGGATCACGCTGCCATTCGTGCTCCTGCACTGCGCGGTGGCCCACAAGGAGCTGCGCTACCTGTTCCCGCTCGCGCCGCTCGCACCTGCACTGCTGCTCGGGCTGTGGCGCGACGTACGTGGCGTGCGCTTCTGCCGCATGTTCGCGGCGGGCTGGTTCGCGCTCAATCTGCCGCTGCTCGCGCCTGCGGCGCTGCACGACGCCAATCCCGAGATCAGCCTGTACGCCGCGCTGCATGCGCAGCGGCAGCCGAGCGATCGCACCTTGCACTACGTGAACGACACCGATCCGCTCGGGCCCTGGCGCCTCTATCCGAGCTACTACGTGCGCGATCTCGGGCTCGGCGCGCGCCGCGCTGCTGCGCCGCGTGCGCCCGTGCACGGCCTCTTGATGGTCGATCATCCCGCCGCCTACGCCGAGCTGCGGCGTGACGCACGCTGCCAGCTCGTCGCGTCTCGCTACCCGCCATACGTGCTCGAGCACTGGCCGGCATGGTTACCGCCGCAGCGCGGACCGTGGATCAAGCTCTGGTCCTTGTGGCGCTGCCCGTGAGCAGCGCGTGGCGGCTGTGCGCGAGCGTGCGCAAGGGCTGAACATGTTCCAGTGGAACGTGTTCGCCGCCGGCCACTGGCCCGAATCGTGCAACCTCGTCGGGGCGTGCGCGTCTTCTTTCCCGCGACCTTCTGAGCTCGGCGCAACGTGCTGCCGACTCGCCGTCGCGACTGACCGTCGCTGGCGCGCACTGTGCGAGGCGCCGATGTCAAATCATACTTTCATACCGTCATTGCGCAGCAGCCTGACGTGTGGGCTGTTGGTCTTGAGCGCTGGCTGCCAGCTCGATGTCGAGCCGGAGACTGCCGCGCTGCAGGGTCCGGGCTCGTCGCCGCTCGCGGCTGCCGCGGAGGATCGCGAGCTCGAGGGCTCCGGTGCCGCTGGCAGCGCCAGCGTGGCGACCGGCGTGTCAGAGACGCTCGCTGCCGCAGGGATGCGCGCCGCAGATCCGCCGCAGACAGCTGCGGTCGGTATGAGCCGCACCCAGGCGGGCGCGCCCGCGCCGCAGCCAGCGGCAGAGCCAGCCAAGCCGAGCCCAGCGCCCGCGCCGCAGGACAAGCCCGCTGCGCAGGCCAAGCCGCCCGCGGTGGCAGGTGCAGCGGGCGCCCCAGCCCAGGCTGGCGCAGCAGGCTCGCCGCCCCCAGCTGCTGCCACGACCGCGAACGCGCAGGTCGCCGCGAAGAGCTGCACGGCGGGCCTATACACGGGCTCATTCAGCGGCTCACTCGAGCTGATCCAGCTCGCCGCGCTCGGCAGCATCACGGGCACCATCCGCGCCGAGCTGACGCCGGACGGCGCGCATCGGCTCATGCTGCGCAACGCGCGCGTGGTCGGCGTGGACAAGGACCAGAACACGTTCACCGCGACGCTCACCGGGCAGCTCAACTGCGCCACGCACGAGCTCGAGAACGGCAAGCTGGAGTCCGGTTCGTATCAGCTCAAGGCGCTCGCCACGCAGGCCGCCTTCAGCGGCGAGACGACCGCGATGCACTTGGACGATCCGCCCTCGGCCGTGGGCACCTGGCAAGCCACGGCGAATGACAACGTGCTCCTGGGCGGTCGCGGCACGTGGAACCTCGTGCTCGACGAGCCGAGCGCGCGCTGATCAGCGCGTCGCGAGCAGGGCGAACACGCGTTCCCGCAGCTCGTGCGCGCGCTCCGCAAACTGACCGTAGTTCGAGTTGAGCAGCAGCACCCAAGTCAGATTTCGCTCCGGCACGTAGTGCCAATAGCTCTTGTAGCCCGTGTCTTCGCCGGTGTGGCCGAGCACCGGGCCGAGCTCCGTGTGCCACTCCTGTACGCCGTGCCCCGCACGCGCGTAGCCCCAGCGCACCTGGTCCACGTCGCGCAGCGTCGTCAGCTCGCGCAGCATGTCCGGTCCGAGCAACGAGGGCTCTGCGAACAGCGCGGTGCTGAACCGCAGCAGGTCCGCGAGCGTGCTCTCCATACCGCCTGCGCCCGAGGCCACATCGTCGAGTGTGTCGACCTGGTGTGCATCGCCATTGCCGTACAGATCCATGTAGCCCATGGGCACGTGATCGGAGAGCGGCTGGTCTGCATGCAGATGTGTATTGGCCATGCCGAGCGGCTCGAAGATCGCGTCGCGCAGCTCGAGCTCGAGGCTGCGACCGGTGTGGCGCTCGATCGCAGCCTGTAGCAGCAGGGTGTTCGTGTTCGAGTAGTGGAAGCCCGAGCCCGGCTCGAAGTACGCATCGAGGCCTCGCACCGCGTCGAGCGCCTCGGCGCGCGTGTGTGCGCGGCGGGGACGGTTCAGGAAGTCGGTGATGTAGCCGAGCACCTCCGGGTAGTGCCGCAGGCCGGAGCTGTGCCCCAGCAAGTGACGCAAGCGGATGCGCGCCACGTGGGGCAGGCCTTCGAGCACAGCCTGCGGCAACAAGCGGGGCAGCGTCGCATCCAGCTCGAGCTCTCCCGCCTCTACCAGCTGCAGCGCGCGCACGGCCACGAAGCTCTTGGTGATGCTCTTGATCGGCAGGATGTGGCAGACCTGATAGGGTCGCTGCGGCTCGGCGAGATCGGGCAGCCCGGCGGCTCCGTACCAGCGGGTCTCGCCTTCGCGCACCGCCATCAGCGCGCCCGGCAAGCCCGCGCGCACGGCTTCGGCGAGCAGCGCCTCGAGCGCCTCGGACTCGGGATGGTCGGCCGTGCGCTCTTCATCGCTCGGCGTGCAGTCCGCGACGCGCCGGCGCGGCGCCGGGTCCGCGCAGCTCACAGCGGCGGCGAGGCACAGCAGCAGGGCGGTGTGCACGCGGCTCATGCGCCGTAGATCCAGCGGCCATAGAGGCCAAGTCGGGTCAGCGGCAGCGCCGGCACGTCGTTGGCCGGAGCAAACGGATAGATCGCGCCGACGCCGTACTGCAGACCGATGCCGAGCCGCGAGTCGATGTGGAAGAAGGCGCTCACGTCGATGTCGAAGAGCCAGCTCCATCTACTCTCGCTCTCACCCCGCACCCAGTCGTCGCCCTGCATGTGAAAGGCTGTCCACAGCGAGCGCAGACGCAGCGCGCTCACGCCGAGGCTGAGCTGAAACGCCAGGTACGGAGGCAGCTCGAGTCGCACGCTCGGCGCCACCCCCAGGTACCAGCGCTGCTGCAGCGCCGCGTGGTGCTCGAACCCGAGCTGCCATGCTGGAAAGAAGCGAAACGCGCCCGCGCGCAGCGCGGGATACTCGACGGCCGCGCCGACACCCGGATGCACGACCCACTGCAGGCTGCCGAGCTGCACTTGCCGCGTGTACACGTGCAGGCGCAGCGGCACTTCTCGCAGCTCGAGCGCCCGCGGCTCCGGGTCCGCAAATGCGGGCCACGGCCAGCTGAGCACGGCCGCGAGCCACGACCACGCCAGTGTCCGTCCGCGCCTCACGCGCTCGACTATGCGCGTAAGACGCTCGTAACGCAAACGTGTGCGCGGCCCGACGCGCTCAGGGCGTGGGCTGCACTGCGGTGTGCTCGCCGCCCAGCTGCTCCATCATGAACGAGCCCGTGTCGAGCATGTCGGGCGGCGTGGCCGTCTCCGTGGGCACGGTGCCGTCGATGAAGACCTCGTCGATCGCGTCCGGCTGGTTGTCGTACGCGAGCTTGCCGCTCTTCGGGTCGATGCGCGTGAGCACGAGGCCCGACGGCATGGGGAAGTCGACGGCAGGCCGATCCTTGAGCGCCTGCTTCATGGTCTCGATCCAGATCGGCAGGGCGGTGTTCGCGCCGCTCTCCTTCGAGCCGAGTGGACGCAGGTCGTCGTAGCCGACCCACACACCCGTCACGAGCTCGGGCGTGTAGCCCACGAACCAGGCATCGCGCACCTTGTTGCTCGTGCCGGTCTTGCCTGCGATGGGGCGCTTCAGCGAGAGCGCGGCCTTACCCGTGCCGCCCTGCACGACGCTCGTCATCAAGTTCGTGATGAGATAGGCGCCGGCCTCGCTCATCACTGGCGTTGCAGCTGGCGGCGGCGGCAGCGCCACGGCGCGCCCTTCGTTGTCCTTGACGCTGCGGATGAAGCGCGGCGGCTGGTAGCGGCCACCGGCCGCGAACGTGGCGTACGCGTTCACCAGCTCGATCGGCTTCACGGCGCTCGCACCGAGCGCGAGCGCGAGCGACGGCTCGAGCTCGCTCGTGATGCCGAGACGGCGCGCGAAGTCCACCACGGCCTGCGGCGTGACCTCGGACAGCACGCGCACGGCGACCAAGTTGATCGACTGCGCGAGCGCCTCACGCAGGCGCACTGCGCCCGAGTAGTGCCAGGTCTCGTAGTTGTTCGGCTTCCACTCGTCGTACACCTCGGGCGCGTCGAGCAGCACGCTCGCGGGCGTGAACACCTTGTTCTCCAGCGCCAGCGCGAACTCGAGCGGCTTCCAGGTGCTGCCCGGCTGGCGCACCGCCTGGGTCGCGCGGTTGAAGCCGTAGATGGCCTCGTCTCCACCGACGAGCGCGAGCACCTCGCGCGTGCGCGGATCGATCATCACCACGGCGCCCTGCGGCCCCAAGAGCAGGCGCACGCGCGCGGGCTCCGAGCCGACGTCCGCATGATCCACGACCACGCGCACGGGCGCGCCCGGCTCCGCGAGCTCCGCCGCCTTCAGCCGCTTCGGGTTCCAGCGCCCGAGATCCGCGATGCCCGCGCGCGCAGGGTGTCCGCCCACGTCGAGCTGCAGCTCTTCCTTGCCGGGCGTGACACCGCGCACGATCGCGTCGTAGTTGCGGCCCGGCGCGAGCGTGGCCACGCGCTCCATCTTCGCCGCGCGCTTCGGCGCCCGCAGCGGCACCTGCAGGTTGTGCCGCTCGTCGACGCGAATCAGGCCCGCACGCAGCGCCGCGCGCGCCGAGTTTTGCAGGTCCAGGTCGATGCTACTGGTCAACGTGTAGCCGCCGAGCTTGTACGCATCCTGGCCCACCGCTGCGAGCAGCGCTTCGCGCGCGATGGTCGCGATCTCCGGTGCGCTCTGCGCGGGCGCATCCTGCAGGTTCAAGCTCACAGGCTCTGCCTGCGCCTTCTTGATCTCTTCGAGCGGTAGATCATCCCAGTACTGCGCGCGCTTACTCTCGAGCTGCGAGAGCACGTACTGCTGGCGCGCGCGCGCCGCATCGAAATCCGTGATCGGCGAGAGCTTCGTGGGCCGCTGGCCGACGCCCGCGATCAACGTCGCCTCGCCCAGGGTCAGCTCCTCGACGTGCTTGCCGAAGTAGAAGCGCGACGCCTCCTCGAACCCGTAGCGCGCGTGCCCGTAGTTGATCTGGTTCAAGTACATGTGCAGGATCTGATCTTTGCTCAACTCCTGCTCGATGCGGCGCGCGAGGATCAGCTCGCGGATCTTGCGGCCGAAGCTGCGCTCCGGCGTCAGCAACATGGTCTTGACCAGCTGCTGCGTGATCGTGCTTCCGCCCTCGAGGCGACCGCCGCGCACCCGCTTCAGCACGGCACGCCCGAGGCCCCAGAAATCGAGACCTCCGTGCCGGTAGAAGTCGGCGTCCTCCGCGGCGAGCACGGACAGCACCACGATGCGCGGCACGCGCTCGAGCGGCACCACGGTGCGGCGCTCGCTGAACGTCTCCGCGATCAAGCGGCCCTTGCGATCGACGATGCGCGAGATCTGCGGCGGCTTGTAGTGCTGCAGCGCTTCGATCGTGGGCAAGCCGCGGCTGAAGTACACGTAGCCGCCGATGAGCGTGCCGAAGCCGATCATCAGCGCGGCCGCGAGCGCTGCGCTGCCCCACACGACCCAGCGACCCACGCGCGTCTCGTAGAAGTCGCGAAAGCTCTCGATCGCGTCCAGACGCTGCAAGCGCCGGCGCAACTCCTCCATGAACCGCAACCGCTGGAAACTCATCGTCCCTGTCGCCTCAAATACTCGACCACGACTGCCTCCGCTTGCGGGACGCTCTGCATACAATAGCGCGCGCGCAGCTGGAGAGCGGCCTGATCATCCAGATCGCCCGGCCGCCCCTGCATCGCTGCGAACAAGCTGATGGCGGCTGCCACCGAGACATTCAAGCTCTGCACGAAGCCGCTCATCGGGATCGCGTAGGTACCATCCGCGAGCTCGCGCATGACTGCGCTCGCGCCGGAGTGCTCGTTGCCGAACACCAACGCCGGCCGTGGCTCCGCAGCCAGCGCCTCGGGCCGCACCTTGCCGTCCACGGTCGCCACGAAGATACGGTGCCCGCGGGCGCGCAGCGCGCTCACACACGCCTCCGGACTGCGATGGCGCGCCACGCGCACCCAGCGGTAGGCGCCGCGCGTGATGCGCGGTGAGACCCGAAACGGCTCGAGCCGCTCGATCAGGTGCACTTGCTCCACGCCGAACGCATCCGCGGAGCGAAGCACGGCTGAGACATTGTGCGGGTCAATGAGCCCGTCCAGGACGGCGGTGACGGCGCGCGAGCGCGTCTGCAGCACCTGCGTGATACGCGTGCGTCGATCGTCGGTGAGCAGCGGTTCGAGCGCGGCGACCACCTCTTGCGGGGAGGCCGGCAAGGGAATCGAGCTGTGAAGGTCGAAGTTGTCCGAAGCGTCCCGCCGCATGCCCGCGCACTGTAACTCGAAGCAGGGGAGGGTGCGAAGGCGGCGACCTGGGCCGCGGGGCCCGCTATTCCTTCATATGGGCGCACGTGGGCGTGGCCGTCAAAGACCACGTGAGCGAGGAGGTACTAGAGCAGCGAGCGGAGCTGCTCGCCCACGCGGATCCCGATCAGCAACGTGCCGCCTTCGAACTTTTGACCCGCCACGAAGAACGGCTCGCCCGAAGACGCGATCACGTCGAGCAGTGGCAGGTACGCCTTCTGATTCGAGCGACGAATCGAGAGCTGCACCTTGGCTCGCCCGTCCGGCAAGCGTGATACGAGCCGCAGCACGAGCTTGCGATGCTTCGGCAGATCCACCTCGACGGCCTGATCGACCGGCAGAGGCACGGTGGACTTGTTGAGCAGCTTGATCGTCTTGTACTCGTTGAACGGCGCATGCTTGAGCGCGCGCAGCTTGCTGAGGCTCGGGTCGACGCTGCCTTCTTCGCCGGTCGCGAGCAACACGAGGACCTCGCCCACGACGGCAGCGTTCTTCTTGTCACTGCGCCGCTCGCCTGCAGGCGTTTGGTCGTCCGCGCGCACGTGCGGCGGAGCTCCGTGCAGCCCCATGACCAGGGCGGCCGTCAAGATCCCATTCCGCGCGTGCGCTAGCACCGTGTGCAATCGCAACGACATCCGCTCATTCCTCCTCGTCGTCGTCGTCGTCGATCCAGACTACGGGTATGGAGGAGCCGTCGGACAGCGGAATGTCGAACACCTGCCCGGCATTCGCGCCAAACTCGACGTTCACGATCTCGGAGCGCGTCACCGAAGCCACGGCATCGCGCGTGGGGTCCTGCTCCTCGCCGCCCGGCACCGAGTCCGAACGGTACACCATGAGCAGGGCAGCGGCGGCGAGCGCCACCGCACCGAGCGCCGGAGCGCCGCGGTAGAGCCAGCGCGGCCCCGGGTGCTTGGCGGTGCGGCGCAGTGGCACGACGTTTATCGTGTCTCGCGGGGCGTCCTCGGCGACCGCCTTCTGGATCTCCGCAAACATGCGGGTGAAGTCTGGCTCGACGCCGTTGCCGTACCCGAGCTGGTCGGCTTCGGCCGACACCCTGAGCAGGCCGCCCAGCCGCTTCAGGGCAGCGAGCTCAGCCTGGCACTTCTCGCAAGTCTCCACGTGTAGACGGAGCTCCGCGGCGGCTTTGTCGTCGGCCGCCAGGTCGCCGTCGTGGTGACGCTGCAAAAGATCGTGGCTGGGATGCACGCCGTTCATGGTTCGTCGACGATGTCGAGATCGCCCTCGAGATAGGGTTGCAACTGATCTTGCATCTTGCGCCGGGCGTGGAACAGCCGGCTCATGATGGTTCCTTTGGGCACGTTGAGAACTTCCGCAATTTCCTCGTAGCTCATGCCCTCCACCTCACGCAGCAGAATGACGGCGCGGTGGTATTCGGGCAGCGTGTCGAGCGCTTGTCGGATCTTGTCCGACAGTTCCCGCCGCACGACCGTGCGGCCGGGGTGGGCGTCTTCCATTCTGGGCAGCAGGGTGCGATCGCCCGCGGCCTGCTCGAGTGGGACGTCATCGCCCCATTCGACGACTTTGCGATTCTTGCGGACATGATCGATGCCGAGGTTCATGACGATGCGATACAGCCAGGTGTAGAAGCTGGAAGCGCCCTGGAACGTGGCGAGGTGCTTGTGAACCTTGATGAACGCGTCTTGAACCACGTCCATCGCGTCTTCCGGCCGTTTGACCACCCCGAGCGCCACGGCGTAGACCCGACGCTGGTATTTCTGAAACAGGGCCTGAAACGCCGCCTGATCGCCGGCCCGGGCTCGCTCCACCAGGGCGTCATCTTCATGAGAATCGCGCGCCTCCTTGTCCTGGTGAGACGCGCCCGCTGGCGGGTCATTCACGGCTTCGGGCGGCTGCGGCGAGGGGCGCTCGGCCGGTTTCATGGGGCTTTGTGTAGCATGTTCCTTGCCGAACCATGCATGAGTGGAAGGCCACGGATATTGCTTGGGAAGTCCGTAGGGTAGGAGGTAGGTTGCGCGCGTGAGCAGCATCGCGACAGGTCTCAATCCGGAGCAGCTGGCGGCTGTCGAGCACGGGCAGGGTCCGCTGGTGGTGTTCGCGGGCGCGGGCAGCGGCAAAACCCGTGTGATTACGCGGCGTGTGGCTCACCTGATCGAGGCCCACCGCGTGCCGCCCTATCGCATCCTGGCGGTTACGTTCACGAACAAGGCCGCGCGCGAGCTGCGCGAGCGGCTGGAGCAGCTCACGCCGGGTCAGGCCAAGTCGTTGTGGGTGGGTACGTTTCACGCGGTCTGTGCGCGCTTGCTGCGCGCCCATGCTGCCCAGATCGGGCTGCGCAAAGACTTCGTGATCTATGACGACGCTGACCAGAAATCGATGCTCACGCGGGTGATCGACGGGATGGATCTCGACGACCGGGTGTTCCCGCCCAAGCAGGTCGCCTATCGCATCAACACCGCCAAGCAGGAGGGCAAATCGCCCGACATGCTGGAGGCCCGCGACCCGTTCGAGCGCACCGTGCGCGAGATCTATGCCGAATACGAAGAGCGCATGGCCGCGGCGTCGGCGCTCGATTTCGGTGATCTGATCTACCGGCTCGTGCGCGAGCTGGACCAGAAGCCGGAGCTGCGCGCGGCGCTCAAGGCGCGCTTTTCGCATGTGCTCGTGGACGAGTTCCAGGACGTCAATCACGTGCAGTTCGCGTTCGTGCAGGCCCTGTGCGAGGAGCACCGCAACCTGTGCGTGGTCGGCGACGACGACCAGAGCATCTACCGCTGGCGCGGCGCAGACCGCCGCAACATCCTCGAGTTTCGCCAGCACTTTCCGGACGCGACGGTGGTCAAGCTGGAGCAGAACTACCGCTCCACGCAGCGCATCTTGCGCGCCGCCAACGCCGTGGTCGCGCACAACCTGGAGCGCGAGCCGAAGCGGCTGTGGACGGAGAACGAAGACGGCGCGAAGGTGACCGTCGTCGCCTGTGACGACGACCGCGACGAGTCGCACACCGTCGTGCAGGCCATGCTCATGCTGGCCGACAACGGATACGCCCGCAAAGACCTCGCGCTCCTGTACCGCACACACGCGCAATCGCGCGTGTTCGAGGAGGCGCTGCGCCGCAGCAACCTGCCGTATCGCGTGATCGGAGGCCTGCGCTTCTACGACCGCGCCGAGGTCAAGGACCTCCTCGCGTACCTGCGCGTGATCCACAACCCGGCGGACGACGTGAGCCTCGTGCGCATCATCAACAAGCCCGCGCGCGGCATCGGCAAGACGACGCTCGAGCGCATGACGGAGACTGCGGCTCGCGGCGGCACGAGTCTGTACGCGGCGCTGCTCGCGCTGCGCGATGACAGCTCGCAGCCTGCGGCGTCGCGCAAGAAGCTCGCTGCGTTCACGGAGCTGCTCGACAAGCTGACCGAGCGCAAGGATCGCGGTCCGGCCACTCTGGCGCGCGACGTGCTCGCCGCCACCAGCTACATCGATGCGCTGCGCGCCGAGGACACGCCCGAGGCGGACTCACGCATCGAGAACATCCAGGAGGTGCTCACCTCCATGGACCAATACGAGGCCGACGCTTCCGAGCCGAACCTCACGGAGTTCCTGGAGCTGGTCACGCTCGAGACCGACGCCGACCGCAGCGTGACGGACGACGCGATCACCTTGATGACCGTGCACGCGGCGAAGGGCCTGGAGTTTCCCGTGGTGTTCGTCGCGGGCCTGGAAGAAGAGACGTTTCCGAGCCACCGCGGGTACGCCGGCGAAGAAGACCCGGACGAGCTCGAGGAAGAGCGGCGGCTGGCCTACGTGGCGTTCACGCGCGCGCGCGAGCGGCTGTTTTTGAGCTACGCGAATCAGCGCCGCATCTACAACGATATCAAGCTGCGGCGGCGCTCGCGCTTCCTCGACGAGATCCCGCGCGACGAGGTGAACCTCGTGGGGGCCGCGCGCCGGCCCTCTGCGCCTGCGCCCATGCGCTCGCCTTACGGCGGGGGGAGCTCGAGCTACAGCTCCGGTTCGAATTACAACGCGGGCTACTCGGCGAGCCGGCCGCCTGCGCGTTCCGTGACGTCGCGTCCAGCGCAGCGTGTGGAGCCGCCGCGCGGCTCGTACATCGATCGCTCGGAGGCGAATGATCTGGACGGCGGCATCGCGCTCGGCATGCGCGTGCAGCACAGCAAGTTCGGCATCGGGCGCGTTACGGCCGTGGCAGACGGCGTGCCTCCGCGCGTCACCGTCGACTTCCCGGACGGCTCGCGCTCCATCATCAGCAGTTATTTGACCCCCGTATGAACACCCGGCTTTCCATCGACCCAGCTCACGATCTGTTGCATGCGCTTCCTGGCCTCGGGCCAACGCGCGTCGGGGATCCGCACGCATTCGAAGGCGGCGTCGAGCTCATGTGGCTCGAGCGCCTTGATCGGCACGCCGAACCAGCTCAGCGCCGTGACGCCGCCGCGAGCGACCACCGAGTTGGTCAACACGGCGCCGCGCACGGAGTGCTCGCGGTACCAGCGCAGTAAGCTCGCGCGGTGATCCGCTCGCGGCGCGCCTTCGGAAGCGCGCACCACGTCGCTCCGCACCTCGTCGTGCTGCAGCATGTCGTCGAGGAAATGGCCGAAGTCGCCGTCGACGAGTGGGCCCGGCCGATGCGCGACGAGCACACACTGGTCGAGGTAGTCCCAGGCCGTCGTGGCGTTGGTAAGCATGCGCAAGTTGGTTTTCAGCCGGCGGCGGCGCACGCAAGGCAGGCGGGCGCAGAAGCGCTACGCTGCTGGCGCCAGCCATGGTCACGGAGGCGTCATGCCCATCGAGCACATCAATCCCGCGTCGCTGCCGCGCAAGGCAGCGTTCACGCACGTCATCTCGGTGTCGTCCGACATGCGAACCGTGTACGTCGGTGGTCAGAACGCCTTGCACGCGACGCGCGGCCTCATCGGACCCGGCGATGTGCGCGCGCAGGCCGAGCAGGCGGCCCACAACCTGAAGCTCGCGCTCGAGGCAGGGGGTGCGACAATGGCCGACCTGGTGAAGTGCACCGTGTATCTGGTCGCGGGTCAGGCGCCGCGCGCGGCTCTCGAGGGCTGGCAGCGGGTGTGGGGCGGACAGTCGAATCCCCCTTGTGTCACCGTGCTACAGGTGCCGGGTCTCGCGAACCCGGATTTCTTGATTGAGATCGACGCGATCGCGGCCGTGGCGGGGGCCCGGACTTGACGGCATGTGGCTTGCAGCATGTGTCACATGCCCACAACCAGTCTGACCAAACTCGCGAAGCTCTCTGCACTCGCCATGGGCGCGACGGTGCTAGGGCGCGTGATCCTGAGTCGATCCCATCGTTATCGTCTGATTGGCAAGAACGCGATCATCACCGGTGGGGCGCGCGGGCTCGGCCTCGAGATCGCCCGTCAGCTGGTGGTCAAGGGCGCGAACGTGGCAATCGTGGCGCGCGACGCCTCGGAGATCGCGCGTGCGCTCGCGGACCTGCGAGAGCGTCGCGATAGCGCGTCGGTCGAGGTGATCGGTCACGTGTGCGATCTGCAGGACGGCGCGGCGATCGATTCCATGCTCGCCGCCGTTCGCCGCAACCTCGGTCCCATCGACGTGCTCGTGAACAATGCGGGCATGATCCAAGTCGGGCCGCTCGACACCATGACGTACTCCGACTTTCAGCAGGCGATGCAGCTGCATTGCTTCGCGCCGCTGCGGACCATGCTCGGCGTACGTGCGGACATGCGTGCCCGGGGCGCAGGCCGAATCGTGAACATTGCATCCATCGGCGGCATCGTGTCCGTGCCGCACCTCTTGCCGTACAGCACGAGCAAGTTCGCGTTGATGGGGTTGTCTCAGGGCATGAGCGCGGAGCTCGCAGCCGATGGCATCGTGGTCAGCACGATCGCGCCAGGCTTGATGCGCACCGGCAGCCCGCGCAGGGCCACGTTCAAGGGCGACAACGAAAAGGAGTACGCTTGGTTCAGCATCTCCGACTCGTTGCCGCTCCTGTCGGTTTCCTCGAGGCGCGCGGCGAGGCGCATCGTGCGGGCGATCGAGCGGGGTGAGCCGTACGTGACGATCGGCGCGCCCGCGCGCGTCGCTGCAGCGCTCAGCGGCCTCACGCCGCGGCTCGTCGGCCGCGCCGCGAGCTTCGCGAACGTGCTCTTGCCGAGCGGCACGGACAAGCGCGCCCGCCGCGGCTTCCAGAGCGAGTCGCGCTGGACCCGCTCGGCGCTCACGACCCTGACCCGGCGCGCCGCGGCCGCGAACAACGAGTACTGAAGCGCGTGGCGATCGCTAGGGCTGAGCTTTTGGCGCGTGCACGCCGGCGCCGCTCTTCGCTGCAGGTGCCGACGACGCGCGGTGCGCGACGCTGACGCTGCTGGCGCTCGCTGCGGTCTGCGCCGCGGGCTCGGCCGGCGCCAACACCGGGACTTGTTGCGCTTCGCGGTGCGACAACACGCTGACGGTGATGAGGTACGTGAGCAGCATCGTGAGCGCTCCGAGCGCCGCGGACCACGCGATGAGCGGTCTGAGCCCTCTGGGCGCCGTGCTCGCCGCGCGCGCTGGCGTGCTCGCCCGCTCGGGCTTCGTCGGAGGCGAGCTGCGTCGCGCGGGCCGTGCCGGCTTCATTGCGTCCAGCACGCTCGTGGTTGCGCCGGCTGCCTTGCGCTCGCTCTTGCGCAAGTGCCTGCGCTTGCGTGCCGGCCGCTCATCGGGCTCCGGAGGTTGGCTGGCCCTCGCCGCTGATGGCTGCGGGCGCAGCGGCATGTTCATGGCCTCTTCCACGCTCGGCGCGCGCATGGTGATCACGTCGTCCAGATAGCCTTCAGGCAGAGCCAAGGTGCTGGCGTCGTTCAGGTCGATGTCGCGAACCAGAGGTGGCGCGCGCCGCAGCGCGAGATCCGCGGGAAAGTGGGGTGGCAGCAGCACCGTTGGACAGCGGTCGTCGTGGTACGGGCTCGGCGCGGGCCCCGCGTCCGCATCCGCGTCCAGCTCCAGCTCGGCGAGCTCCTCCGCCGTCAGCTGCAAGGTCGTGAGCAAGTCGGGCTGCTTGTCGCGTCCCATTTGCTCGGGAACGAGCACGCCGCGCAGGGTGGAGCCGCCCACCCTGAAAGTACCGTCCTGCCGCCGCCGCACCGGGCCGAGCACGACCGTGGGCCGGACCAGCACGCGCGGGTCGAGGCCCGCTCGGGCCGCCGCCGATAGTGCGCGATGACGCTCCGCAGCTTGTTGCGGCGACGGCTGCGCCGGGTCGTTGCGCGCGGGCAGCGGTGGGACCTTGCTGCGCGTGGGGTGCACGGGCTGCGCCGTATGGCTGAGCTCTTTGTCTTGCGGATCGCGGGGCGTTCGGCTCATGGCGATGATCGGCGAGCCCTACGCTCGCGCAACTCGCTGCTGGCCTGGGCAAGCAGCGTGCCATACGCCGCACGCCTCCAGATGCGGCAGAACCGTTCCCGCCGGCGGTGCCCGACTGATCGCTGTCCGAATGGACGTCCGCGAACACTCTCTCAATGAAATCCGTGACCTAGCTCACGCCTGTAGCGGCGGTTCCGCGGCGCGCCCATGAGGCTGCGCGCCGCGTGGTGAAGCTCGATCGCGGAGGCGCTCACTCGGCCGCGGCGGCCTTGGTTTCCGTCTTGCTCGAGGAGCTGTCCGTGCTGGTGCTCGTGCTGGTGCTGCTCGTGCTGCTGCTGCTGCCGCTCGACGCGCCGTTGCTCTTGCTGGAACTCTTGCTGCCGCTGCCGTAGCCGTCCGAGTACCAGCCTCCACCCTTCAGGATGAAGTTGCCGCTCACGATCTGACGGCGGGCTTGAGGCTTCCCGCACAGCGTGCACTTCTTGACGGGATCCTCGCTGATGCGTTGCTCGATCTCGAAGGATCCTCCACAAGCTTCACACAGGTAACTGTAGGTCGGCATGGCCACTCCAACGTTTTGGCGCAAATTAAGCCGCGCTTACGGCCTGTCAAGCGACGCGTTTTCAATCACAGCGGCGGTCGCGGGACCCGCTGCGCAAGCTCCGCGGCTCCCGACCCGCTTTTGAATCACAGCGGGGGTCGCGGGAGTCGCTGCGCAAGCTCCGCAGCTCCCGACCTGCGCTTTTGAATCACACGGGGGTCGCGGGACCCGCTGCGCAAGCTCCGCGGCTCCCGACCTCCGCTTTGAATCTTCCAGTGATGTGCGGGATCGTTCAAGGCGTACAGGCGCACGCCGGGAAACATTGCCGCCCAGGGCGGCGAAGGTTCCCAGCTCGCACCTCACTTGCGCACAACCCAGTCGAGCGTGCGCACTCTCAGAGTGCGCCGTTCATGAGCGCAGCGATCTTCGCCTTCGGCGCGGCGCCGACCTGCTGGCCCACCACCTTGCCGTCCTTGATCATGAGCAGGGTGGGGACGCCGCGAATCTGGAACTTCTGGGCGGTCGCGGGGCTCTCGTCGATGTCGACCGCGGTGACCTTGACGCGACCCTCGTATTCCCCGGCCAGTTGATTGACCAGGGGGGCGATGGCGCGACATGGCTGGCACCAGGTGGCCGAGAAGTCCACCAGGACGGGGATGTTCGACTTCAACACCTCCGAGTCGAAGTTGATGTCGTTCACATTGATCACTTTGTCGCCGCTCATCCTGGATCTCCTACTGGGACGCCCGCTTACGCGAGTCCGATACAACGTAGTGACCCCCCTGAAAGCTGTCAATTGGCCCGCTCCGTCCCAACTACTACGTCTCCAATGCCGTGCTAGGCTCGGAGGATCTGACCCGCCGCATGGTCCCGTATGAGCGTCTCTCACCGCGCATTCCTGTCGCAGGAGCTACTGGATCGCTGGCTCGCCGAAGGCCTGGTGAGCCTCGAGGGTGAGGTGCTGGGTCTCTTGCCGGACGGCCCGCAGCTCCAGCTCGAGAGCGCGGTGCTGTTTCGCGCGGACGTCGCCGGCGCCGGCGATCCGCTGGGGCTGTGCGGCAAAGTGAAATCACTGCCGGCCATCTCCGCGTTGGGCGGAGAGCATGCGCCGGGCTCCGTCGTGGTGGGAGACAGTGCCTACGAGGTCACGGAGGGCTTCCTTGGAGAGCTCGCGGAGCTCGGGCCCTCCGGGGATGGACAGCAGGCGCTCTCTGCGCTAACGGCGCTCGTCGAATCATCAGTCCTTCGGACGGGTTGAGACACATGACCAGCGTGACCGCCCTCTTCGTATTGACCGTCGCCTGCTACGTGCTGGCCTCGGCGCTGTTCGGTCTGGACCTGGGCCGCGGCGGCCCGAAGTTCGAGTCCTGGGCGGTGCGGGCGCTGTGGCTGGCCACGGGCGTGCACTGCGTCTACCTCGGGGTCGACTACGCGCACTCGGGCCGCACGCCGGTCGCGACCGTGCACCAGACCCTGGCCGTGTTGTCCCTGCTGATCGTGGTCTCGTTCCTCGCCACTATGCGCCGCCACAAGCTGCCGGTGCTCGGGGCGTTCATCACGCCCATGACCCTGCTGCTGCTATTGGCTGCGGGCTTCAAGGGTCACGTGGCAGAGGTCCCGGAGCCCGTGCGCTCGGTGCTCTTGCCATTCCACATCCTCGTCAACGTGCTTGGCCTCGTCGCGTTTTCGCTCGCCTTTGCGGTGGCGGTGGCCTACGTCATCCAGGAGCAGCTGCTGCGGCGGCGCCAGGTGGGCGGCGTCTTCCAGCGCCTGCCTGCGCTGGACGTGCTGGACTCCTGGGGTTTTCGGCTGGTGACCATCGGCTTCCCGCTGTTCACCCTGGGCGTGGTGACGGGCAGCATCTGGGCGGCTCGGCTCGGCAACATGCTCGAGTTCAGCACCGGACAGGGCTTTGCGCTCCTGGCCTGGGTCTTCTTCGCTTGCGTGCTGCTCTCGCGCGCGGCAGGCGGCTGGCAAGGCCGGCGCGCCGCGATCGGGACGATGTTGGGATTCCTGTGTGCGCTTGCCGCCATTGGCGGCTACGTACTGCGCGGAGAGATCTGAGTGCCGGATAAACTGCTGGTTCTGGGGGTGTCGTTTCGCACCGCGCCGCTGGCGCTGCGCGAACGCCTCGCCGTGGGTGAAGACCGCGCCGCGCACGATCTTCAAGCGTTGATGAAGGGCGCCGGCCTGAAAGAAGGCGTGCTGCTGTCCACCTGCAACCGCGTGGAGCTCGTGGCGACGGCGGACGTACCGGAGCAGGCCGCCCTCGGCACCATGGCCTACTTCAACGAGCGCGTCGCTCCGGAGCAGATCGACAACTGCGTGTACCGGCATCACGGGCGCGAGGCGGCGCGGCACCTGTTTCGCGTGGCGTCGGGGCTCGACTCCATGGTGCTCGGTGAGCCGCAGATCCTCGGCCAGGTGAAAGACGCATTCGCCGCGGCGCAGGGGCTCGGCACGGTGGGCGGCTTTCTGACGCGCTCTTTCGAACGCAGCTTCAGCGTGGCCAAGCGCGTGCGCACGGAGACCGGTCTCGCAGCCGGCAACGTGAGCGTGTCGTCGATCGCGTGTGACCTGGCGGAGAAGATCTTCGGCGATCTGGCCGGGCGGCGCGTGTTGCTCGTTGGCGCAGGCAAGATGAGCGAGGTGGCCGCGCGCTCGCTCGCGGCGCGCGGCGCGCAGCTGTACGTCGTCAATCGCAGCCCGGAGCGCGCGGAGGCCATGGCTGCAGCTTGCGGCGGCACGGCCAAGCCGCTCGAGGCGCTGGCCACCGAGCTCGCCGAGGCCGACGTGGTGATCTCCTCCACGTCGAAGCGCGACTACGTCATCACCTACGACCTGATGCATGGCGTCTGCAAGATGCGGCGCTTCCGGCCGCTGTTCATCATCGACATCGCGGTGCCGCGCGACGTGGACCCGCGCGTCGACTCGCTGCGCAACGTGTTCCTGTACGACATGGACGACCTGCAGAAGGTCTCCCGCGAGAACATGGCCGCCCGCGAGCGCGCGGTGGTCGACGCCGAGCGCCTGATCGAGGACGAGCTCGACGAGCTGGAGCGCTGGGCGCGCTCGATCGAGCTCACACCCACCATCGTCGCTCTGCGCGACCGCGTGCGAGGGTTGTTGCGCGGGGAGCTGGAGAAGACGTTGCCGAAGCTCGCGCTGCCGGAAGGCGAGCGCAAGAAGCTCGAGGCCATGACGGAGGCGATGGCCAACAAGCTGCTGCACGGCCCGCTCACCGAGCTCAAACAGAGCCAAGCCACGACCGATGGCGCGATGTTGCTGGAGGCTGTGCAGAAGTTGTTTAGGCTCAGTGAGCCAGCGCCAAACGATACGTCTGCACCCACGTCGACGGCTGCACCTGCGCCTGCGCCGAAGGGTGCGCTGGTCAGCGAGGTGCGCGCTCGCGGCCGAAACGGCTAGGCGCTGCACGGTAGGCAGCGCGCTGGCGGAGTGGTACTACCGCGCCCCATCAACGCGCCTCATCAACGCGCCTCACCAAACCATCAACCCTCGCGTGCCTTCATGAAGCTCCGCATCGCAACTCGAAGAAGTGCCCTGGCTCTGGCCCAGACGAACTGGGTGGCTGCGCAGCTCAAGCGCTTCGAGCCCGAGCTCACGGTGGATCTCGTGGAGGTGGTCACCACGGGTGATCGCATCCAGGACGTGTCGCTTGCAGCCATCGGCGGCAAGGGCTTGTTCGTGAGCGAGGTGGAGGACGTTCTGCTTCGCGGTGACGCGGAGATCGCGGTGCACTCGCTGAAGGACGTGCCGGCCGAGCTCGCGCCCGGGCTCGTGCTGGGCGCCATCCCCGAGCGCGAGGACCCGAGCGACGTGCTGGTGACGGTCGAGGGCGATGCGCTCGACGATCTCGAGGCCGGCTCGCGCGTGGGCACGAACTCGCTGCGTCGCAGCTTGCAGCTGCGGCGCCAGCGCAACGACCTCGAGTTTGCCATGTTGCGCGGCAACGTGGACACGCGCCTGCGCAAGCTCGCTGCGGGTGAATATCGCGCCATCGTGCTGGCGGCCGCTGGCCTGCGCCGGCTCTCGCTGTACGATCGGCCGCTGTGGCCGATCCCGGTCGAGATCTCCGTGCCGGCGGTGGGGCAGGGCGCGCTCGCCGTGGAAGCGCGCGCGGACGACGCGCGCACGCTCGCGCTGCTCGACAAGCTCGATCACAAGCCCTCGCGCGCGTGCGTCGAAGCCGAGCGCGCGTTCCTGGCGCAGCTCGGCGGTGACTGCCACACGCCGATCGGTGGTCACGCGCAGCTGATCGACGGCGCGAAGCGCATCCGCTTCGAAGGCTGGGTGGGCTCGGTCGACGGCAAGCAACACGTGCGCGCGAGCCAGGACGTGTGGGTGCAGGACGGGCGCGGCCTGCAGCAGTTGGCTGCAGAGGTCGCGCACGAGGCCGCGGCGACGCTGCTGTCGCGCGGGGCCGCCGAGCTGATCGAGCAAGCGAAACGCGACGCCGAAGCCCAAAAGCGAGACGTCCGCAAGAAGGTCTGACGCGTGCGCGCACGTCGGAGCGCGCGCACGCGTGCTCCGCGCTTACGCTTACGAGGCCCGACCGGTCGGCATGATCGTGAGCTGTTGCAGGTTCACACGCTTTGGCAGGCTCACCGTAAAGCGCGATGGCCTCGGCGACGTCCTCCGGGGCGAGCCACTCAATCTGCGACTTGGAGCTCTCGAGCCAGTCCCGTGCGCCTGCGAAGTCGACGTGGCTCTGCAGCTCCGTGCCCACGATCCCCGGCTCGATCGCGCTCACGCGCACGCCCTTGCCGCCGAGCTCCGCGCGCAGCTGCACGGAGAGATGGCTGACGAATGCCTTCGTCCCGCAGTACACCGCGAACGCCGGAAAGATGTTGCGCGCGGCGATCGACGAGACGTTCACCAGATCGGCGGGGCCGTCGCCGGCACCTGCCGAGAGCAGCGCCGGGCTGAACGCGCCGATCATGTGCAAGAGGCCGCTGATGTTGAGATCGATCTGCTGCTGCCACTGCTCGACGCGCTTGTCTTCGATCGGATTGGGCAGCATGACTCCTGCGTTGTTCACGACGATTGGCTGGGAGGTCGACTGCTCCGCGATCAACGTACGAGCGTTCTGAATACGAACGCCGAGCTCGCGCGGGAGAGCCAGGTTTGCGTGCCTCGCTCTTGCGAGAAGATGTGGCCTGCGGCGTACGCCCCGTTCGCGTCGTTGACCGAGCAGGTGCCCTGTGTGGCTCCGAGCACGACGGCGACCGTTTCGCCTGCGGCGAGCGCGAGACCTCCACCGTCCACGACGAGCATGTGCCAACCGGACTGCGGCGCGACGCCCGCGTCGCGCAGCCTGCGCAGCTGCATGCCCGAGAGCTGCCCCGGTCCGCCGTTCATGCTCGTCACGCGCTGTAGCTCTGCAGTCAGCGATCCCTCGAGCTCACAGTTCAGCTCGATGTGTATCTCCGCGAGGGTCCCGGTGCGCGTCAGCGAGAACGACTGCGCCACGCGCACTGCGCCGGTCGCGCCGAACGTCCTCCAGACGGCACTGCGCTGCAGGACGGAGCTATCCAATCTGTCGCACATGCCCGCGCTGTCGCAGACCTGGTCGTCATCGCACGTGTCCGAGTCCACATCGCCGCGGATCGGGCTGCAGCTGCCTTCGCTTCCGCGCGCGCTGCACGTGCTGCACACGCCGCACGCAGCCGCGCAGCACACCCCGTCGATGCACGAGCCACTTTCACACTCGCGGTCCTGAGCGCACTCGCTACCGTTGCTGCTGACACATCTCGCTTGCGCGTCGCAGTGAGCGCGGCCGCTGCACGTGCCCTTCATCTCGTTTCGCACGGGCTCACAAGTGCCTGCGCTTCCGCAGCGCTGACACGTGTCACACGCGCTGACCTCGCAGCAAACGCCGTCGACACATCTGCCGCTCGCGCACTGGTTGTGCCCTCCGGCGGGGCAGGCTGAGCCGAGCGCGGCGAGCTGCGGTGCAGCGGACATGCTCGGCTTTTGGGGCTCACTGCCAGCAGCGCCGGACTGTCCGGCAGCCGCTCCCGCAGCGGCGCTCATCGACTCCGCCCCGCCCGCGCTTGCAACGCTCGCGGCGCTTGCAGCGGTCGCCGGGCTGCCTCCCGACGTCGCGAGCTCCGGGGCAGGCGAGCCCGACGCAGGCGGCTCCTGCGAGACGGGGCTCTGCGCCTGCGGCGCGACCGCGCCAGCGTCATTGCCTTTGCGCTCGGACACCTCCGGAAGGGCACATGCCGCGAGCGCATGCAACCAGAGGCAGAGCCCCAGAGCTCGAGCGCGACCTGAGCCTGCAAACTTCGGCGTCACCGAGTGGTTAGATCAACTCGCGGGCTCGGCGTCAAGTGGGCCTCGGGACCGGGCCGGCGGGCTGCCGCAGACGAAAGTCAGCTCGCGTCTGACGGAGCGTCGAGAGCTGCCGTCCCTGGTCTTTGCCGGCAAGTGCGCCGGCAGATGGACGGCTTCAGATGTCAGGTCGAGTTTGTTTGCGTGTCGTGCTTTGCATCGTGCTGTTGATGATGACGGGGAGCGCGGCGACCGCCGCTGCGCAGAGCCGCTCGGGCAAAACGCTCGATGCGATCCGACTGGGTGGGCATGTATCTCTCGGCTTCGGTGGAGAAGTCGAAACGGGTAAACCGCTGGGTGCCGCAGAGCGCCAAGACCTCGAGCTGGCGTATGGCCTCGACGCTCTGGTCGACCTGCCCGTGCACAAGCACATCACGCTCGGCGCACAGCTGCGATTCAGCTCATTCGTCGCGGACGCGTGGGCGGAGAAAGGCTTCGATCGAAGCACGCTCCTCGACCTCACGTTCACTCCGAAAGCTCGCTATCCATTCCTGCGGGGTTCCACGTTGATAGAGATCTACGCGGCGTTTCCCCTGGGGCTGACCAGCGCCAGCCTGAGCGACGACTTGAGCCCCCCTGGCCTCATGCTCGATGGCGGATTGGGCTTCACGGTCGGTGCGCTCGCCGGCGCGAACGTGTTCCTGACCGATGCCGTCGCGCTGACGTTCGAGCTGGGCTACGTGCGCCACGCGTTTGGCGCCGAGGTGACTTCGAGGTCATCGCCCGGCCGTGACGAGCTCGACATGTCGCTCGGCCAGGTGCGACTCAACGCGGGCTTACTCGTCGCCCTTCGCTAGAGCCACGCGCGGCGCGAAGGCTCCGCAGGTCCCGCGCTTGGCCGTTCACTGAAAGGCCAGCGCCAGCGCGTTTTGTCCGCTCAAAGGCACCATGCCAGTCAAACATCGAATAACACCACGCCGAGTGAATACAGGTCACAACAGCTGCTCGGGCGCAATGTACATGAGCGTGCCCCATACTTGCCCCGTGGCTGTCAAGGTCTGCATGTTCAGATGCTTCGCCATACCGAAGTCGCTCCTCATGCGTTCCATGACGAAGAAGTCGCTGCCGAGATCCACGTCCGTTCCATATGCGAGGCAGTGATCACGGCAGGATGCTCGTCCGCACGGCCGCCTTGGCCTCCGCAAACAATCGCTCACTCAACCTCAACTTTTCGTCCAACTGTTTGGCGACCTTGATCGCGACTTGACGCCCAAGCCGCAGGCCTTCTCCCGCGAGCACCGAGCCCATACCGCCTCACCGAGCAACTGGTAGATGCGGCAGCGTCCATCGAGGACCGTTCCGCTGGGCAGTGGGGTGTTCTGGGCTCGTCACGGTGGTGAGCTGTGAGCCCGTTGACCGGGCTCTACGAGCGTGCTTATCTGCCCGCCTGTAGCGTGGAAGACACTTCTGTACTGGTGCAGCGGACCATCGAGGGTGTGCCCGGGGCCTGGTCCGCACTGCAGGCGCTGATCGAGCCGACGATCGTTCAAATCGTCAGGCGTCATCGCGATCTACGTCGCAAGGGACTCGCCGACCAGCCGGACGACGTGTCCGAGGTGCGAACGGCAGCGCTGGAGCGTCTCGCGCGCAATGGATTCCAGAACTTGCGCAATTTCGTGGAGCAAACGGCGGAGCGGCCCCGCTCCGAGAGCTTCGACAGCTGGCTGTACGGTGTGGTCGATTTTGCCATCCGCGATCACTTGCGCAAACGGTTCGGGCGCGCGCCCAAGCTGCCGAGCACAGAGGCCAGCCGGCCGCAACCCAGCAAGCGCGATCTTCAATCTCAGGCTGGACGGCTCGACGATGAGGGCGAAGACCCGCAGCGCGGCCTGCTCGAAGTGGTCTCCGTAACCACGCGCTTGACCTTGGGCGAGATCCTCGCATTCATCCACAGCACGTTCAGTCCTGCGGAAGTGAATGCGATCCAGCTGTACTACGTGGATGGCAGCGGGTACGAAGACATCGCGGTCGCGCTCTCTCTGCGGGACGCCAAAGAGGCCGAGCAGTTGATCCGGCGCTTGAATGCGCGGCTTCGCCATCGTTTCCTGCCGCGTACGAAAGTGTAGCCTTGCGAACCGTAAGTTTAGTAATCAGTTTGCTCATGACGCTGTGCGCCTGCAAGGTTCGCAGTGGCCTGCAACAATCCGACGCTAGCGTGCGCACGCGCGACGGCGGGGCCGATGCCGCGCCGGACGTCGTGGACAGCGGCAAGGCTCCGAACGACACGCTCGATGCCGCGTCGGACGCCGGCGCCGCTCCCCGCTGCATACTCCCGGACGGCATCGAGTGCGACCTCGTTCGGCAGTGCGGTTGCGACGAGGGCGAAACCTGTCAGGGCCAGGGCAGCAGCCACCGTCCCAGGTGCGGCACGCCGGGTCCACGACCCGCAGGCGCGTCGTGCGATGCAACGAGCGAGTGTCCGGCCGCTCATACCTGTGATCGCGGGAGCTGTCGCCGTTACTGTGCCGAAGACGCGGACTGCAAGGGCGGCGCTTGTTTGCCCGCCGCCGCTGCGGGCGGCAAGCTGTTGCCTGACGTCAAGGTGTGCTGGCAGCCATGTCAGCGTGACAGCAAGACGACCTGTGCGGACGGCACGACGTGCCGCAGCACGAAGACTCCCTACGGCGACCCCGGCGACTACTGCGTCGCGCCGTTCGACCCCTGCCCGACGATCGAAGACGGCGTGTGTGACGAGGCCAAGGGCACGGGCGCGTGTGCCAAGGGTACGGATACCAAGGACTGCAACTGTGATCCCAGGCTGCCGGGCACGAAATGTGACCCCGTGGCGCAGTGTGGTTGTGATGGCGAGTTCACCTGCCAGGCCATGTTGCTGAAGGATGAACGCGCGACCGCGAACATCTCGCGCTACACCGCGGCCTGCATCAAGGCGGGCAGCAAGCCTCTCGGTCAGGCGTGTAACGAGACCCATGACTGTCAGCAGGGATCGTTCTGTCACGTGCAGCAAAAGGTTTGCACGCGCTACTGCGGCTCGGATGCAGACTGCGGCGATGGCGCGTGCTTGAAGCTGCCGAACCCGGACGACCCAAAGCTCGGCGTCTGCCTGAGCGCGTGCGACCGGCAGACCGGAGCGCCGTGCGCGAAGTCGGCAGCGTGCGTGCACTTCGAGAAATCGAACATCGGGCCCGCGAAGACAGGCGACTTCTGCTGGTCTCCTCAGACGAGCATGTGCCCGAAGGACGGTAAGTGCGACGAGCCGGAGGGCACGGGGCTGTGCGCGGAAGGCGCCGACAGCGCGGACTGCTGCAAGCCCCCCGCTGCGGGCGGTGAATGCGATCCTGTCAGTCAGTGCGGTTGCGAGGCCAAGCCTGGCACGCAGTGTCAACATCTCCCTTACTCGGCGACGACGGCGTGCATGCCAGCGGGCACCGGGGCGCCCTGGGGTCGCTGTGATGATGAGACACCCGGAGCTTGTCCGCCTGGCTACGCGTGTAGCGACCGCGTTTGTCGCAAGTACTGCGCGGACGATTGTGGAGGCGCTGGCAACCTGTGCGTGGAATTCAACGATCGAGAGGGCAAGGCGCTCGAAGGCGTGGGCGCCTGTTTCATGGGCTGCGATTTCAGCAAGCCGAACGTCTGCCCCAACGGTCTCGTGTGCGCCCGCTTCAACCCGATGGCGGCCTTGTGCATCGCACCCTATCCGCAGTGCCTACCCGAGTTCATCGGCAACAATCAATGTGATGACACGCGTGAAGGCGGGTCACGCTTGTGTGAGTTGGGCAGCGATCCAGACTGCGGGTGACGCTACATGGACCGTCGCGCGCTCGGGCTCTGGGGGATCATCAGCACGCTCAGCGTGAGCTGCGCGCTGTTTGCTCCCATCGACGAGATCCGCGAGAGCGCGCCGAAGATGGACGCACCGAGCGTGCGCGTCGACGCCGGGGGCACCGTCATGCCGAGGGAGCGCGTGGACGGCAAAGCGGATGCGGCGCAAGCCGACGGCGGCACGCCTGAGCCGCCCGAACAACGATGTACGTCCGCGCCCGGCGCCGAGTGCAGTCCGCTGAGGGCTTGCAGTTGTCACTCGGGCCTCGAATGTCGGCTGGACGAGCTCGCGCTGCGCGTGCGTTGTCAGACGCCGGGCAGCGGTCGCAAGCAGTCGGGTCAGCCGTGTGCGGACACCGCAGAGTGCGCGAGCGGTCTCGCCTGTACCCGCGACCATGTCTGCTCTCCGTACTGCGAGCGCGATGAGGATTGCACGAACGGCAAGTGCGTGGCGCATACCGATCGGGCGACCGGCAAGCAGGTCGCTGGAGCGTCGGCGTGCTCGCGTTGGTGCGATCCCATCTCGGGTGAGACCTGTCAGACCGGGACCAGCTGTTATGTCACAGGGCAAGACGATCCAGACCCGCACGCGGCCTGCCGCGCGCTGCAAGACATGCACTCGAAAGCCCGAGGCGAGCCGTGCCAGGTGTACAACGGGTGTGAGGCGGGTCTGAGCTGCGCAGAGTTTGGTCCTCGTGTCTGCACCAACTTCTGCATCTTCGATTCGGACTGTCCGCGTCAGATGCCCCATTGTTACACCGACTTCCTGATGCCGCAGGTGGCTGCGCCCGGGAAACGTGCCGGGCAGTGCGTGGTCTGGCCGTGCGAGGACAGCACCGTGCCATCGCCGCAGCCCTGGAATGAAGGCCCCGTCTGGACGGCCGAGCAGCTCGTCACCTGCGGCAACACGTGTGGACCGAGCCGCGATTGTTATCGTCAGCGTTGCACCGGGGGTGAGATCTGGGGGCGCTGCATGGACACGGCCCTGCGCTTCTGCGGCGGCGCGAAGGGCGCGGCTTGTCGCCGCGAGTACGTGGATCTCAGCTGTTCGGACGTGCGCGCGCGGCAGCTACCCGAGCAGCGCTTCCAGGATTGTCTGGAGCGGCAAACCGCATGCTTCAGTCAGGCAGAACAGGTCTGCGCCGCGATGCGCTGACGCGAGCGCCTCAAAACTGCCCCGCCGCCGTGAGCTGCAGGTCCAGCCCGACGCGGCCGTCCGCCTGGCTCGGCATGCCGGTCACGAACAGGTAGGCGGTCAGGCCGCTCGCCGCGATGGCGGCGGTCCACAGCCCCGTGTTCAGCCAGGCCCAGGTCGTGGCGTCACGGCGCAAGCTCTGTTTGCGTGCGAGCGGGACCTGCGGCTGATTTTCGTCGTCGAAGGCAGAGCGGCGATCGAGCGCGACCACGCCGGTGACGACTGCGGACGCGATCAACGCGATGGATGTTGCGCCCAGCACATAGGCCGTGGTGCGATTCGGGGTCGATGCGGGGCGGGGCGCTGCGAGCGTGCGCGCGGCCAGCTGCGGTTTTGGTTCGGTCGGGACAGCGCTGGCCGCCGACAGCGGCAGAGGCTCTGGCTCGATCGCCAGCGTGCGGCGCTCGGCGGGCTTCAAGTCGACCGTGTAGCGCCGGGGACTGCCGCTCGCGGCGAACACGTCGATGGTGTGCGCACCGGGGTCGAGCGGGCGCGGCACGCCGAGGGCGGCGCT
>Ga0190269_10000241_pt1 | contig 29524 bp, 25 predicted proteins | sample Popmic249IS_FD_133749 | JGI IMG/M metagenome (GOLD analysis project Ga0190269, IMG submission 133749) | Populus adjacent soil microbial communities from riparian zone of Blue River, Arizona, USA - 249 IS | ecosystem: Environmental > Terrestrial > Soil > Riparian zone | place: USA: Arizona... | reverse complement strand
GGTTGCGTAAGTCATGGCTCACGATGCCCAGCAGCTGTTGCTCGAACTCGAGCCGCTTCTGCACGGCGAGCTCCTCTCGCTTGCGCGCAGTGATATCCGCAAGTGTTCCCACGACGCGTACGGGACGGTCGCGTTCCCAGAAAACACGGCCCGTCACTTCGACCCAAACGTCGCGTCCGCTGCATGCGGTCCTACAGCGGTGCTCACTGTGTAGGCGTGGTCGCGCGGGGTCGCGCAAAAGCTCTTCGAGCTGGCTGCGTAACGACGCGCGCTGGTCTTCGCAGACCGTACGGAAGCCGTCCTCGAATGCCAGCGAACGCGTATCGAGCTCCAGTAGCTCCTGACAACGCCTATCCAATAGCACGTTCCCGGACAGCAAATCGTAGTCCCAGGTGCCGATGCCCGTCGCTTCCAGGGTAAGGGCCAGCCTTTCACGAGCCACGCGCACGTCGCGCTCCGCCCGATACGTACGTACCGCTCGCTCGACGACGGCGCCGAGCCGCTGGCTCAGATCCGGGCCCTTTGGGAGATAGTCGAGCGCGCCCGCTTTCATCAGGCTCACCGCGGTCTGTTCGTCGCCCTGACCAGTCAGAATGATCAGCGGAACATCGAACGAACTTGCACGCATCTGTTCCAACAGCCAGAGAGCGTTGTCGCCCGGCATTTCGAAATCGGAGATCACGCAATCGAAGCGCTCGGCCACGAGCGCCTCGACCGCCGCCTTCGCGCTTTCGCACTGCACGACAGAGTGCCCGGTGGCGAGTTTTCCGAGCGCTCTCACCACCGCCATTCGATCGACGACGTCATCATCGACGAGAAGCAAGCGCAGCGCTTCCTCGCGCGAGCTCATGCCATCTCCACCAAGGTCCAGTACTTATTGAGCGTGGCCATCAGGTCAACGAAGTTGTCGAACGTGACCGGCTTGACAAGGTACCCCGCGACATGAAGGCGATATGCCTCCACGACATCCCGCTCCTCATTGGAAGTGGTGAGTACTACGACGCTGCTGCTCTGGTGCTCGGGGTCTGCGCGAAGATGCTTCAGAAATTCGATCCCATTCATCTTCGGCATGTTCAGATCGAGCAGAATCAGACGCCGAACCTGCGGCACGGCGCCACTGCGCAACAGCTCGAGCGCCTCCTCGCCGTTGGACGCTACATGGAGTGGATTGGTCATGCGATTCTTCTCGAACGCGCGGCGGACCGTCATTACATCGACGTCGTCATCCTCGACCAATACGATGTGAAGCTCACGCCCGTTCATACGACTCTCCGGTCTTCTACTCGCGGCCATGTGAAACAGAAGGTAGCGCCCTGACCCTCTGTCGATTCCACCCATACGCGGCCACCTCGGCCCTCGACGATCTTCTTGACGATCGACAAGCCGATGCCGGTGTTCTCCACGCGATCGCGCGCTTCGAGCGTCTGAAAGATTCCCCAAATTCGTTCGTGGTACGCCGGCGCGATGCCAGGCCCGTTGTCTGAGACACGACACTCGATCATCGAACCGAGCTCGGTAGCGCTGACATTGATTCGCGCATCCTCGCGGCGTGCGTGCTTCAGTGCATTGCCGATCAGGTTCATGAACACCTGCTGGAGCGCAACGCGCTCGACGACGACGATCGGCATTTCGCCTACCGCTACTTCCGCAGCCGTTGGCGGCGACACGAGCTCGACGGATTCGGCTACCACCTTATCGAGTGTCAACATCTCTCGCTTGCCATCGGTACGGCCCGCTCTGGAGTAGTCGAGAATCCCCTGGATGAGCGCTTCGAGTCGCTTCACGCGACCGCGCAAGAGCTGAAGCTTCTCGCGCGTGCCTTCGGCCAGCGTGACGCCCAGATCTTCCTCGATCCAGGCGGCCAAGCTCGATATGCCTCGCAATGGTGCCTTCAGATCGTGCGACGTGACATACGCAAACTGATCGAGATCGCGGTTCGTGCTCTCTAGCGCGCGAATCAGACGCTGCGCCTCTGCGAAGAGCCGGGCGTTGTCGAGTGCCACGGCGGCCTGCGCAGCCAAGCCGACGGCCAAGGTCTCGGCGCGCGCATCGAACACGGAGGCGCGGTCGTGGCCCAGGAATAGGCCACCGATCACCTCACCACTGCGCGACGTGACCGGTGCGGCGAGATAACTGCGCACAGGCAAATGCCCTTTTGGCATGCCGTAATGCGGTGAGTTGTGGCCATAGCGAGGGTCCTTCGTGATGTCGTCTACGCGCACCACCCCTTGTCCGGTGAAGGTCGGGGCAAACACGGCGGTGTTGCGCGGCATCGGAAACTTGGAGAATGCCTCGCGTGGTACACCGGACAGCGTGTACAGCATGTAGCTGCCGCCCTGCTCGTCGAGCACATTGTAGAAGAACGCGCCGAAAGATGCTCCCGTCAAGGTGGTCACGGCATCGGTGACAGCCTGCACGCATTTGTCGCGGTCGAGCTCGGCTGATATCACCATGCCCAGGTCGTTGAGCGTCTGCAGGGCTTCAGCGTGCCCTCGCGCAGCCTCCTCGGCCTGGCGTAAGCCCGTGATGTCGACGTTGCAACCCACGTATTCCTGCACCGTGCCGTCCGCTCCGAACACCGGCATGCCGCGCGCAAGCATGTACGCGTGGGTACCGTCGCGTCGGCGCAGACGGTACTCAGCCCCGTAGGGCGCCGCCGCGCCGACGGCCGCCGTCCAAAGCTCCATCGTCTTGGCACGATCATCGGGATGGATGGCGTTCAGAAATCCGCCGTTCTGGTACTCAGCTTCGCTCTGCCCGGTGAACTCGAGCCACGTGTCCGAGGTTTCGATCACTTCGCCTCGAGCGTTCGCTGTCCATACGATCGCGGCGGTAGCTGCGACCAACGCCTTCAGCCGCGCTTCGCGGGAGGCGACCTCCGCCATGAGGCGCTCGATGCGTTGCCGCGCCACGACCTGCTCGGTGATGTCGAAAGCGAAGGTGGTCACGCCATCGTCTTGATCGCTGGGCGAGCGCAGAGGTTGGTAGATCACGTGGAAATAGCGATCTGAACCATTGCTGCCAGGAACGCACAGCTCTCGAATGATCTTCGGTGTGCGCGTCACCGCGAGCTCCAGCAGCGGAGCCACCACAGGGTGAACGCGCAGCTGCTCTCGCTCGAGAATGGGGCGGCCGGTCAGCGGTCCTTGTCCCATGAGCTGCTCGTAGGGTTGATTGGCCAGCTCGACCTGTAAATCGCAGCCGCGCACGATGGCGATGGCGGCCGGTGCGCGCATGAAAATGTCGTGAAGGTGATTGCGTGCGGCTTCTGCTGTTTCGTAGAGGCGCGCATTCTCCAGCGCTAGCGCCGCGCGACTCCCAAGCTCCTCGGCAAACTCGAGGTCTTCTTTCGATAGGCGGCGCTCGCCCTCTGTGACCAGGGTCAGGGCGCCGAACACACGACCATGCGCGAGCAGGGGAACGACGGCGTAGGAGCGCAGATCCAACGCGCGTGCGAGACGCAGATGTTCCGCATCCTTGGTCATCGTGACCAGCAACTCATCGGAAATGTCGGGTGCCCATTCGCGCTCGCCCGTCCGCAAAACGTTGGCAACACCGTGCGGGTCCTCGATGCTCGGCGGATACCGACGGTCGAGCTCTGCTGCAAAAGCGAGCTTGGCCGGATCGCGATGCTCGAGAATCAGACGTCGGATCTGTCCGTCGGGCGTCTTCTCGTCGATCGCGCACCAGTCTGTGAGCTCGGGAACGACGCTGCGCGCGAGCTGAGCAAGCGCCTCGCGGGAGTCGAGTGTCGAGAGTGCTTTGCTCGCCTGCGCCAGAATGCTGAGCCTGCGCTGCTGCGCTTGCAACGATCGACGCGCTCTTCTCTCGCGCTCGAACAGCCGCGCGCGCTTCAGACCTTGCGCACACTGCAGCGCCACAGTCTCCGCGAATTCGCGTCGCACGGATAGCAGCGCCGGCGCATGCCGGAACCAATATGCGAGCACGCCGAACACCACCCCCTCGTCCTGCAGCGGCAAGATCAACTTTGCTTCCAGCCCGTGGCCGCCCAGGAGCGCGGGAGACATGGGCGCTTCTGCCGCGATCTCCGCGGGCGACGAGAGCCATAGCACTTTGTTTTCACGGGCGACGCGCGCCATCGGGACGGATGCTTGGATATCGACTTCGCGGTACGAGGCGAGCTCATCATCGTGCACGCCCACGGACGCCATCAAACGCAGCTTGTCGTCATGGCGCACCAGACAGAGCGAGGCGTCGGCCCCGAACACCTCACTGCCGAATGTCGTCACGACTCGCGCGATGTCCTCCGCGGTCGATGCGTTGCCGATGGCAGCGGTCACACGCTGAAGAAGCGCTGCGCGCGCGGCGATCTGCTCGAGCTCCTGGACGCGACGACCGAGCTCACTTTGGAGTCGCTGGTTTTGCTGCTCGGATTCTTTCAGCTGGGTAATGTCGGCGAAGACGCTCATCGCACCTTCGAGCTCACCTTCGCGTCCGATAATCGGTGCGCTGCTGCCGAGGAGATACCCGAAGCTATCGTCGAAGCGTTGAATGCGATACTCGCGCGCAGCGACGGGCCGCTTGGTGCGCATGCATTCGGCCATCGCCCAATCCTCTGGCCGGAATGGGGTGCCATCCTCGTGGAACGCACGGTAGACGTTCCAGTCGGAGACCTTGGTCGCGGACGAGCTCCCGGCCCAGATGCGTTCCGAGGCCCTGTTCTGAACGACGAAGCGACCTGCGGCGTCACAGATGATGATGCCATGCGGGCTGTGCTCCAGAATGGCGTCCAGCAGCCCCCGGTCGCGCGAAGCCAAGATGCGCAAGCGCTCGAGCTCACGCTGCAGAGCTTGTCCAGAGAGCTCGGCGATAGGTGTTGGTGGAGTGTAGGTCGGCCGCAACGTGCATCCCCTCGCTGGGACTCGCTATTACCATCGATTTCCCTGTGGCAGTCTGTCTCGGAAAGGCGAAACCGCCACAGCGTAAGCGCCACATGACAGGACGTGGCATCGTCCCGCCGCGCTTCGCGCCCCGAAAACAGACTGGGTGTGTCGAAAAAGCACTAAACGTGCCAACGCTGGACTCCGCCGGGTCGAATGCCTGTGTCGTAGCGGTGGCGAACCGAGCAACGACCCGAACCCTTGTGGTCGGCGCGTCTTGCGCGAGAGACCGAGCCTGTGAACGCGATGCCGACGAGCGCGTCGCAGGCGGCCTCTGTCCAGCAGTGTGCCACATGCTTCGGGATCGCCGAATCAGAGACTGGCGCGACACGGTCCGCTGATCGTCCTGTTCGACATGCACCTGCTCGGGCAGCAAGACGGCATCACTACAGCCATGCAGCTGCGTGAGCATTTCGATTTCACCCTGATCTATATGACAGCGTGCCTGACGGCCCGTGAACGCGAAAGGGCGGCGGGCACGGACCCTGTTGCATGGCTGCGAAAGCCCTACACGCCATCGCAACTCGACTCCGCTCTGCAGATCGCCGGAGCGGCGTACCGAGCGAAGCGCCCTTCGAGCAGGTGAGCCTTGGCGTTGTCGCCCAACGGCGAGCCGCCGTCAGCAGCCACGTCCCGACCACGCCCTAGTGCAAGGTCTCGATCTCGGTGATGGGGGCGTCTGGTAGCATTGACTCTTCAGCGGCTGTCTCGTTGAACGTGCTCGCCAACGCACCGTCCTCGTCGGCGACCGCCGGGGCATCGAACGCGTTTTCGAGCGCGCCTTCTTCGCTGGCCACCGCGTCCGGGGCGTCCGTACGCAGGTGCTCCAGGATGGCGCGCGCTTGCTTGCTGTTCGCGCCCGCCGCGATCAGCTCGTCCTCCGTGGCCGCGCTGATGGCCTCGAGCGAGCCCAGCTTGCGCAGCAGCTGCACGCGCGTCTTCTTGCCCACGCCGCGGATGTCATCGAGGCGCGTCCGCAGCCGCTGTCCGCGGCCGAGCCGCACGCGCAGCGCGTTGCTGACGCGGTGCGCTTCGTCGCGCGCACGCGCCAGGAGCACGAGCCCGTGCGACGCGGAGCGCACCTCCACCGGGTTCTTGCGCCCGGGGACGTACACGCGATCCACCAGCTCGTCGCCCATCACGTTCTGCTTCTCCTTCGCGAGACCCACGACGGGCAGCGAAGACAGCTCCAGATCGGTCAGCACGGCCTGCGCGATGGCGAGCTGCCCGCGACCACCGTCCACCACCAACAAGTCCGGCAGATCCCAGCCGGCCTCTCCTTCTTTGCCGCGCTTGAAGCGACGCGTGAGCGCCTCGCGGATGGCGCCGTAGTCGTCTCCGCCGGAGACGCCGCGGATGTGGAACGAGCGATAGCGCTTGCGATCCGGCTCGCCATCGCGAAACGCGACCACCGCCGCGACGGTGTCCTGCCCGCCCGTGTGCGAGATGTCGATGCACTCGAAGCGCTGTGGCGGCTTCGGCAAACCCAGCTTCTCCGCGATCGTCGCGAGCCGCGCGCCGAGGTCCTCATGCGCGCGGGCCTTCTCGCGAAATGCGTGGGCAGCGTTCTCCATCGCCATTCGCATCAGGTTGGCCTTCGGCCCGCGCTGCGGCCGCATCAAGCTCACCTTCGCCTTGCGCTGCTCGGACAAGAGCTCGCTCAGACCCTCGGCGGCCTCGATCTGCGTGGGGATCAACACCTCGTCCGGCACGAAGCTGCCGCGCAGATAGTACTCGGTCACGAACGCACCGATGAGCTCGTCATCGGGCAGCTGCGCGTCTCGCAGCTCGAAGGTGCGCACCTGCGCCACGCGACCGCGCCGCACCATCAGCACCGCGAGCTCCGCCTTGTCCTCGCGCCGGAAGAAGCCGAACACGTCTTGATCGACGTCGCGCACGAGCGACACGCGCTGCGTCTGCTGCACGGACTCCACGGCCCGGATCTGATCGCGATAGGTAGCCGCGAGCTCGTACTTGAGCGTCGACGACGCCGCTTGCATCGAATGGTTCAGGTGCTCGAGCAGCTCGTCGTGCCGGCCCTCAGAAACAGGCCCACGTTCTGCACTTGCTCGCCGTATTGCGTGCGATCCACGTCGTACACGCACGGCGCTAGGCAGCGCTTGATCTGGTACTGCAGACACGGGCGCACCCGCGATGCGAAGTCGGTGTCCGTGCAGGTCCGCAGCTGGAAGTGCCGGTTCACAAGGCGCAAGGTGGCGCGCGCCGCGGTCGCGGAGTGGTACGGACCGAAGTAACGCGCGCCGTCGTCTTTCGGACGGCGCACCACCTCCAGACGCGGCCACGCGGCAGACTCGGCGAGCCGCAGGGACAGGTAGTCCTTGTCGTCGCGCAGCTTGAAGTTGTAGCGGGGCTGGTACTCCTTGATCAGGCTGTTTTCGAGCAGCGCCGCTTCTTTTTCGGTCTGCGTGACGAACGTCTCGATGTCGCCGATGTCGCCCTGCAGCCGATCGATGAAGTAGCGCTGATCCGAGGTGCTGGCCTGAAAGTAGCTGCGCACGCGGCTCTTCAGGCTCGACGCCTTGCCCACGTACAGGTAACCACCCTGCTTGTCTTTGAACACGTACACGCCGGGCGTCGCGGGCAGCGCGCTCAGCTTCTGTCTCCAGACCGGCTCATCCACGCGCGCAATGTATCAGACGGCGGCGCGCGCGGCCTGCGTCGCTTGGGCCGGAGCCGCCTGCGCGGGCGCGAGCGGCAAGCGCAGCTCGAAGCACGCGCCGCCCTGCGCCGCGTTGTACGCGCGGATGCTGCCGCCCAGGCTCTCCACGATCGTGTGCGACACCGCGAGCCCGAGACCCGTGCCCTGGCCAGGCGGCTTGGTCGTGCAGAACGGCTCGAACAGGTGCTCCGCGATCTCGGTCGGGATGCCCGGGCCGTCGTCCTGCACCCACAGCAGCACGCTGCGCTCGTCCTGCTGCTGCGCGCGGATCTGGATCTGCCCCGCTCGGCCCTGCAGCGCGTCGAGCGCGTTCATCAGCAGATTGAGCAGCACCTGCGTGTGCTTGGCGCGCGCGCCCACCACCTCACCGAGCTCGGGGCTGACACCCACGTCGATGTGCACCTCGCGCGACGCCTTCTGCGGCCGCAGCAAGCTCACCGCATCCTCGATGGCAGAGCGGAGATCGCAGCGCTGTTGCAGCTCGTCGCGGGGGCTCTCCTGACGTGCGAAGTCGAGCAAGTCGCGGATGATGCCATCCACGCGCTCCGTCTCGCCTGCGATTCGCGCCAGAAATTCCCGGGTCTGAGCCTCGCTCAGATCGCCGCTCCGCAGCAGCTCCACGAGGCCGGCGATGGCCGTGAGCGGATTGCCGATCTCGTGTGCGACGCCCGCCGCGAGCCGTCCGACCGACGCCAGTTTCTCACCGTGGATGAGCTGGCGCTGCGTGCTCTCGAGCTCGTGTGTGGTGCGCGTGAGCTCGGCCAGGCGATCGGTCAGCGCCTTGCGCTCGGCGCGCAGCAAAGTGGCCATGCGATTGAAGGTGCGCGCGAGGCGCACGGCCTCGGCCGAGCCGCGCTCCTCCGCCAACAGATGCAGCGCGCCCTGCGCGAACTGCTCGGCCGTCGAGGTCAGGCGCTCGAGCGGGCGGACGATCAGGTGCGTGAGCAGCACGTACGTGAACAGCGCCACGCAGAAGCCGGTGAGCGCCAGGTAAAACAGCAGCAGCCGCGCGAGGCGCCGCGAGCCTTGATCGCTGCCGTCGGGCAGCTGCACGCGCAGGCGCTCGCCCGTCGGCAGTTGCACGCTGCCGTGACCCGTGGCGAGCGGTGCGCCGCAGCGCAGGCGCGTGCCGTCGCGAAGCTGGAGCTCGAGCGCCACACCGGCCACACGCGCGCGCAGCTCCGTGCATGCGCCGCTCACAGCCGCAGGACCCGCCGCTGCCAGCTGCTGCCAGCTCGGGGCCAGCGCCCGGGCCAGCAGCTGCTCTCGCTCCGCGTGCTCGCTGCCGGCGTTGCGCCGCGCGATCTGCACGGTCGCGAAGCCGAGCAGCCACAGAGACAGCAGGAACAACAGCCCCACCGCCAGCACGATCTGCGCGCGCAAGCCAAACCATGGCGTGCGCACGCCCATGTCAGCCCGCCATGGAGTCGATTCGAGCCTTCAGGTCTGCGAAGCGCTTGAAGAACTGTCCGTGCTCGGAGCGGAACGCCTGCAGATAGCGGCGCTCCTCGCGGAGCAGCGCGAGCTCTTGGACCATGCCCTCGAGCACGCTCACCAGGTGCTTGGGGCCCGCGAACGGACGCTGACTGGCCTTGATCTGGCCCATGTCGACGCGATCTATGCGGCCCTCGCCGGCTTGCGAGTACAAGAGGCCGAGCGGAGGCTGCTTCTGCGCCTGTGCCGAGCGCAGTAGCATTTGCCCCGGCAGATCGGCCATCTCGTCGCGCGCGCACACGATCTGGAACGTGAACGTCGAGGCGCGATCCAGGCCGGAGCCGCCGCGCATCTCCACGGACACGTCCCAGTTGCGATCGGCGAGCAGGTTGGCGACCTGCTGCAGGAAGCTCTGATCTTCGTCCACGATCAGGATCGCGGGCTTCATCTTCAAGCTGGAGCCCGAGCCCTCCGCGCCGTAAAGCTTGCGACCGAGCGTGAGCATGATGCGCATGGCGTCATCCAGCACGCTGCGCGCCTCGCGCAAGATGGCGCTGTCCTTCGAGCCCGTGTGGTAGCGAGCGAGCGCCAGCGACACGGCCGAGCGCAGCTGCGCCACCTGATCGGGGCGCTTCATCACGAGATCCACGATGCCGCCGCGCAGCACGCTGATCGCCGCCTCGTACGAGCGGCGACCGGTGGTCATCACCACCTTCGTGGGGCTCGAGTGCTCGGACACGTAGCTCGCGAGGCTCAGACCCTCGTTCGTGCCTCCGAAGTCCAGATCGATGAGCGCCACGGGAAAGAACTTGCGGCGCAGCAGATCGCGCGCCTGTTCCTGCCCCGTTGCCACCGTACAAATGAAACCGTCCGCCTCGAAGACGTTTCGCAAGCCGGAGCGGTCCTTTTCGGTGCCCTCGGCGATAAGCAGTTCTTCACCTTGCGCCATGACTACTTCCGCAAAGTGATCGCCAGAGGATCACTCGCGACTGTGAGTCGAAGAATAGCTTACGAACCGGAGGCGACGCACACCTACGCCATGGCGCTGCGTGGGCAGTGCGTGCTGACGTACGAGCGCGCTACATGGTCAACCACAAGTAGTCGCGGTCGACCGTGACCTCGCGCTCCTTGCCGTTGCCATCTGCGACGATCAAAGTCGCGCCGCGGTCGGCGCTGAGGGAAAGCTCGCTGGCTGCCTTGGCCGCCGTCAGCGACGAGACGCGGGCCTCACCGATGCCGACCACACGCTCACCCACCTTCAACCCCGCGCGCGCCGCAGGCGAGAACTGGTTGACCTCGAGCAGCACGAGCGCGTCCGAGCGCTGCTCGTACGTCACGCCGAGACCGCGCGATGGCTTGGGCTTGCTGATGACGATCGTCACGCTGCCCATGTTGTCGAGGCTGAGGCGCGCCGAGGCATCGGGCAGCGCGTTCTCCGGCAGGCCGGTGCGCGTGAACGCACCCGCAGGATCGCTCGACGCCGTGTCCTCATCCCACAGCTCGATGCGGAACTTGGAGCGGGCCGGCACGTAGACGTTGCGCGGCATGGTCACGTTCCACTGCGGCCTGCGTGTGTTCTCTTGCACGGGCGACTCCCAGATCACCCGCCCATCCACCAGCAGGCGCAGGTATGGGTCAGGTCCCGTGTTGTCCGAGTCCCAGGCCAGGCCACCACCCTTGGTCTCCGGCAGGACGGCGTCCACCAACCGAATCGACCACAGACCGCTCGGCACGTCCTGCGGCTCAGCCGATGGCGGCGCCGCGTGCACCAAGGTGCTGCGCCGCGGATACGCGCAGGCGCAAAGCAGCAGGCCGGAAGTCAAAATCGCAGAAAGCCGCATGCTCGCGAGTCTGCCACCATCCGCGAGAATGCTCTACGTTTCCGCGCACACGAAGCACACAGCTGCCACACGAAACTGCGGCGATTGCGCAGTTCTTGCCCCGGTGCTTCGGCGCACGTTACATAGACCGCTTTGGGAGGTGCCCGGATGTCTCGACGACTCGCCCCGGTGCTCGCGATCCTCATGCTCACTGCGGTGGCCTGCGAGGACGACCCCGATGACCTCGACTATCTGAAAGCAGGGTCTGGCGGCAGTACTAGCTCGGCCGGCAAAGCTGGCAGCGCGGGCAATGCAGGCACGCGTGCTGGCAGCAGTGCTAGCAGCGGCAGCGGTGGCAAGGCCGGTGCCTCGTCCGACGCGGACGCTGGCTGAAGTAGGCCCGATCGACGCTCTGCCCCGCGCGCTCTACAGTGAGACGCGCGCATGCTCTACCTGGTGCACAAGCCGCGTTCGCCGCTCTGTGAGCACGTGGACTATCTCTGGTCGATGCGGGATGCGCCGAGCCACGCGCGCGAGCGCATCGTGCCGAGCGGAACGGTGGAGCTCGTGATCAATCTCGCCGCGGACGAGTTTCGCATGGGAGCTCCGGACGCGCAGCGCTACTGCGGCGCGCTCGTCTCCGGTTGCTATCGCCAGGCGTTCGAGATCGACACGCGCTCGCATGCCAGCATCATGGGCGTCCACTTTCGGCCGGGGGGCGCGGTGCTGCTCGGCTTGCCGCCTGGCGTGATCGCGGACACGCACGTGGAGCTTGCAGCGCTGTGGGGCAGTGAGGTGAGCTTCCTGCGCGAGCGCCTATGCGAAGCGCGCGACGACGCGGGGCGCTTCGCGATCCTGGAGCATGCGCTCTGCGTGCGTATGGCCGAACCGCCGCGCCAACGGCAGCTGATCGCGGCGGCGCTGCCGCAGCTGGAACACCCGGATGGCAGCGTGGCTGCGGTGGCGCGTGAGCTGGGCGTGAGCCAACGGCACTTCATCCAGGTCTTCACGGAGCAGGTCGGTATGACGCCGAAGCGGTACGCGCGCGTGCGCCGCTTCCAGCGCGCGCTGACCCTGGCGAATCGAGCACAGCCGCTGCCCTGGGCGGAGCTCGCCGTGAAGGTGGGCTACTTCGATCAAGCCCACCTGTGTCACGACTGGCGCGAGCTCACCGGTCTGTCACCGGCTGATCTGATCGCGCTGCGCGAAACACATGTGAAAGACCTCCACGTCGCGCTGAGCTAGGTTCGGTCAACTTTCTCCAATACGGCTCGCCCGCGTGAGCGCAGGGATCGAGCTGGCTCACGACTAACAAGGAGCAAACACATGACTGAACCACAACAAGGCAAGGGGCGGCCTTTCGTCGCGGACGTCAACACGGCGGTGGTGCGCTACCACGTGCGAGACGTCGAGCGCGCGAGCGCGTTCTACGCGCAGCACCTCGGCTTCGAGGTGATCTTCAAGGCGGGCAGCGCGTTCGCGACGGTGCGGCGCGGCGCACTGCACCTGCTGCTCGGTGGGCCCCAGAGCTCGGGCTCGCGCCAGTTGCCGGATGGCCGGCGTCAGGAGCCGGGCGGGTCCAATCGCATCGTCTTGTACGTGGAGGATCTCGAAGCCAGCATCGCGCGCCTGCGCGGCGCGGACGTGAAGTTCCGGAACGAAGTGGAAGCGGGCCCGGGCGGCAAGCAGATCCAGATCGAGGACCTGGACGGCAATCCGATCGAGCTGCACGAAGCTCCGCGCGACTGACCAAGCTGCAGTGACGTCGTGCACGCGCTCGTACGCGTGCACGTGTCGGACCGCGAGGCGCGCTCGAACATGACGTGCGCCCACCTCGCGGTCCCACACAGCGAACGGGGTGCTGGTCGGAGACGTGCCGGAGCGTCAGCGCTAAAGACGCGCTCGGGCGCGACAGCTGCAGCCCGCGTCGCGTGTCGGGGTACGGCGCAGCATATTCGGCGCCGTCGCGCTGGCGTGTGCACCGGTCTGCGTTACGCTGCAAGATGAGCTTGAGTCCTCTGCGCTCCATTACACCGATTCCATCCCTTCGCTTGACGCAGCTTCTCCGGCATGAGCTCGCCCTGACGTGCCTGCTGCTTTTGGCGGCATGCACGAGCACGCCCTCAGTGAGCCCGCCGGACGCCGGCACGCAGCGATCCACCCCACAGGCCGCCAGCGGCTCGACCGCCCAACCCGTCGACACCGGCAGCGTGTCCAAATCCGACGCCGCCAAAGACGACGCCGCCAGCAGCGGCGGCTGCCCGGCAAGCGACCCCAAGCCCGGCAGCCCCTGCTCCGGCGACCTGCGCTGCCGCCTCGCGCGTCACGGTGACTGCCAGTCGCCGAGCTGCCCCGCCCACTGCACCTATCTCGGCATCGCGCCGGGCGCCATGGTCACGTCGGGCGTCGTGTATTTCGCCATGTGCCAGGACGGCCAATGGACGCAAACGACCGAAGGCAACTGCTCCGGCAACCGCGACGCCGCCGTGTGCGACTGCCCCGACGCGGACGCAGGCATGTGACATGACCAGCGATACACCGGGCTTGCAGCGGCGCATCGATCGCGGGGATGTCTACTGGATTGGGCCTGACGCCGTGCGCGGCAACCATGCGCATCCGCACGTGGTCGTGCAGGACGACGTGTTCAATCACTCACGCATCGGGAGCGTGATCGTGTGCGCATTGACCTCGAACCTGAAGCGCGCGCACGAGCCCGGCAACGTGCTGCTGGATGAAGGCGAAGCCAATCTGCCGGCGCGCAGCGTGGTGGTCGTGTCGCAGGTCGACGTCGTCGACAAGGCCCAGCTCGTGACGTTCATCGGCCGGCTGTCGGCCGCGCGCGTCGAGCAGATCCTCGCCGGGCTGCGCTTTCAGCAGCGCGCATTCTTCGAACGCTCGTGAACGACGGGTGACCGTGTAGGCAGCTGACGGCGGCATGGATACAGACTGCCCTCGCAGCGCGCATCCTGCTGGCACTATCATGGGGGAGATGTCGAAGTACCCGTCTGGTTCGCGGTCGCTGCTGGCGCGTAGCATCTTGGCGCTGGCGCTGATGGTGGGGTTTTACACGCTGGCGCTCGGGTTGGCGTTCGGGCTCATGTTCGTGCCGTACGCCGAGCTCGTCTACGCGCACAGGTTGCACATCAAGCTCGCGGTCATCTGCGTACTCGCGGGCGCGGTGATCTTGTGGGCGGTGCTGCCGCGCTTCGATCGTTTCGACGCTCCGGGCCTGTTGCTCACGCCCGAGACGCAGCCGCGTCTGTTCGCCGTAATCCGCGAGCTGGCGGCGGCGACGCAGCAAGCGATGCCGGCCGAGGTCTACCTCGTGTCCGACGTGAACGCGTTCGTGACGCAGCGCGGCGGCATCATGGGCCTCGGTAGCCGGCGCGTCATGGGGCTGGGGCTGCCGGTGATGCAGGCGCTCAGCGAGGCCGAGCTGCGCGCGGTGATCGCGCACGAATTCGGCCATTTTCACGGCGGTGACGTGCAGCTCGGGCCGTTCATCTACAAGACCCGCAGCGCGATCGTGCGCACGGTGATGTTGCTCGGCCAGCACGGGTCGCTGCTGCAGAAGGTCTTCATCTGGTACGGCGAGATGTTCATCAAGGTCACGCACGCCATCTCGCGCCAGCAGGAGCTCGCAGCCGACGCGCTCGCGGCGCGTGTGGTCGGCGCGGGTCCGCTCCGAGACGGGCTGAAGCGCACGCACGCCGCCGCCCTGGCGTACCAGATGTACTGGCAAGAAGACGTGCTGCCCGCGCTCGGCTCGGGCTGGCGGCCGCCGCTGGCTGCAGGCTTCGCGCACTTCCTCGGCGCCAAGCGAGCGCGCAAGGTGATGGACGCGTCGCTCACCGAGGAGCTCGAGAGCGGTGCGGTGGACCCGTACGACACGCACCCGCCGCTGCGCGAGCGCATCGCGAACGTGGCCGGCCTGCCGGCGCTGGCCGCCGCGAGCGGCAACACCGAGCGCTGCGCCGTCGAGCTCTTGTCCGACCTGCCCGCGCTCGAGCAGGGGCTCGTGGCGTTCCTCGCACAGGACGAGGCGCAGGCGCAGCAACTGCAGCCGATCGGCTGGACGGATGTCGCCGCGCGCGTGCACCTTCCAGCCTGGCGCGCCGTGGTCGCCGAGCTGCGGCCCGTGCTCGCGGGTCACACGCTCGAGAGCGCCGCCAGCGACCAGACGCTCAGCCTCGAAGTGGGCCGCCGCTCCGCCGGTGAGCACGCCGCCTCCGCACAGGAAGAGACGCTCGTGCGGCTCGGCACCTTGCGCCTCGCGACGGTGGTGACACTCGGGCTCATGGACGAGGGCTTCACCCTGGACACGAGCCCCGGCGAGCACGTCAGCGTGACGGGCAACGGTGTGACGATCTGCCCCTTCGAGCTCACCCTGACGCCGGAGCAAGGCCTCACAGCCCTGCACGACGCCTGCAAGTCCGCTGGCATCGCAGACCTCGACCTGGGTAACATCGCCGCCCGCGCCGCTGAAGCCGCGCCCCGAGCCTGAATGCCCCTATACGGTCGCATCGTCGTCTTGTCCACGGCTTTGATCCTGCCGCTCATGGCCGCATGCGCCGAGCCATGTGGAGACAAGGGCAGCGATGAGTGTGCAGCATCGCCCGAGTGCGCCGTCGTCCGAGCGAGTCCGCTTCGCGAAACGTGCTCGGGCGGAACGGTCTTCGTGGGTTGCCTGGACAAGGCTGACTGCGATGACGATGCGCGCATAACACACGCGGAAGATCCGCAGGGAACGACGTGGTCATTCCCCACCACGTGCATCATCCCGGGCTGGAAGATGGTGAATAGTCCTCCCGCGTGGTGGGCGTGCCCCAGGTAGGCCGCGTTGCGCTCGCGGCACCACGAGCGCGGACGCGGGGCCCTCTGACTAAAAGACGTACTTGAGGTACGCGGTGCCCTCGAGCGCCAGCGAGCGCTCGTTGTTTTGCGCGACCAGGTTCGGGTACAGGTGGCCGCCGGCTTTCAGGCCGATCGAGTGGTGCGGGTTCAGGAAGTGCCAGTCGAAGCCCAGCGCGCCGCCGTAGACAGCGCCGATCTTCCCCGCGCGGCTGAAGCCCCACGTCTGCAGGAAGTCGCCGCTCGCGAATCCTGCGCCGCCGTCAGCTGACAGCCACAGCGCGCTGCGCAGGCCGAGCGGCAACGTGAAGCGGGCTTGCGCCAGCGCCGTGTACGTCTGGAACGCGCTTGCCGCTGGTGGCGGCGGGGCATCGCTGCCGTGCATGCCGAGCCCGAAATCGAGCGCGAGCAGAAACCACCCCGTGAGCTCGTAGCCCACTGCGACGTGCGCCACCGGCCCCGCCGACGCGATGCGCCCGATGCCGCCCGCGAAGCCCTGCCCTCCCAGCTCCGCACGCATGTGCCAGCCCACGTGGTACATGTCGCGCGTGGCCGGCAGTGCCTCGGGTGGCAGGCGCTCCACGTCGAGCCGGGTCTGATCGACGGGCTCCAGCTCCAGCCCGTGCGCCGCTGCCGGCGCCGCTGACAGCAGCAGACCAGCCGCAAGTCCGTTGAACAACAACACGCCCAGGAGGTTGTGTCTGGCGTCAGGCATGACTGTCAGGTCTCGGGCACCACGGACTCGAACGGCTCGGGCATCAGCTGCATGCGCGGCTCGCCATCCTCGGCCAGCTTGTCCCCCGCATCGCGCAACCGCACGCTGGCCTCGAGCAACACGTTACCTGCCGCGGTGCTGCGTATGCCGAGCCGCAAACCGATCAGGCCCGGGATGACCTTGGGGATGTAAGGTTGACTGCGCGGATCGTCGTAAGACTTGTTCTCGAAGTACACGATCTGATCGGAGCTCGGCGCACCGTTCACGACCGTGGCCAGATCCACGGCCATCTCGTCGAACTCCTCCTCGCGCACGGTGATGCTGATGCGCTGCCGGGCCGCGAGGCGATAGCGCTTCTCCCACTGCGAGTGCAGCGGGATCGGCTCCTCTTCCTCCTGCTCGATGACAGCCGGCACGTACTCGTGGAATTCGTTCAGGCCGTTGATGATCACGTCGATGTCGTGCGGTCGGTCGTCCAGGTTCGAGAGGCTGAAGTCCACCAGAAACGCGAAGTCCTCGCGCTCGATCCACGGCAAGCGCGCAAACGGCAGGCCCGGATAGCGCGAGACACCGGACTGCAAGTCCCTCAGCTCAGCCGCGCTCGGCGGGCGGATCGGCGCCTCGGCGTGGGTCTCCACGATGTACAGCCCGCCCTCTTCGGTCTGCAATGCAGGCACCGTCGCAGGCGTGAGCGCGACCTGGTACAGCTTGCCGTCGCCGATGTACTCCTGCGGGTCGGCACATGCGCCGAGCGACAGCGCACACACGATCCATGCTGCCCGACACGAAGCCCGCATCTCGCCTCCTCACCCGCCCCGGAGCAGGAACGGATAGGTCACGTCGACCTCGCCGCCGTCCGGCTTGGGAAAGACCCAGCGCTTGATCTGACGCGCCATACAGCCTTCGACGCGCGAGTTGCCGAGCGTGCTCTTCGCCACCCGCGCGACGGTGACACGGCCCTGCAGATCGATGCGCCAGTTCATGTGCACGGCGCCTTCGAGCTTCGGCTGATGCTGCATCTCCGCTTCGAAGCAGTACTTGATCGCGGCCTGGTTGGCCCGCACCACGCGGTCGATCTGCTCCTTCGACAGAAAGCCCTTCACCGCAGCGCCCGCGTTGTCGAGCGACAGCTTGGCCTCTTTCGCCTTGGGCCCCGGCAAGCCCACGCCGCCTGCGCCGCGCCCGCGGCCGCTGCCGCTACCAGCGGCGACGCCCGTGCCGAGGTCACCTGCACCAAAGAGCGCGCCCTGCCCCGTGCCACCGCCGCCCGGCCCACCGCCCCGCAGCCCGAAGCCGCCCGAGCCACGTCCGACCACCGTCTGCATCGCACCGAGGCCACCGAGCTTCTTGTCGAGCGACGGCGTGTCGAGCGCGCTGTGCAACGCGTGATTGGGGCCGCCGCCGCTCAGCACGCCGAGCAGGCCCATACCCCGCACCTTCGCGGCCACCGCGTCTTTGCGCTCGCCCGCGATCTGCGTGTCTTCGCGCGCGGCGTCCTTTTTGCCGACCTTGCCCTCGGCCTTCTCGTGCTTCTTGCCGCCCATCTCATCGCGCTCGCGCAGGCCCGGATCTTTGACCTCGGTGCCGGCCTTGCGCTTCTGCAGCAGCGGCTCATCGGTCGGCGGCGGCACCACGAGGAACCGCTTCACGAGCTCCGTGTCCAGCTCGAGCTCTCCCGCGCGCGAGAACTCCTTCGACGCGATCAGCATCAGGAAGAGCAGCAAGCCGACGTGTAGAAACGCCGACAGGCCCCAGCACGCCAGCGCCGCAGGATCGCGATCCAGGCGCTGCGGCGCGGCGCGCTCCGCCTCGCGCACGTGCTGGAAGAACAGCGCCACGCTGCCGAGGGTGATCACGCCGTAATCCTGCGGCCCGAGTCGCTGCGGTCCGCGCAGCGCGCTCGCGTCGTGCCGCTGGCCCGCGAGCGACAGGAAGCCGCCCATGGCGGCGTTCGGCTGCAGCGCGAACGCAGACCCGTCCGGGGTGAGCACGGTGATCTCATCGTCCTGGCACACGCCTTCCGGCAGCGCGAACAGCGCGTCTTTGCCTTTGCCGAGCTTGATGGCGCGCGGTTCCTGGATGAGGTCTTCGGCCTGCACCGTGCCGTTCCAGAGCAGCGCGACGCGCAGCGGCAGCTCGGGCGTCGTGACCTGTGCGCTCGCCATCAGAGGTCCTTTTCCTTGCTGGAGCGCGACAGCTCCGGCATGAACGAGCGGTGCGGCAGCTCGGGCCGATCGAACTCCGCGCGCAGGCGGTTCAGGAAGTACAACATCTGCGGCGTCTTCAGCTGCCCCTCGATGTCGAGGCCCGTGAACTCCAGGGTCTTGATGTCCGTCGCGCCCTCTTTGCGCACGTCACCTTCATCATTTGCAGCCATCGGCGGCGGGGGTGGCGCCGCTCCGGTGGCGAGCGCGTTGCGCTGCCCAGCACCCTTGGGCTCCTCGGCCTTCTTCAGCTTGCGCTTCTGCTTGACCGGTGCCGCTTTGGGCGGCGAGGCCTGCTGCTTCGCGCTGCCCGCCTTGCCCTTCGACTTGTCCTGGGCGTCCGCGTCCGTGCACACGCACACGAGCAACGCCGACAGGAGCCACGCAATGCGGCGCATCACGGCGCCTCCTTGGCACTCGCAGCCGGTGCGCTGGCCTGCGCCTTGAGATCGGTCACGTAGCGCTCCGCCTGCTTGCGCTGCGGGTCGTCGCTCGCGCTCACCTCGAGATAGCGCTCGAACAGCGGCAAGGCGTCGCCCGGCCGGCTCTGGAACTCCGCGCGCAGCACGGCCAGGTTGAACAGCGCCGCCGCGTGGTTCGGCGCCGCAGCCAGCGCCTTCTGGTACTCGGCCTCGGCCTCCGCCTGCTTGTTCAGCCCGCGCAGGCAGATGCCGAGCGCCACGCGCGCGTCCAGCGTGTCCGGCGCCACGCTCAGCACCTTCTCGTACTCGCCGCGCGCAGCGGCGTAGTCCCCTGCGCGCAGCAGCACCGAGGCGCGATTCAGCCGCGCTGGCGTGAAGCGCTCGTCGTGGCGTCCGGCCTTATCGAACTCGTCGAAGGCGCGCTGCGTGTCCCCTCGTGCCAAGGCCAACAACCCCAGATCATTGTGCGCCGTTGCGCTCTTCGGATCCAGAGCGAGCACCTTCTCGAACACCAACTCGGCCACGTCGAGATCACCTCTCGCGCGGTAGATACGACCGACCTCCAACAACGCCTGTACATTCGCGGGCTCGCGCACCAGCGCTTCGCGCGCGCGCGTGAGCGCCTTGTCGTATTCGCCTTGTTCACGGAGCACCGCTGTGAGCGCGATGCGCACTGCATTGGCGTCCGGGTGCTCCTGTACGTACTCGGCGAGCAGGTCGGCGGCTTCCTCACGCTCGCCGAGCGCGTGTTGCACCTCGGCGAGCGCGATCAGCGGCTCACCTTCACCCGGCGCGCTGCGATGCGCTGCCTCCAAGTGCGGGAGCGCCTTGCGCAGCTCCCCGCGGCGGCGCAGCACGACGCCCGCGTTGTAGTGCGCCTCCCACAGCTGCGGGTCCTTCTGCAGCGCCTGCTCGAAGCCCGCCAGCGCGCGCCCTTCGGACGCGGAGTCCTTCGCCGACAGCTGCTTCACAGCGTCCAGATACAAGCGCGCAGCCTCTGGATCCGCGGCCTTCACGGGCGGCGCCGCCGGCTTGACCGCCAGGCTGGCGCTGCCGCCGCAGGCTGCAAGGGTAAGGCCGGTCAGCACGAGCAGTAGAGGCACGCGCCGCGTCATGAGCTCTTCACCCCGGCCTTCTGCTTGAGCTTGCCCTTCGCTGGCTTCTTCAGCGCAGGGGCCTGTGTCGATGTTCCAGGAGGCGTGCGCCTCAGCTCAGAAATCGGCGCCGGCAGGGGCAACAGCTGCGCCTCGGCGAGCCCCGCGCCCGCCTCTCTCAGCGGCGGATACTCCACGTCGTTCAAGCGCGTCAGCGCCTCGCGCTGCTTCTGAGTCCAGGCGTTGAACACGTGGAGCTCGAGCGCCTTGCGGTAGCCGCTCTCGTACGCCTCGAGCGCGCGCTCCTCGATCGGGACGATGAACTTGGCCAGCTCGTCGCGGTACGCCTGCTCCTCGGCTTCATTGAGGTTCGGCGGCACGGGCGCGCTGCGCAGCGACTCGGCGAACAGCTCGTAGCTCTGCCCGATCTTGTAGAGCGCGGCGGTCACCCACTCCGACACGCGATATTCCACAACGTCGCCGTAGATCTCCGCGGCCTTGCGCAAGAGCTCGCTCTTGTGCGCGAGCCGCTTCCTCAGCCCGGCGATGTCGCCTTCGATCTTCACTTTCTCGAACGCAGCGAGCGCCGCATCGCCCTGCTGGAAGCGCGCCTCGGCCGCGAAGTAGCGCGCACCCGCGCTGTCCGCCTTGCGCCCGGCCTTGGCTGCAGTCGCGTACGCCTTGTCCGCGCCGTCCGCGTCGCCAGCGGCTGCGAGCATCTTGCCGAGCCGCGTCTGGGCCTCGATCTTGCGGTCGGCGTTCTTGCCGCTCTTCAAGTACTGCCGGTAGGTGTCCGCGGCCTCGCGGTAGCGCTTCTGTGCCTCCTGGGCCTTACCGAGCAGGAAGTACACCTCCTCGGCGCTCTGACCGTTCGGGAAGCCGCGCTGCAGCTCGCGCCCGTCGCGGACGGCTGCATCGTTCTCACCCGCCGCGATGCGCAGCACGAGCGCGTTGTAGTACGCGTCCTCGCGCTTGTCGGCCTTCGGGAAGCGCGCCGCGTACGCCTCGTAGTAGCGCGCGGCATCCGTGAACTGCGCGATGGACTCGAACATCTGCGCGCCCGCCCAGGCGCCGAGCGCACCCTCGGTGCTCCCCGGGTGCTTGTCGATGAGCGCATCGTACGCGTCGGCCGCGGCCTCGAGATCTCCCGCGCGCTGCCACTCCTGCCCCGCGTTGTAGAACGCCTTCGGCGTGCGCTCGTCGTGCGGGAACTCCACCGTCGCGCGCAGGTACGCCTCCGCGGCCTGCTTGTGCTCGCCCTTCTCCGCAAGTTGCTCGCCGGACTTGAACACCGACTGCAAGATCAGCGCGTCGAGCTTCTTCTGCGACTCGGCGTTCTGGAACGCGGGCGCAGCCTTCAGCTTGCGCGCCCAGCGCTCGATGTTGCCGAAGTCCTTCGCGCGATTGAAGCTCTCCAGCACCAGCTCGCCGGCCGTGGCCGCAAACTCGCTCTGCGGATAGCTGTCGAGCAGCTGGCCGAACTGCCGGATGGCTGGATCGTAGATGCCGCGGTCGAAGTACAGCCGGCCCTGCCGGAACAAGATGCCGGGCACCTCTGGATCGTTCGGGTACTGCTTCACGTACAGCGCGACCGCGTCCGAGAACTTGTGGTCCGTGTCGGTCTCGCGACAGGGATCGGGCTTGGCGTCCGCGCCCGGAGCGGCCGCTGTGGGCTGCGGCGCAATGCCCGCCTTGCAGCCCGTCAGCTCCTTGCTGCGCACGGACTCGAACGCGACGATCGCGTTGTACAGCGCGTCCTTGCTGAACTTGCCCTGCGGATTCTGCCGCGCCGCCCGCAGATAGGAGTCGCCGGCCTCCTCGGGCTTGCCGAGGCGATGGAACAGGATCTCGGCCAGATAAAACGTGGCGTCGTAGCTCTGTGGCGCGCTCGGGAACGCCTCGATGTGCGCCCGGTACAGCTCGGCTGCGTGCTCGAAGTCCGCCTGCTGTTTGTCTCTCTGCGCGCGCTCGTGGTAGCGCATGGCCTGTTGGCGCACCGTGCGCTCGGACGCGGCGATCGCCTTCTTCACCACCTCCGGGTCAGCCTGCTTCTTGGCCCACGCAGAGCCCTCGCCGTAGTTCTTCGCCAGCTCGCGCAGCGCAGCGAGCGTGTGCTCCGCGTCTTCCAGCGCGGCGTAGCTCGCGGCGATCTTGCGCATGTACTCGGGCGCGTGTGGATCGTCCGGCTCGCTCGCGAGCAACATGCGATAGGCCTCCACCGCACGCGGATAGCGCGCTTGCTCGAAGTACGTTCGGCTCAGCTTGCGCAGCACGCGCCCGGCATACTGTTCGCCGCCGATGCTCGTGAGGAAGCGCTGCAGGTCGGCGGCCGTGTTGTGCTCGTCCTCGGTGAACACCTGGATCAGGTATTCGAGCGCCTCGTCTTGCAGCTCCGAGAGGCGGCGCTTGCGCTCGGCGGAGACGCTCGCCAGCTGCCCTTCCAGATCGAGCACGCGCTTGAAGCGCCGCGCGGCTTCCTGCACCTGGCCCAGCTTCCACAGGCACCAGGCGCTCTTGAACAGCGCCAGGTCGGACAGCTCGCTCTCCGGATAGCGCAGCACGTCCTCGTAGCGCTTGAGCGCCGCGGCAAAGTCGTGGCTGCCGTTGAAGTGCGACTCGGCGAACGCCATGTGGGCGTCCGGCACGAAGCGGCTGTTCGGATACTCGTCCAGGATGCGCTTGTACATGCTGAGGGCGTCGCTCATGCGCCCGGCTTCCATCAGCGCGTAGGCCTTCATGTACAGCACCAGATCGGTGCGCGCGAAGTCCTTGTGGCGAGTCAGAATGCGATCGTAGAGCTCGAGCGCGACCGTGGAGTCAGCCAGCGGCGGCTCGGGCTTGCGCACGCGCGGGCTCGCCTTTTGCCAGGCCTCGTATTCTTCCACGTAACGCACGCGCGCCTCTTCCCAGCGCAGCTCCGCGAGGCGCAAGAGCGCGTCCGGCATCTCCGGCGCGCTCTCCGGCTCCTGCGCGACGAACTCGCTCAGCTGCGCGATCGCCTGCTCGCGCCGCTCGCGCACCTGCTGCTCGCGCTCGTGCAGCAGGCGATCGAGCTCGGCGCGTTCGCGCTTGTCGCCCTCCGCGAGTGGCTTGTGCGCGTGGCTCGGGAAGTAGAGGAGGCTCTCGATGTTCTCGGGCGCACGCGCGGGCTGCTCGGGCCGCGCGCGTTCGGGCGTAGTGTCTTTGCGAGCGCCCTCGGGGCTCGCGGACGAGCGGCTCCCTGCCGCGGCCTGCGTGCGGGCGGAGGCCCCCTGCTGCGCAGCCACCGGCCAGGCACAAGCGAGAAGCAGCATGACGAAGCTGCAGCCATGAGCGGCATGCCGCAGCGGTGCGCAGCGGCTGCGCGCGCGAAGCCCGAGCGCTGTCGACGGCTCGGCACGGCGCAGAGCCGCGCGAAGAAGCACGCTCATCGCTCTGCCTCCTCGGGCTCGTCCTCGCGGTACTCGTCCGGCCAGTCTTCGCCCTCGTAGGGCCAGTACTCCTCGTCGTCGCGCAAGAAGCCCTGCACGCGCAGCGGATCGCGCAGCTCGGGCGGGAAGCGCCCGGCAGCCAAGCTCTGCACCTGCCGCTCCAGCTTGCGTTTACTGCCCATCACGGCGTCGATGCGACCGATGCGCGCGCGCCGCAAGAAGCCGGAGATGCGCTCGCGCAGCTCCGTGAGCGCAGTCAACGCCCGCGCGTTCGCGGCCTCTCGCAGCCGCGGCCGCAGCTCCAGCACCCGCCGCTCGAAGCTGCGGGCACCGGCGGCGTCACGGGTCAGCAGCTTGCCCACGTCGTCGCCGCTCGCAGCGTCGGCCGGCTCGGCGCCGGGCGCGCGCGACAGTCGCAGCGCGTCGAGGCGCGCCGCGAGCTCGCGCTGCCGGCCGGACAGTGCGGCCACATCCTTCTCGAGCGGCGCGAGCTCGGACGGCTTCGCGCCGAGTCCGCGCATGCTGTCGAGCTGCTCGGACAGCGCGCGCAGCGCACGGCGCAGGTCGCTCAGCTCCTGCTGCAAGTCGCCGAGATCCGCGTGCGCCGGCTCGGCGCCGGCCGGCCGTGGCCGGTCCGACCCCGCGTAGCGCGCAGCCAGCAGCTCGTAGCTCTCGGGCAAGCGCGCGGCGCGCGCGGCCTCGCGCTCCAGCTGCCCCACGCGCTCGTGCAGCTCGTTGAACTCGGGATCCACGCGGAGCAGCGCGAGCAAGCTCTTGTGCACCGCCGACGTCTGCTTGTCGCTCGCGCCGCCCGCGCGCAGCTCCTCGTACAGCGCCTCGCGCCGCACCGGGCTCGACAGAATACGATCGGCCTCCTCGCGTACCGGCGTGAAGTGCGCCGTGAAACGGTCGAAGTACTTCAGCGCGCGCTCGTGCTGGCAGTGCGCGAGCGCCACGTAGCCGCGCAGCAGCGCAGCTTCGTCCGCGTACGGCGAGCGCGGAAAGCGCGCCTCGAGCTGATCCAGCAGGTCGATCGCGGTCTCCGAGTCCTTGGCCTCGTAGCGCGCGTACGCTGCCTCGAACAGCGCTTCTGGCAGCCGGGGCGAGTCCTGCGGCACTCGAAAGTAGTAGTCGAACGCGCGCTTGCCGCGGCGCTGCTCATGCGCCACGCGGCCGAGGCCGAGCTGCGCGAGGTCCTTGATGCGGAAGTAGCGCGCGTCCACGTAGAAGCTCTCGCGGCTCGCATCGGGCGTGCGAGCGACGCGGCAGAAGCGGGCCTCGGCCTCGCTGTACGCGCGCTCCTCGGTCGCGAGCACGCCGAGCTGAAACTGCGCGTTGCCGTGGAAGCGCGAGTGCGGCCCCACGCGTTCGAAGCCTGCCTTCGCCGCGGGCAGATCGCGCGCGGCGAGCCGCTCGCGCGCTTGCAGGTAATACAGCTCGTTCTGCGCGTCCTCGGGCAGCTGCTGGCTGAACGGGGCGAGCTCCGTCAGGGCCAAAGGCAGCGGCTGCGAGGCCAGCGCAACATCGACGTACAGCCGGTAGGCTGGCGCGAAGTAGCGATCCCGCGGGCCCTTCTGCAACACCCAGCGCAGCGAGCGCTGCGCGCTCGGCTCGGCGCCGAGTGCGTGCAGCGCGCTGCCGAGCGCGTAGTGCGCCGCCGACATCTCCTCGAGGCTCTCGTAGTCCGCGAAGCGCGGGTGCTGTGTGAGATCGATGAGGAGCAGCGCGGCGTCTTCTGCGCGGCCGGCCTGCGCCAGAGCGTCCGCCTCTTTCAGCTGCTGGCGCAGCTCGCGCACCTCGGCCGCTTGCGCCGTGATCAGCCGCTTCTTCGCGAACGCCTCGAAATACACCTGCAGCGGCTCGCTCGGCTGCGCGCGCACCGCTCCCGGCGCGGCGGCCGCGAGCGCCCAGCACAAGCTCCAAACTCGCCGCGCGCGCAGCATGCCCTCACTCCTGCCCGATGTCGCGCGTCCTCACGCGCAGCTTGAGCCGCACGTCGTACTCGCCGCGGCCAACGTCCGGGTAGTCGCTGGCGAGGTCCGAGTCGTCGTCGATGATCAGGGTGAGATCGCTGCGCTTGTCGCGCCGGACCTGAAAGCGGTAGCTGTCGTGCAGGGTGTAGCCGAACGCCGCATCCTCGCGGCTCTTCTGCTCGAGCTCCGCGGTGAGCACGTGCGCGCCGGGGGCCACGAAGCCCTCGAACACCTGGCGCGCGTCGTCGCCCGGCAGTGCGCTGCCGTCGCCCTGGAACACGGGCACACCGTCCAGCTTGAGCACGATCTTCGCGAGCAAGGGATCGGGTGCGGCCAGGTTCTGGATCGACAGCCGCAGCTGCGTCTTGAACAAGGTCTTGCCCAGCAGCGCCGCCTGGGCGCGCGCGCGCGACATATCGTCCACGAGCTGCGCCACATCTGCGCGCAGGCTCGCGACCTTCTCGGCGTCGTCCGGCGCCGTCGATGGCTTCGGAGCCTGGCTGGGCGCAGCAGCCGGCTCGGACTGCGGCGCGGGGGCGGGTTGCGGCGCCTCTTGCTCGGGTGGTTTGACCTCGCCGCCATCAGCGGCAGGCCCAGATGCGGGTGCTGCGGGGGCTGCGGGCGCCGCGGGGGTTGGCGCCTTGGCCTTGGGCGGCTTCGCAGCCACTAACTGCGGGCTCGTCAGCAGAACCAAGCAGGCCCAGAGCGAAAGGCTGCGAGGTGCGATGTGCGCGAGCATGGCGAACCTCATGCAGAGAAGGGAAAGAAGAACGATAGACCGAGGGTCGCGGCCAGGTTGTTGACCAGCTGCGTGTGACCGAGCAACTCCTGCTGCAGCAGCTGGTCGCGCACGTCGACGCGCACCGCGAACCATTCGCCGAAAAACAGCTTGAACCCCAGGCCGAAGCTGCCCGTCAGGCCGCGCGCGCTCTGGTTGTCCGTCACGCCTCCACCGAATGCCAGGTTGAGATCGAAGCGCGAGATGCCACTGCCGAACCAGCGCAGCTTGCCGTACGCGATCGACCACAGCAGGTGGCCCTCGTAGATGTAGATCGGCGTGTTTAGCCGCAGCGCGGTGAAGCTGGTCTCGTTCTGCACGATGCGCACGAGCTTGGAGTCGGCGCGCGCGTAACCGAAGCTCGCTTCGAGCGCGAGATCTTCCGTGAAGTGGAACGTGTACGCGCCCGACACCAGGTACGAAGACGACAACAGGTCGGCGGCGTACAGGCCACCGTTCACGCTCAGCTCGTGGCGGCCCGCTTTCTGAAACGCGCGCTTCTGCACGCCGCGGTACTTGCGGCGCGCGTTCAGCTCATCGCGGATACTCTCATCGACGCACTGCGTATCCTCGGCTTGGACCCGGGCGCCGTGAGCGGATCCGATCCAAAGGCTGAGCGTCCACAAGAACAAAACGCCATAACGCGTGCGCCTCGAGACGTGCCTCATCCGCTCCGCTTCCGCTGTGGGACAGGGGTGTGCAGCAGCCAGTCAGGACTGGTACCGCTCCCCAGTGTCGCAGAGGATCGTCACGACGCGCTGCTTCGATCGCAGGTCGCGCGCAACTTTGAGCGCCGCGTGTACGTTCGCGCCCGACGACGGCCCAACGAGTAAGCCCTCTTCGCGCGCTAAGCGCGTGGTCATACGTTCGGCGTCGAGATCCGACACGGCGAGCACTTCGTCGATCACGCCGCGATCGAGCGTCGACGGCACGAAGCCCGCGCCGAGGCCCTGAATGCCGTGCAATCCGGGCTTGCCGCCGGACAGCACCGCGCTCGCACGCGGCTCCACCGCGATCACGCGCAGGCGCGGATTCTTCTCGCGCAAGTAGCGCGCGACGCCGCTCAGCGTGCCGCCCGTGCCCACGCCCATCACGATCGCGTCCACCACGCCGCGCGTCTGCGACCAGATCTCTTGCGCCGTGGTGTCGTAGTGCGCGCGCGGGTTCTCCTGGTTCTCGAACTGCCGCGGCATGAACGCACCCGGCGTCCGCGCCAGGATGCGCTCGGCTTCGTCCACCGCGCCGCGCATTCCGAGGTGCGCTGGCGTGAGCACGATCTCCGTGCCGTACGCGCGCAACATGGCCTGGCGCGCGCTCGCCATGTCCTCGGGCATGACGATGACACAGCGGTAGCCGCGCACGGCGGCGAGCATCGCCAAGCTGATGCCGGTGTTGCCGCTCGTAGCTTCCACGATGATCGCGCCGGGCCCGAGCTGACCCGCGGCCTCCGCCGCCAGCAGCATCGCGCGCGCCGCCCGGTCCTTCACGCTCCCGCCCGGATTTTTGGCCTCGAGCTTGGCGCACAGGTCCGCGCCTTCGGGGTCCGCGAGGCGCCGCAGCCGGATCAGCGGGGTATGTCCCACGAGGTCGAACAGGCTGTCTGCGATGGAGTCGTACGGCACGCTCGACATAAGCATGGAGCCTACCAGGCTCCGGTGCATGGAGCCGCGTCCAAAAGCGGTCGGCTCGTGGTATGAGGCCTGCCATGGGAGCCCAGTGGAAACAAAAGGGCCGCGAGCAGAGCGCGGCGCAAAAAGGCCGGCTGTTTACCAAGCTGGCCAAGGAAATCATGGTCGCGGCCAAGGCCGGGCCGGACCCTGCGATGAACCCGCGGCTGCGCCTCGCCGTCGACCAGGCCAAGAAGGCCTCGATGACGCGCGACACGCTGGAGCGCGCCATCAAGAAGGGCGCAGGCCTGTTGGATGAAGGCGTGCAGTACGAGGTCGTCACCTACGAAGGCTTCGGGCCTCATCGCGTGCCGATCATCGTGGAGTGCCTGACGGACAACAAGAACCGCACGGCGACCAACATCCGCGTGCTGTTCCGCAAGGGCCAGCTGGGGACGAGCGGCTCGGTATCGTGGGACTTCACGCGCGCGGGCGCGATCGAGGCCACGCCGCCTGCAGGAGGCGTGGACCCGGAGGAGGCCGCGATCGAGGCAGGCGCGCAGGACCTGGAGCCCGGCGACGAAGGGCAGACACGGTTCATCACGGAGCCGACCGAGCTGGACGCCGTGGGACGCGCGCTCACGGCCGCGGGCTGGACCGTGACCTCCCAGGCCCTGGTCTACATCGCGAAGAACCCCGTGAGCCTGGATGCGGACGCACGGGCGGAGGTCGAGGCGTTTCTCGAAGCGATCGACGAGGATGATGACGTGCAGAACTTGTTCGTGGGTTTGGCTTAGGGCTGGGTTCGGGCTCGTCGCGCCGTTTTGAGCCTTGCGCGAGGTCCTGAGGAGGCTGCTGGCCGGTCGGTGGAGATGCCGGCGTGGTCAGGGCTACGAGGGGGCGAGGGCCTGGTCGAGTCCGGCGGCGTCGGGGCGCCTTATGGCGCGGTGCCGCGGGTCGGCCTCAGCGCGCGAGGCGACGCGGTAGGCTTCAACGCGTCGGGCGCGCGGCGGCGTGGTGGCTTCTGAAACCTCGGCGGCTTACGGCGCGCTCCGCGCGCCTAATTGCGTTGTGCCGTGCGGGGAGCGTGTCCCGTCCCGGCGCGTGCGCTTAGGCCTCGAAGCGGGCGGTGTTCGGTCACTCGGTACTCGGTCCGGAAGACGGTCATGCATGAAGGGTCGAGCGTGCTGCGCGAAGTGGGCCACTGCCCGGACCAAGAATTGATCGCCAAGTTGCAGCGGTTGGTCCGTGCCGATCGGGCGCTCAGCGTGCAGCTGCTGGTGCATCTGGGCGAGATGGACGCGCGCGGCTTGTACCGAGAGCTGGCGTACCCGTCGATGTTCGAATACGCCGTACGGGCACTGCGTATGTCCGAAGCGGAGGCCTACCTTCGGATTCAAGTGGCGCGGCTGGGACGACAGTTCCCACGAGTGCTCGAGCTCCTCGGAAGCGGAGCCCTGCACCTGACAGCAATCAAGCTGCTCGCTCCGCATCTAACACTCGACAACCACGTGCAGCTGCTCGAGCGAGCACGGGGTATGAGCAAGCGTGAGGTGGAGCAGCTGGTGGCGGAGATCGCCCCCAAGCCAGACGTGCCAAACCGTTTGCGCAAGCTCCCGCAACAGCTCGGAACGC
>Ga0190269_10000240_pt1 | contig 29562 bp, 39 predicted proteins | sample Popmic249IS_FD_133749 | JGI IMG/M metagenome (GOLD analysis project Ga0190269, IMG submission 133749) | Populus adjacent soil microbial communities from riparian zone of Blue River, Arizona, USA - 249 IS | ecosystem: Environmental > Terrestrial > Soil > Riparian zone | place: USA: Arizona... | reverse complement strand
GACCCAATCGGTCCGTGGTAGTGTAATGGCAAAGCGCTTCACCGACTCCGACAAGTGGAAACGGCCCTGGTTCCGGAGCCTCAAGCCCCGGTGGAAAGCCTTCTGGGAGTATGTTCGGGACAACTGCGACCACGCCGGGATCTGGGTGGTGGACTTCGAGCTGGCGGTCTACTTCGTCGGCGAGAAGCTGAACCCCGAGGAGGCCGCCGAGATCTTCGCCAAGCAGATCCACGCCTTCCATGGGGGAACCCGGTGGTTCATCCTCGACTTCATCGAGTTCCAGTACGGGGATCTCCGACCCAACAACAACGCCCACAAGTCCGTCCTCTCCTCCCTTCAGAAGAACAAGCTCTGGACGGTTTACCTGAAACATCGCGGAATTCAGGACGCTGGAGGGGCTGGCCAGGGGCTGGGGAGCCCCTCCCCAGGGGCCCAAGATAAAGATCAAGATAAGGATAAGGATCAAGATCAAGATCTGGATCAATCTTCGGGAGATAGGGGTCTGGGGAAAGAGGGGGACGAGCCCGACACCCTGGGCGAGACCGTCCGCCGCCTACGCAGGTCCGCCGCCGGCCAGCTCCAGGATCGGGTCCTGCTCAGTCTCGACCTTTGGGAACGTGACTTCCCCGGGCTAAACATCCCCCACCTCATCCAGAAAACCCTCCGCGGCTTCGAGGAGATGGCCGAGCCCCCAGAGGATGCTGTGGCCTTCTTCCTGGACCTCTGCAGGACCGAGCAGGCCCACCGGAAGGCTCTGGGGGTGGATACGGTTGACCGGGTGGTGGAGTACCTCAACGAGAAGACCGGGAAGCATTTTCGTCCCACCACCGAATCCACCGTCAAGGCCATCAATGGCCGCATGGCCGAGGGCTACACCCTGGCCGACTTCAAGGTGGTCATCGACAACAAATGTGCGGATTGGCTCCGAGACCCCAAGATGGAGCCCTACCTGAACCCGGAAACGCTTTTCCGCCCTTCCCACTTCGAGAAGTACCGCAACCAGCACAACGCAGGAGCCCAAAGTGAAACCCATCAAGGACATTCTGCCCGCCGTCAATCCCAGGCCGAACGCAATGCCGAGGCTGCGCGGGAGAATTACGCCGCCTTCTTTGGAAACGGACCGGGCGAAAATGGTTAGGGGCTACATCGCCAGCTTCTACCGCTCGGCGGGCCGCGAGGCCCCGATCGACTTCGACATGGACGGTTTGGTGGGGATGGCCCTGGCGGATTGGCAGCGCATCCCCGACGCCGACCTGGGCGCGGTATGCGCACGGGCCCGCATCTTGGCGGCCCAGAAGCCCGGGAACTTCCCTGCGACCACCGGGGAGGTGTTGAAGGCCTGGAATCTCCTCTCCGAGGAGCACCACCGGATGGCCTACCAGCGCGAGCAGGAGCGCCTCCAGGCTGACATCAAGGCTGGGCGACTGCTCCCGGAGCCCACCCTGGCAGAAATGTCCGAGGAGGGCCGCCGGGCGGCCTTGGCGGACTTTCGGAAATCGGCGGGTCTGGAATGACCCCCGCGGAGATTTTCAGCCGAGCCGTCCGCGCCAGGTGGCACGGTTCGGAATGCCGGTTTTGCAAGCATTTCAGTCTCGACAAGAAAAAGAACTGTCCGAAATCACCGCTTCCGGACCAGGGGTGGTGCGCCTTCCGGGAAAACCGTTTCGAAGCCAAGGAGAGCATCTATGCAGGAGTTTGAAAATAACCATACCGATTGCATCCCGTGGATGCTAGAAGCGGCAAAGCAAGGCCGGCAATTCGACCTGATGGTTTATTCTCCACCCTTCGCTTCGCTGTACGCCTATTCCAACCTGGCAGCGGACATGGGAAATTCCCGCGAATCGGACGGGGAGTTCCTTCTTCACTTCGAATTCTTTGCCAACGCCATCTTTCCACTACTCAAGCCGGGACGCAACATGTGCGTCCATATCCAAAACCCGGCGCGGTCTATGACCGCCCACGGCCGGCCCGGCATCTGGGACATGCGCGGAGACTGCATTCGCCTGTTCGAGAAAGCAGGTTTCTGGTATTACGGCGAGGTAACCATCGGGAAGAATCCCCAGGCCCAGAGCATCCGCACCAAGAGCCAGCAGCTCCAATTTACCCAATTCGTGAAGGACTCCACGATCAGCCGTCCGGCCTTGAACGACTACCTGATGATTTTCAAGGCTCCCGGGAAAAACGAGGTGCCGGTGACCGGGAAAACCCGCGTCAACGACCACGGGGCCACCGAGCGCCTGGACGTGACCAATCAGGACTGGATCCTTTGGGCGGAGGGGGTTTGGAAGACCGACGAGGCCGGCTTGGCGCTTCCCTATCCCATCTGGGAGGGTATCCGCGAGACTCGGACCCTAAACGAGCGGGCGGCCCGGAAGGAGGAGGACCAGCGCCACCTCTGCCCCCTCCAACTCGACCTCATCGAGCGGTGCGTCCGCCTGTGGTCCAACCCTGGTGAGACCGTTTTTACCCCGTTCGGCGGCATCGGGTCCGAACCCTATACCGCCCTGCACCTCGACCGCAAGGCGGTAGCCTGCGAAATCAAGGATGAATACTTCGACTGCCTGGAAAAGAATTGCCGCGAGGCTATCCAGGAGCGGGACGCGAAGCGCCAGCAAACTTCCCTCCTGGAGTTCGCATGATCTCCATCCCAATCGACATCACCACCCGGCAGGGGTACGACCAATTCCTACGGTGCAAAGCTCTCCCGCGGTATGAGGTTCGGGGGCGGACGGTCATCACCGATGAAGCGAGCTACGCCTATGTCTTCGGGGGCGAGGTGATCAAGAGTCTAAAGTCCACCCAGCCCGGCCTATTCGACTACCAGGAGCATATCACCAACCTTGCCCTGTCCCGGCGCCGGTATGCCGCCTTCGCTTCCCCTGGCCTGGGAAAGACCCGCATCGACCTCGCTTTTGCGAAAGAGCTTTCGCAGGAGGGGAAGGTGCTCATCCAATGCCCGCGTATGGTCATGCGGGAATTCGAGGCCGACGCCGCCGCGATGAACATCCCGATTTCCAACCTGCGGATTGGGCCGTGGACGGAGAAGATCGGGCTGATGAATTACGAGGCGCGCCGGCAATTTGACATGCGCGGGGTCATTGGTCACGTCACCGACGAAAGCGGAATCCTCAAATCCGGCGACGGGGAAACGTGCGACTATCTCCAGGCCCAGGCCGCGGTGGTTCCGTATCGCCTCGCCACCTCCGCCACCCCGAGCCCGAATGACCAAAGCGAATACGCGAGCCATGCGGTTTACCTGGGCTATGCCGCAACGCTCAAGGAATTCTACTCCCGGTATTTCGTGAAGGATGGAAACGATTGGGTCCTGAAAGGGCACGCCGATGGGGCGTTTTATGACCATCTGGCGAGCTGGGCGATTTACCTGCAATCCCCTTCCAAGCTGGGATTCCAGCGGGGCGGAGAGTTGGATCACGAGCCGGAATACATCGAGGTCCGGACCCAGGATCCGGAATTCATCGCAGCCGGCAGCCTGTTTGCCTCGCAAATCTCCCTCTCCGACTCCCGCCGCATCTTCACCGACCTCCGCGCCAACCCAAAGACCAACCGGGCACAGGCGGCCATCGAGACCGCCAAGGGGTTCAAGGGCCAGAAAATCATCTGGTGCCTGCGGAACCAGGAGGAGGAGATGTTCCACAAGGCCCTGCCGGGCTCCGCTCTCCTCACGGGAGCCACCAAGGAACAGAAGCGGTTCGAAATCATCGATGCTTTCCGCCGGGGGGAAATCTCGACTATTATCAGCAAGCCGAAGGTGCTTGGGTTCGGCGTCAACCTTCCCCAGGCCGACGCGCATATCTACTCCGGCTACGATTGGTCATTCGAGTCATTCTATCAGGCCGTCCGACGCTCCCACCGATACGGGCGGAAAGGTCGCCTCAAGGTCTTCATACCGCTTTCGAATGCCGAGGAGCCCATCTGGGAGACCTTGAAAGACAAGCTCAAGACCTTCGATAAGGATTGCCAAGAGCTGCAGGCGCGATTCTTCAAGGCGGCGGTATGACCCTCGGACAGCGGCAGGAGCTTTTCTCCAGGCTCATCGCCAAGCTGATCCTGGAGATGTACGCCCGGGGCTTCCAAGTCCGTTGCGGGGATTTCTGGGCCAAGGTCCGGAACCCGCTGGAACACAAGCCGAACAGCCTGCACTACGACAAGTGCGCGGCGGACCTGAACCTGATGAAGGACGGCCGGCTCCTGGTGCGTACCGAGGACCACCGGCAATTCGGGGACTACTGGGAATCCTTGCACCCTCATTGCCGCTGGGGCGGGCGGTATAACGACGGGAACCATTACGAAATCCTGGATCGCCCCCTCCAGACCCTCAACCCCTCACCCACCAAGGAGTAACCGCATGAAGTCCCATTTCAACCGCCCCGCCCTGGAGGCGATCCACAAGCAATGCCTGGACCTGGGCCAGCGCAAGAACCACGACTACGGCGCCGCCGGGGATGCCATCGCCATGGCCGGCGTCCGTGGGGTGGTGGTGCGGATGCTGGACAAGAAGCTCCGCCTGATGTCCCTCACCGAGCCGGGCCATGACGTGGCGGTGAAGGATGAGAGCGTGCGGGACACCCTCATGGACATGATCAACTATGCCACCTATGCCGTGTCCCTGCTCGATGGGACGTGGGGGAAGGAGTAAGCCGATGGACGCTACACAGGACACCCAGGCAGGAGAGGGGGCCGGGTCGGGCCGCTTCAGAAAAAAGCCGGTGACGATCGACGCCTTCCGGATGGGCATCGACCCCCGGCCGGATTGGTTCCAGGACAAGGTGACCCGGAATGAAATCATCACCGGAGTTGCGCCGGGCGAATACGAGCCCGCCTCGCCTTTCGAGTTTTCCCGCACCTGCTGCCGCATCAAGACCCTGGAAGGGGAGATGATGGGCAACTACGGGGATTGGATCATCCGGGGTGTGAAGGGCGAAGTCTATCCCTGCAAGCCGGACATATTCGAGGCAACGTATGAGCCCGCAGCCCTCCCGAAGGCGTCTTCGCCGGAGGGTTCCCCCTCTCCCTCTCCTTCCCTGTTGGATCTGGAGGCCATGGAAAAAATGGTCGAAACCGAATTGAACTGCTACTGGCCTGCCGCCTGCAACGCCTGTGGATGGATTGGCTCCAGCGAGGATGCGCACGGCGGCCGTGCCATCGCCGATACCGGGGATTTCTCGGATGTGACCTGCCCCAAGTGCGAGCAAGTCTTGGGCGATTACGACCTGATCCAAACCGGCATCCCTGCTCTCATCGCCGAGATCCGCCGCCTTCGCGGGGACAAGGGGGAAGGATGAAGGCGAGCGTCCGAATCCCGAAAGGTTTCAAGCGGCTGGCCTTGGGCGTGGCCGTGAAGGCCGGCGACTATGGCTTGTCCTCCTGGAACTACCGCCCCGAGTGGTTGCTTTTTACCTCCGACGCCGGCCGCGTTCGCAAGGATGAGATTTTCATCCGCCGCAAGAATCCCACCCCCAAGCCCCGGAGGAAGGCGTGAGCCCTGAGACCAACGAAGCAGCGAACCTTTTACAAACCGTCATCGAGGACATGAAAAGCGGGGGCATCCGAGGCCACCTGTCCTACCTGGAGCGCGCCCTCTCCCTCCTCCAGGGCTCCGAGGGGCAGCCCGGGGCCGGGGGCGTGGATGAGGCAATCAAAGCCATCGAAGCCGCCGAGGTCGAGTGTGACCGCATGGTAAAAGCTCAATGGGAGGGTAAGCCCGCAATGCGGTTCTCCATCCCGGCAAAGGCCGAGGATTCCGACCTCCTTTTGAATGACGCTTTCGTGAAAGCCCGGGCCGCCCTCCAGGCTCCCAAGCCCACCCAGGGGGGCGAGGTCAAAACCAGGTGCGACATGTGCGGCGGCCATGGCGGATTCGACCAAGAGCCCTGCCCGAACTGCGTCGGGACCGGATGGATCTTGGCCGCCCCTAGGGGGGCGGGCGCTGGCGCGCCTGGGGAGCCGGGGGAGGCTCCGAGGGAATGGATCCTCACCGGAGACGGCGACGTGTCAACCCTGGCCGTGGAGGGCGAAGTCCTGGGCCAGGGAGCCCGGGTAAAGGTCCGCGAAGTCCTCCCCAGCAAGGAGGCGGCCCCGCCGCCCGTGAGCGGCCCCGCGAACGGGACCCAGGAAGGCGGTGCAGCGTGATTCACATTCACATCTACGAGAAATGGGCCGATGTGGCCACCTTCCAATTCGCCTACAACACCTACCTCCTTCAGGGCAGGAAATGCAAGTGGTGCCGCAGGACGAGCTTCCGCGTCGCGCGCCCGTTCATGCTAGTCGCCGACTGCGCCGCGATCGATGAGGGCGCTTTGAAGCGCGCCGGACTCTGGGAGGGCTCCACTCCCCAGGAAGGGGGCGCGACGTGAGCGAGGAAAACGAAGTCCATGACCCCTTCTGGGTGCTCATCCACCTTGGCTTGATCCTGCTGCCCTACGCGCTCCTGCTGCTGGCGATCATCTTCGCCCCGGAGGCTCCCCATGACTAACCCCACCCAGGGAGAGGGAGGGGATCCCTCCGCCCGAAGCGGGCTCCGGGGCCCTGCGGGCCGGAAGAGCTATTCAGCATCCTTCGGTACCTCCGAGGGGCTTTTGGAGACCTGCCGGATGATGCTGGAGGCGATGGAGGTCAAGGTGACTCACCTTTCCATCGAGACCAACCCCGAATGCGACCGCCCCTGCATCGTTGTCGAAGCTTTCACGATATGGCAGGCCGAGCCCACGGAGGAGTACCCGCACGGAGCCTGGCGCGTGGATGCCGCCTATCAGACCGGCGGGAGCTACTACGAACCCCCGGACGTGGATATCAGCGACCTCTACTGCGGGCCCACCCCGTACGAGGCCCTCGAAACCTTCCTGGTCGCGCTGATGAAAGAGCGGCTGGTGGGGTATTTCCAATCCCTGCCCTTCGATGAGCCGGAGATCGGGCTTGATGACCCATGGCCCGATTGCTTTGAGGCGCCGCAGGCGCCCGCTGAGCGCAGCGAAGCGGTTCCCCCATCCCATCCCGTTCCCCCTTCCCCCACTCCGGAGACACCATGATGACCTGTTGCTGCATGAATTCGAAGTGTGCCCAAGCTGGCCGCTGCCTTGGGGCTCCAGGTGGAACCGGCGAGGCCGCCTGGTTACTGGAGAAAAACGCCCGGAGCGCCCCCGCCCCATCCCCCCAGGCCCCAGCCTCCACGGAGGCCGAGGAGGAAGAGACGGCCGACCTCCATATGCAATGGGCGTCCAACAATGACGACCTGGAGCACAACTTCAACCGCCTGCACGCCTACGCGAAAAAGTTGGAAGCCAAGCTGGCCGCCCCCGCCTCCCAGGGGGTGACGGCCCCGGAGATGAGGGAGAGGGTGGCCAAGGCCATCTACGGCGAGCCCATCAGCTCCAGGGAGCCCGATTGGGAGGATGCTGACCCGGCAGACAAGCGGGAAGCCTATGCCGCTGCCGACCGCATCCTAGCCCTCACCTCCCAAGGGAATCCCGAGGGGGAACCATCGCCCGAAGCGGGCTCAGGGCGCTCCGCGCCGGGGGAGCCGAGCGCGGCGGACGTGCTGCGGTGGCTTCACGCTCAACCGGGGGCGTCCTGGAAGGCCACGATCGATGACGTGAACCGGGCGGTATGGCATCTCTCTGGGCCTCCCAAGGCGGAGCGAAGCGAAGCCCCTCCGAAGGAGGGTCCCATCCCCTCATCCCCCATCAAGCAACCATCAACCAACGATCAAGCAATGGTGGAGGCCCCCCGAGGGCCGAGCCTGGAGGGGCTGCGGGAGGCGGCCCGGGAAGTATGCGAGCAATGGCTGTGGTACATCGGCGACGTGAACAGCCGGGATAGGCTGGGCCGCGCCATCAAGAGGCTGGAGGCCCTGTCCGGGTCGGTTCCCCAGGCCCCCAGCCAGGAGGGCGGGTAATGGAAAAGATAAAGTGGTATGTCAAGGCCCTCTATCCTGGCGGCGGGTGGGCGTGCTATTACCCCATGGCGGAATCCAAGGGGCTCGCCATCGAAATGGCCAAGGTAGAGCGTGACCGCATCAGTCTTGGCGGGCGGTTCGGCTGCTCGGTGCGCGCCTGGACAGCCCGGCCATGGAACGAAAAGGACGAGGCGGCGAGGCTGAAGCGCGCGAAAGTGCGCATCGCGGCCCCCACCCCGAGGGAGGACGGAACGTGAGCAAGTACAAAGGCTGCCCTTGGTGCGGAATCGCCCCGGGGATCACCAAGCACTTCAAGGAGCCTATGTGGCGGCTCATCCACCGCTGCAAGGTGATGGGGGTCATCTCCTTCGATTGGGTGGCCGACGAGGCCACCTTAGCCGAGCGGTGGAATACCAGGCCAAAGCGGGCCCCGAGGGGCGGAGAGGCGGGGAAGCCGTGAGCCGCCTCACCTGCTCCCAGGGCCACCGTACCCTCTGGCCCTCCCGCTGCCCCCATTGCCTGGTAAAGGCCCGGGAGAAGCAGCAATTCACAGCCAAGCTCTCCAAGGCCGAGGCCCAACATAGGGCCTTCCTGGCCCGCCACAACGCCCGCCAGCAGGCCCAGCGCCAGGCGGCCCATGGGTGGATGGAGGGGCTGGCATGAGCCAATGGGTCAAAGCCTGGGAGTGGTGCCTCAAGACCCAAGGGGTTCCGGACATCCTCAAGCGAACTGCGGAGAGCCACGCGGGGCCGATCCTCGACAAGAAGGCCCGGTCAAAATCCCGGCCGCCCATCCGCTTCCCTCGGGGCATCAAAGCCAAGGTGAAGCGAGCCCCCCTCCCCAAGCTGAAAAAGGAGCTGGACAGGGTTTTCTCCATCTTCATCCGCATGCGGGACAGTGACCCGGACACCGGGATCGGCAAGTGTGCGACTTGTGATTTCCGGGGGCACTGGAAGGACATGGACTGCGGCCACTACCAGCCCCGCCAGGACATGGCCACGCGATGGGATGAGCAGAATTGCCACCTCCAGGACAAGGGTTGCAACGGCTTCCGTGGGGGCGAGGCGGAGAAGATGGCGGCCTACATCGATACCAAGTACGAGCCCGGCACCGCCGCCCGCCTCCGCATCAAAGCCCGGCAACCCGTTCGGCATAACCGCCAATGGATGGAGTCGCTGATTGCGCACTACAAGGTGCTGATCGGCGAGTCTTCGAGCCCCGGAGGCGCTTCGCCGGAGGGTCCAGATTCGAGTGGAGGTTAGGCTGCCGCCTTGTTGGGAAGCTGCAGCTCTCGGGCGAGGTCATCCCATTGCACCGAGTACAGGGAGGCCACCCGCCGACGCTCGAAGTTGCGGATGGTGGACCGGGAGCACCGGAGGGCCCGGGCTAGGCTCTCTTGCTTATGCCCCGCCAGAATGCGCCGAGCCCTGAAAACTTCGGGAGAGATCATCCTTGCGTTGACCATGATTTAAATATACCACCAATCACGGTTAACGTTACCCAATAGTGTCAACGTTGACACCTATTATTCCCCACGCCCCGTGACATAGCGGGTACCCTTGAGGCGTGGCCCAGGCTCTTCATCGCGCCCTCGGATCCCTCGCCTCCATTCTGGGGACCTGCGCCCTCGTCCTCTTCCTGATCCTCCTCCGCCTGCAGGCCCCCCATGGCTAAGGACGCGAAGACCCGCGCCAAGGCCAGGGCCCTCTACGAGGCTGGCCATTCCCTGAACGACATCGCCAAGGAATTGGACCTGGACCGGAAATCCGTGCTCGCCTGGTCCAAGAAAGAGGGCTGGATCAAGGGTAGAAAGGGACCGGAACTGGACCGAAAGGCCGAGGAAGCCCTGGAAGCCGAGGCGGCCCGCCATGGCGTGACCAAGGGCAAGGTGCTCGCCAAGGTCGCCGAGCTGATCGACGCCAAATCCCTCGCCGTCATCACCACCCAGGGCGCCGTGTCACTGGCCCCCATGCTGCCCGACGCCAAGGTCTCCGAAAAGGGCAAAGGCGATTTCATGGGCATCCAGTACGACGTGGTGCCCGACCGCAAGACCCAGATGGAGGCCGCCAAGCTGGCCGCCGACGTGCTGGGCATGAAGCGGTCTCACCTCGACATCACCAGCAACGGCCGTTCCCTGCTCGACGAGGTGCTGGATGAGGCATAGCTGGACCACCCTATGCTGGGCCGTCATCCTTTTGGGCGTCTTCCTGGCCTGCTCCAAGAAGCCCCAACCCACCCCCGGCCCGGCCCCCGAAAAGGACTATGGCAGCGTCGAAACGCAACTCGCCGACGGCAGCCGCGGCCGGGACCTTTCGGAGATGGGCTTTGGCCGGTCCAAGGCCGGCATTGCCTTCGCCCCCGTCTACTTCGGCCTCAACAGCATCGCCCCCCTCTCCCGCGAAACCCTGCATACCCTGGTCGATGAGGTCCCCAAGTACCGGGCCTGCCGCATCGAGGGCCACACCTGCCCCCTCGGGGAGACCGTCTACAACGAGGCCCTGGCCTACCACGGCGCGCAAGCGGTCCTCACCTACCTCCGCACCGCCGGGGTCCGCACGGGCTTTCAAGTCATCTCCTACGGGGAGGAGCGCCCGGTGGCCTTCACCCCACGGGAGTACCCCCTCAATCGCCGCGTGATCGTGGAGTGCGAGAAGTGAAGACCACCCTGTACGGCAACGGCAAGGACCGGAACGAGATGGGCATCCCCAAGGTGGCGAAGGAGACGAATTTCGTCCACCCGGTCTACTCCACCAAGATCCCCATCCCGATCCCGACCATGCGCGAGATGTGCGAAGCCTTCAAGGAGGCCGAAGGGCGCTTCCCGACCATGCTCTACGTGAGCGGCGGGAGCATCGGGACCAAGTTCGTGTCCTTCCAGATCAAGGACCAGATCGTGGGCCTGGACGTGGTTTACGACGCCCCGGAGACCAAGGTTGCATAAGGCGCCCCCGCAACGGCAGTACACCGCCGAGGAGCGGGAGCGGGCCCTGGCTATCCTCCGCCGGGCCAAGTCCGATCGCGTCTGGGCGCTCAAGAACCTGGTGCATATCAAGGACGAGACCGGCGCCGAGGTGCCGTTCAACCTCTACTCCCACCAGGAAGAGATCGTCCGCCTGAAGCACGACCCGAGCGTCCGGACCCTGGTTATCGCCAAGTACCGCAAGGCCGGCGTCTCCGTGGCCCTCATTGCCGATCACGTCCTCGATGCCCGCTTCTCCCGCAATCGGCAGACCCAGATCCTCAACAAGGACGACAACGACACCGCGGCCATGTTCACCCATGCCCATTTCATCGATGAGCACCTGCCCGTCGAGCTGCAGGGCCCGAAGGACAAGGCCGGCGAGAAGGATCTCCAGTACGCGGACACCAAGGGCCTGATCCGCATCGGCACGGCCGGCGCCTCCCAGGCCGTGAGCGCGAAGAAGGGCCGCGGGACCGATACCTGGGTGCTCCACCTCACCGAATACCGCTTCTACAACTACCTGGCCGACATCATCCAGGGCGCCACCAACTCCATTCCGATGGGCGGGAAGCTCATCTACGAAAGCACCAGCAACGGCCCCCGCGGCGCCGGCGCGGCCCTCATCGCGAACATCCGCAGCAAGGGCCGGGAGATCCGCAATGGCGAGCTGTGGCGGCTGGATGACCAGGTTTTCCTCTTCATCACCGCCCTTCGCCACCCCAAGTACCGCCGGCCGGTGCCGATGGACTTCAAGCTGGCGGACGAGGAGGAGGAGCGGATTTTCCGCATCGGACAGGAGAAGGGCCTGCCCGTGGACGAGGTGGAGGCCTTCATCTGCTTCCGCCGCTGGAAGATCAACGGCTTTGTCTTGTCCAACGACGCGGGCGGCGGGGCGCACCTCTCCCCGGAACAGCAGTTCAAGCGCGAGTTCCCCGTCACCTTCGAGGACGGCGAGGAGGCCGCGGGGTCGAACTACTTCAATCCCGGCATCATCAACGCCGAGCGCGCCTATGTCGAGGCCCTGAACCCCTACAAGCTGGTCAAGTCCATTACCCGCCAGCCCGGCGGCCGGCCCATCCTCGGGGCGCCGACGGACGACAACCGCGTGACCATCACCGCCGCGCCGGAGCTGGGATATCGCAACCGTTACCTGGTCTTCGCCGACGTGGGCCGCGGCACCGCCACCTCGGATCCCGATTGTATCAAAGTGCTGGACCGCTTCAAGATGGAGGTGGTCGCGACCGCCCACGGGCGCCTCGGGGCCATCCGCGGAACGGAGATAGCCTTGGCTCTGGCGGAGTTCTACGACAACGCCTGGCTGTCCTGGGATGCCACGGGCGGGGATGAGTGGCGCCCCCTGATCATGGCCTCCAAGTACCCCAGGCTATGGACTCGTCGCGAGGTGGAAAACCCCCTGCTTGAGCCCGACGCCCTGGGCCTCGTCTGGGGTCAGGACAACAAGCTCGGCGCCTGCTCCATGCTTCGGTCCAAGCTGGAGACGAAGGCCTATCGGGACTACGATCTCGCCTTTTTCGACGAGTGCCTGCAATTCGGCTATGACGAAAAGGGCCGCGGGCCGGAGGCCGCCGAGGGCTACACCGACGACCGCGTGATGACCGCCGCCGGCCTGGTGTGGGTGTCCGCCAGCCTACCCGGGGTGACGTTCGCCGAGGTCAAGCCCCAGCCCTTCCAGCAGCAAAGCACCCTCGAAAAGCGCGTGAAGGAAGCGCGCATTGCCGCCGCCCAGCCGCAGGCCCAGGGACAGGGGAATTGGGACTGATGCAACCCCTCGACACCACCACCGCCTTCGAGGAGAACCCCAAGCACAAGGGGATTTGCGACTTCATCTTCGGGGTCAAGGAAGCCTTTTACAGCTCCGAGCAGTTCTCCTTCGCCAAGAAAAAGGCAGAGGTGATCAAGAACCTGGTCAATATGACCTGGGCCAAGGGCACCAAGACCACGAAATACGGCTACATGACCGGCATCGCCCATATGGTCTACCGGTCTTCCCTGGAGACCTTCGAGGACCTGATGGACCACGACGAGCTTTTCGTCGGGGACGCCCTCAACCGGTCCAAGAACAACACCAAGCTCGCCGAGGACCTGGGCCACTACGCGAACAACGTCGCCGCCGCCTGCGGATACGGCCTGCACCTGTCCAAGCGGTTCCCCTATGTCCTGCAATACGGCCATTCCCCGGCCCTGGACACCTGGAAGCATAACCAGGGTTGGGCCGTGAAGCCGCAGGCGCCCAGCGTGGGCCCGGGGGGCTTCCCCTGGGGCCGCGAGATGGACGTGACCCAGAACCGGGCCGAGCCCCTCATCCTGCACCCCTGGAACACCTTCGGCTCGCCCGACCACCCCATCGACGAGCAGCCGTATAAGGGCTGGCTGAAGCGGTGGACCATCGCCGACGTGGTGCGGGCCGAGAAGATGGCTGACGCGACGGGCAAGCCCATCTACAACCCCAAGGCCATCGAGAAGATGAAGGAGATCCTGGGGAAAAAGGGCCAGGAAGCGGACCAGAACTACCACACCGACGGCAAGCGGGACCTGGACTCCTCCGAGGTGACCCGCAACGAGAAAACCAAGCAGGCCTACGTGGACGTGGTTTGCTTCCGCGGCCCCCTGTCCCTGGTGGACGGGTTCACACTCGACCCGAACATCTACGAGGTGGAGTGTACCCGGAACTTCGTCCTGCGCATGACCGAGCAGCCGGTCGATCTCTTCGACCCGCGCACGGACCTGATGACCCATCCGTACATGGGATCTCCTTTCGGCGGGACCTACATCGACCCGACGGTGGGCCACCAGCGGATGACCGACTTGCTCAACAACCTGACCTTGGAGAGCGTGGTGGACAACCTCCACCAAATAATCGCCTTCCAGCCGGACGGCATCACCAACATCGAGGACTTGAAGAACCCCCGCGGGCTCAAGACCTTCCTGGAGCTGCAGGCGGCCGGCACCCTGCCGCAGTTCGTCGAGCGACAGCGCAGCGGCCCCGCCTCCGACGCCTTGCAGTTCGCCCAGACCATCCGGGAGGACTTGCAACGGTTTTCCACCACCGACCAGGAGGCGGGGCTGGAGCAGGGCGGGAAGACCCTGGGCGAGTCCAAGATCTTGCTTGCAGCCTCCTCCCGCCGTCTGCGCGCCGGCATCAAGCTCATGGCCAAGTTCGGCATTCGGCCGCAGATCCGGAACCTGGTCTATCTCTCCCTGGTCAACCAGACCCCCGAGCAGCGGAAGGCGTTCACCCGGACCGGCGAGGAGATCCCCCTCGGCCCCGAGCATATGGCCGCGCTCCAGAACGGGACGATCTTCCGCCTCAATGATGCGGTGACCCGCAACAAGTACGAGGACAACCTCAAGAATTCCGAGTTCTACGTGAATTCGCTCAAGATTCTGGCCAACGTCCAGGATCCGGGGTACGCGATCAAGGTGCTCCGGCATATCGGCCGCGAGTCCGGGATCAAGGACATCGACGAAATTCTGCCCGCGCCAGCCCCGCCCCAGGTCCCAGGACCCGGAGCCGCGCCTGTGCCGGGCGCACCCATGCCGCCGCCAGGCGCACCTCCCGCGCCGCAAGGCCCGCCGGACTTCGACGCCATGCTGCAACAGGCCCGCGCCGAGGAGGGAATGAATGTCCCTGCCTAAGTGGTTCCTGGCCTGCATCCGGTGGTTCATCGTCCGCGAGGTGCTGGTCGCCGTGCCCATGGGGTTCGACAAGCCCCTCGACGGCAACCTGGACGCCGATCCGCGCTTCCTCCGGGAGATGGCGGAGAGCATGAAAAAGTGCCCGGTGGTCTACGAGAACATGAACGGCATGCTGAAGAAGCGGCAGGCGTTCCTTGAGCTGCCGCCGCCCACCACCACCCAAGCCGCTCGGGACGCGATGAAGTGGAAGAGGGACCAAGCCTCCATCGAGGCCGCCCTGCTCTCCCGCCTTCTTTCCGCTCCCGCCACCTGCGCCGAGGCCCTGAACGCCCTGGCCAATCACAAGAAAGAGGTCCAGGCCGAGCGCGATAACTGGACCCTCGAAAGGTACGCCCAATGAGCGAATATCTCTCCGACTCCCCCGTTGCGGTGGAAGCCCTCGTCGGTGCCTTGGACTCCGAAGCCGGAAAGGGGACAAGCGAAACGCCCCCCGCCCCGGTGGAAGCGCCCCAGGCCGGCCAGGACGCCCCGAAGCCGGGAGCCGAACCCTCACAGACCCCGGACGGGATAACCGCGCCGAAGCCTCCGGAGGCCGCGACGGCGGCACCCGAAGCGCCGAAGCAAAGCCCCTTCCCGAAGGAACTGGAGCCGTATAAACCCCTGTTCGAAAAGAAGAAGTGGGACCCCACCAAGCCGGAATGGCAGGGCGAGGTACTCAAAGCCTTCCAGGAGCAGGAGCAATTCCAAGGCAGGCTGACGACCGATCTCGGTCTCACCCGCACCCAGGCGGCCGAATTGAACCAGGCTCTCTTGGGCACGCCCCAGACCATCAACGAATACCGGCAGCGGCAGGGCCTCCCCGCGCTCCCCTTCGAGTCCACCAGCGTTGAGGACAAGCTCAAGGCGACGGAGGAGGAGTGGAACCTGTGGCAGGCGGCCTTGAGCCAGGATGAAAACGCCTCGGCCCAGGCCATCCGCACCATTACCCAGAAGCTCCAGGACCGGCGGGACAACCTGCGCCTGGAGAAGCTGGCCGAGTCCAAGGCCCCGAAGTCCGCCCCCAACGCCTACGGCTCCGATGCCAAGGTGAACTGGGCGCGCATCCTGGAGCGGGACCCGGAGGCGAATAAGGCCATGACCGCCCTCGTCCCCTTCCTCAAGAGCCCGGCCGGCAACGGCCTCCTCGGCTCCTTCGGGATGGACGTGCAAAGCATCATGGCCACCCCCGAGCGCGCGCAGCAGGCCTACGAGCTGGCCCAGCGCCTCCATCGTGGTGACCCGCAGGTATTCGAATCCGAGGTCAAGAAGCGTGTCCAGGCGGAGATGGAAGCGAACCGGCAGCGCATGGTCGCGGGCGGAGTCCCGGGCGGCGCCCCCGCCAGCCATCCCACAACCCAAGCATCCGACCCGGCCACGGAACACCTCGCCGGGATCCGATAGGAGATAAATCATGTCCGCATTCACTTTCAACAATTCCTGGCAGAGCACCGGCAAGCTCGCCGGGCAGTCCAGCGGGCGCGAGGTGCGCCACGTCGAGCCCCTGGGCGCCCTCATCGTCCCCGGCCCCTACACCTTCATGAACCTCTCCGGCGAGAAGGGCATGGGCGAGGACGGCAAGATCAAGAGCGTCATGCCGACGATCAAGCGCTCGGCCTCGCATTCCGACAAGCCCGAGTTCTACGACTACGAGGTGCAGCGGAACGAGTTCCACCTGACCGCCGACGTGGGCGGGAACACCGTCGGCTCGACCGTGGTGTGGCCCCTCAACTCCGTGGACGGCCTGCAGGCCACCGAGACCCTCCACAAGGTCGACCAGGGGATCCACCTGCGCATCGTGTCCATCTCCAACCTGGAAGTGACCGGTGTGGTCCTCGTGAACACCTCCGGCGAGGCGACCGCGACCGCCGACAACGACGTGGCCCGCATCGAGAAGCTGGCCAGCGCGAACACGGACGGCGCCAGCATCGGCGTCGGCACCAACCGCGAGCCGGCCCAGCACCAGAACTACCTCCAGATGATGATCTCGGCCCTCACGGTCGGCATCATCCGCGACAAGGTGAAGCACTACGCGGAGGGTGAGAGCGAGGGGTCCTATTTCCGCGAGGAAAAGGCCCGCCTGCTCACCGACTATTACCGCATGTGCGAAAGCACCCTGATCGCGGGCCAGCGGTACGAGGAGGGCTCCGGCGCCACCCGTCGGTACTACACCGGCGGCCTCGAATGGTGGGCGGGAAACACCTGTTACAACAACGCCGTGGACGGCCTCTGCTCCGAGGACGCCTTCCTGGACTTCCTGGAGGACGCCATGGCCGCGGGCTCGGGCGACACCCTGCACTTCCTCTGCGATGCCGCCTTCAAGCGCATGGTCACCGGCTACCAGCGGGTGAAGAAGCGCGTGACCGACGACTCCAAGAAGTACGTCACCAACGTCGAGGAGTGGGATACCCCCGTCGGGACCGTCAAGCTCATCGGCTCCCAGTTCATGAACAAGCCCAGCCGCCGCGGCTCCGCGATCTCCTTCGTGCCGAAGAACCTGGAGATCAAGTACCTGCGCGGCCTGGACTTCACCTGGATGGGCGACGTGAACCTGCCCAACGTCCTCACCACCCAGGGCGCCTACCTGGGCACCATCGGGCTCCTCAACCGCAACGCGCAGTCCACCACCCTCTGGGGGAACTTCCAGGGTTAAGCCCCGGAAGAAAAGGAGAAATGACCATGAAAAAGACGATTTCCTTCCTGCTCCTCCTCGGCGCGGTGCTGGCGTTCGCCCAGAACCCGGTTCCGATGGATTCGAAGAAGCCTCTGCCCACCATCATCGAGCCGTTCGACGCCTCCGGCATCGGCTTCGCGGAGAAGATCTACGACTTCGCGCTGACGAACGCCGGGACCTCGGGCGACACCGTGATCGGCAACGTCTTCGACATCCGAAAGTTGAGCCTGATCCGGCATTACACCGATGCCACCTCTGGCGCGACCAACGTGGTGACGATGGACTCCCTGCTCGGGCAGATGACCGTCTCTTGCTTCGACACCTCGGACTCCTCGGGTCAGACCGATTCCGTGGCGTTCGTGCTGAACCTGCAGGGGTCGGACTTTGCCTCCAACAACAGCAACCCCGCCACGCCCGGCTCGGATGCCTGGTACACCGTGCGATCGTTCACCCTCCTGGGAGTGAGCGCGGCGGAGGCCCAGGTCACCGCGGACACCGTGAAGGTGAAGCTGCCCCTGGCCACCCACTCGCCGCAGTTCCTCCGGGTCTACGGGTCGAACCTCTCGACCCTGGCCCAAAACGACATGCGGTGCCGCGTCTTCCTCTACCGGCCGCGGTACGTGCTGGATTGAACACCCGGGCCCCCGGGGTGACCTGGGGGCCTTTTTTCTGAAAGGCCATTATGTCCGAAATCAAGAAGCTGCCGGCGAACTTGGAAAAGCTGGCGAAGTCGAAGAAGAAGCCGAGCGATTGGGTCTTCGTGCCCCGCCGGAAGAAGTTCAAGAGCTGCCGCGTCATGCTCGCCGACGGCGAGACCGCGCTCGTCTCCGATGGCGGCGGAGCCCTCAAGCCCAAGACCCTCAAGAAGCCCATCGCCATAAAGGTCTCCGAGGTCCGCGGCGTGGACGCCAAGGGCACCCTGCTCGGCGGCTACCGTCCGCAGAAGGAGCGCGATTGGACCGAGCTGCAGGTCTTGGAGGCCATGCTGGACATGAGCGCCAACCCGAATTGCGAGGTGGTCCCCTACGAGCTGCGCGAGGTCGGCAAGGAAGCCATGGTCGCGGAGATGAACCTCATCGAGGAGCGCAACCGCCGCCTCGAAGCCGAGGACAAGCTCAAGGCCCTGGAGGACTCGGACGCCAAGAAGGACGCCCGCCTCAAGGAGCTGGAGGCCGCCCTGGCCGAGAGGTCCAAGAAGTAGGCCATGGCCATTACCAAGACCACTTTTCTCGCGGAAATCGCGGGCGACCTGGAGGAGTACGGGGAATTCAGCACCGCCGACGGCGGCAAGCTGGAGACCTCGCTCCTCTATGCGATGCGCGATGCTTGGGAAAAGCGGGATTGGTCCTTCAAAATCTCCACCGGATCCCTCGTCGTCACCGACGGGAGCCAGGGACCCTACGACCCCCCCGCTGGGTTCGATTCCCTGGTCTCCCCGGAGGCGGTGGCGAGGTATTACGACTACGATCGGTTTTCCGTGCCCCCCTCCATCCCCGACGGCTCCAACGGGGAAAAGTACGACGTTCTCTGGAACCGCGCGACGGGCAAGCTGTACCTCCGCGGGGCCGCCGCCGCCGGCACGTACACCTTCTACTTCCGCCGGGCCCTCACGGCCACCTCCGACCTCTCCGCCTGGCCCGACGCCATGCGCCGGTATCTCAAGTTCCAGACCATGCACTACGCCCTCGGGGATTCCGAGGACCTGGCCAAGCAGGCCGATCGCCTCTTCCAGCGGGCGGAGGCGGCCTTCAAGTCCATGCTGCATGACATCCGCCGGGGCGAGAGCAAGCAGGAGAGCCGCGAGCCGCGGGACATCTTCGGCTACCCCCTGGCCCAAGGCTACGCCAACGACGGCGACGGCTTCCTGGGGGGTGGCTGATGCTGCGCACCTTCCCCAATCCCGAGAGCGGATCGGACATCTTCCCCTTTGAACACGGGATCGATGTCGTCAACGACAACATCAAGCTCGCGCAGAACATCGCGAAAAAGGGGTTTACCCACGCCCGCAAGCTGGATAATTGGGACTACGACGCCGGCACGCTCCGCAGGCGGAAAGCGTTCACCGCCAAGTCCACCCTCAACTTCAGCGCCGAGGCCGATTTCGGGAACGGCCTGGAGACTCCGGGGATTTTCCAGGGCGGGAAGGTCTTCACCGACGCGGACGGCACCTCCCGGCTCCTGCACGCCCACGACAACGGCACGATCAAGGAATTCGTAAGCGCCGGATCCTCCGTGAACCGGGTTTCCGGGCTCACCGCCGGCCAAAGGGTGCGCTTCGAGGACTTCAACGGGGCTTGCTTCGCCGTGAACGGCGCCGACCGGCCCCGCCGCGCCGACGGGACCACCTGGCGGACCGCTGGGGCCCCCGCGGCCCTCTCCGCCCCCACCGCTGGAGCCCTGTCCGCGGGCAACGTGGAGGCTGGGATCTACATCTACATGGTCACCGCCTGCATCCGCGAGAGCGGCGTGGTGGTCCTGGAAAGCGATCATAGCGACTATTTGACCCTCACCTATGCCTCTGCCGCGCAGCAGGTCATCAACTGGGCCGCTTCGGCGGATGCCCGGGTCAATTGGTACCGTATTTACCGCACCACCCGCAGCACCGGAACCCCCTTCTTCCTCCTCGACGAGGGAAACGTCCTCACCAAGACCGACAACACCGCCGACGCCGACCTGTCCGAGCAGCAGGCGGCCGGCCTGGGTCGGAATGGGGTCATGCCCATCTGCTCCCTTATCGCCAAGAGCGGGAAGCGCCTGGCCGTGGTGGATGAAAACGGCAAAATCTGCCTCTCCATCATCTCGACCAACGACTACGAGATGGAGTATTTCCCCGAGGACGAGGTCCACCGCTTCAAGCTGCCCGGCCGCTCGACTCCGACCGCCTGCTTCCCCATCGGGAACAAGGACGAGGACGACAACGCGAATGATCTTTTCCTCGCGCAGGCCACGTCCTGCTATATCCTGCGCGATACCAACCCTTACGGTACCCTGGAGCCCATTTCCCGCGAGGTGGGATGCCGGAACCCCGACGCTATCGCCCAATGGGGGCGCTATCTCTTCTTCATGAGCCACCGCGGGCTGGAATTTCTGGGCCCTTCGGGCTCACCGATCATGATCTCGGGTTTCGTGAACCCCTATTTCAAGGGCGGCGGGCCCTTGGGGCTCCTTGGCATCTCCGGAGAGCGGTTCATCTCCCTCACGACCTCGGAAAACAAGCTTCTCATCGCCTTCCGGGACGACTCCAGCAAGCGCGGGGCGCACAAGACCCTTCTTTTGGACTTGGAGGTCTTCAACCCCTTCGAGCCCACCAACCCGAACACGACCCGCTTCTATGGTCCCTGGGACGGGCCAGGGATGGCCTTCTACATCGAGGGGGATACCTCCGAGCTGTACCTCTGCGACAACGAAAACCACCGCCTCTTGCAGCGTGCGACTGGGGTTTACGACTCCATCGCTGGCACCGACACCGTGATCCGGGATGAGTGGTGGAGCGGGCCCCTGATCGGCGGGCTCCTCACCTTCCGTAAGCGTTTCCGCTCGGTGAACGTCTTCCAGGTGACCGATGCCGACACCACCATCTCGTTTGAGGTGGACTACGGCAAGCGGAAAGACCTCAACCGTACCCTCCCCATGAACGCCGAGGCCAAGGAGTGGAACAAGCCTTGGAATAAGGGGTGGGCCGGCTCGCCGAAGTGGAAGGGCTGCCTGGGCCTGCCGCCGAATATGTGCGGCTCCGCGCTCACGATCAAGAACCGCGGCGCCAACGCCAGCGTGGACCGGATCCATATCGGCCTCAACCTCAATTTCACCATGGCCAAGCAAAGGACCGTATGCGCAAGGTGATCCTCCTTCTTTTGGTGCTCTCCGCGGGGATGTTCGCGGCTATCCCGAGCCTCACCCTGCCCAATGAGGACATCAACGGGGTGGACACGCCTCAAGTCGTCTGGGTGGATCAGAATTTCGACTCGGTGAAGGCGACGGTGAACCGCGCCGTGGATACCGTAAACGCGCTGCAGGCTGGCACCGCCGCCTTTACCGGCCTCACCGCCTTGACGCCGCTTTACCTGAACTCTAGCAAGCGCCCCGCCTCCGGCACCTTCACCGGGACCGGGACACAGTTCGTCCTCTCGGCCAGCCCCACCCTTACCGGCACCCTGACGGCGGCGGCGGCGAGCTTCACCGGGGCCGTGGGCCTCACCTCCACCCTTAGCCTCACGGGCGCCGACTTCGACGTGACCCGAAGCTCCTCCGGGGCGATCGTAGGCGGCGAGGCATCCAACACCTCGAATACCGCTTCTTCCAACGCTCGGTTTCGGGCGACCGTGGCCGGCGCATCCGCAGGTGATCCGTACTTCCGCTACAGCATTTCCGGAGTTACCGATTGGGTGACCGGCGTGGACAATTCCGATGGGGATGCCTTTGTCATAACTCCCACGTCGATTCCCGGAGGAACAACCAATGGCCTGCGCATCGGAACCGATGGAGCGGTAAGCGTCCCGGGTACGCTCGCGGTCACCGGCGCGGCCACGGTTGATACCCTCATCTCCCCCAAGTTCTACACCGAGGGAACCTTTACCATGACCGGGACGGGGTTCACCTCCTCGCCCACCGGCACCGCGCGCTATACCCGGGTCGGGAAAGCCGTAATCCTCTACATCCCCAGCATTCAGGGCGAGAGCAACTCCACCGGGCTCACCTATACAGGGATGCCGGCAGCCATTCGCCCGGCTCGTACTCAAACCGTCCCGGTCGAGGCCATCGTGGATAACACCACCACGCTCCTCGCTGGATTCGTGGACATCGGGACGGATGGCGTACTCACCGTGGCACCCAGGAAGAGCCTCACGGCCATGCCCGGGGCCTTCGTCACCAGCGGATCCAAGGGGATCTCCGGACTCACCATCACCTACAGCCTCCAATGATCCGCATCCTTCTCCTCCTCTGCACCCTCGCTTGGCCGGTCACCCGGACGCACCAGGATTTGATCGACCTTGTGGGGCGCAAAGGCGACATCACCCACCTCTACGACCTCTATTCCCGGACCGGGTACCTGTCGGCGGCGGAATTTGGCGCCGTGGGTAATGGCGCGGCAAACGACAGCGCCGCCATCCGCGCCGCCATCATCGCGACCCATGAATACCGGGTAGATGCTGGACTTTCCACAGCCACCCTTTACCTGCCGCCTGGCATCTATAAGGCCTGCCAGGTCCCCATCATCACCGGCCTGCGGCTGGTGAGTTCGGGCCGCGGGGGCGCAATTCTCACCTGTTCGGACACGGTTCCCGCGGTCATTTCCGCCGTCTACTCCGCAGGATCTTTCACGTCCAACTTGGCCGCCACCCAAAGCCAAGTACAGAACGGGACTCACTCAGTAGAAAACGCCGCGCTCGAAAACCTGACCATAGAACATACCGGGGCCTTGGGAAGTTCCTTTTCGGGCGCCATCCAGATTGTAGGCGCACCCACCATCGAGATTATGAACGTCCGCGGGACAATGACCTCCAACAACCGAAATTTCCTTTACCTCAAGTATTGCTGGCGCGCGCGCCTACAGCGGCTCTACGTGAATCGCGGGGGCGCCGCTGGGGGGGTCGGGATTTTTCTGGACTCGGAATGCAACGCCGTTAAAGTGGACCAACCTTTCGTCTACGGTCCTTGGACATATGGTATCCGGTCCACCAACCCCAACAGCGTGTCCATCATCGAGCCCAACGTGGAGACATGCTCCACCGGCATCCTCCTCAGCGGGAAGTCCGGCCGGATTATCGGGGGGTACCTGGAGGGGAATATCCGATCGGACATCCAGATCGGGGTGGTGGGAGCTGCGCAGGCTCAGAATTTCCTCGTGCAAAACGTTTGGCATAATCCCATTCCGGGCGTGTCGAAATATGCGGTGGCCCTCCACAACGGAAAGCGCGGCCGAGTCATCATGCCTTTTTTCGAAGCGGATTATGACACGGCCTTTTTCTACAGCGCCTCGGCAGGGGATGGGAACGTCGGGAACGTGATCGAACTCGCCACCGGCTCCGACGCCTCCACCGTGGGGATCGCCGCCCTGGGCCTTTCCGGCGGTCGGAATCTGGTCAAGTTCATGGCGGAAGACCATGACGACTACCGCTTCCAGGCGCAGTACCGCACCAGCGACAATGCGCGCGTGGATCGAGTTATTTCCGGGATCGGCGCCCCCGAGGGCGCCGTCCCGGCTCCGGTGGGGTTCATCTACGTGCGCGCCGATGGCGGAGCGGGGACGACCCTGTACGTCAAGGAGAGTGGAACCGGAACACTCGGTTGGGTGGCGAAATGACCGCCATTCACCGCCTCGACTCCTCCGCCGGCAAAGCCGAGAAGACGCCCACCGGGACGCGCGTGCCCGTGTTCACCGGGAATCCCGAGCTGCCCATCGAGATCATCCACGGACTCGGCCGGGTTCCGGTGGACATCTGGATCACCGACCGGAACCGGGATTGCGGCTTCTACACCGTGAGCAAAGATGCTTTCAAGCACGTCGCCGTCTTCACCGAGGCCGGCGCATCCCTTTACGTGAGGTACGAATGAGCACCGGAGTCTACGAGTGGAAGGACAAAAAGGTCCCGGACTTCGGGAGCATGGTAGGCCAGGCCCCCAAGGATCCGGCCACGCCCGCGCCCATGCAGACCGCCGGGGCCGCCCCGACTTCGGGCGGGTCCCTGTTCGGCGGGTCCACCCCTTCCTTCGGGGATATGGTGAAGAGCGGATCGGGCGGTCCCACGCCCTCCTTCAATGACCTGTTCTCCGGCATGGGCGAGTCCCGCGCCCAAAACCTCCAGGGCGCCCAGACGGCCATTTCCCAGGGCCTCAGCGGATCCGCCCCCTCGGCTGGCTCCCAGCTCGCCCGGAATTCCTTCATCAAAGCCCAGACCGAGGCGGCCCGGCAGAATGCGGAAAACTCCGCCCTCTCCGGCCGGGATGAGACCGGCCAGATCGTCGGCGACCGCCGCGACTACATGACGAAAACCCTCCTCCCCCAGCGGATGGACTTCGAAGCCCAGCTCCAGGCCCAGGAGGAGCAGCAGGCCCAGGCGAGGCAACAGAACGCCGTGGGAAACCTCCTGGCCATGGAGGGGCTGGGAGAGCAGGGGCGCGGAACGGATGCCCAGAACACCCTCGCAGCCCGCGGGCAGGACATCACCATGCGGGGCCAGGACATCGAGGAGCGGCAGGCCAGCAAGAGCCTCGCGGAGTCGGCCCGGCAGTTCAATTCCCGGCAGGAGTTCGAGACCTGGGCAACCAAGGAGGGGTGGAACCAGGACGCCATCACCCGCGCGTGGCAGTCCGGAGAGAATGCCGCCGACCGCACCCTCACCGCCTCCGAGGGCGCCCTCGGGCGGGAGCTGGAGCGGTACCTCGGCGAGGGCCGGCTCGACATCGACCGCCAGCAGCTTTCCGAAACCATCCGCCAATTCGACGGAAAGATCGCCTTCGACCGCTGGGCTACCCAGGCCGGCCTAGACGACAACGCTGCCGCCCGGGTCTGGGAAGGCCATCTCCAGGATCTCGACCAGAAATGGAGGACCGGCGAGCGCCTGGGCAGCCAGGAGCACCAGGTCCTCTTGGAGGACAAGCAGATCAAGGCCTCGCAGCTCGCGCAGGAGTTCGACCGCACCACCCAGCTCGACGTGCTGGGGAAAACCCAGGATTGGGAGCGCGCGCAGGCGGAGATCGAGAACAACTACCAGACCGCCCGCGACCAGGGCCAAATGTCCCACGAGCAAGCCCTGCAGGCGGCCAGGGCGGAGATTGAAACCCGCCTGACCCAGATGGGAATCGGCGCCGACGCGGCCCGCCAGGCGGCGGAAATCAAGTCGCGGGAGTGGGTGGCCGGGCTGGAGATGGAGCAGCAAAAGACCCTGGCCAACGCCGATCTCCTCTTCAAGTACGAGTCCCTGCGGACCCAGGCAGGCCTCGACCAGCAGGGGATCGACCTCCGCAAGACTGAGGTGCAGAACCAGGTTTCCCAATTCGCCCAGACCTTCGGCCTCGACAAGGCCAAGACCGACGCCCTGCTCAAGAGCGAGGACTGGGAGCGCCAAGCCATCCTCATGGAGCTGTCCGGCGACGACCCGGATATGGTGGGCTTCGCCAGCCATCAATTCGTGGACCTGATCGCCAGCCAGTTCGGGATCAGCCCCGAGGAAAAGGCGGCCATGCACGCCGCCATCGACGCCCAGCCCCCGCAGGCGGCGCCCGTCGCGCCCACCACGGGGGCCGCGCCAAGCAACCCCGGGGCGCCCACGGGTAGCGTTACGGTCACTTCGAGCGGAAGGACGGTGAGGTAATGGCCTACAAGCGCAAAGCGGCAAGCACCCTCGGCGGCAGCATCAAAGGCGCGGCTTCCGGGGCCGCTATCGGCTCCGTGGTGCCCGGCTTGGGGACCGCGGTCGGCGCCGGCATCGGTGGCCTGATGGGCGGTTTCGCAGGCCTGCTGGGAGCCGGCGCGGACGAGGAGGAGATGGAAAACGACCCCGAGTACCAGGCGATGAAGCGCCGGGAAAAAGGCCTGTCCATGTTCCGCGCCAACATCGGCCGAGCACTCCAGGGCCGCCGCCAACCCGCCACCTTCGGGGAGATGGTCAATGGCCAGGCGTAATTACAGCTATACGCAGATGCTCATGGATTCCATGGGGGATGCGGAGAAGTCCGCCATGGGAATCGCACAAAACAACCGCGCCGAGGCCGACAACCGCCGCGCCGATGCGGCGAACACCCGGGCCGAGGCTGAGAGTAAGGCCGGCCTGGCCCATAAGGCCGAGCTGACCCGCGGAGCGAAGACGGAGGCGGACACCAAGACTTTGGACTACGGCAAAATGCTCCGCGAGGACGGCCTCCGGAAATCCCTGACCTCCGCAGCCGGCGCCCGCGACACCGCCCAGGCCGGCACCCCCACCGCCGACGGCCATGCCGTGGACTTCCAGGAGGTGAAGAAGGCCAACCGCGGGTTTGAACGGGCCGACGTGAGCCTGTGGAACGCCCTGAACCCCGACAAGCCCCTTTCCGGCGAGGCCCTGGTCGCGAAGCGGGCGCGGGATGAGGCCGGCGAGGAGCTGGCCATGGAGGAAAAGGAATTCGGCCTTGGGGAGAAGAAGAATAAGGCTGCCCGGGACGCGGCCGAGTCCACCGCCGGGATCGGCGAGACCACGGCCCGAACCAAGCTCCTGGGCGCCCAGACGGAGAAGGCCGCCAAGGAAGCCAAGGAGGGGCCCGCACCCAAGCCCCCCACCGCTGACCAGGCCAAGGTCGCCACCTTCGGCCGGCGCGTCGAGCAGGCCATGGCCGAAATGGGCCGGCTGGAGGGCGAGGGCTATGATCGCTCCTCGCCGAAGGCCGGGCTGGGGGCAAAGCTGCCCAACATGCTGAAATCCTCCAGCGCCCAGCAACAGAGCCAGGCAGAGCGGAACTTCGTGAACGCCGTCCTTCGGCGGGAGTCGGGCGCCGTGATCTCCGATCAGGAATTCGCCAACGCCGAAAAGCAGTATTTCCCCCGCTCCGGGGATTCCAAGGAAACCCTGGAGCAGAAGGCCCGGAACCGGCAACAGGTCGTCCAGGGCTTCCAGGCTGAGGCTGGAACGGCATGGGAAAACGTCGCGCCCGTGGCCGCTCCGGGAGCTGCCAAGCCGGCCGCAACCGGAGGCCTGGACAGCGCCGATCCCAAGGTCAAGGCGGCGCTTGCCGCCGGCTATACCGAGGATGAGATCCGCGCCTTCCTGGGGAAGAGGAAGTAATGGCCCGTCCCAGCCTGGATGAAATCTTCGGTGCCGCCCCGGCCCCTGCCGCGCGGGCGGGCCGGCCGTCGCTGGATGAGATTTTCGGCGCCCCTGCGGAGCCCGAGAAGCCCGCCGAGACCTCCCGCATCCCGGAAGGCACCGGAGGCGCTGAAACCGTTGCCCGCGGCCTCCTACCCCGGTCCTTCAAGGCCGAGGAGGAAGGCGCGGGCGTCCTCCGTAAGGCCGGTGCGGGCGCCGTGGATGCCCTTTCCCTCCCGGGCCGCCTCCTGGGCAGCCTGAACGCCAAGGACACGAAATCCGAAATGCAGCCCATGGGCCCGGGGGGCATGAGCATACCGGTCCAACCGGACGCCGTCCGAGGGCGCGCGCAGGCGGACAAGGGCCTTTCCGAGGCCATGGCGGATCCGGTGGGCAAGAGCTTCGGCCAGCGCCTGATCCGAGACCCGGCCCTGCCGGTGGCCTTGGCGACGGGCGGAGCGGCTATGGGCTTGGCCGGCCGCGCGGGCCTGTCCGGGGTCAAGGCGGCCACCGCCGCCGGGGCCCTGGAAGGGGCTGGGTCCGCGGCCATCCACCAGGCCGACAAGGCTGTCCAGGGCCAACAAATGAGCGGGAAGGAGGCCGCCATGGAGGTGGGGCTTTCCGCCGCCCTGCCGGGCGTGGGGGCTGGCGTTGCGGCCGGTGCCCGTGCGGGAAACAAGCTCCTCGGGAAGCTCGCACAGGAACTCTCCGGCGTCTCCGAGGAAGCCCTCCGGATGCACGGCTCCGGGTTCGGGCCCGCGGCCAAGGAATTGCAGGGGGCGGCCGGGAAACAGCATGAAATCGGCTCCCGCCTGGTCAACGCCTTGGACAACCTCGACGACTTCCTTCCGGAAAAGGACGTGGTCAACCAAGCCCTCCAGGAAATGCCTTCGGTCAACGTGGCGAACACCATCCAACGCCTGCAGGGGGCGAAGACGGGCGGGGCGCTCTCCTCCTCCCGGGCCACCAACGCCAAGATCGATGAACTGGTCTCCGACCTGGCCGGCGCCGCCGACGAGACCGGGAATATCCCCGCCGCCAAGTTCCGCGAGATCCGGAAAGAAATCGACGACCTGGTGGGGGACGCCTTCGGCAAGGAGTCGAGCAAGTACCTGACCGCCCTCAAGGAAGCGCGGCACCAGATGGCCGACGACCTGACGGCCACGGCCGAAGCCTCGGGACGGCCGGAGTACGTGGAAGCTATGCGCTCCATGGCGCAGAAGCTCCGCAAGGCCGACGACCTGAAATCCTTCCTGGGGAAGTCCGCCCAGACCCGCGAGCAGCGGGCCGAGTCCTTCGTTTCCACTCTCTACGGGAAGAACAAGGAGGAGCGGCGCAAAGCCGTAGCGGCCATGGGGGAAATCTTCGGCGAGGACTTCCTGGCCGAGGCGAAGCTCACCAACCTGGCGGCGGAGCTGGGCCCGGAAGGCAAGGCGGCCCTGATGCCGCGCCAGTTCACCGGGCGATCGTTGCTGGGGCCTTTGGCCGGTGGCGCGCTGGGGTATTCGCTGGGCGGGCAGGAGGGCGGGGCCGTGGGCCTTGCCCTGGGCTCCCCGCGGTTGGCGGGGCTGGCCCTCTCGGGGTCCGGTGTCGGCGCGCGCGCGCTCAGCCTGCCCGGCGCGCAGGCGGCGGCTTCGACTTTGGGGCAGGCAGCCCTTCGACCTCATTTCCGTGGCGAGGATCGTAACCCAGGAGTTCCCCGATGATCCCGATTCCGCCGAGGACGAGGATGATCCCGAACCCCGTAAGGACGCCCCTCCAATCCTCCGCCAGGAACCAAAAGAGCATGCCCAGGACGGCAACTATCCACAGGGCTTTCCAGGCGGATTCCATGCCCCTGAATCTACGTCCGCAACCCGCCACCCTTCAAGAAGGATTTTGAGCCGTGCCCGAAAAACAAGCAAAAACGCCCTCCGATTGGCGCGCAATCCTTCTCAAAGATTGGCCCTCCCGCTTGGTCCTTACCTGCTTGACCGCCTTTGCCGGGTACGCCTGGTCCCAGGGAAAGGATGTGGTGGAGCGGAAGATCCTGACCACCGTCCAGCCCGCCCTCGACACCCTCAAGGAGAAAATCGAGACCACGGACGAGAAGGTGGACAAGGTCGATGAAAAGGTCAACGCCCTGATCGATGTGATGGGCCGCGCCTTCCCCGAGTTCAAGAAAGCCGCCCAGGAACGCGCCGAGGAGCGCCGCGATTCCAAGGAAGTACAAGACGCCCTCACAGGAGACGCCCCATGAAGAAGATGTTTTTTACCCTGATCGCCGCCCTGGCGTTCCCGCTCCTGGCCCAGCATACCGCCGGGAATTGGGACAAACTGCGGCCCGCCGTGTCCCTGGATGCCGTGGGGGACTCCACCGTGGTCTCAGGCCATGGGTACGGCACGGCCGGCTTCCAGGTCTCCGGGACCTGGGTGGGCACCATCCAGTTCTCTGGAACCATCGACGGCACCAATTGGGTAGGTCTCACGGCCTACAACGCCGCGAGCCGGGCCGGGGATTCCACCACCACGGAAAACGGCATTTATTATGTGGGGACCTCCG
>Ga0190269_10000239_pt1 | contig 29619 bp, 28 predicted proteins | sample Popmic249IS_FD_133749 | JGI IMG/M metagenome (GOLD analysis project Ga0190269, IMG submission 133749) | Populus adjacent soil microbial communities from riparian zone of Blue River, Arizona, USA - 249 IS | ecosystem: Environmental > Terrestrial > Soil > Riparian zone | place: USA: Arizona... | reverse complement strand
TTGGACGAGTGGTGTGACGATCCCGATCAGCTCGATGCCATCATCGACGTCCTGACTCGACTGTGCACGCTCAACGTGAACGCCGCCATGGGTGCCACGCACTCGGCCGCAAGGAGGAGCTCATGAACACCCGATCAAGCCTGCGTGCCGTTCCTCAGCGCGAGGAACAAGCGACACCATCCCCGGCGAGTCACGAGCCGAATGGGCCGCCCCCCGCGCTCATCGGCGAATGCTTGAACAACGCGCATCCCACGCTGCTCGGCCGCGCGCTCGTGCGCTGGTCGGATGGTCGCGGATCGACGCAGGAGCGCTGGCTTCCCACGCTCATGACCGTCACGGTTCGGGCTTCTGACCGTGTGCTGTTGCTGCTGCCCGGCAACTCGGATGAACCGGTGATCATCGGCGTGCTGGATGGATTTGCGCAGCGACCCGCTGCGGCCGTGCACGGAGGTCCGACGCTCGAGCTGCAGCAGGATGAAGTGGTCCGCGTGCAGGACAGCAACGGCGTCGCGCTGCTCGAGCTGGCGAGCACGCCAGAGGGCCCGCTCGTCCGGCTGCTTCAGGCAGACGTGAACGTGGAGCTACCAGGTGCGCTGCAGATCTCCGCGCGCAGCATCGAGCTGTCGGCGCGGCAGGGCGAAGTCAACATTCATGCAACCGACGACGTGGCGCTAACCGGCGCTGGCATACGCTTGAACTGAAACGAGCAGCGGGCCTGCGTCCGCGAGTTACAACCGAGCAAGCTGGACGGTGACCATGGGATCTGAAGCCGAACGACAAATGGAGCTCCACACGCCGCTGGGGCCGAAGGTGCTGCTCATCAAACACATTTTCGGCGTGGAGCAGCTCAGCACCTGCTTCGAGTACGTGCTCACGCTGTACAGCGAGGTGCATACGATCGAGGCCAAGTCTCTGCTGGGGCAACACGGCAGCATCAAGCTGCAGTGTGGAGGCCAGCCCGAGCGCTTCATCGATGGCATGATCTGCGAGTTCGGTCACACCGGTGGTTTTGGGCGCTACTCCACTTACCGCATGGTACTGCGGCCCTGGCTTTGGTTCCTCGCGAACCGCAGCGACTGCCGTGTCTTCCAGAACCAGAATACCGTCGACATCATGCGCAAAGTGGTCTCCGACTGGCAGGACTGCGACTTCGACTTCGAGGCCAAGCTCAACACCACGCCTCCGAAGCGACCTTATTGTGTCCAGTACAACGAGTCGGACCTCGCGTTCGTGATGCGACTGCTGGAAGACGAAGGCATCTACTTCTTCTTCGAGCATGAGCAAGGTCATCACAAGCTCATCCTTGCGGACCACAAGAGCAAGAGCAAACCGGCGCCTGGCTTCGACAAGATTGCGATGCGCGAGTGGGAGAGCGAGAAGACGGACGCTGCGAGCATCCACACCTGGCGTTCGAACAGCCTCGTGACACCGGGCGGGATCGCACTGCGCGACTACGACTTCGAGAAGCCCCGCGCGGACCTCGACACGTCGCTGTACGGCACGGCCAAACACAGTCGTCACAAGGTGACGACGATGTACGAGTACCCCGGCCACTACAGCGAGGTCGGCAAGGGCGACAAGCGCGCGCGGGTGCGGTTGGAGGAGCTGCACGCGCACGACGACGTCGTCGAGGCCACTACCGATGCCTCTGGCCTGAACGCCGGCGTGCTCTTCACGCTGGAGAAGCATCCGCGCAAACCCGAAAATCAGGAGTACCTCGTGACGGCGTGCGCCATCGAGGCTGATTCCGGCGCATTCGAGAGTGGCGACGGCGGCTCGCAACACTTCGGCGCAAAGGTCCGGTGCGTGCCCAGCAAGACGCCCTTCCGGCCGCAGCGTGTCACGCCGTGGCCGATCGTCCCGGGCGCACAGACGGCGACGGTCGTGGGCAAGGAGGAAGGCGAGCCGAGCACAGATGACTACGGCCGCATCCGTGTCCACTTCCCATGGAACCTGGCGCGCACGGCGGACAAATCTGCAGATCCTCCCGATGACGACACGTCGTGCTGGGTCCGCGTCGCGCAGGGCTGGACCGGCTCCGGGTTCGGCGGCCTGTTCATCCCTCGCGCTGGTCAGGAGGTCGTGGTCGAGTTTCTCGACGGCAATCCGGACCGCCCACTCGTCACCGGCTGCGTCTACAACAACCGGAACAAGCTGCCCTACGAGCTGCCAGGCAAGGTCTCGTGCAGTGGCATCAAGACCCGCACGCTGGATCACGGCGGCGTGGAAGACTTCAACGAGCTGCGTTTCGATGACGCCAAGGGTGAGGAAGAGCTCTTCATCCAGGCGCAGCGCGACATGACCACCAACGTCAAGAACGATTGCACTGCCACGGTCGGCAACGACGATACCCGCACGGTGGAGAACAACCTGAAGCTCACCGTCTCCAGTGGAGACTACATAAGCCTCGTAGAAAAAGGTCTCGCGAGCATCACCGTGCTCAAGGACAGTCATACTATCCAGGCGGTCGAGATCTTCGATGTCGCCGACAAGAAGATCTCGCTCGAGCTTCCGACCTCGAGCATCGTGATGGACGCGAAGGGCATCAAGCTGACCGTACCCGGAAGCAGCATCACCCTGGACATGACGGGTGTGACTCTCGAGGGTCAGGGAACCAAGGTGATGCTGAATGCCGCGGGCCTGACCGTCCAGGCACTGATGGTCAACCTCAACGGGTGAGCACAATGCCTGTCTATCGCGTGCCGAGCTCCGGAGAGATCTTCTACCAGGCCACGCCGTTTGCCCCCCGTTTCACCTGGGCCTCGGATGCCGATCCAGGCAGCGCGTTCGTGCTGCGCGTGAAGAAGAAAAAGCGCGAAGCAGGCACGGCGAAAAAGCGCATCGACGAGCATCACCCATCGCCTACCTTGGCCCCGCACACGATTGCTCGCAAGAAGGACGTCCAGCGCCGCGAGACCACCAGCCGCTCGGGCGCGCCTCCACGCTTGCGACCTACGAGAATCGCGTTGAGCCCGTCGCAGCCGACGAACATCGCCAGCGCGCTATTTGCCGCGCCGCTGGTCCGCAAGTCGCGAACTGGAGGCTCCCTACGCTCGATCGCTTTCTACACGACGAACGACCCGCAGAAGACTCCGGCCTGGAAACGATATGCGCAAGTCCTGGTGAAGGGCGGGAAGGGAAGCGTACACGGCGTGAGCGGACAGGCCGAAGCCGCCAAAATCCTGGACGCTCTCAGCGACACCGACATCAGCCAAGTGTTCTTCGTCGGACATGGCTTCGATGATGCCAAGACAGGCTTTCCGGCGTTCATGTTCAGCGGAGATGTCGTTCACAGGGACCAGGCCGATGGCAGCACCTCCGAGGGCTTTGTAGCCCGCGGCGACAAGAATCTCTTACTCACGGCGGAGTCAGAGGTGTTCATGCGCGCGCTCGTCCCGCATCTGAGTCGCGACCGCTTGGTGACGTTGTACTTGCTCTCATGCCACTCTGGCGCCAACAATCGCCTACAAATGGAGCTCGGCAAGCTCATCCAACGAATGGCTCCAGAAGTGGACTTCGCGGTGCTCGGCTACAAGGAGTACTACATGGTTGCGCTCGATCCCCACATCGCTCCGCGTGCGCACTTGAGGCCCACCAAAGACTCGCGCGGCAAGTTCGAAGACTCCATCGCGCCTGAAATTCCTCCAGGCGCCATCGTGTACGACGATCCGCTGCGGAGCGTCGCGTTGGACATGAGTGACGACCCGATCTCGGGTTTGCCTGATCTACTTTGATGTCGACGCTGCCGATCTCCACCCACGCAGTCCTGTGCGTTCTCACGCTTTCAGCGCTGCTCACTTGTGCATGCGGATCGACACACGATGTGGCACCCACATCGACCGTGCCGCGTTCGGGTCGTGCCGCTGTGCCGTCGCTGCAGCTCACCCGAGCCCCGGCCATGCCTCGGACGTTCCACACGAGCGGCGGTTGGGCCTGCGTTGTGGACGAGCGCCGAGATCTCTATTGCTGGCTGCTCACGGAGGAGGAGCCAACACGCGTTCCGCACACCGATCGGAGGCCGACGCTGAGCCTCGTGCCTGGGCTCGCAGGCGTCGTCGCGCTCGACGGCAAGGATGACTACGTGTGTGCGCTGGATGCGGACGGGGGCGTGCACTGTTGGGGCTGCCTTCTCGGCGTCGGCGACTGCAAGCTGTGGCCCAGTCGCATGTCCCTGCCGCAGCCAGCTCATCAGATCGCGGTCGGAAGCGATGGTGCGTGCGCACTCTTGCGGTCGGCCGAGGTATGGTGTTGGGGCAGCTCGCTCGCAAAGCAGGCGAGCGCTCCAAGCATGTCGCTGGCGGAGCAGCCCACGCGTGTGCCAGAGCTGCACGAGATCGCGCAGCTGAGCGCGACCGCGCTCGGCCGCTGTGCGCTGCACCGTGATGGCCGGGTCTCGTGCTGGGGGGAGTGCGCAGACGACGCTTGCGCCGCGCCGCGACCCACGGTCATCCCGGAGCTCAGAGCGGTCGAGACCATCGCTTCCAACCGTTCTTACAGCTGTGCGATCGCAGGCGAGCAGCGGCGAATACAGTGCTGGGGGTTGCCTGACGCTGAACACACCGATTGGAGCTCGGCCCAGCCTCGCTCGCTCGCTGCGCTGCGAAGGGTCGTGACGCTCGAAGGTCTGCAGAGGGTCAAGCAGGTCGACCTGGGAGAGCGCTTCGGACTTGCGGTCGCGCAGGACGGGGCCTTGTATCACTGGGGCGCGGACCACCCTGGCGGCGTTCACTCGTTCGAGGAAGCCGAGGCGAGCTACGGCCGGCCGAGCTACGCCGGCACCCTGGAACCCAGGCTGCGTGCGCGCAACGAGGCCATCGTGCTGGAGCAGCCCCTCGACCTCGAGGTGCAGCGGGTCGATGTCGGCTCGAAAGTCGAGCGCGCGCGCGTCGCGGGTTACTACACGTGTCTCGAGTTGGCCGCAGCAGAGCGCCGCTGCGAGGCGACGCTCGAGCGAACACCCTTCAAGATCGTGGAGGTGTGGCCTTCTGTACGCTTCGCGGGTGGAGCCACACCATGAGTGCGAGCCCCGCGAAGGTCAGGACGTTTGCCCGCCGCCTACTCGCGTTCGTCTTCTGCGTGCTCGCAACACCGATCGTGTGCCTCGTGTGCCGCGCGCAAACGAGCTTCGAGCAAGCAACGCCCGCGCGAAAGCTCATCGATGCGGGATCCTGGATCTGTGCCGTGGATGCTCAGGAAGAGGTGCAATGTTGGCTGGAGGTTCGCGCCCGAGCCTGGCCGAGCCCGACGATCAAGTCTTCGCCGTCAGCCTTTCAGAAGGTGCCGGGGCTGGGCCAGGTCACCGCGATCGACGGTGATGACGACTATGTCTGCGCGCTCGACCGGCGAGGCCTCGTGCATTGCTGGGGCAGCATCTGGACACACGACATGCAGCGCCTCTGGCCCATGCGCATCGCGCTCACGAGCCCAGCACGTCAGCTCGCCGTCAGCTCCGGAGCCGGTTGCGCCCTGCTCGACACGGGCGAGGTGCAATGTTGGGGCATGTCCATCTGTCTACCAGGCGTGGTCTCGAGCCAACGCATCATCCGCTTGTCCGAGGAACCGCAGACCATCGAGTTGCAGGTGAAGCCCATCCAGATCAGCGCTGGGCAAGGCGCGTTCTGTGTGCTCGACGGCCGCGGTGAGGTCACTTGCTGGGGCGACATGTGCCGCGGTCACGTGGACCATGCGTGCATGCTGCCCACCCGCATGCCAGTGAGAGATGTGCAGGCGATCGCGTCACTCTGCGGCATCGTCGGCAAGGAGCGCGAAGTTGAATGCTGGGGCGGGCGCGATGCCTGGCAGACGCCCGAATCTTCCGCTGACAGTAAGAACTATTGTAAGCCGAGCCGTCTTCGCAGTGTCAAGCATGTCAAACAGCTTGCGGTGGGCTATTCCTCAGGTCTGGTGCTCACCGATGAAGGTGCGGTGTACCACTGGGGCGATGGACACGCAGGCGACCTACTCTCGCTCGGACGCGACGTCGAAGCCGCTCAGACGATCTCCATGGATCATGCGCGCCAGCAGGGCGACTTCGGAGCCGCGTTCGAAGAGCCCAAGCCCGAAGTCAGGATCGGTCCAAGCAAGCCGGTGAGCGGCTCCCGTCGTTTCTCACTCGCACCTCGTCGCTTACCCCACGTCCCTTCCGTGAAGGGCGTGATTGCCTCGGGCCATTACGACTGCCTCGAGCTGGCGGATGGAGGACCACTCTGCGAGTTCGTACTCGGGCGCGTGCCATTTCGCCTAGAGCAGGTGTGGCCTAGCGTGCGCTTCGACGCCGGGCGGTCGAGCGCACAGCATTGATGCTGAACGATGCCTGAACCTACCGGCATCTTGCGCCTCCTTATTTCGGAGCACGCAGCGTGGCTCGGCACCATGACGAACACGTATGCCCTTGCGCAGGTCGGCCTTCCGTCGGGTCGTAGGGGCAGACGACGTAACCAAAGTCCACCTGCGCTTCCTGCCCAGGATCCGTCTCGATGGGGATTGCGATGTCCTGCGCGCGCACGCCACTTTCTCGATTTTGCCCGAGTGGCCGGCCACCTTCTTCAGTGAGCTGCGCGACCTGCCGCATAGCGCCTCCATGCGCGCCTCCTCGTAGCCGTACAGCTGCAGGCGTCCTGCTTCATGTGGAAGTGCTTCCAGACGTCATTCACGAACGCTCGTCGCAGGTAAGGACGCGCGAGAAGAGCCGCGCTGTGCAGCATCAGTTTGTGGTTTTCACGTAATCTGTAAAGCATACAAAGCATTGACGTCTCGCCGGCGCGTGGGTCCTGGAGTGGCACGAGGATGCTGATGGCAAACGCAACTATCGATGGCTGCTGCTCGCGCTCGTGTCGGTGTGTTTCTCCCGCCTGCGTAAATGCGCGCGTGGATCTCTGTTCGAGGCTTCACCGCGGCCAGGGACAAGAGAACACCGAAGGTTGGTATTCCGTACGCTGCGTCCAGCCAGGGCGTCGAGCATGCGGGATGGGTCACGGCATGCAGGCTCGGCTCAGAGGTCTCGGCCTACCAGTGCTCCACCCCGAGCATCCCCGGGTCCACGCAGGTATATGTGAAGCTCGAACTGTGTGATTCTGGACAAGATGCCCGAGGCGATGGCGGTCACGTGCTACTGCTTCGACGACGAGGAGAGAGCCGCTGTCCCTGAACGCGGCTCTTGATGCTGCACTGACCGGCAGACCTCTGCGCAATGACAGCGTGCTTGTGACATGCCCAGGTCTCGAGTACTAAAGCCGCATGCGGGGTACGATCTACTCTCGGTGTCTGGTCGGTGGGCTTCTATGTCTGCAGGCCTGTGGGAATACTGCTGAGCCGCAGGCCGCGGCCTCGCCCGCAGTCGGCGCTGGCTCGAGCGGCAGCGCGGTGGGTGCGGGTACCGGCGGCAGCAGCAGCACACTGGGCCACGGAGGCTCAGGACATGCAGCTGGAAGCGGCGGAGCTCACGCAGCTGGCAGCGACAGCGCACTGCCCCGTCCGAGCCTGGCGGGTGTCGGCGGCATGAGCATCAGCCCCGTGGGCACCGGCGGCATGGGGGCGGGCGGCACAGTGGCGGGCCAATCAGCGGCGGGCAGCGGCGCGCGCAGTGGCGCTGGCGCCAGTGGCAGCGCGGGAGCGCCAACCGCGGCCGCTGCGAAGTGTGCTCCGCGCATGGTCACTGGCACGCCCGAGATGCATTTCCATCACGTGCACTTCAACACCGCAAACCCCGAAGCCGACATGGCGTTCTTCGAGAAGTTCTTCAACGCCAAGGCGGAGACGTTTTGCAGCGATGCGGCTGGCATGCCTGCAACGCGCGCGACCAAAACCGATCGTGCATGGTTCCTGTACACGAAGGTCGCGACGCCTCCGGACGACAAGATGAACACGTACATGGAGCACATCGGCTGGATCAGCTCGATGCCCGAGATGGAGTTCCAGCGGCAGCGCGGCCTCGGGATCACGTTCGACGAAGCGGGACGCGCGCAGTGTCCAGAGGCCGCGATGGGCATGTCATCTTGCGTGCTGCCCGGCCTCGGAACGCCCTACTTTTACTACACCGAAGTGCCAAACGGCACGCGCGTCGAGGTCGCGTTGGGGCCCGGACCTGCGACGAGCGGTTTCGGTCACGTCCACTTCGTGATGGGCGAGGACCTCACGTTCTTCAGCACCGTCAGCGACGGGCAGCACATGGGCGCGAACAACGCGATCGACAACGTCAATCACATCAACTCCCTGCTCCAAGAGACCATCCTGGACGGTGAGATGGTGGTCGATTCGCGCGATAAACCGCTGGCGCACCTGGCTTACAGCACCACGGACCTGGCGGCTGCCAAAGCGCGCATCATGTCCAAAGGCATCCAGATCGCCGAAGACATCAGCATGAAAGAAGAATACGGCTTCCGCAGCTTCTTCGTGCGCTCCCCCAAGGGCACGTGGGTCGAGATCGTAGAAGACTCGCGCTTCCAGTGAGCCCGCCTGCGGAGCTGCGGGGTGGGGCACCTCGGGTCCAGGTCTGTGCGCCTGACCCGATCTGGGCTAATCTCTGGGTGTGAGTGGTGTGAATCGAGACACGCTGGTCGAGCAGCTGACCGCGGCGCTGGCTCAGCGTCCTGAGGTTCTCGACGCATATCTGTTCGGCTCGGTGGCGCGTGGAGAGGCACGCGCTCACAGCGATGTGGACGTCGCGGTGTACGTCTCGGACACGGCGCTCGCAACGCCGGGTTTCGGCTACGCGGCCGCGCTGGGCGCCGACCTGCAGCAGGCGCTAGGTCGCACGAACATCGATCTCGTCGTGCTGAACCGAGCGACGCCCTTGCTCTATCACCGCGTGCTGCGAGACGGCGTGCGCCTCGTATCGCGGGACCTCTCCGCCACCACGCGACGCGAGGGCTATGCCCAGTCTCGCTACTGCGACGACCTCCCGCGCTTGCGCCTGATTGAAGCCGTGCACCGCAAAAGAATCGCGGCAGGGGAGTTCGGCCGGTGAGTCCAGGGCGAATCGATGCTGCCGTGGTGCGTCGACACCTCTTGGCGCTGGACGCGACGTTGGCGCAACTTGCCCGTCACGCGGGCCAACCGGTCGAGGCTCTAAGCGCGAATCTCGATGAGCGCTGGGCAGTGGAGCGCGGACTGCAGCTGTGCGTGCAGAACGTGCTCGACGTCGCGACTCACATCGTCGCTGCCGCGGGTCGCGATGTGGTGGACTACACCAGCGCCATCGAGCAGCTCGGGCAGATCGGTGTCATACCGCTCGATCTTGCGACATCACTACGGCCCTTGGCCGGCTTCCGCAACGCGCTCGTGCACGGCTACCTCGGTGTGGACCTCGCGATAGTGCACCAAGTTCTCAATCAACACCTCGACCGTATCCGTGCATTCGCGCAGGCCGTAAACGCATACCAATCGCAGTGATCCGTCGGGCTCAGCGCGCCGCGCTCAGCTTCCGGATGCCCGCCGCGATCGAGCAATCGTTCGCTGTGGCTCGGGTGCGGTCGCCTAGCTTCGGTTGCGTCTTGGGGTCCACGCCCTGCGACAAGATGTGACTCGTGAGCAGGATGCCTTGAGATTGAACGCGTGTGGCCAGCAGCAGCTTCTCGGTTTGCAGATCCCAGATGAACACCCGCACGGGGTCATCGTGCCGGCTCGGGCCCTCCTGCAGCACGAGCATGAACCAGCGGGAGCTCGCTGCGTCTAGCAGGTTTTGGAGGTCGCTCTTGCCGCGGCGCACCAGGGTGTCTTCGCGGACGCGCAGCTTCATCACGCCCTCGTCTCGCAGGTTCGCGACGAAGCCCGGCGTGAGGAACTCTCCGATCTCGTAGATCTCGCGCGCAGTGCTCGGGTTGAGGCCGAGGCAGCTCGGGATCCAGTCCGGCTCCATCTCCTTCGTCGCCGCGACGATCTGCTTTGCAGCGCCGGCGCTCGCCTGCGGGATGCGCAGGTACAGGCTACGGCCATTTCGAAGATCGGCGAAGCGGAAGTCGGGCGCCGTGACGGTCTCGTTGCCGCTGTTGGCTGCGGACACGATCAGACGTTCGAGCTTCTCTCGCGCGGCAGTCATGGTGGCGCGCTGCGGGGCCAGCGCGTCGTACCTCTGCAGGATGCTCGCGCGCAGCTCCTCGGCTCTCTGTTCCTGTCGGTAGCCGTTTCCGAGCAGCACGAGCCCGAGCACGAGCGCCGCGATCCCGAGATAACGCCAGGGTAGGCGAGGGAGGTAGCCGCCCTCCGCTTCGAGGTTCGGCGGCCGAGCAGGCACCAGGCGAGGCTTCACAGGCTGATTCGTCTCGTTCTCGGACATCGTTCGTTCCCGCACCCAAAAAGCAAACGGCCCCGCTCGATGTCGAGCGAGGCCGTTCAGCATAGCGCTTGGCGCCGTGACTTACTTCTTCTCGCCGTGCCGGTTCACCGCGAAGCTGATGTTGGCGTAGCCCGCTTGGCCTGCCGAGAACATGAGCTTCTTGATGACGCGGTAGTCGGTCGCGACGTCCGCCTGCAGGATCACCTGACCGGGGAAGGGCTCCTGCGGGTGCAGGATGCTCCAGTTGCGCTTCAGGGTCTCGAGGTCCTGGATCAGCGCTTCGATGCGCTCGACCTTCGGGTCTGCAGCCAAGGTCGCCGTGTCCGCCATGCGGCGGCCGTCCAACGCGATGACGATCGGGTCGACCGAGATGACCGGCGCCATCTCGATGTCCACCACGTTCGTGGCCTTCGGCATCGTGAGGTTGGCCTTCTGGGCGAGCAGCTCACCGCTCGCGCTGAACGACATCAGCAGGAAGACGACCAGGGTGATGAGAAAGTCGATGAACGGAACCAGCGGGATGGAGACGTCCACGGGCTTCGCGCCGTGACCGCCCGTCTTCTTGGCGACGAACTCCAGCGGAACGTTCTTGAGCAGGACCTTACCGGGCTGATGAATGGGCATGTGCTGTCCTCAATCGTCCTTAGCGAGCGGAATCAAAGCGTGGAGCCGTCCGACAGGGACATGTCCGGGAAGCCTTCGCCCATGACCATGTCCATGGAGGCGACGACGTCCGAGTACTTCACGCCGTCTTCGGGCGCGACGACCAGGTCCTTGCGATTCGGCTCGAGGCGCTTGCGCTCCTGGAGCTTCTCGCGCAGCGCTTCCATGTCGTACGTATCGCCCGACTTGGGGATCTCGATGCGATCGCCCGCGGTGGATGCGATCACGAAGCCGCTGGCCTGCACCTGCAGGATGACCTTGATCTTCTCCTCGGGCGGCGGCTCGTTCGGAGCCTGTTGACCCGGCTGCTGCTGGTTGGCGTTCAAACGCGCCAGCTGGTTCCACACGGCGGTGACCAGCAGGAACATCACGCAGCAGAGCAGGAGATCGATGAACGGAACGAGCGGGATCTCGGAATCGACGGACTTCTTGCCGCCGTGTCCGCCGCCCATACTGATGCCACCCATGTCTAACCTCGTTCTCTGAAGTAACAGTGCTGAGGAGGAGCCGAGATGCAGCGCTCAGCTGCATCTCGGCCCGCGTGTGAAACGCGGATCAGGCCGCCTGCGACTCGTCCAGCTGGATGCGCGAGCGGTTGTTCACGACGAGGTTCACGACCTGCACGGTGGCGGCGTTGATGTCGTCGAGCAGCTTCTGCGTCTTCGTGTTGTGCACTGCGAAGCCGATCAGCGCGAGGATCGCGGCGAGCAGGCCGAACGCGGTGCAGTTCATGGCCTCCGAGATACCCTTGGCGAGCATGGTCGCCTTCGAGGAAGCGTCGGCGTTGGCGACGGCGCCGAACGCGCCGATCAGACCGGTCACGGTGCCGAGCAGACCACAGAGCATCGCGAGGTTCGCGAAGAGCGCGAGCAGCGGCGTGCGTTGCTCGATCTTCGGCAGCTCGATGAGGGCAGCCTCATCCATCGCGGCCTGCACTTCGGCGTCCGGACGGTTCACCTTCATGAGACCGGCCTTCACGATGCGAGCGAGCGGCGCGTTGGCGGCGGAGCAGAGCTTGATGGCGCGGCCGATGTCACCGGCGAGGATGCACTTCTGCATCGTGGCCAGGAAGACTTCGCGGTTGATCGAGCACTTGTAGAGGTAGATCGCACGTTCGACGATGATGCCGATCGCGAGGATCTGAAAGAACAGGATGGGGTACATGCCCCAGCCGCCTTCTTCAAAGTGATGCGCCAAAGTCGACATACAGTTTCCTCCTCAGGGCCGCCCTAAGTTGCGGGCGCGCCTTCGTGTTGCACAAACGAACTGTCTCTATGGAGTGCCAACCCAGGTCACCTGTGTGACTTCGGCAACCTGATTGGACGAGGTTACCTGTGTGACGCGGTGCTGGGAGACGAATTCGATCTGGGACGCTTACCTGTGTTGTTCCCGGTACTTAAGCACTTTAAGAGCGGCGTCTCAGCTTGAGCGAAGCGCCATCATATCGGCCGAGTCGCTCATGTCAACCACGATTTGCGCATAAATCCCACAGCATGCGACTCCATTGGACCACACTTGATCAGCAGCGATACGGTTCGCGGGTCTGACAACGGGCGGCGCGGGAAGTTCCTGGTTCGTCGCAAGATCGCGAACGAAGCCTGCGCACCTGCGCCGACTCGCACCCCGGCTGCGGCCGATGGCGGCAGGTGATGGCAGCGAACGCGGGGCGCGGTCGCACCCCGGCGGCAACGTGCGCCGAGCTGCGACGAAACGGCGGGCACCACGTGCCATGTCTGCGTCTTCGTTGACATTCCTGAATCGCGTGCGTTAGCTTCCCCCTTCGACATTCGTCCACCATCGTTTGATGGAAAGCTTCCCACCGGACTCCAGCGCAAGGCGGTTCTCGTGAACGACGTGACGCTTTCTCCGGGTACTGGGGCCATGTCGCGGCCTCTGGGCGAGTGAAAGGAGCCGCTATTCCATGGAAAAAATCTGGGGATTCTTGCATGACGGGGCGCCCTTCTCCTTCATCAACGTCGCCATCCTCGCCTTCGTCATCGCAATCATCGCCGACCGGTTCGTCCACATTCTGACGAAGCACCAGGTCAACGGCGAAGAGTTCATGGCGCAGATCCGCAAGCTGGTGCAGGCGGGCAACATCGACCGTGCCATCAAGCTCTGCGAGGCGGAGCCGCTGCCCCTGCTTCAGGTGGTCAAGGCGGGCCTCACCCAGGTGAACCGCGGTGACGAGGCGATCATCGCGCAGATGGAAGAGCGCATGAGTGAGGTCGTGCCGCAGCTCGAGAAGCGTATCGGCGTGCTCTGGGCGCTGGCGAACATCGCCACCCTGATCGGGCTGCTCGGCACCATCTCGGGACTCATCAAGTCGTTCGCGGCCGTGGCCTTCGCCGAGCCGGCACAGAAGTCGGCGCTGCTTTCACGCGGTATTTCCGAGGCCATGTACAACACGGCGCTCGGTCTCGGCATCGCCGTGCTCTGTATGTTCTTCCACATGGTCCTGCACGGCTGGTCCAAGCGCATCAAGCACGATCTCGAGCGCACCCAGCTCAAGCTGGAGAACCTGCTCACCCTCAAGCGCGAGTAAGCGCGGAGGCGAGCTCGCACGAGCGTCGTGCCCGCGCCCACTGGGACGGGCGCTGCGCTGGCGACGGTCACGGAGGAACACAGCACGGATGGCCAAGTTCACCCCGAGGCAACGCGCTTACATTCGCAAGCGCAGCAAGGATCCGCACATCGATCCGTCCGAGCTGGTCGGCGAGCTGAACATCGTTCCGTTCCTCGACATCGTGGTCAACCTGATCATGTTCCTGCTCGCGACCACGGAAGCGGTGCTGCTGATCTCGCAGATCGAGTCGGATCTTCCGAAGATCTCGCGCGGTCGCAGCAAGGGTGCGGACGTGCAGACGCCCCTGAACCTCAACGTCACGGTGGTGGACGGTGGCGTGATCATCAGCGGCTCGGGCGGCAAGCTCGCGCGCGGCTGCACCGGCATCGACGCGGGACGCGAGGTGACCGTGCCCAAGAAGGGCAAAGACTACGACTGGACGGCGCTCACGGAGTGCGTGGCGCGCGTGAAGCAGCAATACAAAGACGAACACTCGGTGACTGTCAGCGCTGATCCGCAGGTGCAGTACGAGTACGTCGTCGCGGCCATGGACGCGGTGCGCAATCGCGGCAAGGACGAGCTGTTTCCGAACGTGATGATTTCCGTAGGCGTGCGCTGAGCGCGGCGATCAGGAGAAGCGGATGGCTGAACCGAATCACGATCGACCTGCAACCATCGCCGACTGCAAGCGCGTGATCCGGAGGGTGATCGGTAAGCGCGAGGTGCCGGAAGAGATGGGTCTGAATATCTATCCGATGATGGATATGATGACGATCCTGCTCGTGTTCCTCATCATGAGCTTCGCGTCCGGCAGCGCGGATGTCGTGCAGTCCGAGGAGCTGCAGATCCCGACCTCGACGTCGCAGTTGGAGCCGGCGGAGGCGCTCGGCATCGTGATCTCGCAGAGTGAGATCGTGGTGGAGGGCAAGCGCGTGCTCGCGCTGCGCAACGGCAAGGTCGATCCGAGCTTGAAGCAGGGCGGCGGTAACGGCTGGTTGATCACGCCGCTCTACAACAACCTCAAGCAGCATCGCGATCGATTGAAGCTCATTGCGAGCAAGAACCCGCAGCGCGCGTTCCGCGGCGAGGTGCGGCTCGTGGCAGACAAGCGCACGCCCTTCCGAACGCTAGGCGAGGTGATCTACTCGCTAGGCCAGGCCGAGTTCGGCGCCCTCCGCTTCATCGTCCTCCGCGGCAGCGAAGGCGGCGGCAAGAGCTGAGCCCGGTTGCAACCCTGTTCGACTTCGCAGCCGTGAGCGGCGGGGCTGCGTCGCCCCGCCGCCCTTGTGATTAGACTCCGAAGCGGGCTGTTAGCTCGGTGCGGGCCAAGACGTGGCCCTGCATCGCTTGCTCCAGGGCTTCGCGATCGGCGCCTGCCTTCAGCTCGACCATCGCGTCGAGCGCGTACAGGTCGAAGTGATAATTGTGCGGCCTGCCCGGCGGTGGCTTGGGGCCGCCGTAGCCTTCGCGATCGAAGTCGTTTCGGCCCTGGACGGTGCCGTCCACCAGATCGCCGCGATGGGGCGTGTCTTCGGGTAGCTCGCCGCGCACGGCCGGGATGTTGAAGATGACCCAGTGCGTGAAGTCGCCGGCGGGCGCGTCCGGGTCGTGCATGATGAGGGCCAGGGTCTTGGTGTCGGGCGGGGCGCCGGACCAGCGCAGCGGCGGCGAGCGGTCTTCGCCCAGCCCGGTGTAGATGCGAGGGATCTCGGCTCCAGGCCCGAACGCAGTTGATTGCAAGGTGAATGTCATGGTTTCTCCTTGTTGTGCGTGGATGAGCAGCAAAGTTCGTTCCTGGTTCCGAGGTGACGGTGACGAGCGCTCGCGGAATATTCGCGAGGCTCGTGTGCTTGAATGGCGAGGATGTCGACCCCACCGCGTGTCGCGAAGGCATGGCCTTTCTGGGTCTCCTCGGCCCTGTCAGTGATCGCGCTGGCCGCGAGCTCGATCCTGCTCGCCGATTATCTGCGGCCGTCGCCCGTGTTCTGTCGGCCCGATGGTGGCTGCGGGGTGGTACGGCAGACCGTGTGGGCGTTTCCGCTGGGCATACCGATGCCGCTGATTGGGGTGATCGGCATCTTCAGCGTGGCGATCGCGGGGCTGTGGCCAGGTCGCCGTGCGGGTCTGGTGCGCGCTGCCCTCGCAACGGTCGGGGCGCTGGTCGCGCTGGGACTCCTGGGCGTGCAGGTAGCGCTCGGCAGCGTGTGCCCGTACTGCGTGGTCGTGGATGTGTCCGTCGTCGTGCTGGGCGCGCTCGCGCTCGCTGCCGCTGTCGGCGGCTGGGATCCGCCCGCAAGCAAGCAACGACGTGGGCTCGCGCTCACGGCGTTTGCGCTCGCGACTGCGGTTCCGCTGGTGATCGGCGCGCTGCGCAAGCCCATGCTGCCGGCCGTCATCGCGCAGGAGATGGGGAAAGCGCCGCGCGGCCGCGTGACCGTGGTCGACTTCGTCGACTTTCAGTGCCCGTTCTGCCGCGCCACGCACGAAGCGCTCGCTCCGATTCTCGCCGAGCGCCGCGGTCAGCTGCACGTCGTCCGCAAGCACGTGCCGCTGCCGAACCATCGCTTCGCGTGGCACGCCGCGCGCGCGGCGTGTTGCGCCGAGCAGCAGGGCAAGTCGGACGAGCTCGCCGAGGCGCTGTTCAGCGCGACGTTCGATGAGCTCAGTCCGGAAGGTTGCGAGCGCATGGCCGCATCGCTCGGGCTCGACACCGGTCGCTTCCGCGCCTGCGTGAGCGACGCCGCGACGGACGCCAGGATCCGCGCGGACATCCAGGCGTTCCGCGCAGCGAAGGGCCGCGGCCTCCCCACCTTGTGGATCGGCGACAAGGTACTCGAAGGCGCGCAACAGCCCGAAGCGCTGCGCGCGGCGCTCGACGAAGCGATCCGCGCGCTGTGAACGCTCGGCTGAGATAGCCTGCGGCATATGACTCAACAGGCGCATGCCGAACATGAACGTGGGCGGCGCGTGCGGCGTTGGACGTTCTGGACTGATGCGCATGGCAGCACTCTGCGTGTTCACGGCGATGTTCTGCCTGACCCTGGTGCAGTGCGGTCGAGATCTCGTCACTCGAGTGCCTGTGACGGAAGCCATGCCGCGCTCGGAGCGCGTGGCCGAGCGGCAGCAAGCCCTGAACGCGACGCTCGGCTTCGACGCGGCCACGTTGTCAGCCAATCGCGCAGGAACGCTCGAGCTGCTGCAGCGGCCCTTCTGGGACGCAACCTTCATGTCGCTGTTCGCCTGCGCTGGTGGTGCGTGCGCGATCGCGCTCCAGTCTCGAGGCTCGCGCCACGGCGAGCCTCGGTCGGCGCGCCACCTCGGCTACAGGTTGCTGTTCGCGGCGATTTGCTTGGCCGTCACTGCGCTGCCCGCGAGCTGGGCGCTCGCTGCGCTGACCGACGTCGTCCGCGGCGAGAGCTGTCACCTGGAAGGCCAGCTCCTCGAGCGACGACTCGAGCGCGTTCGTAAAGGGAATGCGTTATCGCGTCCACTACGCCCTGCGCATGTAAGGCCGTCGCGAGCGCCGAGGCACGTTGAGACGTTCAGAGTATCCAGAGGAGTGGATGATTACTCCGAAGTGCTTGTGACTGGAGCGGCACACTTCGGGTCAGCAGATGCTCGCAAGCCGCTGGTGAAGCGTGCAGCGTGCTAGTACATCAACTTGCGATGACCAAACGTCTCCACGTCGAGCTGTACCTGGGCCACTTCTTGTGTCTGATTTGTGCGTGCTCGAAACCGGCAGAGACTGCGAGTCCCACGCTTGGAGCCGGCAGCTCCGCGGCCGGCGCAACTGTCGCACCTGCAGCTGGTAGCGGCGCGGGGGGCGGGGGTGTGCTCGCCGCTGGTGCGGGTGTTGGTGCCGGTCGCGGGGCAGCTGGTGGCGGCATGAGCGCGGGGCTTGCTGGCGCGGGTGCAGCCGCGCCGGCCGTCGCAGGCACAGGTTTGGTGGCTGGCGCGGGTGCGGCTGGAGCGTCCGGGGCGCTCGCCGGGCAGATGAGCGCGGGGGCCAGTGCCGCTGCAGGTACCGGCGGTGCCGCGATGCCGGCAGGCGGCGGGCCTGGGCCCGCGGTTGGGGGCGCGAACGATTTGTGGTTGTCCCCGACGGGATCTGACACCAACCCCGGGACACAAGCCATGCCGCTCGCCAGTCTCGCGATCGCAGTGCAGCGCATCCAGCCCGGCGCCACGCTTTGGGTCGGCGCGGGCACCTACAAGCTCAGTCAAACGGTGCCGCTCTCGCGCAGTGGTGAGGCGGACAAGCCCTTGCGGATCTTCGCGCAGGTAGGCGAGCGACCGGTGCTCGACTTCGCGGCGCAGTCGCGCGGCTCGAGCTCCGCGCGGGGGTTGCAGATCACCGGCAACTACTGGCACTTGCGCGGCATCGAGGTGATGAACGCAGGTGACAACTGCATCCACATCTCCGGCGCTCACAACACCATCGAACAAGTGATCACGCACGGCTGCAGTGACACCGGCATTCAGATCACCGCCAACAGCTCGGAGGCCGGCGACGACACGCGCGCCGCACACAACACCGTGCTGAACTGCGACTCGTACGAGAACTACGATCAAGCGAACGCCGGCGAGAACGCGGACGGCTTCGCAGCCAAGCTCTACATCGGACCGGGCAACGTATTTCGTGGTTGCCGCGCCTGGAACAACGCGGATGACGGCTGGGATCTGTTCGCGTCCGACGACGTGGTGGTCATCGAGAATTGCTGGGCGATGAGCAACGGCAAGATCGGGCCGAACCAGAACAACACGAACGGCGATGGCAACGGCTTCAAGCTCGGTGGCGCGGCGCAGGCTGGCGATGCAAACATGGGCGGCGCCGTGCACGTGGTGAAGAACTGCGCGTCGTTCGAGAACCGCGCCTGCGGCTTCGTGCGCAACAACAATACGCAGACGCCTCAGCTCTCGATGTGCGGCGGTCGCGGTGATGGCAAGGGCCTACTCTGCTCGCTGATGAACGGTGGTGGTAGTCTGACTGTCAGCATGACGGCTGCGGAGGCCATCGCAGCGAAGCGCGATGCCGATGGCAACTTGCCCGCCGTCCACTGATACTGCCCAAGTGCCGTGCGCAGGTGCGGCGTGTGGCGCGGCCGGCGCCGCGGCGTACATGTTCGCCTGACCCGAGCACCTCACGCCCGGTCACACGTGACGACGGCGTTGCGAAGCTCGTAGCTCTGGAGCTGCGAGTTCCACTGCATGTCGGGCTCGCCACTTTTTGATACACGATGAATCATATCTATCCACGGAAGCCGCCCGTCAAGGAACGCAAGGATGCGCGCGTGCAGAAAACGCGTGCCGCATTGCGCGATGCCCTGCTGGCGCTGCTCGAGGAGCGCCCGTTCGACGCGATCACCATCCGCGACCTCGCGGCGCGCGCGGGCGCGGGCTACGCCACGTTCTTCCGGCACTATCCGGACAAGGGGTCGCTGCTTGCGGACCTCGCCGCCGACGAGATCAGCGCGCTACTCGCTCTGGCGCTGCCGATCCTCGATGAGGCCGACACGCACGCGGCCTGCGTCGCGCTGTGCAGCTACGTCGACGCGCGGCGCCACCTCTGGTCCGTGCTGCTGACCGGTGGCGCAGCCGGCAACCTGCGCGAAGAGTTCATTCGCCAGGCGCATCAGATCGCCGCTGCGCGCCCGACGCCGGACGAGAGCGCTTGGCTACCGAAGGAGGTCGCGGTGGTCTTCGGAGTCTCGGGCACCGTGGAGATCCTGGCGTGGTGGCTCCAGCACGGCCGCGATCACTCGCTCGAGCAAGTCGCGCAGATCCTCGACCGGCTGGTGATCGCGCCGATCCTGCGAGGGTGACGCGCGTCAGGGGATCTCGTCGGTCGCGCAGTAGCCGATTTGCCTGTCCTTCGCGTAGCGCGCTGGCTCATAGGGGCGGCATGTGCCCACGCTGCAGTCGTTCGAGGTAGCGTCGAGCTCACAGCGGCGCGTGCACTGATAGCTCGAGCTCGAGGTGACTCTGCACACGAAGCCGGGCGCGCACAGGCCGACCTGTTGCTGGCCCGTCGCGTCGACGCACGGGCTGCCTTGCGTGCCGCCCGCGCTGGACACCGGGGAACACGACGACTGGCGTGAATCGTTCGTGTAGCACGCGTAGTTGTCAGGACATGCGGTCCAGACAGCGTCGTTGAGCATCGGGCGCGCGGGGTTGCAGTAGCCGACGCACGAGCCCATCTCGACGCCGTGCAAGTACACCGCGGTGCTGAAGCGCGCGCAGGTTTCGTTCTGCGCGCAGTCATCGGCGTCCAGGCGACACCACGCGCGACACACGCTTTGCATATCGGGAGCTGGGAGCGGCAGGCAGCCGAGGCCTGGCGCGCAGTCCGCGTCGGTCTTGCACGCGACCAAAGATTGACCGGTGCCCGCGCGAGCGCAGTCGGTGATCCAGTCGGAGCCGTTTCGGCCCTTGCGCATGATGCAGCTCAGGTCTGCACCGCACGCGTCCCACTCGGCGTCTTCCCGTTTCGGATGCACCGGATCGCAGCTGCGCGAGCAGAAATACGCGGCCGACACGGGCGTGGAGCTGCGATAGATCTGACGACACTCGGCCGCCACACCCTCACAGCTCGTGTCGCCGCTGGTCTCACAATAGCGCTTGCAGGCGCGGTCGAGACAGCCGTAGCCGCGCTTGCAGTCGCGATCGCTCTCACAGCGCTGGTATGCATCGACCGAGCCTTCGGCGATGCACGCGAGCTGCGTCTGGTCCGGGCCGTAGAACCACGTGCAGTTTTCGCCGCTGGCGCATCCGCACTGCGGATAGGTGTCGCAGCGCGCTCCCTCGGCGCTCGGCGGGGTGCAGCTCTGCGCGGGCTCGCCTCCGCCGCTGCCAGCTGCAGGGCCAGCGGCGGAGCCTGCGCCGCCACCAGCAGCAGCAGGCTTGCCCCCTGCGCCGGCGCCGCCCCCGCTCGCTCCCGGTCGGCCCGCCGCGCCGGACTGGCCGCCGACGGCTGCAGCAGCACGTCCGCCCTGGCTCGTGCCTGCCGCGCCTGCGCCGCCGCTCGCAGGCGTTTGGACGGGACCGCCAACATCGCCAGCCGTGCCCTGACTGCCAACTCCGGCGGTGACGGACATGGGCTCGGGCGGCATGTCGCTGCCTCGTCCCCCGGGATCCGCGCCCGCTTTGGACTGCGCACTGCCTTGCATGCCGGCGTCCCGGGCCAGCTCATCGAAAATGCCGGGACTGCACGCGATGCTCCCGTTGAGCCACAGCACTGCCAGAGCGAGCCTGCGTCCGGCTGACGCAGTCGGTACGAGAAGAGAGCGCCGTTTCACCGGACCGGAGAATAGAGGCTCCCGCCGTGGATTGCGATACTCGCTCACCTCAGTCGATACCGTCGGCCGCGCTGACCTGCGGGCGGCTCTCACGCGTGCCGCGCATGCGGCGCTCTCGATCCGTCGGGTCGTTTGGAGAGATCACCACGTAGTCGTCGTGAACCTCGAGCAGGCTGCCCACGAACGGCATGTCGCCGAAGCGCTCCGACACCCGGTAGCTCACCAGATCCCCGACCTTGAACGTGGCTGCATCGAAGTTGAACTGAAACGGACATCCCTCGCCCTGCGCCCCGAAACCCATCATGCCGCCGCTCCTCGCCGTTGCGTACGAGGTCAAAATGCCACCCGCTCCGGGGCAGTCAATGTCGCGAGACGGACAAGAGGTTACCCGAAGGCTGCGGGCTGCCGCGAGAGCAGCGCATCGGCGACCTGCATCGGGCAGCAGGGCTTTTATGTCCCAACATTCGGTGCTGTCGTCAGCGCGACCCGGGCGTACACGGGGCGGGGCCGCGTGCCGCGATCGGCGGCGACGATGGGCGGCGCCCGGCGCGCGTGACCGGCGCGCCAAGCGCCGATCACGCATGCGCGGTCGAGAGCCTACAGCGACTTTTCGAGCGTGCGGATGTTGGACTTGATGCGGTCGACGCGATCGCTGAACTGTTCCTTGTTCTTGTCCAAGCGGTCGCCCGTGCTGTTCTCGAGCGCGGCCACGTCGCCACGCAGCGCGTCACGCTCGCGCTTCACGCGCTCGAGGCCGTTCTGGAACTCGGTCCGGGCCTTCGGTGCAGCGCCCTGCGCCTTCGCGGTCGCCTGATCGATCATGTTGTCGACGTCATCGATCTTGGCCTGCGCCCAGCCGCGTGGAGTGTCGTCGCCGACGAGCGCTTCGCGGTTGCCTTCGCGGATCTTCTCGTTCGCGTTCGCCTGTGCCTCGGCGGCGGTCTTGCGTGCATCGGCTGCCGCTGCGGCACGATCACGATCGGCCTCAGCGATGTCCTTTGCAGCTTCCTCACGCGCCTCGCCCGCCTTCTCGTCGGCCTGGCGTTGCGCTTCGAGCCCGTCTTGCCGCGTCTCCGTCGGAGTCTTGTTGCAGCCGAAGCCGACGCTCGAACCCATGAGAAGCGATGCGATGACCAGGATCGTTCGTGATTTAGAAGTCATGTTAGTTACCTCGATTCTTTGCCGTGGGGACTTCCACGACTGAATGACGTGCCTCCAAACGTTGCAAGCGCGGGGCCAACCGCTGGTACCGCCGTGTAGGCGCCGTAGAACATTCCTCGCGCGTGCGGGAGGTGTGGTCCATGCATGTCTGCCTCACCCCGCCCTCGGCTGGCGCGCGCAGCCCGGCAGCGGTGGTTGCACGCTAGGCCGCTGCTGCAGTGGCTGCGCATGGATCGGTCCCGCTCGGTCCCCGCGAGCAGCGCATTCAGCATTCAACGCGCTTACATTCGTATTCGACGGCGGCTCTCAGCTCGGGGTCCCGAGGCTTGACACAGAATGGCACGCGGGCTGACGAGCGTTGCAGGGGCCGCCGCGCTCAGCTGCGCTCAGGCGCGCGCTGACGGCGTCTCGCGCGCTGGCATGTCGCGTGCAATCCGCCACTTTCATCACAGGAGGTGGGGGTATGCGAAACGCATCACGAGGCGGACTCCGCTGGAATGCGACTGCGATCGAGCATTGTGTCCTGTTGTGCATGGCAGTCATGGGCTGCCACGGTGAAGAGTCGATCGAGAGCGAAGTGAAGGCCGAAGCCTTGCCGGCAGCGCTGGTCCGCGCGGAGAGCTGCGCGGAAGCCGACGAACAACTGCGCGCGCAGGCGCTGCACCGCATGAACGCGCAAGTGGATCGCGCGGTGGCGAGTGCCCGTGAGTCGCTGTCCAGGACTTGTGCCACGCCGACCGCGACGGCGAACGCTGCCTCTGCACCGACGACGCCGTCAGCGGCGCCCGCGAGCAGCTCGCCCGCCCCGAGCCCGAACGCAGGGGCTGCGCAGGGTCAGAGCGCCCGTGCAGCCGCGCCACAAGCTCCAGCACCGACACCGGCCCCGGGCGCAGCGCAAGCGAGCATGGCCGCTGGAGCCGCAGGTAGCGCGGCCAGCGCCACTTCCACGACCAACAATCAAGTGGCCGAGGTCGACGAAGCGGACATCGTCAAGAACGACAAGCAGTACGTGTACGCCGCGCTGAACGGTGCATTCAGGATCCTCACGGCTTGGCCGCCCGAAAACGCGAAAGAGCTGGCGCGCGTTCAGCTGAGCGACACGCCGAAGAAGCTCTTCATCCACGAAGATCGCGCGCTGATCTACGTCTCGGTCATGCCGCAAACGCCTGTCAGCCCCGGGACCGTGCGCCCCGGCACGTCAGTCGGTTACGCCGCGCGCAGCGAATGCACGTACGGATATGATTGTCAGTTCGGCGGAGACGGAACTTCGACGGCGCTGCTCGTGTTCGATATCTCCAATCGTGCAGAGCCGAAGCAGCTGCGCCGCATCGACTTGCGCGGCTCACTCGTGTCCGCGCGCCGCATCGGCACGACCATCCATACCGTGGTCGTGACCCCGGAGCTTGCGTTCCCCGGTCTCACGACGAATCTGCCTGGCATCAACGTCTGCGACCCGTGGCTCACCATGGAGCAGATCGATCTGGTGGCTGAATCGGTCCGGCTCCGCAACGCGCGCATCATCCGGGAGACGAAGCTGCCGCAGCTCGCGCCGTCCGTGCGTGAAGACGCGCGCGAGTATGCCGCCGAAAGCTGCAGCTCGATCTACTACGACCAACAGGAGAGCGGCTCGGCGTTCACCTCACTCGTGTCGCTCGATCTGACGCGCAACGAGCCGCCGAGCGTCGCCACGATCGTGAGCAAGGCCGGCGCGGTGTACGCGTCCGATTCGGCGCTGTACATGGCCGTGCCGCGCCCGAGCGCGCAGCCGCAGCACTTCGAGAGCGTCGTCCACAAGTTCAAGGTCGGGCAGCGCGCGCAGGACGTCGCCTATCTGGCGAGCGGCGCGATCAAGGGCCACGTGCTCAATCAGTTCTCCATGGACGAATACGAGCAACATCTGCGGGTGGCCACGTCCTTCGGAAAGGTCCCGAGCCCGAACGTTCACAGCACCCTCAGCGTGCTCGCGCAGCGCGATGCGGAGCTGCGCATCGTCGGTCAGGTCGACGACATCGCTCCGGGTGAGGACATCCGCTCCGTGCGCTTCGACGCAGAGCATGGCTTCGTCGTGACGTTCAAGAAGACCGATCCGCTATACATGTTCGATCTGTCGGAGCCCACCGCCCCGCGCATCACAGGCGAGCTCAAGATCCCGGGCTTCTCCACGTACATGCACATGTTGGACGACGAGCATCTGTTGGCCATCGGCTACGACGCAGACGACCAGGGCTCATTCGCCTACTTCAGTGGTGTCCTGTTGCAGATCTTCGACGTCTCGGACCCGCAAGCGCCTTCACTGCTGCACAAGACCGTGATCGGAACGCGCGGCTCGAGCTCCGAAGCGCTCACCAATCACCTCGCGTTCACGTTGTTCCAGGATAAGTTGGCCTTGCCGATGACCATCTGTGAAGGCGGTGACGTGGGCCGCAACGGCACCAACATGACATTCTCTGGCCTCATCGTGTACGACGTGAGCCTCGAGAAGGGTCTGGTGGAGCACGGCCGCATCGCGCACCCCTCGATGGGTGGCAGCTACGATCACGCGGGCTGCAGCAACTGGTGGACCCGCGCGCGCTCCGTGGTGCAGCGCAGCATCTTCATGGATGACTACGTCTACTCGATCGCGCCTGACATCATGCGTGTGCAGCGCCTGAGCTCGATGGGCAGCGATGTGTCCAGTGTGTCACTCATGCCGTAGGGGCTGTTTGCGGGCACGCTGATCACGGTGTGATTCGGTTCAGCACGAAAGCCACGCAGCTCGGGCTGCGCTCTGCGTCGCTCCAGAATCGCGAGGGCGTCACGGCTCGTGGCGCTCGCGCACCGCGGGGTCCTGCGAGTAGGTCTCCCAGGTGCGCTCGAGCGCGCTTTGCGAGCTGTTCAGGTGCAGACCGAACGCGACTTGCCCGAGACCGATCAACAGCGAGACTGGCGCGGCGATCCGGACCGAGCGCTCTGCCACGGCGTCTTCGATCAGCATGACCGCGCCGCTGAGCGCGTTGATCGTACCCCCGATGATCTCGACCCAGGCCGCGATCGTGCGGCCGCGCTTGCCTTCCTCGGCCTTTTGCTTCAGCTCGAGCTCGTAGCGCGGGACCGCGCGCGAGCGCGCTTGCTCGGTCGTCAGCGACTCTCGCGAGAAGTCCGTGTGCAAGCGCTCTTCGCTCCAGGGCGTGCTCAGGAAGTACACGGCGATACCCAGGCTCACCGCGCTCGCCACCACGCCTGTGCCGAAGCCGGTGCGATCGATCCAGTTGCCCGTGCGATCTGCGTTGAGATACAGCGAGTAGGTGAGCGCGGCCGTGGGGATCGTGCCGACCAGGAGCAGACCCGCGGCCGTATCCACACGCCGCGATCGCGCTTCGCTCGCCATGAGGCTGAGGTGCAGGCGCAGGCGCTCCGCGTCGCGTTGCGTAACGCCCGACGGCGGCGCCTCCTGCGTCGTCGCCTCGGCCAGGCTGCGCGCCAGCGCCTCGCGTCCGAATGGCTCCGCGAACAACGAGCCGAAGAGCGGCGGCTCGCCGCGACCGAGCCAGTCGGCGGGCCGGCCCGGCAGCGCAGTGAGCGAGCTGTCTCCCGTCTCGGGCAGCTCGCGATCGATGACCTGCGGGCGCTGCTCGCCCGGCACCCGCTCCTGCAAGCGCAGCATCTCGCCGGCAGGCAAGCTCAACGACAGGGCGGTGCCCGCCTCCTTGTGCAGGTCGAGCAGCCGCGTTCCACGTGGATCGCGCAAGGTGAGCCGCCTCTGGCCTGCCGCGTCGAGCAGCAGCCGCCGTCCGCTGCGAGGGAGCTCCGCGAGCACGGCGTTCGCGCCCTGCGTGTCGGCCGCCGGGCTCCTCGAGAAGACTTTGGGTCGATACAGATCGTTGACGATGGGCCGGTTCGCCACGCGAATGAAACCCGAGAGCTCCGCGTACGTGATGCGGCCGTCGCCGTCCGCGTCGGCTGCGCCACGCAGACCGGCACGGACCTCGTAGCTGAACACGCCCGATTGCAGCTCGCTCCACTCGTACGTGATGGCCTCGGCGCTCGTGGACAAGATCGCGCCGAGGCCCGGATATTTGCTCAGCAGCTCGGGCGGCGGCGCGTGTGCGCTCGACCAGCGCTTGCCGCCCGGCTTGCGCGGGTTGAGCAGAAAATACGAGTTGCAGCTGTCGAGGATCAAGTGCACGCGCTCGGCGGGCAGACGCGCCAGCACGCGCTCATCCAGCTCGCTGGCCGTGAGCCGCCCGTCGGCGAGATCCACGTAGCCCTGACCGCGATCCAGATCGCCGTGGCCGGCGAAGACGAGGTACAAGATCGGTCGCTCGCCCGCAGCGCGGGCTGCCGCCATGCGCTGCGCCAGACGCGCCACCGCGGCAGCCACGTTCGCGCGCGTCGGCGGATCTGCGTGGACGTGTGGATGCAGCGCGCTGCTTTCGGCGTCGAGCTGCGTGAGCAACGTGACGCGATCCGTTCCGAGAAGATCGCCGAACAGTCGAGCGTATTGCACGCCGTCGTCATCGGCATAGTGCAGGTCCGGCCGTGACGCCGACTGGCTTCGATTGTTCGTCACGATCAACGCGTAGCTCGCGCGCTCGGCGGCTGCGCTCGACGCAATGAACAGAACGCAAAGCGCGAGCAAGCCGCGTTTCATGGTCCCGCCCCTCCGCCGCGTATGTCCACGGACAGCACCTGCAGCTGGGCTGCGGGGCGCACCCCGGCGAGCGCGGGGAGACCGCTCTCGCGGATGCGCTTCTCGACTTCGGAGACCGTGAGCGGAGCTGCCGTGAACAGGGCGGCGATCTGAAACGGCCCGACGGCCGGTTGCTCCGGGGTGATGCCCTCCGGCAACGCCTGGACGTCGGGTGTGGGCGGCACCGCGAGCGAGCGCGGATCGCTGTGTGGATCGAGGAACGCTGGATAAAACCAGTGCACCTCGGACCGCGCATCCAGCGCGAACAGCATCACGTGCTGTGGCTTGCGGCTGCGGTTCAACAGCACGAATGAGTAGCCGGCGTCGACGCTCACCACGCGGCGCGACGTGAGCAGCGCGGGTGCTTGTCCCGGCTCGTGCACGCGCACCTGGATGCCCACGCGGTCGCGACTGGCCACGCCCCCGCCGCGCGCCTCGAGCTCGCCGCGTGGCGCCTGCAGCTGCACCACGGCGAGGAGGCCGAGCGCAGCCAGGCCCGCCGCCGCCAACAGCGGCAGACGAGAGCCGCGGCTCCGCGCAGGTCGCGCGCGCAGCTGCGCCAACACGGAAGCCGTGAACGCCGGAGCGGGGGGCGCGAGGGAGAGCCCGCGCAGCTCGCCGGTCAGGAGCCGCATGCGTTCGGCTTGCGGCCCACAGCTGCGGCAGCCGCGCACGTGCTGCAGCAGCTGACGTTGCTGCTCCAGCGTGACCTCACCCGCTGCCCAGGCCGCCAGCGTTTCGCTCGCGGGACAAGTCATGGAAGCACCTCCTCGGGCAGCTGCAGCGCGAGCTGCTTGAGCCCGTAAAATACGCGCGAGCGCGCTGCAGACTCGGTGCGCCCGATCACGCGCGCGATCTGCGCGTAGTCGAGGCCCTCCGTGAAGCGCAAGGTGAGCGGCACGCGGAAGCGCTCGGGCAGGCGCAGGAGCGCGCGCTCGATGAGCTGCAGCCGATCGTCGCGCTCGCTGTCATCGGTCGCTTCGAAGCGCGCAGCCTGCAGCGGCTCGGGCGTGTCGGCGAGCCCGAACAGCTCGAGCACGGCGCGCTTGCGCACGTAGCTGCGGCAGGCGTTGCGCGCGACACAGAACAGAAATTCCTTGAAGCGGCCGCACGCGCGGTAGTGCGCGCGTCGCGCCCAGACTTTGAGGAACACCTCCTGCGCCAGATCGTGGGCGGTGACCTCGTCGCGCAGCAGCAGGCGACAGAAGCCGCGAACGCGCCGCTGATAGCGCTCGACCAGCTCGCCGAACGCATGCTCGTCACCGCCTGCAGCGCGCATCATCAAGGTGTCGTCGTCCGGGCCCTCGGGACCGGAGTCTGGCGGTGGAACGCGCGACAGCATGGCGAGACGGGGAGGCGTCACAGTCTGCATAACGCGCCCGCTCGGCGTTCGTTGAAGAAAAAATCAGTTTCAACGCCCCGCGGGGCTCCGCGTTTCGCCTGTGCAGGCTGCGCAAAAAAGGAAGCCCGTCATGCACGCACGAACGATCGCATCCGCCGTCCTCCTCGTAGTCCACGCGAGCTGCGCCAGCGACTCGACAGAGCAGGCTGAGGCAGTGTCCGGCCCGCCCACGTATTACCAGGACATGCTCCCGCTGTTCGCTGAGCATTGCCTCGCGTGCCATCGCGAAGGGGGTATCGCACCGCTGCGACTCGACCAGTACGCAGAGGCCAAGCAGTTCGCGGGCGCCATCGAGCAGGCCACGCGCGAGCGCAGGATGCCACCGTGGGCCATCACCTCGGATGGTCAATGCGGACAGTTCAGGGATTCGCTGGCGCTCAGCACGGACGAGATCGCGCGCATCGCGGAGTGGGTGCGCGCAGGTGCCCAGGATGGCACGGCGCGCGAGCTCGAAGCGTCGCCGCCGCCACCTGCGTTGGCGTACGACGCCGAGCTCGAGACGCCCGAATTCCAGCCCGAGGCGCAAGGCGGAGAGCTGGCCTTGCACGACGAATACCGCTGCTTTCCGCTGCAGCTCCCAGCTGGGCCGATGCAGTTCATCACGGCGTACGAGGTCGTGCCCGGGACGCCCGAGCTCGTGCACCACGTCATCGTCGAGATCGTGAACCCCGCGGACACCGCTGACGATGGCTCCGGGCGCACGAACGCCGAGGTGATGCGGGCGCTCGACGCAGCATCTCCGGAGCGCGAGGGCTGGCCTTGCTTCAGCGGCGCGGGGCCGGGCGTCAAGCTCGAAGCCAGCCCGGTCGTGTGGGCGCCCGGGCAAGGCATCGTGCGCTATCCGGCGGGCAGTGGCGTGGCGCTGTTACCGGGGCGCGTGCTGGTCGCACAGTTCCACTACAACCTGGCCGGCCCTGACAGTCAGGGGCTCTCCGATCAAACCAAGCTGCGCTTCGCGCTCAGCTCCGAGGTCGAGAACGTCGGGTTCTTCGCGCTGCTCGATCCGTTGATCGAGAGCCTGGACTCGGACACCCCCATCACGCTGCCCGCTGCTCGAGCTTCGACCACATACAGCTGGCAGCGTACGGGTGCGGAGCTGGGACTCGATACTCAGACGACCTTACAGCTGCAGGGCATCATGCCTCACATGCACGAGCTCGGGCGCAAGTACCGTCTGAGCCACCGCGCACGCGGCGAGCCCGCTGTGTGTGCGGCGGACGTGCAGCGCTGGGACTTCCACTGGCAACGCATGTACTTCTTGAGCGAATCACTGCCTATCACGCTCGGCTCGGAGCTGAGCGTCAGCTGTGAGTACGACACCTCGAGCGTCACGACGCCCGTGAGGCCAGGCTGGGGCACGCGCAACGAGATGTGCTCGGCCATCATGTATTTCACGTTGCCGCGGGCTGCGTTCGGACTATGAGCGCGCGCAAAGTATTCGCGAGGTTGCGAGCTACTCAGCACGGGCCGGTTGCGCAACGCGCCGCGTTGATGACTGGATGGGCTGATGGCGCATCGCCCGGACGCAGAGCCCACCGCGAGCGATCCGTTCGTGTTCGCATTGCAGGATCCGCGGCGGCGCCTGCTCCA
>Ga0190269_10000238_pt1 | contig 29641 bp, 26 predicted proteins | sample Popmic249IS_FD_133749 | JGI IMG/M metagenome (GOLD analysis project Ga0190269, IMG submission 133749) | Populus adjacent soil microbial communities from riparian zone of Blue River, Arizona, USA - 249 IS | ecosystem: Environmental > Terrestrial > Soil > Riparian zone | place: USA: Arizona... | reverse complement strand
TTGCAAGCTGCCTGCCAACGCGGCACCGGTTCCGGACGCAAGCGAGCCGCCGTGGTACACCTCGCGCATGTCGGAACGGTCCTGTCGTGCCGCACGTGCGCGTGCGTGCCTGCTCGGTCTCTTGGCACTGTCACTTTGTTGGGCGGCTGATTCGGGCGCACGGGCTCGAGCTGCCGACGCCGAAGCCAGCGCGTGGGCTGACTCGCGGCCCGAGGACCTGCTGGTCAAGCTGGTCACCTTCGGCCCCGGCGACGACATCTTCAACTACTTCGGCCACAACGCCATGATCGTGGAAGACCGCGCACGTCACATGGCGCGGCTCTACAACTTCGGCATGTTCCACTTCGGCGTCGACATGCTGCCGAACTACATGAAGGGCAAGCTGACGTTCTGGGTGGCCGAGACGCCCGTGCGCTCGACCTTCGCGCACTACCGGGATGGCAACCGCTCGATCCGCGTGCAGGAGCTGAGCTTGACGCCGGAGCGCAGCAAACATCTCGCCGACGCGCTTGCGCTAGCGGTCCTGCCGGAGAACCGCGATTACCTCTACGACCACTTCAATAACAACTGCTCCACGCGCCTGCGCGACCTCGTCGACGACGCGACGGACGGTCAGTTCAAGCGCAAGCTGGACCACGCCGCGCGCATGAGCTACCGCCAGCACATCCGCCGCTACGCCCAGCGCGATCCGATCACCGACTTCGCCCTGGTGTTCTGGATGAACGACTTCATGGAGCAGCCGATCAAGCAGTGGAACGAGCTGTTTCTGCCGGAGGAGCTCGAGCACCAGGTGGCGCGCATGCACTACCGCGACGAGCTCGGGCGCAGCCAGCCGCTGGTAGCGGCGAGCTACACGGTGTTCGAGTCCAGCCGCGCGCCGGCGCCTGCCTGGCCCAATCGCGCGTACATCATGGGCAGCGTCGTGGGCATCGCGATCGGGTTGCTCGCGATCTTTACCGCGCTGTGGGCCGTGTCGTCACGCAGCAGCTTGCCGCTGCGCCTGCTCGGCCTGTGGCACGCGCTATTTGGCTTCGTCCTCGGCCTGCCCGGCCTGCTCGGCGCGCTGATGTGGGCGTTCACGGAGCACACCGTGACCTATCGCAACGAGAACTTGCTGCTGTCCAATCCGCTGACCTGCGCGCTCTTACCGCTCGGCATCGGCATGCTGCTCAACTGGCCACGCGCGTTTCGCTGGGCGCGCCCGGTGTGTTACGCGCTCGCGCTCTCTTCGCTGCTGCTCGTGGTCCTCAAGTTGTTCGCCAGCTTCAACCAGGATACGAGCTTGCCGATGTCCGTGTTGCTGCCGGCGAACCTCGGCTTCGCGCTGGCGCAGCGCAAGCTGGCGCCGCGCGTCGCTTCTGCAACAGCACCGGTCACTCCGGCGAGCCAGGTGGTGTCACGCGCATGAACCTCCACAGAGACAGCTGTCAGGTCCGCGTCCCGGCGGACGCGTCAGGCCCCGAGCTCACGCTCGAGGCACGTTTTCAACGCGCCGAGGGCCAGCCCACAGGGGCGGCTGGCGCGGTGGTCGCGTCGCCGCATCCGCTGTACGGCGGCAGTCTGAGCAATCCCGTGGTCGCGGCCACGGCCGAAGGCCTGCAGCGCGTGGGCCTCGCGACGTTGCTGTTCAACTACCGCGGGACCGAGGCGAGCGAAGGCGAGCCTACCGACAGTCTGGAAGCCGCCGTCAGCGACTATCGGGCGGCGCTCGCCGAGCTGCGCACGCGCGCGGCAGGCCCGCATCTCGCGGCCGGCTATTCGTTCGGCGCGGGCGCTGCGCTGCTCTCGTGCCGCGACGATGCGAGCATCGGAGGCCTCGTGTTGGTCGCGCCGCCGGTGGGCATGCTGCACGCGGACGATCTCAGCGCTTTTCGCGGCAAGCTGCTGGTCGTCACCGGGGACGATGACGACTACGCGCCGCTACCCGAGCTCACCGCGCTGCTCGCTGCCCGCCCGGACGCGTCGCTCGAGGTCATCACCGGCGCGGATCACTTCTTCCACTTCGGTGGCCTCGGCGCGATCAGCGCACGCGTCGCTCAGCACGTGCGCAGCTGGTTGTGACCGCGGCGCGTCCTCGGGCCTCAGGGCTTCGGCTTGGCGTTGCTGATCTGAATCCCGAAGATCTTGCGGTTGGCCGCGGCCGCTTGCTCCGCGTTCTGCTGCTTTCGGCGCTCCAGGATCAGCACGTGCCGCTCGGCGTCCTTGTTGGTCTTGTCCGCCGCATGCGCGCGCTTGAAGTACTTCTCCGCCATGTCGTCGCGCTTGGCGCTGAAGAACACGTGGCCGAGCGCGTACGCCGCAAAGGCGCCGTGCTCCGAGTCGTGCACGAGCTTCTTCGCCAGCTCGCGCAGCTCGGGCCCCAGCGTCTCCGCGGCGTCGGGCTGGGCGCGGAAGCGTGCCCACAGATGGTACGTGCGCAGCACCTCGTTGTCCGGCTCTCGCTCGACCAGCCCGCGCAGCAGCTCCTCGGCGCGCGCGTAGTGCTGCTCGCGCAGCAGGTCGCGCGCCTGGCGCAGCTCGCGAGCGGGGTCGCGCTTGACGCTCGTAGCGGCGGCTTCGGGCTGCGCGCCGCTTTGCTTCTTGCGCTTGATCAGCTCGTCCAGGTGCGCCTTCGCGTAGTCCGTACGCAGCTGGTTCGGCGCGGCGCTCGCGCGTGTGTCGGGCTGCGCGGGCGTGTTCGTGGAGCTGGTGCGGCGCGCCGCGGTCGCGGCGCTCGGCTGCGCGGGCGTGTTCGTGGAGCTGGTGCGGCTCGTCACGCCGGTCGCGGGGTTTGCGGCCGTGACGATCGGGATGCTGGGCTGCGTGTGCGGGCGCGGCCGGATCGGGACCTGGGCATGCGGCTCGGGCGTCAGCGCCTTGTGTTGCAGCTCGCTCGGCGTGCGCCGCACTGCGCTCGAGGACTTGCGCGTGCGCGCGGTGCGCGCCGCGGCTTCGAGCAGCGCCTCTTGCGTGGCGTCCACGGGACGGCTGATGCGGCGACCCATCGCGGCGTCTATCGGAGCCGCCTCCCGCGGCGCCGGGTCGGCGGGCAACGAGTCGAACGCATTCGGCGCGTGCGGCGGGATCTCGGTCGGGCGCTCGCTCACTGGACGGCGCGGCGCAGGGCGCGCGCCGGAGCGCTCGGGCTCGGGCTGCGCGCTGAAAGGCGCGCTGCCCAGCTCACCGTGCCCGCTCAGCGCGAGCAGGAGCACCAGACTGAGCAGATGCGCGCGATCGAGGTCCTTCAGCTTGAGCAAGCTGGCGAGCGGCGCCTCCGGGTCGATCTTGCGCAGCAGCTGAAACTCGTCGTCGTCCAGACCGAAGAAGTGGCTGATGCTCGCAGGCGCCGCCGTCAGCCGCAAATACGTGCGCGTCGGATCGGGCAGGCAGCGCGCGATGAAGTCGTCTTCGTAGAACGTGCGCACGCCCATGTACACGATGGCGCCGAGCTCCTGCGGGAACTCGCGCCGCCCGTACAGCGCGGCTTCGCCAGGCTCGAGCTCGGTGCGGCAGTCGTGCCAGGACAGCACCTGAATCAAGCGCGCGCGAATGCGCTCGCTGAGCTCCAGGGTGACCTCTTGCTCCGAGAGGTAGCCGAGCTCCAGCGCCTGCTCGCAGAACGCCACGGCCTCGTCGTCGACGAGAACGTCGGTCATGCGCGCGATCACGGCGTTACACTGCGCGCGCGTCAGCTGTCCGCGCTCGACGAACAGGTCGCCGAGCGTGTGACCCGGCGTCGCGTCGTCGAACGTCACGGGGCAACCGCCCCTGAAGCCAATGGCTGCGGCCTGGCCGGCGCTCTCGATGCGCAACACGCCATCGAAGCGCTCGCGCTGAAGCCGGCAGAACACACCGCCCAATCGCCCTGCGTCGATGCTGGGCGCGCGGCCGTCCAGCCCCGGGAGGGTTCTGGCTGGCCCGTAAACGTCTTCCATCACTCAAAATGTGGAGCGCTCTCATGTGGGCTGTCAAACGCACGGACGCGCATGGAGCAGCGCGCGTGAGAGCCCGCCGCACGCGGGGCAGGAGCGGTGCTGTCGCACGCTGTGTGCTCTGTCTGCTGATCGGGCTGGGCCTCGGCCTCGGGCCGCTCGCCGCGCGGCAGCTGAGGGCGGCGGCCGTGCTGGCGCGGCTCACCTCCGCGCCGCTGCCAGCTGCGATCGCGCGGCTGACGCTGAGCGACATCATGGAGAGCGCGTCCAGCTTGCCGGGCTCGGAGCACGAGGTGCGCGCACGTCGCTACGTAGCCAGCGCTGCGCGCCCGGGTGCTCGGCCCGCCGTGTTGCTCCTACACGGCGCGCACGCGCGCGGCATCGCGGAGCCGCGCCTGCAGGCGCTCGCGCGTGCGCTCGCCGCTGCAGGGCTCGACGTGCTGACGCCCGAGCTGAGCGCGCTGCGCGACTTGCGGCTCGAGGCTGGCGTCAGCGCCGAGATCCGCACGCTCGCGGCGCAGCTCGCGATGCGCGCGCAGACCCGCGCGGTCGCCGTGATCGGCATCAGCTTCGCGGGCGGGCTCGCGCTGCTCGCGGCAGCGGAGCAGGGCAGCGCTCGCGCGCCCATCGGCTGCGTCGTCGCCGTCGGCGCGCACCACGACCTGACGCGGGTCGGCGAGTACTACGCGCGCCGCGAGGTGCGCGGCCCAGACGGCGAACGCCCGGACACGCCGCCGCACCCCTACGGCGCGCGCGTTCTCCTGCGCTCGCGGCTCGGGCAGCTCGTACCGGAGTCCGACCTGCCGGGCGCCGAGCGCGCGCTGGACACGTACCTGCGCGACCGCCACGGCGAGGCGCGTGAGCTCGCGTCGCGCCTGTCGCCGGCAGCGCAGCGCGTCATGCGTGTGGTGCTCGACGAGCGCGGCAGCACGGAGCTGGACGAATACGTGCTGCAAGCCGCGCAGGCGACGCGCTCGCAGCTCACAGCGGCATCCCCAGCGGGTCGGCTACACGCGCTTCGCGTGCCCGTGCTCCTGATCCACGGCGCCGGAGACCCGATCGTGCCGAGCCTCGAGACACGCTACCTCGCGCGCGAGCTCCCCCCCGCATGGCGACGCAGCGCGCTCATCACGCCCCTGCTGCGCCACGCCGAGTTCCCGGAGCCCCCGACCCTGCAGAGCGCCTGGCCCGTCGTCAGCTTCATGCGCCGGCTCCTCGAATGCGCCGGCCAAACCACGCGCTAACGCTCGTTCTAGCGCGGCGGGTAGTGCACGTGCGCGCCGGGGCCGAGCGGGATGTCGAGCCACACCCAGAGGATGGTCTGCAACAGGCCGACGATCATCAGGCCCGTCGCGTAAGGTGTCATCGTCGCAGTGAGACTGCCGATGCCGAAGTCCTTCTTCCAGCGCTGACAGAACGTGAGGACCAATGGGAAGTACACCATCAGCGGCGTGACGATGTTGGTCACGCTGTCGCCCACGCGATAGGCCGCGGTCGTCATCTCCGGGCTGATGCCGATCAGCATGAACATCGGAACCAGCACCGGCGCCATGAACGCCCACTTCGCGCTGGCCGAGCCGACGACGAGATCGACGAAGCTCGACATCAGCACGAGCATCGCCATCAAGATGGGCGCGGGCAGAGCGAGGGCCTTGAGCCCGTTGGCGCCGTTCACCGCGAAGATCAGGCCGAGGTTCGACCAGTTGAACATCGCGACGAAGTGCGCGGCGGCAAACGCGAGCACCAGGTAATACGCGAGCTCGCCCATGCCCTCCGACATCATCTTCACGACGTCGCGGTGGCTGCGGATCGTTCCGGCCTTTGCGCCGTAGGCCCAGCCGCACGCGAGGAACAGCACGAAGAAGCCGCCGATGAGTGACTTGTAGAACGGCGACAGCCTCGCTTCGGGTTTTGCCGCCTCGTCGACCAACGCGGTTCCCGGGCCGAACACCATGAGCGACCACAGCGCGATGACGCCCAAAGCGGCGAAGCCGGACGCGCGTAATCCGCGCCGCTGTTCCGGCGTGTATTCGGAATCATTGGATCCAGCGCTGAGAGGGTCTTGGCCCTCGGGAACGTAGGGGCCGAGGCGCGGCTCGAGGATGCGATCGGTCACCCACCAGATCACCGGCAGGAAGAACGCGGTCATGCCCACGATGAAGTACCAGTTGCCTGCGATGTTCGCGTCCCACTTCGGCGCGATCGTTTCTGCGGCGGCTTCCGTGATGCCGAAGAGCAGCGCGTCGAGCTGGCCAGGAAGCAGATTCGCAGAGAACCCACCGGAGACGCCCGCAAACGCGGCGACGATGCCGAGGATCGGATGGCGGCCAGCGGCGGCGTAGAGGATGCCCGCCATCGGGATCAGCACGACGTACCCGGCGTCCGCTGCCATGTGCGCGAGAATCGCGACGAGCGTCACGACCGGCGTGAGCAGCGCTTTCGGGGCGATGCGGACCATCGCGCGCATGCCGGCCGAGAAGAAACCGGAGCGATCAGCTACGCCGGCGCCGAGCATGACGACCAGCACCATGCCCAGCGGGTGGAACGACGCGAACGTCTGCGGCATCTCCACCCACAGCTTCTGCACGTTCTTTGCGGAGAGCAGACTGGCAGCGGTGACGGTCACTGGCACGCCGCCAGGGCCTTTTTCGGTTGGGTGAAGCACCGAGAGGCCCGCGAGCGAAGCGAAGACGCTAAACGCGATCAGTCCGGCGATGAGCCAGACGAAGATGAAGACGGGGTCGGGGAGCCTGTTCCCGACCCGTTCGATCCACGCCAACACGCCCTTGGGCGGCGCGGAAGTAGCCGATTCGTTCATGTGCAATCCCAAGTGAAGCCGCCCCGAGCCTCGCCCGGAAGCGTATGAGCTTGCAACGCCCCGCTACGCAAGGTTGGATGATCGCCCTGGACCGTCGACTCGCTCGGTGCCATGGAGCAACAAGTGTTTCTGGACTGGAAATGCGTTTGCGCCCGAGGCGGCGAACGCTCTGCTCCGGGACCTCGCCGTCCGGAACGCGTCCAAGAAGACATGGCACTCGGGGGCTGCACGTTCATGCGCGGAGCCTCCCGAGCGCCTTCAACGCTGCTCGCGCCGGGCCAGGATCGCGACCATCAGCGCGATGCGCTTGCCGCGCGTGTCGCTGCGCCGCACGTCCCGTAGGCGCCGCAGCATGTCGGAGCGATGCGCGGTGCTGAGCTTCTCGAAGAACGCCGCGGCGCGCGGCTCGCGCGCCAGCGCTGCGGCAAAGTCGTCCGGCACACGCCCGCGCGCGCGTCGAGGTACGGTCGCCGCGCTCGGGGATACCTCGACTGCTGCGGTGTGGTCGCTCGCCGTCATGCCGAACCCGCTATCGGACTCGAGCATACACGGCGGGCGCGCTCAGGGCGAAAACTCGGCCGTCGGCAGGCCCGCGGCGCGCCAGCCATCGAATCCGTCGATCATGTCCGCGGCCTGGGCGTAGCCGAGGCTGCGCAAGCTGTCCGCCGCCAGGCTGGAGGCGTAGCCCTGCTGGCAGAGCACGATCACGCGCCGCTCGCAGCTGTCGGCCTCGGGGATGCGGTGAGCGCAGCTCGGATCGAGGCGCCACTCGAGCACGTTGCGCTCGATGCAGAGCGCCCCGGGCACGACGCCGTGCGCCGCGCGCTGCGCGACCGGGCGGATGTCGAGCACCAGCGCTCCGGCGCGCAGATGCGAGAGCGTCTCTTCGGGCGTGAAGCGCTGGATGCGCGCGCGCGCCTGGTCCAACAACTGATCGATCGCGCTCACCAGTCCCCCGCTCCCTCGCTGCGCAGCGCCATGAGCCCACCCGATTCTGTGCGCTCGTAGAATGTCATGGCCGCGAGCCGCGGCGTGTACACGTGCAGCGAGTAGGCGGTGTGCTCGCCGGGGTTCCACACCTCGTGCCGCGCGCCGCTCGGGATCTCGAGCATCTGGCCCGCGTCCCAGCTGCGCTCCACGAAGGGTCCGTCACCCAGCGCGATGCTCTCGGACAGCGCGCCGCACAGTACGCTGGCGATCGCGCTCGCCTCGCCGTGATCGTGCAAAGGCGCGCGTGACCCCGGTGGCCACACGATCAGCCACGTCTCGCAGCCCGCTCCGCTCGGCAGCCGCAGATAGCTGCGCTGCGTGTCGCGCGGGTAGACGTGCAGGTTCGTGAGGTCGTCGAAGCGCAGGCGTGCACACCAGCGTTTGAGCTCGCGGCGGGCAACGTCCAGGGCAGGCGGCGGCGAAGTGGGTGAAGCAGCTGAAGTGTGAAGCATGCAAATCGCTCGTCCGCACGCACCATCAAGTTGCGTGCCGGGTGCAGCGAGGCTGCGAGGTCCGCTGCCAGCCGGGCCGCGCCGTGTCTGACCACGGAATCTCGAGAGCGCGCGCGGCCTCGGGCGCAGATGTGATGGGCCGCGTCCCGGGAGTCGATGTGGTACACCGCGGCCATGATCCTGCCAGGCCAGTCAGTACTCGCCTGCCTGGGGCTGCTCGCGCTTGCCGCTGTCAGCTGCAGGCACGCGGGCCCGGACGACGCGCTGGCGGGTGTGCAGCAGCGGGGTGTGCTGCGCTGGGGTGCCGACATTCAAGGCGGCGAGCCCTATGTGTTCGAGGACCCCGAGCACCCCGGTGAGCTCACCGGATTCGAGGTCCAGATCGCGGCCGCGCTGGCCCGCGAGCTCGGCGTGCGCGCCGAGATGGTGCAAAACGACTGGACCACGCTCGTGCCGTCGCTCGAGCGCGGCAGCTTCGACGTGATCTTGAACGGGCTCGAGGTCACGCCCCAGCGCGCGCAGCGCATCGGGCTCAGCCGGCCGTATTACTTCTTCACGTTGCAGCTGTCGGCGCGCGACGGCGATGCGCGCGTCACTGATCTGGCATCGCTGCGAGGCCTGCGCGTGGGCACGCTCGCCAACACGCAGGCCTGGGACATGCTCGAGCCCGCCGGCGCGGTGCGCGTACCGTACGAAGGCGTGGAAGAACCGTACCTGGACCTCGCACAGGGCCGCCTCGCCGCGGTGCTGCTGGACGACATCATCGCCGACCGTTACGGCGACAAGCCGGGCGTGCACGTGGTCGGCAGTGTCGGCGTCGGCGCTTACGCGGCGGGCGTGCAACGCGGCCAGGCCTCGCTCCTGCAGGCGCTCGATCGCGCGTTCGACAAGCTCGAGAAGTCCGGTGAGCTGCGCGCCATCCTCGAGCGCTGGCAGCTGTACAACCCACGCCAGGCCGAGCTCGCGCGCACGCCGCTCGCGGGGGCCAGGGCCGCACCGCGCGCCGCGTTCCAGCTGACACCGCATCAACTGTGGCTGTTCGTACAGGGTGCGCTCACGACCCTCGCCATCTCGGCGGCGGCCATGCTGCTGGCCGTGTTGCTCGGCTTGCTGCTCGCGCTCGCGCGGCTCCCGTCGCCGTACCTGCTGCGCCGGCTGCTCGCGGGCGTGGCCACCGTCTACGTGGAGGTGTTCCGCGGCACGCCCGTGTTGCTGCAGCTGTACGTGCTGTATTACGGGCTCGCCGGCTTGATCTCGCTCGATGCCTTCACGGCCGCGGCGCTTGGGCTCGGGCTCAACTACGCGGCGTACGAGGCGGAGATCTACCGCGCCGGCATTCAGGCCGTGCCGCACGGCGAGGTCGAGGCCGCGCGCGCTCTCGGCATGTCGAGCCTGCTCAGCCTGCGCCGCGTGATCTTGCCCCACGCCGTGCGCTTCTCCTTGCCGGGCGTCGCGAACGACTTCATCTCTCTGCTCAAAGACAGCTCGCTCGTGTCCGTGATCACCGTGATCGAGCTCACCAAGCGCATGACGATCGCCGCCGTGGACGGGCGCAGCTGGCTGCTGCCGGGCGCACTGTGTGCCGCCCTGTATCTGGCGATGAGCTACCCCCTGTCGTTGCTCGCGCGCAGCTTCGAGCGGCGGCTGGGGCGAGGTCAGCGATGAGCGTGCTGCGCACGGTCGGGTTGAGCAAGGCGTTCGGCGAGCGCGTCATCTTCGAAGACGTATCGCTCGAGCTGGCTCGCGGGGACGCATTGACCTTGATGGGGCCTTCGGGGGCTGGCAAGAGCACCTTCTTGCGCTGCTTGAACGGTCTCGAGCGCGCGGACCGCGGCGAGGTGCACGTGGGACAGGTCTCGATCCGCGCCGCGGCGCAGCACGCGGAGTTCGCGCACGCGGCGCGCGCCGTACGCGCGCGCGTCGGCTTCGTGTTCCAGGGCCACCACCTGTTCTCGCACCGCTGCGTGCTCGACAACGTGCTGGAAGGGCCGGTCTACGTGCGGCGCACGCCGCGCGAGCAGGCGCTGCCTCGTGCGCTCTCGCTGCTCGAGAAGGTGGGGGTGGCGCATCGCGCGCACGCCATGCCCGCGCAGCTCTCTCACGGCGAGCAGCAGCGCGCCGCGATCGCGCGGGCCCTCGCGATGGATCCCGAGGTGCTCCTGCTCGACGAGCCGACGAGCGCGCTCGACCCCGAGCGCACCGAGCGCCTGTCCGAGCTGCTCCGCACGTTGCGCGGCGAAGGCGTCGCGCTGCTCACGGTCACGCACGATGTGGCATTCGCGCGCGCCCTCGGTGCACGTCTGTTTCGACTCGAGCACGCGCGCTTCGTCCCGACCTCCGTGTGAACGGCGAAAACGATCTGGTGGACACGCGCGGCAGACCGGCCGCTTCTAGGATCTCCAGGTTCGTGCGGGCTGAAAAGCCGCAGTTTTGTTGCTCTGGTCACGAGCTTGTGCGTGCTCGCCGCAAACGCGTTCGCGTCTGACGGAAGCCCGTGCGCTATGTCGTTGACAGGCTGTACCAGCAGGGCTAGCGCAGCGTGCATGAGTAGACGTTGGTACCGAGGGAGCTGCCAGTGCGGCAGAGTCAGCTACGAAGCTGAGCTCGATCTCAGCACGCGCCATGCGAGTAGCGCTGGTGCCAGCCGTGAACACCTGCAGACTGAGAGCTCGCTCGCGTTGATCAAGCCGAGCGCCTTTCGCTTGTTGAGCGGCGAAGCCGATCTGGCCGACGTCCAGTTCGGACCGGTCGTCGGCTTCAACCGCTTCTGCCGCTACTGCGGCATTCGCACCTTCGGCCGTGGCCACCTGGCCAAGCTCGGCGGTGACTTCTTCGCCATCAACCTTGCGACGGTGGACGACAGCGTCGACGCTCTCCAGACCGCCGGCACGCCGGTGGTCCCGCCGCCGATTCCCATCGAGCTCCGCCCCACGAACCCCGTCACTGCCGTCGGTCGCCGCCGCGCCAGCTGACAGAACGTGCGCTAGAATCCGAGCATGCTCCGGGAGCTCGGACTGCTCGCTGCGGCCTGCGTCTGCTTCGCGTGTGAGAGCACGCGAACGTCGGCGCCGCCGCCCTCCAAGCCCGACGCCAGCGGCGTCGCCCGGCCGGACGCGGCCGCGCCCGACTCTGGCGCGAAACGGGACGCCGCCATGAGCGGCCCGATCCGCGTTCAGATCTTCTCGCGCACAGAGGGCTTTCGTCACGACAGCATCGAGCCCGCGCTCGAGGCGATCGCCGGGCTCGCGGGCTTGCGCGTGCAGCGCAGCGAGGATCCGGCCGAGCTGGTGCGCGCGCTCGCCGACAGTGACGTGGTCGTGTTCCTGATGACCACCGGCGACGTCCTCGACCCCGCCCAGCAGGACGCGCTGGAGGCCTACGTGCGCAAGGGTGGAGGCTTCGTGGGCGTGCACTCCTCCGCGGACACCGAATACGACTGGCCGTTCTACGGCACGTTGAACGGCGCTTGGTTTGCGAGCCACCCGGCCGTGCAGCGCGCACGTATCGCCGTGCAGCGGGACCTCGAGCCGAAGCTGGAGTTTCTGCCCGCGGTCTGGGAGCGCGAGGACGAGTGGTACAACTTCAAGGCCAATCCCCGCGCGGACAGCGCCGTGCGCGTGCTCGCCACCCTGGACGAGAGCAGCTACGAGGGCGGCACGATGGGCGCCGATCATCCCATCGTGTGGTGCCGCAACCTGGATGCCGGGCGCGCGTTCTACACCGGACTCGGCCACACGCAGGCAAGCTGGCAAGACCCGCTCGTCGTACAGCACGTGGCTGCGGGTGTGCGCTGGGCTGCAGGACGCTGACTCAATCGCTCTTCGGGTACGAGCTCGGGGGCCGCGCGATCAGCAAACCGCGCATGCTGAGCTCGAACATCGCGTTCGCCAGCCGGTCGCGGTCCTTGACCGGGTCCCGCACGGCGTGGCTCGCGAGGTGGTGCAGAAACACTTCTTTGAACGCGCCGATAAGCGCCGTCGCGACCACCGGCTCGTACACGGGCCGGATCAAGCCGCAGCGCGCGCCGTTCGAGAGCGCGCCGACCACCATGCTGTGCAGGAAGTCGTAGAGCCGATCGAGGCGCTCATCGAGCGCCTGGTTCAGCCCGCGACTCTCGCGCAGCACGAGCTGCGTCAGCTCCGGATGCGTGAGCGCCACGTCCACCACGCGCTGCACGTTCTCGAGGATCCGCAGCGCGGGGTCGGGATCATCCAGCTCCACCACGCGCACGGCGTCCGTGATCAGCACGGTGAAGCGCTCGATCAGCTCCAGGTACAGCGCGTCCTTGCTGTCGAAGTAGAGATAAAACGTACCCCGAGAGATCTGCGCGGCATCGATCACGTCAGAGATCGACGCGTCCGGATAACCCCGCGCGCTGAAGACACGCTCTGCCGCACGCAGGATTCCGTCGCGCCGCTCGTTACGCTTGCGCTCCGCTCGCAGGGTGCGTCGGTCGGGCGTGGTCAAAGCTTCACACGTATACGTTGAGCGCCGCGGGTCGAACGTCAATACGCTTGGGCGCGTGGCGCAGGACCTCACCGTCGATCATCAGATCGATCGGCTCGCTCTCGAAGAACTCCAGGCTCTTCGCGCGCGAAGCGTGGATGTCGCGGTGTTGCACGTGTGAACCGCGAAAGATCTTGGGAAAGGTGGTGATCAATGTAAAGCGACCCATCCGGCCACACACCACGACGTCCGCCAGGCCATCGCCGGTGTCGGCGGCGGGCGCCATCATCATGCTACCCCCCGTAAAGCGGCTGTTGCACACGGACACGAACACCATGGCCTGCTCGGAGGCCGCGCCGCCATCCACGCGCATGCGGACCGTGCGGCTCGCGAGGTTGGCGAGCGCCCCGACCACGCCGAGCGCATAGCCGCTTGCACCGAGCGCCTTGAAGTGGCGATTGGTGAGCGCGCAGATCTCCGCGACGAAGCCGAGGCTGAGTAGGTTCAGGTAGTGCAACGCGCCGCTTTCGTGTGTGAGGCGCATCACGTCGCAGGGCCGCGAACGGTCCTCCGCCAGCGCCTGCATCGCGGTCTCGGCCGTGCCCGCACCGAAGTCGCGCAAGAACGAATTACCCGTGCCCAGCGGCAAAAACCCCAGCGACACGCGCTCGGCAGGATCCGTCGCCCCGAGGTAGTCGCCGAGGCCGTTCACGATCTCGAACGAGGTGCCGTCGCCGCCCACCGCGATGAAGCGCCGCACCCCGCGCCCCGCGAGCTCGCGCACCAGCCGCGTCGCGTCGCCGGGCGCCTTCGTGTAGTGAGGCTCTACGCGCACGCCGCGCGCGGCCAGCTGCTCGAGCGCACGCGGCGCGCGCTGGCCACAGCGGCCGCTACCAGCGGCAGGATTGATGATGGCGGCGAAGGGTTGGGCTTGGGTCATGACTGGACCAGCGGAGTAGGGGCCTGATGTGCGTCGCGCACGTGCTGCGCGAGCTCGGCGCGCTTGACCTTCATGGAGGCCGTGCGCGGAAACTCCTGCGTCAGCACGGCGTAGGTGCTGACGCGCTTGAAGTCCGCGAGCCGGCGATTTGCGCTCTGGATCGCGCTCAGGGTCTCGTCGAGCGAGCCGTCCTTCTTCAGGCGCACGACCACACACAGGCCCTCGCCGCGCAGCTCCTGCTCGCGCCAGATGTAGCGCTGCGCGAACACGCATAGCTCCTCGCACGGCACAGCGTCGAACACCGACTCGATGTCCTCGGGGTAGATGTTCTTGCCACCTTCGGTCACGATCATGTTCTTCGCGCGACCGACGAGGTGCAGGTGCCCCGAGGCGTCGAGGTGACCCAGGTCGCCGGTGCGAAACCAGCCGTCCACCAGCACCTCACGTGTGAGCTCCGGCGCGCGATAGTAGCCCTGCATGATCGTGCGTGAGCGCACCCAGACCTCACCGACGCCGCTCGCGTCGCGATCGCGGACCTCGACCTCGATGCCTGGCACGGGTGCGCCCACGGTGTCCGCGCGGAACGGCTTCAGATCGTTCAAGGTCAGCACCGCCACGGTCTCCGTGAGCCCGTAGCCGATCACCACCGGGATGCCGAGCTTGTAGAAGTAGTTTGCGAGGTCCGGATCCACGAACGCGCCGCCCGCGAAGATCATGCGCAAGCGTCCGCCGAAGCGATCGTGGATCGGCTTCAGCAACGCGCGGGACAGCCACGGTTTTGGCGTGCGCATGGTGGCCGCGTCGTTCAGCTGGCTGAGCGCATGTACGGCCGTGCGCTGCCATTCGGGGCGCGTGTCCAGCTGCTCTTCGAGCTTCTCGCGCAGGTTCTTCAGGATGCGCGGCACGAGCGCGGTGTGCGTCACGCGGTAGCGCTTCATGGTGTCGGCCAGGTACTCCGGCCGCAACGTGCGCTGGTGCGCGACGGCCGCACCGAAGAAGAACGGCAGGATCGTGCCGACCATGTAGTCGATGGCGTGGTTCGTCGGCAGCACCGAGAAGTACACGTCGTCGAGCTCCATCGAGTACATGCGCCCGAGCGCCTGGGCCTGCTCCAGGTAGTTGTCGTGCGTGAGCATGCAGCCCTTCGGCGTACCGCCCGTGCCCGACGAATACACGATGCTGGCCACGTCCTCGCGCTTGCGCGAGACGTGTCGGAAGCGGCCGTGCGCGGATGCCTCCCAGCGCGTGGCCTTGCCGAGGTCATCGGAGGGACGCGCCTCGGTGACCATCACGAGCACGTTCTCGAGCTGCGCCGCGCCTTGCGCGAGCAGCGAGCGGTAGATGCCATACTCCGTGATCAACACCTTGGGCTCGGCGTGGGCGATCAGCGCGAGCTGCTCCTTCGCCGTGAGCTTGTAGTCGAGCGGCACGAGCACGGCGCCCGCGAACAACACGCCGTGGCTACTCATCACCCAGCGCGACTGGTTCGACATCAAGATGGCCACGCGGTCGCCCGGCTCGACGCCCGCTTCCTGCAGGCGCGTCGTCACGCGCTGGGCCTCGCGCAGCAGCTCCTGGTAGCTGAAGCGCGCGTTCTCGCGGTTGCGGTCGGCCTCGTACAAAGCGATGCGCGACTTGTACGTGAGGAGCGCGTCGCGCAGCGCATCACCCAGGCAATCGATGCGGGACAGCTCGAGCATCATGGGCTCTTCTCCTCGGCCGCCGTGCGCGGCAGATAGGGCATGGGATCCTGGCGCGATACGAAGTCGGCGAGCGCGGCCTGCACCCGGGGCTGGGCGATCATCCGCAGAAACAGCTGGCGCTCGGTGGCGAGCTCGTCTTGCAAGAGCGGCTTCATGAAGCGCTTCGCCTGCGCTTGCACCTCGCGGTCGAACGCACAGGCCTGGCGCGCAGCGGAGCGGGCGGCCTTGAGCGCCTGGCCCGGCGCCACCAGCTGCGAGACCAGCCCCAGCTCGTGCGCGCGCGCCGCGTTGATGCTGCGTCCCGTCATCAGCAGGTCGCGCACGACGGCGTTCGGCACCTCGCGCCGCAGCCGCGGGATGCCGCCGAAGCCGGGCACGATTCCGAGGCGCAGCTCCGGGAACGCGAAGCGCGTCGTGCGGTCCGCGATCAGCACGTCGCACACGAGGGCCAGCTCGAAGCCGCCGCCGAAGCACACGCCGTGCAGAGCGGCGAACGTGGTCTGCGGCAGCGCATCGAAGCGACTCGCCATCGCGTGGATGCGCTCGATGAACTGCGCGATCTCCGGCAGGTACAGCTCCGGGTCTCGCCCCTTCATGCCGGCGAGGAGGCCGCGCAGATCGGCGCCCGCGCTGAAGCCGAGCGGGCGCGTGCTGTGCACGACCACCGCCTTCGCGTCCGACGCGCTCACCTCGTCCACGAAGCGCTCGAGCAGCTCGAGCAGCTCGACGCCGATCTCGTTACACGGTGCCCGATCGAGGCACAGCTCGTAGACGTCGCCGCTGCGCGCGTAGCTCGTCACCGGTACATCTCCTCGATGGTCTCACGGTAGCGCTGCTCGATGGCCTTGCGCCGCAGCTTCTGGTTCGCCGTGAGCATGCCGTTGTCGGGCGTGAACGGCTCCGCGATCAACTGCACCTTGCGCAGGCGCTGGTAGTGCGGCAGCTCCTTGTTGACCTCCGCGATCACGGAGTCCAGGTCGGCCGGCGTGATGTTGCCCGTGACGAGCGCAGTCAGGAACGGCCGCCCATGGCCCACTACGACCGCCTGCTCGATGCTCGCCGCTGCACGCTGCAAGCGCTCCTCGATCGGCTGCGGCGCCACGTTGTGCCCGGACTCCGGCACGATCACGTCCTTCAGCCGGCCGATCACGCGCAGCGAGCCGGCGGCATCCAGCTCCACTTGATCGCCGGTGTGGAACCAGCCGTCTCGCAGCACGTCCGCGGTCGCCTCGGGGCGGCGGTAATATCCAGGGAAGATGTTCGGGCCGCGGCACAGAAGCTCGCCATCTTCGCTCACCTTCAGCTCGCAGCCGGGAACGGCGTGCCCGACACGGCCGATGCGCACGTTGTCCGTGTCGTCGATCGTGACGATGCCCGTGGTCTCCGTCAGGCCGTAGACCTGGTACACGGGGATGCCCAGCAGGTTGAACCAGGCTTGCGTCTCCGCGGACAGCGGCGCCGAGCCGCACACCAGGAACTCGAGGTTCGGGCCGATCAGCTTCTTGATGCGCGGGAAGAGGGCGCGCTTCGCGACGATCAGCGCCAGGCGGTCGAGCGGCTTCTGCGCCTCGCGCGGCGCGCGCGCAGCGTTGATCGCGCGGGCGTACAGCACGGCGACGGGGCCCTTCGCCGCCTTCAGCTTGCCCTCTACGCCGTTTTTGATGCGCTCGAGCAGCACCGGCACGTTGAGGAAGTAGTGCGGCGTGGCGCCCTTCATCTCGTCCTGGAGGTTCGCCAGATCGGTCGACATCCACAGCGGATTGCCGCGACGGAGCTGGCTCCAGAGCATGATGCGCGAGCCGGCAAAGCAGAACGGCAAGTAGTGGAACACGCGATCTTCGCTGCGCCCCTTGCCGGTCATGCGCGCGATGCGCTCCACGGTGACGTCGAGCATATACGCGACGTTGTCGCCGTTCAGCACGACGCCCTTCGGCTCGCCGCTCGTGCCCGAGGTGTAGATGATCGTGACCGGCTCAGTCGGCGCGTCGACCACGGGCGCGTCGCTCGGCTCGGCGTCGTTCAGCACGCGCTCGTACAGCACGGTCGTGCAGCCTTCGGGCAGGTGCGGATCGATGCCGGCCTGGAGCGCGGCGTCGGCGACGATCACGAGGCGCGTCTCGGCATCTTTCAGCATGCCGCCGAGCTGCTTCGGATCCTGACGCGAGTAGAGCGGCACGCAGATGCCGCGCTCCGCGAGGATCGCGAGATCGAGGGCGGCCCAGTGCGAGCCGTTCGGGCCGAGGAGACCGATGCGATCGCCCGGCTGCACACCGAAGCGCTGCAGCCAGCCGCGCGCCTTGCTCACGGCGGCCGCAAACGCGCGGCCAGACAGCGGCAGCTGCTTGCCGCCGTGCATCTCGATCAACAGGGGCGCGGCGTCGCGTGCTCGCGCGGCTTGCAAGATGTCGCTGACGAAGCTCATGCGTAAGTCTCCAGAAGATGAGTCAGGTTCTTGGACAGCGGGGGTAGGTAGTTCTCCATGCTGCGCGCGACCTCGCGCCGCGGAAACTCCGGGTACACCCGCAGCAGCTCCTCTTCGAAGTCCATGCCCATCTGCGCCAGCATGGCGAGCTGGCTCGGCACGAAGCGCAGGCTGCTCTCGCGCAGCTGCTCGCGGCGGCGATAACCATCGCGCAGCGCGTCGATGAGGCGCGGTGTGAGATCCTCGTCGTCCACGCGCAAGAGCAGCTCCTTGTGACCGACGTCCGTGAGCAGGTTCGCGATTCGCTCGTCCATGGTCACGCCGACGGCCGGCACGCCCGCGGGCAACGTGCTCACGATGGCGTGGAAGCGTGAGCTGAGCAGCAGGCTGGCGTGACGCAGGATGCTGACGAGCTGGTACATGTCGTGCTCGTCGCTCACGAAGATCGGCGCGCGGCCGTGCAAGAGCCCCGACAGTCGCTCGCACGCCTCGCGATCGAGCATCTCCATGCCGACGATCGCCACGAACGCATCCGTCTCCCGCACAAGCTCGCGCACGCCGCGCGCCAGGCTCTCGAGGTACGCCTCGAAGCGGCGCTCCGACTCCTCGGACCAGCTGTGGAAGTAGATGGAGCGGTAATGCTCGTTGCGGAACTCGCCGAACAGCCCGAGCGCCGTCGCGCGCACCAGATCGGGCGCGGCCGGCCAGCAGAACGGGTTGATCGGGCACACGATGAGCAGCGGGCGCACGCCGTCCCAGCCTGCCGCTCGCAGCTTCGCTTCGCCCACGGCGGGTGGCGCCGGGTCGAACGTCCACGCGGTGTCGGTGCCGCTGCGCGTCCGGACACCGAGCGCTCCCAGCACCTTGCGTGAGGGCTCGTTCCGGCAGATCACGAGCGACTGCGCGCAGTGCTTACGCACGAAGCCTGACAGGCCGTCGTCCATCGCGCCGGCCTCTGCGCCGTAGCCCACGCTCAGCTTGCCCTCGACCGACGCCATGCCGAGCGCGCCGGCCATCAACACCGACAGCGCGTTCGCGAACTTGGACTTGAACATCGAGCCCTCGCACGCGACCACGCCGTGGTGCTTCGGGCACTCCTGCGCGAGAAACGGCGGAAAGATCTGCGGCATCTCCACCTGGCGCACCGCGCGGAAGTAGCCGGCGGTGCGCGCGGGGTCGAACGTCATGCACGTCAGCTCGACCTGGTCGTCACCGAGGATCGTGCGCAGCTGCCGGATCATCTCCTCGACGCGTAGATCAGCGCCCGTGTTGCGCTGACCCACGTAGCCGGCGAGCAGCAGCTTGAGCGGCTGATCCGGCGTATAGCGCTCCTGCTTGAGGTTCAGCGCGTAGCGCACGCCGGTGGCCTCGATCAGGCCGCTGACGGTGGCCTGCAGCGCTCGATCGGGGTCGGTGACGCGCTTGAGCAGATTGCGGATCATGCGTAGACCTGCTGCGACGTGCCCACGCTTGGGGGCGGGAACGCCTCGTACGGGTAGGTCATGGCGTGATCGACCGCGAAGTCGAGCAGGCGCGATGCGTACTGGTCGAACGACACCGGCCGCTCGCCAAGCGCGCGCGTCACGCGCGTGTTGTCGAACACGGTGTCGAAGCACAGGTACGGCAGGAACACCTTCAGCAGCGCCGCCGGGCGCGACACGCCCCAGTTCACCGGCGTCTCCGAGGCCAGCGACACGAGGCGCTCGAAGCTCTTGTTGGCCTGCGGCACGAAGCGGTTGCGCATGCGCTTACCGTGCAGGCGCAGGCCGCGGACGATCTGATCGTACGTGAGGGAGGACAGCCCCGAGCTCAGGTGAAAGCAGCTGTGCTCGAGCTCCGGACGCTGGTGCAAGGCGACCACGGCCTTGCCCACGTAATCCGCGGGCACGATGTCCAGGCGCCAGTTGGGCTTGAACGGCAGCACGGGCAGCTTCGCCAGCATCACGAACGCCCGCACCATGTCGAACTGCGTGGTGGCGGCGAAGCGACTGTCGCCGAGCACGATGCTCGGCCGGAACACGACCTTCGAGACTTCATCGGGCAGGAGCTCGTGCAGCATGTGCTCCGCGAACTTCTTCGTGCGCGCGTACGGATCGTAGTCGCTGCGCGCCCAGTCGATGGCCGAGTCCTCGTACACCACCTCGCCGCTGCGCGTGCCGCTGACGGCTGTCGTGGACACGTCGCTGAAGCGGCGCAGCCCGTGCGCCTGATGGGCCGCCTGTGCGAGCTTCAGCACCTCGAGCGAGCCGCGCAGGTTGACGTTGAAGCAAGCCTTCGCGGACTTGCGGTTCAAGGATGCGGCGATGTGGATCACCGACTCGGTGCTGTCGACGAGGCGCTGGTATGCGGCGGCGCTCAGCCCGAGCTTGGACTCCGTGATGTCGCCGAGGAAGATGTCGACGCGCTCGTCGACGTGCGCGCGAAACTCGCTGAAGTCCATGTGCAGCTGCAGCGCGCGCCACAGCCGCTCGCGTGCCTGCAGCGGGTGCTGCGCGCGCACCAGGAGCGCGAGACGCTCCTTGTGCTCGCGGAGCAGGCCCGTCACCACGTAAGAACCCAAATAGCCGGTAGCGCCGGTGATGAAAATGCTCATGATCTCGACTCAGGCTTGATCGTTGTGCGTGCTGAGGCCCACGCTGCTCTCGGTGGCGTGAGGCTCGTCGTGCGAGGAGCTCTTCGGCTCGCTCAGGCGAATCTTGTGCTGTGCGCGGTAGCGCTCGGGCCGCTTGCCCTCGATCAGGGGAAACGCCCAGCGCCGTAGGCCGGGCACGTGGATGTCGATCCAGTACTTGCGCCAGTCGAAGAGCGCTGGCCCCCAAGAAAACTCGGGCTCACGCGGCGGGTGCGTGTCGAGCGCCCGGCTCTTGAACACGTAGAAGCTCTCGTACATGAACGGCAGATACAGGTCGACGAGCTTCTCGATCTGCGCGAAGTCCTCGTCCATGTCGTGCACGCGCTGCGAGACCTTGTCGAGCTTGCGCTGCAGCTTGCGCGGCAAGAGATCCACGAGCTCGTCGTAGCCGCGCACCAGCGCGCGCGACGTCTTGATCCCGAGCGGATGATCGGGCTCCACGAGGATGGCGTCCCAGCGCGACTTGATCACGCGCTCCGAGCGATTGTTCCGGTGGTGGCGCAGGTGCTTGCGATGCGCGAGCACGATCAGCTCGGCCGCGCGGCCCACGGAGCAGCGGTGCTTGTCCGAGCTGCCGACGTGATAGACCTGCTGGTTTCGGCCCTCGATCAGCGCAGCGCTCACCGTGGTCATCGCGCGGCACACGAGATCGACGGGGATCACGTCGAACGGCGCGTCCGGTCGCGCGGGCACCATGCGGAACCAGCTGCCCATGATGTAGGCGAGCGGCGCGCTGCCGTTGAAGCTCTCGTTCCAACCGGGCTCGGGGAACTCGATCGCGCTCTCCACGATGGAAGGCCGCAGCACTGAATACCGCAGCCGTGAGCTGCGCTGCGCCAGCAGCGACTCGGCGAGGCTCTTGCTGTACGTGTACGTGTTGTGCCAGCCGAGGCGCCGCGCGCGCTCCTCGCCTTCTTCCTCGAGCAGGCGCTTGAGCTCCTCGCGCTGGCGCTTCTTGGTCAGCGTCTCCACGAGATGTGCGCTCGGCTCGTGCCGACCCTGCGCGTGTAGATCGCTCAGCACCTCCTCGCGCAGGCGCTGCGTGACCGCCTCCGTGCGCTGCGCGCGCATGATGCTGTCGATGCGCGCGTGAGCGTCGGCGAGCTCGGCGCGCGCCGAGAAGCCGCCGCTCTGCTCCTTCGGCACGTAGTTCGGGTCGATGACCTCGGGGATCTCGCCGTAGCGCTTGACCGCGACGTAACACGTGGACACGTGCAAGAGGCGCGCGTGGTCGCAGGACTCCACGAAGTCGGCGACGCGCATGGTGGCGTCGACGTTCGAGCTCAGCGACTTGCGCAGATCGGGGTTGAAGTCCACGAGGCCGGCGCAGTGGATGAACACGTCCAGATCGCGGCGCAGCCGGCGCACGAGCGCAGGTGGCAGGCCGAGATCCGGCTCGCTCAGCTCGCCCTCGACGATCTCGAGCCGCTCCGACAGGAACGTAGAGAGCTCGCGCCCGTAACGCTCGTGCAGCGGACGAAACGCCGGCGAGGTATTGATCATCTTCTCGAAGCGCTGCTTCGCGGAGACCAGCGCCTTTGGACGCAGGAACACGTAGATCTTGGCGATCTCCGGCAGCTGCGTGAGCGCCATCGAGAGCCAAACCTTACCCACGAAGCCGGAGCCGCCCGTGAGGAACACGTGACGACCCTGCAGCGCTTCGCGTACGGACAGCAGCGATTGTCTAGACATGAAAATCCATCACCGGCCAGCCCGCCTCGCGCGCCGCGCGTCGCAGGGTAAAGTCAGGGTTCACTGCGCACGGCTCACCGACGGCCGTCATGAGCAGCACGTCCGGCCCGTGTGCGCCGTAGGCCGTGCTCGCGTCGAGATCGATTTCGTTCTCGTGCGCCCAGTGCGACAGAAAACGTCCACCGTCGTGCCCGCCGATCACCGGATCGCACAGCTTCCCGGTCGCGCGGCCATTGCGATATTCGAGCTTGTTGCAGAGCAGGGCATCGACCCGCGGCAGCTGCTCCGACAGCGGTCGCGCGATCTCCTCGATGCTATCGGCGAGCAGCACGACCTTCTTGCCGGCGCGGCGCGCGCGCTGCACGAGGTCGAGCCCTTGGGCGAGCACCTGGCGCTGCAGCACGTTCTGCCAGTACTCGTCCGCCAGCTCGGCGATCCGGTCCTCGCTCATGTTGCGAAGCGCGAGATAGGTGAGGCGATTCGCGAGAACGCGGTCGCTTTGCCCGAGCACTTCGTATAACGGTGTCGCGACAGCCAGGTGACCGAGACGCAACACGCGCTCGCGTATCCCTGCAGCGTTGGCCGCCATGTATGCGGCGGCGGAACATGCTCCGCGCGCCGTCAGTACGCCTTCCACGCGCACGAAGACGGCCGGTTTCGCTTCACTCATGCCGCATCCTCCAAATGAAGCGCGCGACTTTAGACTGACACGTCAGTCTAGTCTACTGGTGTGGAAAAATGTGGCTTGAATCACAGCGGCGGTCGCGGGACCCGCTCCGCAAGCTCCGCGGCTCTCCGCATTACGCGGGCTGAAGAAGCAGACCCCTCTGTGCGTCACTTGCACATGGGGCGGCAGAGCGCGTAAGGTTCTCCGCTCAATTGCTGAGTAGTTACTCAGTGCTGAGTCTGCAGGAGTGTTCCAGGATGCGGGTACGAAAGCTGGGTTGGTTGCTGACTGCCTTTGCGTCGAGCCTGATGGCTGTGGCGCTGTTCGTTCATCCCGTCGAAGCAGGTGGCGGGCTGAAGGCGCAGGTCTACCTGACGCAGGCGAAGATCCCCGGGGGCCTGTCCGAGAAGGGCCTGATCGGCTTCGCGCGGTCCAACAGTATGAAGTACCTACACGAGAGCACGGACGAGGAGGTCAAGAAGCGCAAGTGGAAGGCGAACCTCGTCGTCAGCTTCTCGAAGCCCGTCGACGACATGGAGTTCCAGGTCCTGTTCTACGACATCCAGGACGGTCCCCGCCGCTTCATCGAGGACATGAGCACGATGGTCAACAACCGCAACAACAAGACCTTCGTGCAGCCGGTCACGCTCTCGCGTCCCACGTTCAAGCCGAACCGCCAGCTGGAGCTGGTGGTCACCGTGAAGCGCCAGGAGTGCGCGACCTTGAAATTCGGCGTGCTCGGCGAGGAGATCAAGCGCAGCGGTCAGGTGTCGTTCAGCGACGACGAGACGGGCTCGAAGAAGAAGTGACGGGCCGGGTGGGGTGAAAAGAAAAACGCCGCGGTTTTGCCGCGGCGTTTTCTTTGGGTCGTGCTGCGAGGGTCGCGCCTCAGCCTTTGACGGGCTTCGTGCGGAACTCCTTCTTGTACTTGTCGCGCCAGGCCTTGTGGCACGACTTGCACGACTTCTTGGCCGCCGCGATGTCGCCGCTCTTGGCTGCAGCGGCGCCTTCCTTCGCCAGCTTCGCCCAGCCGTTGTCGCCCTCGTTCCACTTCGGATCGGGCACGAGCGCGATGGACTTCTCGAACGCGGCGGCGAGCGCCTTGCCGTCGTTCGCGTCCACGGCCGGATCCATGTTCTTTTCCATCCAGCCCTGCAGCGGGCAGCTCGGCTGACCCTTTTCGCCGCACGCGCCCTCGGCGCGCACGCTGGGCTGCTGCACGAGTGCTGTCGCAGCGACGGCACCGCTCATCACCAAAACCCACATCAGTCGCTTCATTGTCACCCTCTCGTTCACTGCTTGATTGCTTCTGACGTCCCGCTTCCCGTGGCATTCACGCGCCTTGGCGCACGTGGTCCTACAGCTCGGAGCCCGCGAAGGTCCGCCGCCGTCCGCGGCGAGCGAGTCGCAGCGGATCAGGGGAGTAGGTGGCCCGGCCACGTGGTTAGTACCGCGAACCTGTCTCAGGCGCTCAGCTCGCTCACTGGACCGCGTTCACGGACGCCAGCCATGCGAGGATCGCTTCCAGGTCGTCTTTGCTTAGACGCTTCTCGGGGAACGGCCGCATCTTGCCGCTGCCCTCGCGGACCTGCTGGCGCAGCTTGGCCGGCGTGTGGGGCTTCGCGATCAGGCTGGGCCCGACGTCTTCGCCGCCGTCCGGATGACAATCGCCACAGAGGTTGTCGAAGACCTCCTTGCCGTGAGCCACGTCGGTCGACGCGATTGGACCCGCGTATTCGGCCTCGCCGCCGCTCGTGGACTCGCCGCTCGCCTCTTCACTGCCTTTGCTTCCGCCGCAAGCGATGAGGCCCAGGCCCAGGGTCGCCGTCAGCAGCATGTCTTGAATCCGCACTGTATGCCTCCTGCGAGCAATGCCCGCGCGGGGCGAGATATAAAGCTGCTTTGTCGCGCGAATGCAACGGTGGCACTTCCGGCGGCGATGCGCCGCTCCCGCGGCCGCGGCGCAATGCCACGTCTGGTGCTTGCCGCCCGGCTTTGCGCACCCCTTGTCCGCATCGGCGGCGGCATCTATAACGGCGAAACCCTTGGCTGAAGCGCCGCAGACGGGCCGCCGCGCACAGCCGTGAAGCACGCGTGCCCCAGCTACGTCTGCGATCGCATAGAGGACACTGATGACGCTCAAAGCAACTTTGTTGTCGCAAAAGGTAATCGGAGTCGCTCTGTTGAGCGCGCTTGGACTGAGCGGTGGTTGCGCGCATCACACGCGCGCGGTGCGCGGAGACGATGAGCCCGGGCTCGACTACGCAGCCATGAGCACCACGCTCGATCGGCGCGATCTGCAGCGCATGCTGAACGAGAACATGGAGAAGCTGCGCACGTCCGCGGTCGTGCAGCGCTGGTCGAGCGAGAACCGCCCGTCCGTCTCCGTGCTGCCCATCAAGAACGAAACGACCGAGCACATCGACAGCCCGCTGCAAGCGCTGATCAGCGACGTCGAGACCAAGCTGATCGAGTGGGGCGGCGTGCGCGTGATCAGCCTCGAGAACCAGCAGGATCTGTTGAACGAGATCCGCCGCCAGTACTCCGAGGGCTTCGACCAGACGCAGATCGCGCACTGGGGCAAGCAGATCGGCGCGCGCTACTTCGTCACCGGCAAGGTGTACACGACCGATGAGCGCGTCGGCGTGCAGCGCCGCGTGCAGTACTACATGTTCATGCAGGTGCTCGACGTCGAGACCGGCGAGATCTTGTTCCAGAACAAGAGCGCCGTGACCAAGGCCATCGTGCGCGACTGAGCGAGCGTGCTGACAAGCGTGGAGAGTGAAGTCATGACGGCAGTGCGGCTTCCGCGCGCGTCCGCCTGGGCGAGTCGGCTCGCGCTCGCAGTGCTGGTGGCGTGCGCCAGTGCGTGCGCGAGCTACTCCGACAAGGTGCGCGACGCTCGCGTCGCGCTCGATCAGGGCCGCACCGCGGACGCGCTGAAGATTTTCAATGAGCGCCTCGGCGTGGACAGCGAGAAGCAGCTGCCGGACGACGTGCAGGGCGAGAAGGTGCTGTACGTGCTGGAGCGCTCCGTCGCGCTGCAGAGCCTCGGCCAGTACGAGCTCTCGAGCCGCGACCTGCAGGTCGCGGACAAGCAGGTCGAGGTGCTGGACTTCACGCACAGCACGCTCGACGACATCAGCAAATACATGTTCTCGGACGACTCGGGGCCCTACCAGTCCCCCGCGTACGAGAAGCTGATGATCAACACCGTGAACATGGTGAACTACCTGGCGCGTGGCGATCTGAACGGCGCGCGCGTCGAGGCGCGGCGCCTCGCCGTAATGCAGCAGTTCATCAACGAGCGCGACCCCAAGCACGCCGGCGTCGGCGCGATCGGCAGCTACCTCGCCGGCTTCACGTTCGAGAAGAGCAAGCAGCCGGGTGAGGCGCTGCGCTTCTACGACGAGGCCCTGCAGCACGAAGACTTTCGGCAGCTGGTCGGCCCCGTGAGCCGGCTCGCGAAGCTGGACGCGTACCGCGGGCAGCGCATCGCGCAGCTGATAGCGGCGGCCAAAGACGAGGCAGAGCCCGTGGAGCTGCCGGCAGACAGCGCGGAGCTGCTGCTCGTGGTGGGCTACGGGCGCGTGCCCGCCAAGGTGGCCGAGCGCATCCCCATCGGCGTCGCGCTCACTATCGCGAGCTCCGACTTGAGCCCGACGAATCGCAGCCAGGCGAACCGTCTCGCGGCGCAGGGCCTCGTGACGTGGATCAACTTCCCGATGCTGCCGAAGCCGCGACCCATCATGCAGGTGCCGAGCTGCAACGTGGATCAGCGGCCCGTGCCGCTCGACGGCACGGTGGCCGTGGACCAGCTGGCCGTCGACGCCTGGCGTGAGACCAAGGGCAAGATGATCGCGTCGTCCATCACGCGCGTGGTCACGCGCGTGGTCGCTGGCGAAGTGGCCAAGAAGGCGACGGGCGGCGGGACCTTGGGCTTTCTCGCGGGTCTCGGCACGCAGATCGCGATGACGGCCGCCGACACGCCGGACACGCGCAGCTGGTCCACCTTGCCGGCGCGCATCGCCGTCGCGCGCGTGCGCCTGCCAGCTGGCCAGCACGTGGTGGACCTGGCGGTCTCCGGCGCGACGAAGCGCCAGACGGTCAACCTCAGTCCGGGCGGCTGGGCCGTGGTCAATCTGACCGTACTGCGCTGAGACTCCACGTTGCAGGGCGCGAGGCGTGCCGATATGGTCAGCCTCCCACGCGGTCCGGCCGGTCAGTCTCGAGCAGGGCCGCACGCACCGTGCCCTGAATCATGACGAAGCCGGTCACCACTCCGCCCAAAGGCAGCCGCGATTTTTTGCCGCGAGACGTGCGTCAGCGCGAATACGTCACGCGCATCATCCGAGACGTGTTTCAGAGCCACGGCTTCGCGCCGCTCGAGACGCCCGCGTTCGAGCGACTCGAGACCCTGCTCGGCAAATACGGCGAGGAGGGCGATCAGCTGCTCTTCAAGATCCTGCTGCGGGGCGAGCCGCTCGTGAAGGGCGTGCGCGCTGCCGCGGAGCTGATCCAGCAGCCCGGCGCGTTGCTCCAGGGGCGCAGCGGTGAGACGGCGCCCGGCGCCGAGCCGCTGCTGTCGGATCTGGGCCTGCGCTACGACCTGACGGTGCCGCTGGCGCGCGTCTACGCGCAGTATCAGGGCAAGCTGCCGCAGGTGTTCAAGCGCTTCCAGATCCAGCCCGTGTGGCGCGCGGACACCCCCGGTCGGGGCCGCTTTCGCGAGTTCTACCAGTGCGATGTGGACGTGATCGGCAGCAGCTCGAACGCCGTCGAGGCGGAGGTCGCGGGCGCGGCGGCGCTGTGCCTGCAGCGCCTCGGGTTCGACGACTTCAAGCTGCGCTTCAACCACCGTGGCCTGCTGCGCGCGATCGTGGAGCACTGCGGGATCGACACCGCTCACGAGACGACGGCCATCGTCGCGGTCGACAAGCTCGACAAGATCGGCGCCGAGGGCGTGGCCAAGGAGCTGGGCGAGCGCGGCATCGCGGGTGCTTCCGCGGCGCGCCTCGTCGAGCTGATGACGCATGCCGCGAGCACCGCGGAGCTGCGGCGCGGCCTGTCGGACAGCCCGCGCGCCCTGCAAGCGCTCGATGAGCTCGATCGCATGCTCGACTTCGCGAGCGTCACCGCCGCCGCGCCGTACCTCCACTTCGACGTCAGCCTCGCGCGTGGCCTCGGCTACTACACCGGCTGCATCTTCGAGGTCGCCGTGAAGGACCTCGCGGGCTCACTCGGCGGGGGCGGTCGCTACGACGGCTTGATCGGCATGTTCTCGGGCAAAGACGTGCCAGCCTGCGGTTTCTCGCTCGGGCTCGAGCGCATCCTCGTGTTGATGGAGGAGCGCAAGCTGTATCCGGCCGACATCGATCCGATCCATGCGCTGCTCGCGCCGGTGGACGAGCGCGACATGAAGGCCGCGCTCTCCCTGTCCGTGCAGCTGCGAGCGGCAGGCTTGCGCGTGGACCTGCTGCCGCGAGCGGCCCAGCCCGGCAAGCTGCGCAAACAAGCCGACGATCAGGGCATCGGTGCGGCGGTCTGGATCGAGCCGGGGCAGAGCGAGCGCGCCAGCGTGTGGCGCAAGGCGGATGGTGCCACGCACAAGGATCTCGCGCTGGAGGAGCTCCGCCGCGCGCTTGCAGGGAAATGACGCGGGGAATGACGATGGCAGACTCGGCACAGAACTTTTTGCAGGAGCTCGACTGGCGCGGCCTGTTGCACCAGGTCACCGCACGGCCCCAGCTCGAGAGTCACCTCGCGAGCGGTTCGCGCGTCGCGTACTGCGGCTTCGACCCGACCAAGGACAGCCTGACCATCGGGCACCTGCTGCCAACGCTCATCATGCGCCGCTTTCAGGACGCGGGGCACAAGCCGATCTTGTTGATCGGCGGCGGCACTGGCCTGATCGGCGATCCGTCCGGCAAGGACGCAGAGCGAACGTTGCTGAGCCGCGAGCAGATCGAAGCCAACGTCGCCGGGCAGCGTCGCATCTTCGAGCGGCTGATCGATCTCGATCCCAAGCGCAAGAATGCGGCCGTGATCGTGAACAACGCCGACTGGCTCGTGAAGCTCGGCTTCGTCGAGGTGCTGCGCGACGTCGGAAAGCACTTCTCGGTCAACGCGATGATCCAGCGCGACTCGGTGCGCGACCGCCTGAACAATCGCGAGCAGGGCATCAGCTACACCGAGTTCAGTTACATGCTGCTGCAGGCGTACGACTTTCTGCATCTGCACCGCAGCGCCGGCTGCAGCATGCAGATGGCGGGCTCGGATCAGTACGGCAACATCGTCTCCGGCATCGACCTGATCCACCGCACCCTGGGCAGCGACACGGAGGCTTACGGCGTCACTTGCCCGCTCTTGTTGCGCTCCGACGGCAAGAAGATCGGCAAGACGGAGAAGGGCGCGGTGTGGCTGTCGGACGACCGGACCAGCCCGTACGCGCTGTACCAGTACTTCCTGAACAGCGACGACGCCGACGTGATCTCGTTCCTCAAGTGGTTCACGTTGCGCGGGCAAGAAGACATCGCCGCCATCGAGCAGGAGCACCTGAAGGCGCCGGAGCGCCGGCACGCGCAGCGCGAGCTGGCGCGCGAGGTCACGCGTTTCGTCCACGGCGAGAGCGAGCTCGCGAAGGCAGAGGCTGCGTCCACGGCGCTGTTTTCGGGGGACGTGCGCTCCCTGTCCGAGGCGCTGCTGCGCGAGGTGTTCGCAGACGTGCCGCATACGGAGCACCCCAAGCAGCAGCTGGAAGCGGAGGGCCTGGCGCTCGTCGAGCTGCTGGCGCAGACCAGCCTCGCGAGCTCCAAGCGCGAGGCCCGGCAGTTCCTGGAGGCCGGTGCGGTGCAAGTCAACGGCGAAAAGGCGGGCCTCGAGCAGCGCCTGACGCAGGAGCAGCTGCTACACGGGCATACGATCTTGCTGAAGCGCGGCAAGAAACAGTGGCACGCCACGCGCTGGCA
>Ga0190269_10000237_pt1 | contig 29697 bp, 19 predicted proteins | sample Popmic249IS_FD_133749 | JGI IMG/M metagenome (GOLD analysis project Ga0190269, IMG submission 133749) | Populus adjacent soil microbial communities from riparian zone of Blue River, Arizona, USA - 249 IS | ecosystem: Environmental > Terrestrial > Soil > Riparian zone | place: USA: Arizona... | reverse complement strand
GCGGCGGGCGAGCGCGTTATCGGGAGCGCTACGGCCGCGACCGCCAGCTCGCGCGCTGGAGCGCGCTGCTGTCCGAGGTGCTCCAGCTGCGCCACAGCGCGGGGTAATCCCAGCGGCGGTCGCGGGAGCCGCTCCGCAAGCTGCGCGGCTCCCGACCTCCGGTTAATTCCAGCGGCGGTCGCGGGAGCCGCTCCGCAAGCTGCGCGGCTCCCGACCTCCGGTTAATCCCAGCGGCGGTCGCGGGAGCCGCTCCGCAAGCTGCGCGGCTCCCGACCTCCGGTTAATCCCAGCGGCGCTCAGGCCGGCAGCTCGGAGCGGCGGAGCATGCCCGGTAGCAGGCACATCGCACCCACGACCGACAGCGCTACGAACGCCAGGAATACGCCATTCCAGCCCAGCGTGCGCTGCAGCGACACGGTGACTGCGGCCTGAAACAGCGCGCCGAGCGAGCCGAGCCCGTTGACGAGGCCCACGGCCGTGCCTGCGGCCTGCGGGCTCGCGGCTTCCTGCGCTGCCGCTCCGGACAGCAGCGAATCGGGGCCGTAGACCAGCGCGCCGAGCAGCGCCAGCATGCTCACGTGCCACACGAGGCTCGCGCCGAACGGCGCATGCGCGTACGCCCACAATCCGAGCCCGAGCAGCAACATGCTGGCCCCCGCGAAACCCGCTCGCGCGTGCCGTCTGCGATCGGACAGCGCGCCGAGCGCGACGCTGCCGATCACGCCGCCCACCTCGAAAGCGGTCGAGACGTAGCCGCTCGCGCTGGGGGACAGGGCCGCGTCCGTGCTCAGGTAATAGGGCAGCCAGAACAGCAAGCTGTAGCGGATCAGCTTCAGGCAGAAGTAGCACGCCCCGTAGCTGTACAGGCGCACGGAGCGTAGCGCATCGCGGCTGGCGAGCGCCGCGCTGCCGGCGTGCGCTGCAGCCGTGGGCGGCAAGGTGTCGCGTGTGGGTGCCGCCGCCGTGGCCGGCAACAGGAACGCGCACAGCAGGCCGACGGCGGCCAACCACGCCGCGGGGCCGTAAAACGCCGCGCGCACGCCGTGGTTTGCGAGCAGCCAGGTCGCCCAGGCGGTCGCGACGACGCCGCCCACCTGATAGCACGTGGACCACAGCCCGAGCGCGCGCCCGCGCCCGGACGTCTGCACGCTGCGCGCCACGAGGTTCGTGCAGCTCGGATAGCCCGTCGCCTGCGCGAGGCCATTGAGCGCGAAGCACGCGACGAGCGCGAGCAGCGTGCGCTGCTCCGCGAACAGCACACACGCCGCCGCCGACAGCAGCATGCCCCCGACCAGGATGCGCCTCGGCCCGAAGCGATCGACCCACAGGCCGCTCGGCAGCTGTCCGAGCGCGTAAGCCAGCAGATAGCCCGTGTCGATCGCACCGAGCGCGCTGCTGCTCAGCCCGAGCTCGCGCCCCATGCTGGCCTTGACGACGCTCCAGCCTTTGCGTCCGAAGTAATACGAGGCGTACGCCAGCCAGCTGAGCGCGAACAGGCGGCGTGCCTCGCCCGCGTGGCGCGTCACGTGGTCGTCATCGGAGGCGTCCGTCGTCACCGCGTGAGCTTTGCGTGCTGCGCCACGCCGGCGCAACGAGAATGGGAGCGCGCTGGCGCTGTTGCGCCAGCTCGGCTACACCGCGCCATTCCATCGTGCGCTCTCTCTTGTCGCGTTTGATCTCGCTCGCCTGGCCGGTCGCGCTCGCGCGCCTCGGCATCATGGGCATGGGTGTCTGCGACGCCGTCGTAGTCGGCCGGCTCGCCGCATCGGAGCTGCCACATCAGGCGCTCGGCTGGGCGCCGACGAGCGTGATGCTGGTTACGGGCATCGGCCTGCTCACGGGTGTGCAAGTGTTGGGCGCGCGCGCGCTCGGCGCAAACACGCCGGAGCAAGCCGGCGGTGCGCTGCAGCGCGGCCTCGTCGTATCGCTGCTGGGCGGCGTGGCCTCGATCGCATTTGCGTACGCGGCCGGCGAGCGCGTGTTTCTGTGGTTCGGCGTGGCGCACGAGCTCGCGGCACCGGCCGCGCGCATCATGCAGGCGCTGACCTGGTCCGTGCCGCTGCATCTCTTCTACATCTGCGGCGCGTTCTTCGTCGAAGCGATCCAGCGTCCACTCGCGTCGACATGGGTGATGTGGATCGCGAACCTGCTGAACCTCGGGCTCAACTTGTGGCTCGTGCCGGAGCACGGTGCTCTGGGCTCGGCGTACGCGACGGTCGGCGCGCGGCTATTTCTCGCGTGCGCGCTGCTCGCCTGGATGTGGAGCCTGCCGGACGCCGCCACGTACGGCCTTGGCCGGCGCGTGCGCACGCCGAGCTATCGTGCGTTTCTGGGCGTCGGAGTCGCTGCGGGCGTGAGCCAGGCCGCGGAGGCGAGCGCGTTTTCGGGCATGACCATGCTGGCCGGAAGGCTCGGCGCGCACGCGGTCGCGGGCTATCAGATCTTGCTGAACGTGCTCGGCGTCGTGTTCATGCTCGCGCTCGGCTTCGCCACGGCGACGGCCGTGCTCACCGCAGAGGCCGTCGGTCGCGGCGAGTCGCGCGAGGCACGGCGCGTGAGCTGGGCAGGGCTGGGCGTGAACACGGGCTTTCTCTCGGGCGTCGCGCTGGCGTTGAGCGTACTGGCCGCGCCGATCGCGCACGCGTACACGGTCGACCTCGCGGTCGCGGGTCTGGTCGCCGCGTTGATGCACATCGTGGGGCTCACCGTGCTGGTCGACGGCGGCCAAACGGTGGTGGCTTCGGCCTTGCGCGCCCAGGGCGACAACTGGTTCCCGACCGCGAGCCACTTGCTCGCCTACGCGCTGGTGATGCCCGTGCTCGGCGTCACGTTCTCGGAGGCGCAAGGGCTCGGCGTGCGCGGGCTCATGCTGGCCATCGCTGTGGCAAGTGTGCTGTCCGTGGGCGTCTTGATGGCCCGACTCTGGTTTCTCTCGAAAGTCCAGCCCTTGTCTCAAACCTGAATCTGGCGCGACGACCGGCGCGAGCCATCCTCCATGCTGCGGGGTTGCAAGCTGCCCCAAGTGAGCCGAAGCTGCCCATACGCGGGTCATAGCCACCAGCAGGGAGAGGCGAAGTGGAACAGTCCAGAATGAACGCGCGAGCCGTCTGGCTTTGGGGCTGTGTGCTCGCGCTGCTCGCGGGCGGGGCCGGTGAGGCGCTCGCACAAGAGCAGTTCGTGCTGGTCGACTCGACGTTCACCATGACGGCGCAGAACACGATGCAGTCGCAGTACGCGATTGCGCCGCTACCAGCGGCACCCGAGAGCTGGAAGACGCCGGTCGACTGGTCGAAGGGCAGCATGCACGTGCGCTTCGAGATCCTGGAGAAGCCGAGCAACGTCAAGACCCTGACGAACGTGTGTTTCGAAACGGCGCGCGTGCTCACCTGCCAACCGTACCCGCCTCCGTACAACAACCGCGGCGTGTACGAGAGCGACGACCGACTGACCACGTTCTGGCAGTACAGCGTGTTCGACTGGACGCGAAAGATCGACCACGTGATCGTCGTCATCAAAGACGAAACCGGGAAGATCGTGCAGGGCAACGCGATGTATTACCCGAGCAAGATGCGGGTCACGGTCACCATCGTACCGCCAGGCAAGACGTACAAGCCCAGCCCGGTGACGGAGATAGATGAAGACGGCGGTATGCCGCTCACCGCGCCGAGAGCGGACGCTGGCGTGGCGGTCCGGCCCTCTGGTCTCGCTGCAGGCAGCGGCGCTGCCGGCACGCCCACGCCGGTTGCCGCCATGGATGCCGGCGTCGGACGAGCTGGAACGCCGGGAAGCTCGAACGGCGCAGGCCGCTCTGCGCTGGATACGGCCGATGCCGGCTCGTCCCGCCGCATCACTGACTACGTCGACACGGGCAACTCGTGCGCATTGCACGCGCCGAGCGGCGCAGCGCCCAGCCGTGCAGCGCTCGTGGTCTTCGGGTTTGCGCTCGCGGCCCTCGGCATGCGGCGCCGCCGACGCTGACAGACGTGTCGCGTCCGCAGCCGTGGGCGGCGGTTGTGGCACCGCCTGACCGCGCTGAATGTGTTGCTGGTTGCAAGGTGCTGTACCCGGCTCCGGACTGACGCCGCGCGCGCAGCGTTTCGCCACACTCTACGCATTGGCGAGCGCGTCGCCTTCTGATACTGCTGCGGCCGTAGCTGCGTGTTCGCCTTCGACAGTAGGCGGGGTTGTTTTACCGAAGCTCGCAGGCTGGACCTCGTATGAAACAACCGTCGTCTTCCGTCGTGCCGCTGTTCCTTCGCTTGCTGCTCTCCCTCTTGCCGGCCGTGTTGCTGTCGCCGGCGCCCGCTGCGGCGCAAACCCAGGGCTTCTCGATCAATCGCTTCGACGTGTCGGAGCGCGGCAGTGATTGGTTCGTGGGCGACTCGCTCGACCTGCGCGGGGAAACGTTTCGCCCGTCGATCGGCTTCGTGCTCGACTACGCGCGCAGACCGCTCGTGCTGTACTCGGATTCGGGCGAAGAGCGCGCCACCATCGTGAGCGACCAGTTCTACGGTCACTTCGGTGCGAGCGCGGTCATCGTCGATCGCTTGCGCCTGGGCTTGAACGTCCCCGTCGCGTTTCTCAGCAACGGCGCGAGCGCGCCGTACCTCGACCGCACCATCGCCGCTGAGAGCGGCACCGCGCTCGGCGACATCCGCCTGTCCGCCGACGTGCGTTTGTTTGGGCGCTACGGCGGTCCCATCACCATGGCGCTCGGCGCGCAGGTGTTTCTGCCGAGCGGCAAGCGCACGGCGTTCACTGGAGACGGCAAGGTCCGCTTCACGCCGCACCTGCTGCTCGCGGGCCGCGTGGGCGTCTTCGAGTACGCGCTGCGTGGCGCGCTCAACTACCGCGCGCAAGACGTGATCCTGACCGACGTCCCCACCGGGACGGAGGTGCAGTTCGCAGCTGCGGCGGGCCTGTCGCTGATCAAGCACAGCTTCCTGCTCGGCCCGGAGCTCTGGGGCTCCACGGTGGTCGTGAACGACGGCGCGTTCCGCAAGGAGACCACGCCGTTCGAGCTGCTGTTTGGCGCCCATTACCGCCCCCGTGATTTCCGTCTCGGCGTGGGCGTGGGCCCCGGCCTGACGCGCGGCGTGGGCTCCCCCGCCGTGCGCGTGGTCGGCATGTTCGAGTGGTCGCCGAGCGTGGATGAAGACCAGGACGGCGACGGCATCATCGACGATGAGGACGCCTGCCCACGCACGCCTGGCGTGCGCGACCCGGACCCGAAAAAGAACGGCTGCCCGCCCGGCGACCGGGATGGCGACGGCATCCTCGACGAGGTCGATGCCTGCCCGGACGTGCCGGGTATCCCCAGCGACGACCCGACCAAACACGGCTGTCCGCTGCCGCCCGACCGCGACAAGGACCACATCATCGATCGCGAGGACGATTGTCCGGACGTTCCGGGTCCGCGCAGCGACGTGCCTGGCCGCAACGGCTGCCCCGACACGGATGGGGACGGCATCATCGACCCGCAGGACGCTTGTCCCAAGCTGGCAGGCCCGCCCAACCCCGATCCGGAGAAGAACGGCTGCCCGCCGGCCCGCATCGAGCGCGATCAAATCGTGATCACGGAACGCGTGGAGTTCCGGACCGATAGCGCCGAGCTGCTCGACTCGAGCACGGGCATCCTCATCGCGGTGCTCAACATCCTGAAGGAGCACACGGAGATCCAGAAGCTGCTCGTGGAAGGTCACACTGACAACGTCGGTGGTGCGGTCTACAACAAGGGCCTGTCGGAGCGCCGTGCCAAGTCGGTGGTGAGGTGGCTCGTCGATCACGGCATCGCGAAAGAACGGCTACTGGATGCGGGCTTCGGCCTCGAGCGGCCGATCGACAGCAACAACACGGCGGCGGGCCGGCAGAAGAACCGCCGCGTCGAGTTCCACATCCTCGACGGCGCAGACAAGCGGAACAGCCGCGAATGAGGTCCTCGATGCACCCCAAGTCTCTATATTCGGCTGCCACTCTCGTGTGTCTCGTGCTGAGCCTGCTGACGCCGCCGTCAGCGGCTGCCAACCCCAGCTTGCGCAAGCAAGTGGATCAGCGCGGCGACTTTCTGCTGGTCGGCAACACGCTCGCGTTCGAGTGTGGTGAGGTCATCGGCGCCGCGTCGGTGCCGGCGCCGCTGGTCGGCAACGTCGTCAACTGCCCGGACTACAACCTGGTCGGCCCCGACATCTACGTGCGCTCGGACGACCCGAGCGACGGTATGGCGCGCATCGATCCCGCCATCGCGGCGGGTGACGCGCGCAGCACGGCGGTGCTGACCCTGCCGCAGGACGCGAAGGTGACCTACGCCCGCCTGTACTGGGGCTCGTACGCCAACAGCAGCATGCCGAACCGCAACGCGCGCATCGAGCGCCCGAGCACCGGCCTGAACTCGCAGCTGATGGCAGACCAGGTGTGGCCCGTGCCGGAGGGCGGGAACACCGGTCGCTTCTGGTATCAGGCCGCGGCGGACGTCACCGAGGTCGTGCGCGATCAGGGCTCGGGTCCCTATCGCGTGAGCGACGTGTTCTCGGTCCCGCTGAATTCGATCAATGACCCATACGGGTATGTCGCCTGGTACATGGTGGTGTTTTACGAGCGCGCGAGCGAGCCGCAGCGCAACCTGGCCTTGTTCGAGGGCCTGGACCTCGTCGAGCCCGGCCGGAACTCCACGGTGACCCTCGAGGGGTTCCTGGTCCCGAGCACGGGCTTCGACGCGAAGCTCGGTATCATCGCGTTCGAGGGCGACGCCTCGATCACCGGCGACGGCATTACGTTCGATGGCACCTCGCTCAGCGACGCCCAGAACCCCGTCGACAACTTCTTCAACTCCACGCACTCGCTGCTCGGCATGCCGGTGAGCATGAAGGGCGACCTGCCGCAGCTCTCCGGCACGGCGCGCAGCATGAGCGGCATCGACCTCGACGTGCTCGACCTGGGCACGCGCGTGAAGGCGGGTCAGACCCGCGCCACGTTGACCGCCAACACCTCGCTCGACACGTATCTGCTCGCGGCGTTCGTCACCTCGATCTCCACCTTGAAGCCGAACTTCACGACCTCGCAGAAGGCCGCGAAGGCGTCGAGCATGGCGGGGACGGTGAAGCCGAACGAAGAGGTGGAGTACACCATCGACATCGCCAACTCCGGTTCGGACGATGCGACCGGTGCGGTGGTGACTGATCCGCTTCCGAAGGGCGTGACGTTCGTGCCGGGCTCACTCGAGGTGGTGAGCGGTCCGGCCGCAGGCAAGAAGACCGACGCCGCGGGTGACGACGAGGCCGAATACGACGCCGCGACGCGCACGGTAAAGATCCGCATCGGCAGCATGGCGAGCGGCAGCGCAGGTGGTGCGCTCGCGATCAACGACAAGGTGCAGGTCCGCTTCAAGGTGAAGGTGGACGCTGACACGCGCGGGCAGGTCAGCAACCAGGCCACGATCCGCGCGGCTGGCAAGCGCGGCGCGGCAGCCGAAGACACGCCGACGGACGCCGATCTCACGGCACCGGGCTCGCAATCGACCGACGTGACGGTGAACGTCTGCGAGGTCGACATGGACTGCAAGCCGCCGACACCGCTCTGCGACATCTCGAGCAACCCGCAGTCGTGCGTGGAGTGCATCACCAGCGCGGACTGCAAGTCGCCCGCCGCGCCCGACTGTTCGACGAAGACGCACACCTGCGGCTGCTTCGCAGGGCCGGGCATGTGCCAGAAGGACACGGACGGCGACGGCATCTCGGATGACGGTGAGACGATGGTCGGCACCGATCCGAACGACTGGGACACGGATGACGACGGCACGCCGGACGGCTCCGAGTTTGCGCCGGAGCTGGATCCAGACGGCGATGGCGTGGCGAACGGCCGCGACGCCGACTCCGACAACGACGCGCTGTTCGACGGCACGGAGCAGGGCTTCGATTGCGACAATCCCGCGACCGACAAGGCGTTGGGCCGTTGCCGACCCGATGCCGACAAGGGCGTCGCGAAGAGCAACCCCGTGCGTCTCGACACGGATCGCGGTGGCGTGAATGACGGCTCCGAGGACGCGAACCTGAATGGGCGCGTGGATGCGCCCGAGAGCGATCCGAGCTTCGGCAAGGCGAGCGACGACAAGGTACGTGACGCAGACGGCGACGGCCTGTCGGACGACATCGAGAAGACCCTGCGCACCGATCCCTCGGACGGCGATACGGACGATGACGGCGTGCCGGATGGCGCCGAGGCCAATCCCTCCGAGGACACGGATCTCGACCGCCTCGTGAACGTCCTCGACGTCGACAGCGACGACGACGCGCTGCTCGACGGCACGGAATGGGGCAAGGACTGCAGCGCGAAGGGCGTCGCGCTGGATCGCAAGCACTGCCGCGCGGATGCCGACTCGGGTGCCACGAAGACCTCGCCGTTGCTGCGCGACACGGACCGCGGCGGCGTGCGCGACGGCTCCGAGGACGGGAATCTCAACGGTCGCCTCGATCCGATGGAGACCGATCCCACGACGGGACACAACGCGGACGACGGCACGGTCGTCGACAGCGACCGCGACGGTCTGAGCGATGGGCTCGAGCGCGCGATCGGCACGAACCCGCAAGACGCGGACAGCGACGACGATGGCGCGCCCGACGGCGAAGAGCCGAACCCCTCGGACGATCACGACGGCGACGGCAAGATCAACCCGCTCGACTCGGACAGCGACGAAGATGCGGTGTTTGATGGCACCGAGCTCGGCAAAGCTTGCACCGATCCCGCGATCGACCGCGCGCGCATGCAGTGCATCGCGGACGCGGACAACGGCGCCACGCGCACGGGCCTACTGACCGCGGACACGGACTTCGGCGGCGTCAAAGACGGCGTGGAAGACGTGAACAAGAACGGGCGCATCGATCCCGCCGAGCTCAACCCGAACGACCCCCAAGACGACGTCATCGGCAAGCCCTGCGTGCGAGACGCCGACTGCGGCAAGATGGACTCTGGGCTCGTGTGCAACATGGGCAAGTGCGACTTCGGCTGCCGTGGCATGGGTGGCAACACCTGCCCGTCGCCGCTGTTCTGCTCGTCGCTCACGGACATGGTCGGCATGTGCTCGGACATGCCGCCGGTGATGGAGCCGCCCGACGCGGGCCCTCCTCGCGAGAACGTTCCGGCGCTCGCTCCCGGCGGTCGGCTGGGTGGGGCAGGCTGCAACTGCCGCGTGGGCGCGGGGTCCTCGCAGCCCACGGCGGCAGGCGCCGGGCTGTTTGCGGCGCTCGCCCTCTCGTGGCTCTGGCGGCGGCGCCGCGTCACGGCGCGCGCAGTGGACCGCGCGTAAGCTCGCGCGGTCCCTCAGCTACCGGCGGGGTGAGCGACGGCCCGTTTATTGGGCCAAACCCGCCGCTCCGTGGCACTGTTTAGCTCGCTGCAGCCTCGTGTCAGGTTGCGTGCACACGCCGCTGGGATTGTTCAGCAATTACCCGGTGCCTGGCGTGTGCGTCCGCGCGGCGGATGTCTCAAAGTTGTTTCGGCTTGCGCGGGGAGCTGTGTCCGATATTGATCAGTTGCCCTTCCGGACCCCTTGTCATGATGCGTAGAGCAATCGTTTCCAGCTTTTTGCTCGCCGTAGCTTTGAGCGCTTGCCAGCTTGACACCAAAGCGGGGCTCGGCACGGGTGGCAATCCACTCAACACCTGTGAAGGTGGAGTTCTCTGCGACGGTGGCCTATCGGGAACCGGCGGAGATTTGGCCCCGGTTGGGGGCAACGGCGAGTCAGGACAGGGCGGCAACGCGATGGTCATGGTGGGCGTGGGCGGCATGTCCAGCCCGGCGGCCCCGAAGAAGCTCGACGGTGACTCGTGCGCGGCCGATGTCGACTGCATGAGCGGCCACTGCAACTCGGCGATCTGTTGCGCGAGCGGCGACTGCTGCAAGGCGCCGGCCGATTGCCCGAACATGATCGTCGACGGCATTCAGCTCGCCTGCAACGACCCGAGCAAGTGCGAAGGCAGCGGCGGCAGCGTGCGCTGCAACAACTTCCGCTGTGTCGCCATGGGCGGCGAGCCGAACGACATGGCCTGTACCACGAGTCACAAGGCCAACGACTGCGCGCCCTACAAGCCCGTGTACTGCAACGGCATGCGCGAGCAGCAAGCGCCGCCGTGCCCCACGTCGTGCAGGAGCGATGACGACTGCGCCGCAGACGCGCACTGCGATCTGTTCGGCGCCTGCGTCAAGGACATGCCCGACGGCGGGCTGTGCACGATGGACAAGGACTGCGTGAGCGGCCACTGCAGCAACGGCGTGTGTTGCAAGGGCGGCGACTGCTGTCTGACGGCTCAGGTGTGTCAGGGGTACAGCTCGCCCGCGCAGTGCACGGACGTGAGCACGTGCACGGGAGCCCGCAAAGAAGCCGTGTGCATGGCGAACCAGTGCATGAGCATGGAGATCCCGGACCGCGGCGCGTGCGTGGGCAAACTGGTGAAGGACTGCGGTCTGTTCGCCGACGCGGTGTGCAGCAATCGCGTCATCACGCCGACGTGCGCCACGACCTGTCAGGTGGACACGCACTGCAAGACCAACGCGTTCTGTGATCGCACTGCCAACGGCGGCCGCGGCGAGTGCAAACCGAAGCGCGAGGACGGCGAGACGTGCACCGAGACGCAGCAGTGCAAGACCAAGTGCAACAAGGGCTTCTGCTGCAACGACAGCGATCCCAATTCGTATTGCTGCGGCAGCTCGGCGGACTGCACGGTGCTCAACAAGTCGCAGTGCGCGCGCGAGGACAATACCTGTGACGGTGTGGTCCAGACCGCCACGTGCACGACGGAGCATCGCTGCCGCGTCACGACCATGCCGGACACGAACGCCTGCAAGCGCAACCTGTCCTGCGGACCGGGTTACGCTCGCCTGATGCCGTGCCCTCTCGGCTGCTATTGCAGTAACCCGCTGGACTGCGCGTCCGGCTACCGTTGCTCCGAGGCGCCGGACGGCCGCGGCAAATGCGTGCTGGACACGGGCGCCGCCGGGATGTCCGGCGGTGCAGCAGGCATGAGCGGCGCGCCCGGCATGTGACGCGGGGGGGCGGGGACCGCTCCGTTGCGCGTAGCCGTACCCGTAGTCTGCAGGCCGTAGTCTGCAGCCCGAAGTCTGAAGCCTGATCAGAGGTATCCGAGCGCCGCTGTGAGCGCTTGGCGTGCGTCCGGTCCGCTTGCGACCTTCTCGTGTGAGACGATCAAGCGCTGCAGGTCCGGCAGCTCGGCGAGCGTGCTGAGCTGATGCTTCAGCGCCGCGCGGTCTTTCACGAGCGCGAGCTTTGCGAGGCGCGAGATGCGCGGACCCGGCGCGGAGCCGAGCACGGTGGTGAACAGAAAGCCGAGCACGTCGCGCTTGCGATCCATGTTGAACACCACGTCGTTCAGCACGACGCTCAGCCCGTCTCGTGAGCGAACGATCATGCAGCCCTCCCGATCATCCACGCCGGGCAGGGTGGAGAGGCGCACGTCGTCGCGTTGCGGAAAGTCTTCGTAGGTGCCGTCGACCTGCACCACCTCGGCCACCTTCGCACGCGAGCCGCGCGTGGTGAGCACGGTGAGCTCTGGGAAGCGGCGCTTCCAGGCGGGCGCGTCGAGGCGGTGGTACGCGTTCGGCACGAGCAGATAAGCTGGCGTGCCCCACTCGAGGATCTCGCGCATCAGCGGCTCTTCGAGCGCGATCGCGCTGTGGATCACGAGTCGGCCGTCGTCCATGCGCGCGATGGTCATCACGCGCTTGAGAGACATGTTGGGCAGATCCCCTTGCACCCACCAAGCGTTCTCTGCGAGTCGCTCGATGGAGCCGTGCGCGAGGACATGCCATTCGTTGTGAGCTTTGGGCATGCCTCGAGGTTTACCAAAGATCAGGTTCGCGGCGGATACTTCTGCAAGATCCGCTGCAAGGTTCGCCGATGCAGCTTCAGTCGCCTGGCGGCTTCGGACACGTTGCCATCACAGTCCCCGAGGATCAGATTGATGTGCTCCCAGCGCACGCGCTCGAGCGAAGGGGCGGAGAACGTGAGCGGCGCGTCTCCGGGCTGCGGCTCTTCACCGCGCTGGAACGCAGCCAGGATGTCGTCCGCATCCGCGGGCTTCTGCAGGTAGTACACCGCGCCCAGCTTCATCGCGTCGATGGTGGTCGCGATGCTGCCGTACGCGGTGAGCACCACGATCTTGGTCTCGGCGTCGATGTTCTTCAGCTCGCGGATCAACTCGAGCCCCGTGCGACCCGGCATGCGGAGATCCACGACGGCCAGCTCGGGCGGGTCGGTTCGCGCCAGCTCACTGGCCTCGTCGTAGTCGCCCGCGGTGCGCGCATCCAGACCGCGCGCGCGGAACGCCGCTGCGAGCCGCTCGCGCAAGGTTGCGTCATCGTCGACGATCAGAATGGACGGCGCATCGGTGATGGGTGCGGGCTTCGACATGTCTCGACTTCGCTGTGGCCAACGTAGAGTCGGCGGGCTCACGCGGGCGTGCGGTGATTTGTCGCATACTGCGCGATGGGCAAGGTCAACGTCGCAGTGGTGCCGTGACCGGGCTGCGATCGTAGATCCAGCTGTCCGCCCACGCGCTCTGCGACCACGCGCGTCAGAAACAGTCCGAGGCCCATGCCTTCCCCGGGCTCCTTGGTCGTAAAGAACGGCTCGCCCGCGCGGCTGAGCACGTCCGCGCTCATGCCCGCTCCGTGGTCGCGCACGGCGATGCGGCAGCACTGGTCCTCGGGCGCGAGCTGCGCCTCGACCTCGACCGACTTGCCCTCGGGCGAGGCCTGCAGTGCGTTCTTGAGGATGCCGCGCAGCGCCTGCGCGGTGGCCTGCGCTTGACCGCGCAGCACGCACGGAGCGGCTTCGGACGTGACCGTGAGCTTCACGTCCCGCGCGCGAGGCAGTCCCTCTGCGGCCGACGTCACGAGCTCTTGCACGGTCATCGGCCGCTCGTTCAGCTCCGTCGTGGTGCCCGCGTCTGCGGCCATGCGCTGCAGGATCTCACGGCAGCGATCCACCTCGTGCCGGATCAGCTGCGCGTCGCTGCGAGCGGCATCGTCCCCGTCGCGCAGCGAGCGCTCGAGCTCCTTGGCCACCACGGCGATCGTGGAGAGCGGCGTCGACAGCTCGTGCGCGGCGCCGGTCGCCAACGTGGCGAGCGACGCCAGCTTCTCGCTCTGCGCGGCCAGGTTGCGCGCGCGGAACAGCTCGAGCTCACGCTGCGCGAGGCTGTGGCGCAGCCGCGTCACGAAATACGTGATGAACATGGCCGCGACCGCGAACGCGAACCACATGCCTTGCATGTGCATCCGCATCTGATCGGCATGATTGAGCTGCGGCATGATCGCCGGCAAGAAGCGCTCGCCCACGAACAGCATGCCGAAGCTGACCAGCGACAGACCCACGAGGCCCCAGGTCAAGCGCGCCGGCAACACGACCGCGGCGAGCGCGAGGTACACCAGGTACAGAAACGAGAAAGGGTTGAACGGACCACCGGTCAGGAACAAGAGCGCGGTGAGCAGCACGATGTCGATCGCCATCGGTAGCGCGAGGACCCACGACTCGGATACGTTCGCGCCGCGCGACCAGCGCAGAAACCACAAGTTGCTCGCCGCCTCGATGCCGAGCACCACGAACAGCCAGCCGAGCGGCAGCTTGATGTGCATGCCGAGATCGACCAGCAGGACCGTGAGCAGCTGACCGAGGAGCGCGCCCCAGCGCAGCTGTCCAAGCCACTGCATGTGGATGCGGCGCGTCTCGCTCGCTGGCGGCATCGGGGTCAGGGCCTGCGGAGCGAAGCTCACCAGCGCTTGTAGCGGACTCTCCGATGCGGGCAGGGTCACGACCGAGGGCTTGCGCGGCATGCGGGCAGCCTGGAAGGTGCCGCTCGGGGCGTCAAGCGACGGGATGTCGCATTCTCGGCGCCCACGGACTCGACTATGCTGCGCGCCGCCAGCATGCCGGACTCTGAACGCCCCCGTCACACCAATCCGCCTGCATCACTTCCGCCCGTGAAGCTCGCGCCGGATGGCCCGCTCGACTACGCGCTTTCCGGCGCGCTATGGACCCTCGGCGTGTCTTGGCTCGTGCCGATGATGGGGCTGCAGATGCTCGGCCATCGCACCGTGGGTCCGGAGCGCATGCAGTGGCTCGAGCGCCTGTACACGCGGGGGCAGGTGGCGCTCACCGGCTCGCGCTGGCGGGCCGTCGTGGATCCGGCGATCGATCCCGCGCGGCCGTACCTGTTTTTCCAGAATCACGTGAACCACCTGGATCACTGCACGATGTATTGCGCCACGCCGCACTTCAAACAGGGTGTGGAGCTGGAGGAGCACTTCAAGTATCCGGTGTACGGCGCGTTCATGCGCAGCCGCGGCACCGTGGCGGTGCGGCGTGGCAATCCGCGCGACCTGCTGCGTCTGCGCGACGCCGTGGCCGCCGAGCTCGCCCGCGGGCGGTCCCTGCTCGTGTTTCCGGAGGGGACGCGCACGTTGACCGGGCATCTCGGGGAGCTGCAGCCAGGCGTCTTTCGCATCGCGCAGGAGCTGCAGGCGCCGATCGTTCCGGTCACCGTAACGGGCATGTACCGCGTGATGCGCAAGGGGTCGCTGCTGATCCGGCCGGGCCACGAGGTGACGGTGTACTGCGACGCGCCGATCGAGACGCGCGGCACCGGCCGCCGTGAGCTGCGAGGGCTGATCGCGCAGGTGCGCTCCGTGATGAACGCGCGCTTGTGCGACTACTGGCAGCGCAGCCCGCCGCGGCCGTTCAATCGCCGCGCTTCTTCCGCAGACTCGGGGTGAGCTTGTCCGGCGCGCCGCTCGCCACGGCAATGGCGGCCTCACCGAAGCGGGCGCGGATGGCGTCGAGGGCCGGCCCGAGCTTCTGGCTGCGCTCCGCGGCGCGGCGCTCGGTGGCGTCGAACAGGGACAGCTGGTGCGTGGCGCGCGGGCTGAGATTGCTGACGCTGATGCCGCACAGGCGGATCGGCTCGCGGATGCCGGAGTGTTGCCACAGCTCGAGCGCGACCTTGCGAATCACGGCCGCGTCATCGGTGGGCGCACGCAAGCTCTGGCTGCGCGTCTTGAGCGGGTAACGCGGCTGCTCCGAAAACGAGCCGCGCCCGTCGGGCACAGCCGAGCCGTGCGCTCCACCGCGGAGGCCGTCGCCGCCGTGAGCGGCGCGAGCACCGGAATCACCGCGGGCTGCAGTGCGGCCACTGGAATCGTCGCCGCCGTAAGCGGCGCGGGCGCTGGAGTCCTCGCGGCCCGCAGCGCGGCCGTGTTGATCGATCCGGCCTGCCGCGCGAGCGCTGGAATCGCCGCGTGCCGCTAGGCGGCCGCTCATGTCCACTCGGCCTGCGGTGCTGCCGTTGCGGCGCGCCATGCGGACCTTCAGCGTAATGGTTCGTCCTGCCAGGGAATCTCGTCGCAGGCGGCGCGCGATGGCGTGGGCGTGACTCGTGAGCGCCTGCGTGATCGCTTCTCCATCGCGTTGATCCTGCTCGAACGTGTTCTCCTCGCCGTAGCTCTTCGGCTCGCGGTCCGCCTCGACGGGGCGATCGTCCTCGCCGCGGGCGCGAGCACGCAGCTCCGCTGCGCGATCGCCCGCGATCGACGCGAGCCGCGCAGGATCGGCCGCGGCGAGATCGGCGAACGTGTGGTAGCCCGCGGCGACGAGCGCGCGTTCCGTGACGGGGCCCACGCCGAACAGGCGCCGGATCGGCAGCGGATCGAGCAGCGCTCGCACCTCGTGGGGCTCCACGCAGTACAGGCCGTCAGGCTTGCCCAGCGAGCACGCGAGCTTCGCGACCAGCTTGTTCGGCGCCACGCCGCAAGACACGGTCAGGCCCGTGACCGCCTTCACCCGATCTTTCAGCGCCTGCGCCAGCGCGCGCGGCGACTCGTAGAAGTGCACGGAGCCGGTGACGTCGAGGAACGCCTCGTCGAGCGCGAGCGGCTCGATGAGCGGCGTGAACTCCTCGAACACGCGGTGCACGTCCTCCGACACGCGCGCGTACTTCTTGATGTCCGACGGCAGGAAGATGCCCTGCGGGCACAGCTCGCGCGCGCGAAACCCCGGCATGGCGCTGCGTACACCAAACTGCCGCGCCGCGTACGAAGCTGCTGCCACGACGCCGCGCGCCGACACGGCGCCCACGATCACCGGCAAGCCCCGCAGCTCCGGCCGATCGCGCTCCTCGATCGAGGCGAAGAACGCGTCCATGTCGGCGTGGAGGATGATGCGCTGCATGACGATGCACGCCGGGCGCCCGCCCGGAAGCGCCTGCAGCGTACTCCTCGCGCGCGCCCCGCGCAGCAGCTCAGCGCAGCAGGGCGGCGATCGCCTCGGGCAGCTGGGTGAAGTCGGAGCAGGCGGCGAGCGCACCCGCAGCGAGGAGCGCCTCGGCCGGCTCGCCGGTGGTGATGCCGCAGACGCGCATGCCCGCGGCGCGGGCCGCTTGCACACCGAGCCGCGCATCCTCGAAGACGAGGGTGTGCTCGGGCGCGATCGCGAGGCGCCGCGCGGCCTCGAGGAACAGATCGGGCGCAGGCTTGCCGCGCGCCACCTCTTCCGCCCCGACCACCGCGCCGAGACGCGACCACAAGCCGAGACCGCCCAGCACGAGCTCGCGGTTGTCGCGCGGAGCGGCGCTCGCGATGCCGATCGCGATGCCTGCCGCTTGCAGCTGCAGGAGCAGCTCGTCGGCGCCGGCGTGCAGAGCGAGGTGCGGCGCGTACAGCGCACGGTACCGCGCCTCTTTCTCGTGCGCGAGGCGCGCGATCTCCTGCGCCGTGAGCGGGCGTCCGGCCACCACGGGCAGGATCTCCTCATTGCGGCGACCGGCGAAGTCGCGCATCACCTGTTCGGCCGTGAGCTCGCAGCCCAGCTCGCGCCCGGTCTCGATCCAGGCCGCGATGTGGAACTGCATGTTGTCGATCAGCGTGCCATCCAGATCGAACAGGACGGCGCGCACGGGTGCGGCATCAGACATGACCGGGAGCCTAGCATCCGCGGCGCACGCCCGGCTTGCGGCAGCTCACACTTCGTGCACGGGCTCTTCGGGCGGGTGACTGTGCGAGCGCACGACGTCCTGCATCAGATTCTGCAGCTCGCCGAGCTCCACGAACGCGTAGCCGCCGAGCAGCAGGCATGCGACTGCCGCGATCACGGGCAGCGCGGGCACCTGGCCCACGAGCAAGAGTGATGCTGCCGCACAGCCCGCCGCCGTGAGCGGCAGCCCGATCAACACGAGGCCATCGAGCAGGCGGCCCCCGAAGCCCACGCGCGGCAGCGCGGCGGTCACGCGCGTCCCGAACGGGTTGTAGGTCCGCGCCACCGCGCGCATGCGCACGAGCACGAAGTACAGAAGCAGCGGTAGCACGCACGGCACGATCTGCAGCAGCGTCATGCCGCCCAGCTTGAGCCCGGCGAGCTCCACGTAGCGATAGTGCCAGTTGAAGTGCGCGCGCACGCTCGCGATGGCCTCGGTCGCCGTCTTGTGCTGCACCTCGGGCCACAGTCCGGCCACCTCCACCTCGCGCAGCTCGCCGCCGCCGAGCGAGGGCACCGGCACCGAGCGCACAGCGAGCTTGGCCGGCAGGTCGTACGCCCGGGCCTGACCGGCCTGCTGCACGACCACATGGGCGACGCCGTACTCGGGGATCGGCGGGATGCTCACGATCGTGTGCGGGCGCTCGGCGCGCTTCACCGCCGATTCGTAGCGCGTCTCCACGTCGCGCAAGCTGCGCCGTTGCTCCTCGAGCGCGGCCTTCGCCGCCTTGCGCGCCTCGTCGCTCTTGGAGATGACCTTCCACGGCAGCTTCCACTTGCGGCGCTGCTCGAGGAGCTGCTCCGCCACTTCGAGCTTCTTGGTCGCGTCGCTCACGGCGGCAGACGCCGTCAGCTGCTCGAGCCGCAGCGCTGCCACTTGCGGCTCCAGCTCCAGATCGGCCGAGGTCACGTCGCTCGCCGCGCGCAGCTCGACGCTCGCGAGCGTGGCCGGTTCCTCGGGGTCGGCCGTACGCGCGAGGCGCCAGGCGAGGGCGGGGCCGAGGGCGGCCAGCTCCGCGCTGCCGATCGGCAGGCTGCTGCCGGCAGCAGCGAAGTGCTTCACATCCGCGAGGCTCGCGACCTGGATGCTGGCGAGCGGCTCGACGCCGCCGCTTGCCGCTGTCAGCTTCGGGACGCGCTTGCCCGTCGTCGCGCTCGCGAGCTCGGACAGCGGCCTGCGGCCCTGCGCGCGCGCGTACTCGAGGAGCGAGCCTTCGACCTGGGCCCGGTCGAACTGCGCCGCGAACTGCTCCAGCTCGGCGAGCGCGCGCCGCAGCCGGCCGTTGAACGGCGCGGGCCTCGCCAGCACGGCGACCGCGATCGCCGCCACGAGCAGGACGATCAACGCATGCTGGACCGCAGAGAGACGGGCTTGCATCGGGGAGGGTCAACCTGACCTGCGCGGGCCGCGCGCAGGTCCCGCGCGGGGAGCGCGGAACCCTCATTGTAGCGCAGAGCTGCCTCCGATCACCTGGGGGTGCACGCTCGGTACAGTGCGGCCGCCGCCATTCGCTGCGCGCGCGTCGCTAGCGCACGGCGGTGTGCACCACTGACAGCTCTCACTCGCGCGCAGATGCGCTCACTTCTTGGTCGTGAAGTAGCGGCCGAACGGCAGCGAGCTCAGCTTGCGCTCGCGATCGTGCACGCGAGCGAACTCGCGCGCCTCGCGATGCGAGGGGTCCAGCTGCAGCACCTGCTCGTAGTGCCGCCGCGCACCGCTCGTGTCGCCGCGCTGCAGCGCGAGCCGTGCCTCGCACACCGACTGCCAGCGCAGCGCCTGAGGGTCGCCCGGATTTTCGGCGAGCATCTCGCGCGTGACGCCGAGCGCGGCTTCGTAGTGCTTGTGCGCGACGTTCGTGAGCACGAGCTTCAGCTTGAGCTGATCCGTGGGTCGCGCCGCGGTCGTGCCGCTGGGGGCGGCGAGCGACGTGGGGGCAGGCAACGTCTGGCTCTCGTGGGGAGCCGCACCGCGCGAGTCGCGCGGCTGCGCGAACGTCTGTCCGCTGTCGCGGCGCACGTGCGCTTCAGCGCCGGGCACCAGGGTCTGACCGCTTTCGCGGCGCGCATGGGCGTCACGGCCTTGCGGCTGCAGGCTGCGGCTGTCGGCGCGCGGCTGGACGGCGGGCATGGAACGCACGCTCTGGCTGCCGGGCCGGGGGCCCTGCAGGCTCTGCGTGCTCTGCCGCTCGACGCGCAGGCTCTGGCCCGCGCTGCTCGGCTCGGCGGGCGGAACCTGGCTCGGCGCACGCAGGCTCGTGGTGCTCGTCGCCGGGCGTCTCGCGTGCGCAGAGACCGCGGGCATGGCTTGCGTGCTCGGCCGCACGGTGGGGGCGTGTGGTTGGCTGTCGCGACGCGCTGAGACCGCGGGCATGGCCGGTGTGCTCGGTCGCTGCCCGGGCAGCTGAGGCTGGCTGTCGCGGCGCATCTGGGCCGCGGGCAGCGCGGGACGACTGTCGGCTCGCTGCGCCGGCGGCAGCTGCGATAGCCGCAGCGCCAGCTCGCGCGGTGGAAGCGACGGCGTCAGCTCCAGCATCGTGCGCGCGAAGCTGCTTTTCGGATCACCGCTCGCCCCCTGCCAGCGCGCGAACTCGATCAGCTGCAGCACCTGGCGCTTGCGCTCACCCTCGAGATCGAGCAGCTCGAGCGCGACGCCCGGCGCCTTGCCGAGCGAGGCTGCCTGGATCGCGCCGATCACCTGCACCACGCGTGCGCGCAGCAGGATCTCCGTCGCCTCGGGCAACAGTAGCTGCACCACCACCTCCTGCAGCGGAGGCAGCGGGCCATCGTGAGCCACGTACATGCCGGAGCTGGTCAGGTCGTCGGCAAACGACTCTGCGAACTCGCGCCAGCTCTGGCAGCGCACCTGGAGGAGGGGGAGCGTCGAGGAATCAGTTCTGTCGGATGCACTCACGACACACCTGCGGCTTGGTTCGCTCGACGTCATCCTCTGCAGCCTGCGCTCGATGCGCCACGCGGGTTGCCTGAGTAAATTATCACGCCCGCAGCCGTCAGCGGCAAACCGACCGGCGCAGATCGGTGGCAGACGTGTGCACACATGCCGGCGGCTGCGCCTGAGCGCGCCGCGCTGACTCAGCCACGCCGCGGCAGCTGCCAGTGACGCGAGAAGAGCAGGTCGAAAAACCCAGGATCCGAGCCATCATCCGCGATCCAGCTCAGCTGATCGAACACGTACGCGGAGCTATTCAGCGGCTCTGGCAGAGGCAGCACGTGCAGCACGGCGCCGAACGGGAAGTCGCGCATGTACGCGGCGAATTCGCGCGCGGTATCGCCGTGTTCCACGATGCCGCGCGGCCAATATTCGGTCACGACGTAGTCGGCGCGCGCCAGGGTCTCTTTCGCGCCCTCGAACACGGCCACCTCGGAGCCCTGCGCATCCACTTTGACCACGATGGGATGCACCAGCTCCTGATCGCGCAACACGTCGTCCAGACGCACCGTCGGCACGAGTACGCTCGCGCCCGCCGCGTGCTCGGCTGCGGCCGTGCGCTGCAGCCGGTGATCGCCCAAGTTGTCCTGAGACAAGCGCAGCGGCAGCTGACCGGCGGCGGCGTGGCAGGCGAGCCGGTGACACGTGATGCGCGTGCTCAGACCGTGACGCGCCACGTTGCGGCACAGGAAGTCGAAGTTCTGCGGCTCCGGCTCGAAGCACACGCCCCGGGCGGCGCTGCGCTCGATGACCGGTACGCACACGAGGCCGATGTTCGCGCCGATGTCGATGAGGGTCCCGGGCCCGCCTGCGAACAGCCGCTCGCTCACGAGCTCGACCAGCTCCGGGGCCCAGTGGCCGAGCCTGCGATATTCGTCCATCACGACGCGGTCGCGCGGCGAGCCCTCGAACAAGCCGTAGTCGCCGTCCGCGAGGATGCTCTCGCGCTCGGGCTGGTCGCCACTCATGCGCCCGCTGTAGTCGACGCTCCCAGCAAGCGCCACAGCAAAGCGAGATTCTACGCGCGCCGGGTCAAGAATGCGGAATATCACGGGTCCGACTGGCAGATGGCACGGGCCGCCTTATACCCTGGGCGCTGTGATGCACGTGACGATGATCAAGAAGAAGCTCCTCTCGGGGGAGCCCTGCAAAAAGTGCGCAGAAGCCGAGGACTTGCTGCGCTCGCGCGGTCTGTGGGCTCGCATCGATCGCGTGGTGATCGCTGTAGAAGGGGATCCCAGCTCGGAGGGCATGCTGCTCGGAGCACGTCATGGGGTGGCCAACGCGCCGTTTTTCATCCTGCGCGACGAGCAGGGCCGCGAAGAGGTCGTCGAGAGTACCTTGAAGCTGATGCGCACGCTGACGGCGCCGAGCGCGCCGAGCGCGGCGCCGCCGGTCGAGCGCGAGGAGGTCCCGCGCCTGGCCGCGCAGCTGACCAATGCCACGCCGCAGGACAGCCTGCGCTTTCTGCTCAGCCGCTTCGGCGACGAATGCGCGATCGCGTTCAGCGGCGCCGAAGACGTGGTGTTGATCGACATGGCCGCGCGCTCGGGCCTGCGTTATTCGGTGTTCTGCCTCGACACGGGCCGGCTGCACCCTGAGACGTATCGCTTCATCGACAAGGTACGCGCGCACTACAACATCGAGATCTCGCTGATGTCGCCGCAGGCCGAGCCGCTGCAAGCGTTCGTTCGCAAGAAGGGCCTCTTCAGCTTCTACGAGGACGGCCACAACGAGTGCTGCGGCGTGCGCCAGGTGGAGCCGCTGAAGCGCGCGCTGAGCCAATACCGCGCATGGGTCACGGGTCAGCGCCGCGACCAGAGCCCGACGCGGGCAGACGTCCCCGTGCTGCAGGCGGACAACAACCCGGGCAAGCCAGGCAGCGGCGTGCTGCTCAAATGCAACCCGCTCGCGAACTGGACCTCGGCGCAAGTCTGGAGCTACATCCGCGAGCACGAGCTGCCGTACAACGAGCTGCACGATCGCGGCTTCATCTCGATCGGCTGCGAGCCCTGCACGCGCCCCGTTCTACCGAATCAGCACGAGCGGGAAGGCCGCTGGTGGTGGGAAGAAGCCACCAAAAAAGAATGCGGCCTGCACACAATCGCCCCCCCACACGGCGACGGCATCTAGACGTCAGCGCCGCGGCCAGCGGCGTCCACGGCGAAGCTGCGCACGAGCTGTGACCCAAGTCATTGCTCGCTGCCGCTGTCCTCGATAGTCCGTGTGTGTGAGTCCGTTGCCCTCGCAGCACCCGACGTCACCGCTCGCGCTCTTCGGAGATGCGAAGACCCCCGTGCGGACTATCGCGACGCTTGCGCTGCTGTCAGGCCTGATCGCGTGCGATGAGACCGAGCAGTCCTGCGACGGCGGTACCGAGGCGCCGAGCGACATCAAACCTTGTGACGACCAGCAGAGGTGCGCGCGGGGACTCGAATGCGTTCCGCGACCTCCCAACCGCGCGTGCGTCAGCATGCGTCCGGCGCCTCACTGCACGGTTCCACATGAGCAGGATGACGCGACGACGCGCCTGCTGCTCGTGCACGGGTTCGAGGTCAGCGCCGTGCAGTTGCGCCGCGTCGACACCGAGAAGACCTCATTCGCGCGCTTTTCTTGGGAACCCCCGAAGGGGGCATCGATCGCGGTCTGCAGCCTGTTCGGATGCGCGCCGACGTTCGAGCGCCGTCGCATCACGAACGTAGCCGAGTGCCTGTTGAGACAATGGTGGTCGAAGCCGGTCCCAGCAATGCTGGACCTACGCGATTTGAGAGATGCAGTTCCTGCGGCTACGCGTTCACCGCTAGAGCTCAGGTACGGGTGCTGGATCTTCAGCGAGGTTCTGCTGATCGCTGCGACGCCACTCGAGCGGCTCGCGTTGAACGACGTGCCGGATAGCCGCAAGTTCGTCGTAGAGTGCAGCGAGTCTACCTCAGAGGGTCAGAGCTGTGTCCTCGCCGGCCAAACCATGCTCTTCGGTCGCTGCGCATCGCGTCGCTGTGCTCGCAGCTGTGTACGCGACGAAGATTGCGAGGACTCCAATGCGTTGGCAATCATCGACGCTGGAGTTCGCGATGCCGGTCGCACGTCTACACACGGGCACTGCGATCATCGGGAACACGAGCTCGGAGTGTGCAGCACGTCGAGCGTGCAGGGGGATCCGTAAGTGCAGCTTCGACTACGATGGCTCGACGCGTTCGAGAGGCACGCGGATGCCGACGAGGCCACGTGGCAGATCGTGCGAGCCGATCAGCGAGTGGAGCTCTGCGCAGAGCTCGCGCAACTCAGCGCGGGTGAGTTGGTTCATCGCCTCGAGGTTCGACGACGTCTCTTCGAAAAGTGGTCGCCGGTGCTTGTCGCGCCGACGGTGTCCGGAGACTTCCGCCAGCGTCTGAACCTCCGCTTCTCGCTCGCCGCGTCGGACCTCGGCATCTCGAGGCAAACGTTTGCCGTGAGAAAAGTGAGGATCTCCGCAGCGCTCGTCGACCACGGCGGCGCGGTCCTCGAGCGCTGGGTCGCGGTCGTGTACGTGATGCCTGAGACGCAGTTCCGCGTGACGCGGTGGGTCCGCGTGCTCGCATTCGTGCCTCTCGTGCTTCTGCTGTGGGCGTGGAGCGCCGGCGAGATGTCCGATGACATCGCGGCGTGGTACGGCGCGCTCAACTTGTTCATTGGCTTGATCGTGCAGGAGCAGCCGCTCGCACGTTTCAGCTCGGTCCTGCGTGCTGCCACGCGCGGCGTTGTGCCTGCGTTGCTTCTGATGTTTGCGCTCGTCTTCGCGCAGCGGTTATTGCTCGTGCGCATCGACAATCAGACGGAGAGTCAAGTGAATGCGCCGGGGCTTCAGCTCGAGGCCGGGCAGGCCGCAATTACGTGGCGCTGGCGCGCACCGACCGCGCGCGCTCTCGACATGAATGCGGAAGGTTGGAACAGCTACACGGTAGAGTCGCGCGGCACGCAATGGGAACTGTCGAAGTGGCCGGGCGGCTTTTGGAAGACGAATGTCGTGTGTTGTGAGCCGTTCTGGCTCGACTGTTCGTTGGCGGAGCATCCGGAGGCCTGCAACCGGCGAGCCCGTTGTCCCGACCCCGCTACGGCTGACAGCTCGCTCGCAGACAGCGGTCTCGGGGCCCCTGTCGAGCTCGGCCCGAGCTGCACGATCCCCCGCTCTACGCGCAAGTCGCGCCCCATTGCGGTCGTGCTCGGCAAAGAGGGTCCGCAGCCAGCCGAACCGCAACTGGCTGGCGAGCGCGCGTGCGACGGCAACTACGAGCTGTTGCTCTCCGAAAGGATGGCTTACAGCGGCAGCCGCCGGGCTCGCGCGGAGTACGCAGACTCGTTCGCGATGCTCACGTTGTCAGACGCCCTGCATGGGATCGAGTTGCGGTGGAAGAGCACCGAATCCGACAGCGGATTTTTCTCATTCGTCGCGAAGGCGCCTGCATCTGGCGAGCCTCGTTGCAACGTGATGATTCCGATTCGAAGCGGATCGTTCGAACTCGAGCTCCGCGAGGTTGGCGTCCTCGGTACGTTGAGCTGTCCGAGCCACGGTTCGTGCGAGCAGGGCTACACGATCGAGCCCGCGTTCGCGTTGCGCGGAGCAGCATTCGACGGGCTGACGAGCTACGCAGTCGATCATGGTCGCTCGGTCTGGTCGCCGCTAGGAGGCGCGATGGAGGGGTTCGTGTGTCGCTGCTTCACGCAGCGCCAGCCAGCCGCACAACCCAAACAAGCGACATTGCAACTCAGTCGGCCTCCTCCTCCCCGATTACGTTTCGCGTTCGCTGGCGCGCAGAATCCCGTCGGACTCGAGCTCGCGGTTCAAGCTCAGCACAGCACCCTACGCTGCCTACTTCCGAGCTCGACGCCGACGATCGACATCCAACCGATTCAACTCTCGTTCACGCAAGCGGGTAGACGCGTCGAAGTCGGTCCGAAGGGAAGCCCGTGGCATTCCGAGTGGACGTGGCTCGAAGGCGATCATCGAGCCTGGAGTTGCTTGCCGGCGCTCCAGACCTCGAAAGAGACGCAGTTTCAGCTCCGCGTCGACGGTGGTCGCACATATCCGTACGTTCGCGATGACAATGGCGATGCACCCGAGCTGCCGACTTGCTACCTGCATCCTCATTCCGGCGAGGTCGCGCTCAGTCTGAGTGGATTCGAGCGCACGAAGTTGCGTTGTGACAAGTGGGAGGACGCTAGGCCGGAGTACGCGTCGCTCGTGCGTCGCAAGCACGTCTGTGGAAGCGTCAAGCGATGCCAAACGCGCTAATACTTACGCGTTGCGCGGCGATCTTGTCAGTGCTGGGGATACCCGCATCGGCGGCCGCGTACGCGGAGGGACGGCTCGCGATCGAGTTGCTGGTCGCGCGGGACGAGCTGCCCGGTTACGCATGTGTCGTCCATGTCAACGGTGCTGACACGGGTGGCATGCGGATGCCCCGTTCGCAGCCTGCTGCGGATGATCGCTTCGAGCTCGTGAAAGAGAAAGATGGCTATGCGGTCCGAGCTCGAGGAGGGAACGCTCTGGGCGGCGTTCGCGACTCCGAGGACCCGACGACACTCGCCTTCGGTGTGTTGGCGCGGACCGGGGACGAGGCAGCGTGCAGCGCCGGACGTTGTTCGGGGCAAGTCGAGCACGACGACTGGCCACTGCGTGTGACGTGCGCGGCCAATGCGGCTGGCGATCCCACTCGCGTATTGCTGCTACGGCTCAACTTGCCCGGGGACCGCGAAGGTGAAGTTCACAGTGTGAGCTTCGATGGATCGATCGTCGCCGTGAGCGGCACATGGGGGGAGAAGGACCGGCCCACCGTCCACGTCATCAAAGGCGGCCACTACTTCCCCGGAGATGCCTCGAGCGCACGCATGGACAATAGAATGCAGTTGCGCGTGCAGACGCTGTGCGTCCGTCGGGAGCTGCAGCTTCCCCCCGTCGTGCGAGGCTCGGCGTCGCCGGCTGATGGCAGGCCACGCGTGTGGGAGATCGCGATCGATCCACGTGGGGGACCGTTCGAAGACTTGTTCGAGAACGCGCCTGCGGCATGCAGGAAGACCTTGTGTGCGGAGCGCGAGGTCGGCGGTTGTGTCACTGATACTGCAACAGTCATGTTAGGGCGCTCCTTTGAACAGAGGCGCGTGACAGCAGTGCTGAAGCTGCCCCCGCCGACCGGAGATGGCGCTGACCATCCGTACGAGACGAGGCTGGAAGCGCGCTTCGATCAAGAGTCCATTCCGAACCCGCTCGTCCTGCGTGCCTTTGGAATGCGTTTCGAATGGTTGACGCGCTGCGAGCACGCGATGTCGAGGCCGCAGCGTCGTGCTGGCACACGTCCGCACGCGCAGCCACCGAGCTTCGACCGAGCGAGCTGCCCGCGAGCCGACCTCATCGAAGCCGGAGTGTCATGTGAGGCTAGCAGCGTCACGCGAGTGGTCCAACGCAGAGCGCGAGAGCAAACGTACAGACCGGCTTGCGTCTACACCTGTGAATCGCCTTCGGGAGCTCCGGCATTCGCACTGCCGCTCACCGTGCGCTTTGCCGCGGGCGATCAAGAAGATGCGTGGCGCGAACAGCTGAGTCACATCGATCAAAAGCTCTCCGGCTACACCCCGGAGTCCGTGCGCCAGTTTGCGATCGCAACTCCCGCGGAAGTGCGATTGCCGCGCGCAGATGGCGATGCGCTCGAGAGCTTGAGTATCTGGACGCCCTCGGGCATTCGCTACGAGTTCAGTATCGAAGATGTGTCCGCACGCTGGCCCGTGCTCGCCATACCGGGTGGGCGCTGCGGAGCGCCACTAAACTATCAGTATGAGGGTACCCGGTCCTTCGCCGAGGACACGACGCAGATCGAGCGCGGGCGCATCGTGATACCACCCCCGAGTAGGTCGGGCGTTCGCTGGACCTGGGGAGTACTGGTCGCGCCGTCGCTCGTTGCGACGCTGGTAGAGGGCATGAACGATCACCCGCCAGCGAACCCCGCGCTGATGATGAAGCTTGCAACGCGGTACCAGCCGACGTTCGGGTCGTTCGGCCACGGCTGGACCCTCGACCTTGGTTTTCACTTTCTCTTGTCGAGGGCGCCGTATTATCCGCTGGATGTTCCCGACTCAGTGCTCGTGCCGCAAGCAGCGCACACGTCGTCGTGGCGGATCGGTGCGGAGGCCGGCGTGATGAAGGCGATGCCGCCGTGGCTCGCGTTCAAGGATGGCTGGGGTTTCGGTGCGAGCCTCGGCGCCGGCAGGCGGCTCCCGCTCTACGCGCGCGACGCGACGGCGTTGAACGGGGGTCAGTGGTACGGCGCGATCGGACCGTTCGTTCGCTCGCGTGTGGGTGGTCCGATGTGGGTCGAGCTCAGCGCGCAGTACATTCTTGGCGAAACGACGACTCACTTTGAGTCGAAGAACATGTCGCTGAACCGCGCTCCGTCTGAGAAGCACCGAACGAGTCACACGGTGTCAGCTTCATTTGGTCTGCGCTTTTGGCTTTGAGCGCGTGACGACCCAAGCTGCTCAGCCCACCCACTTTTCGAGCACGCCTTCGAGGTCGCGGCGGCTGAAGGGTTTGGCGACGTAGTCGTCCATGCCCACGTCCAGGCAGCGCTGGCGTTCTTCCGGCAGGACGCTTGCTGAGAGCGCGATGATCGGCAGGTGTTCGCCTGCGGACTCTTGCTTGCGGATCTCGCGCGTCGCGTCGTAGCCGTTGAGCACGGGCATGTGGCAGTCCATCAGCACCAGGTCGTACTTGCGCGCGCGCAGCTGGGTGAGCGCGATCGAGCCGTTTTCGGCTGCGTCCACCTCGCAGCCGAGGTGCTGCAGGAGGCGCATCGCGAGCGCGCGGTTCTCCAGGTTGTCTTCGACGAGCAAGACGCGCGCGACGAAGGCCTTGGCCGGCGTGCTCTGGGGCTGCACAGGCGGCGTGTTGTCCGTGCTCACCGCCTCCACGCCCACTGGCAGCATCAAGCGGAACGTCGAGCCCTTGTCCAGCTCGCTTTGCAGCTGGATGCTGCCGCCCATCAGCTCCGCCAGCCGACATGAGATCGCGAGGCCAAGGCCCGTTCCACCGTAGCGCCGCGTGGTGGACGTGTCCGCCTGCGTGAAGGCCTCGAACACGCGTCGCTGCTGCTCCGGCGAGATGCCGATGCCGGTGTCTTCGACCGCGAGCTCGAGCACACGGCCGGCGGCGCTCAGAGGCGACGCGATGCGCGCGCGCACGGCCACGTGGCCCCGATGCGTGAACTTGATCGCGTTGCCCACGAGATTGATGAGCACCTGCCGGATGCGCGTGGGATCGCTCACCACGCGCTGCGGCACGTCGGGCGCAGTATCGATGATCAAGGCGAGGCCGCGCTGCCGCGCCTTGACCTCGAGCATGTCGTGCACCTCGGTGAGCAGCTCGCCGAGATCGAAGCCGATCGACTCCACGTGCAGCTGTCCGGCCTCGATCTTGGAGAAGTCGAGGATGTCGTTGACCAGCTGCAGGAGCGTCTCGCCGGAGCGCGCCACGGTGCTCGCGTACTCGCGCTGCGTGTCGTTCAGCTCGGTCATCTGCAACAGCTCGGTCATGCCGAGCATCGCCGTCATCGGCGTGCGGATCTCGTGGCTCATGTTCGCCAGGAACTCCGACTTGGCGCGCACGGCGGAGCGCGCGGCATCGTTCGCCGCTCGCAGCTGCTGCTTCAGCACCTGGTCGGCCAGGTACAGGTGCTGTACGCGGCGCGCGGCCCGCAGCCGCACCCATAGCACCAGCGCGCCGAACGCCGTCGCCTCGCACAGCGCCAGTCCGAAGTGATACCAGTCGGCCTCGCTGCGGCGCGCACCCACCACCCACAGCCAGCCGCCAATGGCGGCAACCGATAGCGCGCCGTACCAGCGCATCGAGTACAGGAGACAGCCGAACCCGATCTGCGCGACCATCAGGTTGGTGGTCTGGCCCGGCTCAGAGCCGGCGACGATCAAGACCAGACAGTTCACGATCACCGCGCAGGCGATGAACGCAGCCACCGGGTGCGCAAGCCGCGAAGGCAGCCGATTGCGCGCGAACCACACGGCCGCCGCGAGCATGCCGAGTGAGAACACGCCCGTGAACAGCGGGCGCATTGCGGACTCGCTCAACTGCAGCCCCAGCGGGCCCAGCGCGAGCAGCGAGCTCGCGTCCGGCGTCGCCGCGATCTGGCCCACGTACCACGTGCTGATCAGTGCGTAGAACAGCGCGAGTCCCAGACAGATGGGTCGCAAGCTATCTGTCAGCTGCGTGTCGAGCGCGCGCTGCACCTCGGCGGCGCTGATCTCCGGCTCCGGGCTCGCGGCCGCGATCGAGGGCGTGGACTGTACAGGCTGCGCCATGCTGTCGCGGCGGTTTTGCCGCGCAGTCTTATTGTTCGATGGATCGCTGCCGAAAAGAAATGGTGGGTGTGCGGGCTACGAGCGCGGCAGAGCGGTGCGCTCGCGCAGCAGCGCCGACCAATCCACCGGCACCAGCAGCTCGGAGCAGACGTCACCACCGACGCGCAGCTGCGGGCCGCAAGGCGCGCTGCCGCGCCAGCCGAGCGGTACGAGCAGCTCGTCGTCGGGGAGCGCCTGATCTTCGCGCACATCAGCGACCGCAGGTGGGTCGATCTCCCAGCCGCGCGGCGTGATCAATTCTCTGGCATCCCGCGCGGTGACGCCGCTAGGAGCGGCAAGACCCGCGAGCGAGAGCAGCGCGGGCAGAGCGGCGCGTGTG
>Ga0190269_10000236_pt1 | contig 29712 bp, 19 predicted proteins | sample Popmic249IS_FD_133749 | JGI IMG/M metagenome (GOLD analysis project Ga0190269, IMG submission 133749) | Populus adjacent soil microbial communities from riparian zone of Blue River, Arizona, USA - 249 IS | ecosystem: Environmental > Terrestrial > Soil > Riparian zone | place: USA: Arizona... | reverse complement strand
CGGCGGCACTTCGCGCCGGGCGACGACATCCGCGGGGAGATCCGGCTGGGCGGCTCCGGCACCGCGGTGCCGTTCGGACCGGATCTGCTCTTCAGCGCGGTCGACGTGCCGGGATTCGTGCTCCACGCCGAGGTGTGCGAGGACATGTGGGTGCCGATCCCGCCCAGCGCGGAGGCGGCGCTGGCGGGGGCGACGGTCCTGGCCAACCTGTCCGGCAGCCCGATCACGATCGGCCGGGCCGAGGACCGCAAGCTCTACTCGCGCTCCGCGTCCTCCCGGTGCCTGGCGGCCTACGTCTACGCCGCCGCCGGTGAGGGCGAGTCGAGCACGGACCTGTCCTGGGACGGGCAGACGCTGATCTACGAGAACGGCGTGCTGCTGGCCGAGACCGACCGGTTCCCGAGCGGCCCGCGCCGGTCGGTCGCCGACGTCGACCTGGATCTGATTCGCGCCGAGCGGCTCCGGATGGGGACGTTCGACGACAACCGCCGCCACCACGAGGCGCGCCTGGACGGCTTCCGCCGGATCGAGTTCGCGGTCGAGCCGCCGGAGGGCGACATCGGGCTGCGCCGGCCGCTCGCGCGGTACCCGTTCGTCCCGGCCGACGCCTCGCGGCTCGAGCAGGACTGCTACGAGGCCTACAACATCCAGGTGTCGGGCCTGGAGCAGCGGCTGCGGGCGATCGGGCAGCCGAAGGTCGTCATCGGCGTCTCCGGTGGCTTGGACTCCACCCACGCGCTGATCGTCGCCGCCAAGGCGATGGACCGGCAGGGCCGCCCCCGCAGCGACATCCTCGCGTTCACGATGCCCGGCTTCGCCACCAGTGACCACACCAGGAACAACGCGGTCCGGCTGGCGGAGGCGCTCGGCGTCACGTTCGAGACGCTCGACATCCGGCCCACCGCGACGCAGATGCTCACCGACCTCGGGCACCCGTTCGGCCGGGGCGAGGAGGTCTACGACGTCACGTTCGAGAACGTCCAGGCCGGCCTGCGCACCGACTACCTGTTCCGCGCCGCCAACCAGCGCAACGGCATCGTGCTCGGCACCGGCGACCTCTCCGAGCTGGCGCTGGGCTGGTCCACGTACGGCGTCGGCGACCAGATGTCGCACTACAACGTCAACGCCGGCGTCCCGAAGACGCTGATGCAGCACCTGATCCGCTGGGTCATCGGGTCGAAGCAGTTCGACGACGAGGTCGGCAAGGTCCTGCAGGCGGTCCTGGACACCGAGATCACGCCCGAGCTGGTGCCGACCAGGGAGGGCGAGACGCCGCAGAGCACCGAGGCGAAGATCGGGCCCTACGCGCTGCAGGACTTCTCGCTGTTCCACGTGTTGCGGTACGGCTTCGGCCCGGCACGGATCGCGTTCCTCGCGCTGCACGCCTGGCGCGACGCCGAGGCCGGCGAGTGGCCCCCGAACTACCCGGAGGAGCACCGGAACGCCTACGACCTGGCGCAGATCCGGCACTGGCTCGAGGTGTTCGTGCAGCGCTTCTACTCGTTCAGCCAGTTCAAGCGGTCGGCGCTGCCGAACGGCCCGAAGGTGTCGGCGGGCGGGTCGCTCTCGCCGCGCGGTGACTGGCGGGCCCCGTCCGACGCATCGGCGCGGACCTGGCTCGACGAGCTCCACCGCGACGTTCCGGAGTCCTGACAGCACGTCCGTACCGGATCGCGGCATTCACGTGGTGTCCGATGTGGCCGGTTCATACCCATCACCGGCCACACCGGAGGTCGATCACCGCAGCGAGGTGAGGCTCCGCTTCACGCGCGTGAGTGGACGTGAATGCCGCGATCATTTACTTCCGGGAAGAATGCGGGCACCACTCCGATTACGCAGCGTTGATCCTCGGGCGCGCGACACCGACTCCGAACCGCCCCTGAACCGGTTCCGAGAGCGTCGGCACACCCCGTCGCAGAACCGGTCCCGACGCGGCGAAATTTGAACGCCATTTTAAACAAACTGCATTTTGAATTGCGTTCAAGAATTGCGACCGAGGGCCTAACCTTAACTGCTCTTAATACGGACGCCCGGCGATCCACTGCAGCGGGGGACGCCGACCGGGTCACTGGGACCGTCCGCCGGGCCGGACAGCTCGCGGCAATGGCCCGGGAATAGGCTCGACCGGTCACCCCGACAGCGGCCCGAGACGACCGTCTCGATCGCCGGAGAACGCCGTCGGCGAGCATTACGGTCCCACGGCTCGAGAAAGGCGCGTAGCGGCGCTCAGAAGGCCCTCAACGGCCGGAGCGGGGCCATCGCACCTCACCGGGGAAGAGCGAGTGCCGCGGGGCCGTGAACGGTTCGTCGCCGGCTGCACGGAATGGCACCGGAACGACTCGCCGAGTGGCCGAGAATTGTCGGGCGGACAGCACGAAGACCCCGGCCGACGAGCGCACGTCCTGCGAGGGAGGACGGCTCGTCGGCCGGGGTCTTGGCCCGCGCATCGGGCGAGGCGGCTGAAGGGTCTGCCACCGATGCGCGGCGAGTTCTGCTGGAGCGTGGTGCCCGGATCGCCCCCGCCCTCGCCGGGCCGGCCACTGACCCGCTGATCAGGGTAGGGCCGTCGCCCGGCGAGACGGGACGTCGGAGAACGGGAGACCCGTTCGCAAGCCCGCTTCCGCCGGTGGAACCGGGGGCGGGAGCTGACCGTCGCGCTGCGCCTGGGCCGCGAGGGGCCGGTCCGGCGCAGGGAGGGCGGTCAGCGGTGCTGCCGCATCGTAGGGACGGGGATCGCGAAAGACCGGGATCGGTCAGCCGTGCTGCATGGCACAACTCCTCAATAGCGCAGGAATGGTCAAACGAAAGGAAAGAAGCGAACTCTTAGATGTGACTCAGTGCAGAGGCAACAGCCGCGCCGCCACCGGCGACGAATGCGACCGCAGCGATGGTGGCCGCAGTAGCTGCCGTAACGATGAGACGTCCAATGCGCATGATCTCTCCTTGATGGGGAACCGAACAATGGATTCGGGTGCCCTAGGGGGTTTCGCAAGACTTCGACGCGTCGTGTTCTCGGGCAATTCCGAGGACGTGAGTAACCATTCCACGCCAGGCCGTAATGGCAACCCTCTTAAGGTAAATCAAAGGTTCCGGTTAAGGCGTCGCCGACGAGCTCCCCGACTCGCGTCGATGCCCGAAGGTCGGGCATCGACGCAATTAGGGAATGCATTTCCGACAGGACCGTTTCGGCGAACTCCGTACCGAATGAGGTAGAGTTGAACCGAACGACATCAGTTGTTCACGCGCTTCAGAACGTGACTCACTTGTTCACTCTCCGTCCGCGCCCTATCCTGAGTCAGTGACGATCTCTCCGGTCCCCGGCTCGTTGATCGGGCGTGACCTGGAGATCGCGAAGTTCGACCGCTGGATCACCGGCTGCTTGCAGGGCGACGGGCGAGCGATCCTCATCAACGGAGAACCGGGCATCGGCAAGTCCACGTTGATGCGGACCGTGTCGCTTCAGGCTGCCGAGGCCGGATTCACGGTGTACCGAGGATCCGGCGACGAACTCGGCCAGGCGCTGCCCCTACTTCCGTTCCTCGATGCACTCGAGGTGCGCGAGTCCACGACCGACCAGCGTCGCCGCGCCGTGCTCCGGCTGTTGCGCGGTGACTTCTCCTCCGGCGCCGCGGTCGATGCGGTCACCGCGGCGTCCGAGCAGCTGTTCGCGCTGATCGAACAGCTCTGTGAGCAGTCACCCACGATGATCGTGATCGACGATCTGCAGTGGGCGGACCCCACGACGGTCGCACTCTGGGCACGGCTCGCCAGGGCCGCCCGTCAGCTCCCGCTCCCACTGCCGCTCTTCCTGTTGGGTCTCGCCCGGCCGACCCCACAGGGCGACAGCCTCCGGGCACTTCGGCGCACGGTCGATCCCGGCGAGCTGGTTCAACTGGGCCCGCTGGCCGACGGCGACGTCACCGCGCTGCTCACCAGTCTGACCGGGGCCCGCCCCGGGGCGCAGCTGGCGCGGCTCGCCGACGGCGCGGCGGGCAATCCGCTCTACCTCACGGAGCTCGTCGGCGCACTGAGCCGCAGCTCTTATCTCGCCGAGACCGCGCCGGGCACGGTGGACGTCGTCTCCGGCTCGGCACCGCGGACGCTGACCGCCGCGATCGCGGACCGCCTGGGGTTCCTGTCTGAGCAAGTCCGCGGCATCCTGCGTGCGGCGGCGCTGCTCGGAGTCCGGTTCGTCGTCGACGACCTCGCGCTGGTGCTCAAGCAGAGCGTCACCGAGCTGCTGCCTTCGCTCGAAGAAGCGATCGCGGCGGGTGTGCTCGCCGATACCCCGGAGGGCCTCGCCTTCCGGCACCCGCTGATCCGGACCGCGCTTTACGAGGAGCTGCCGGCGTCGGTGCGCTCCGCACTGCACCGGGACGCCGGCCGCGCACTCGCCGCCGCCCACGCGCCGGTCGAGCGCGTCGCTCGGCAGCTACTCTCGGCCGACGACCCGTCCGGCCCGCGGCTCGGCCCGCTCGATCGCTGGGTGCAGGACTGGCTGGCTGAAGCGGGGCCCGCGCTGGTGGCGCAGGCGCCGCAGGCGGCGGCCGACCTGCTCCGCCGCGCCACCACGGGCTGGCCGACACGTCCAGCGGACGATGTACTTTCCACGATGTTGGCGAACGCACTTTTCCGGCTTGGCAACGCCCCCGAGGCAGTGCAGGTGGCGGTCGCCGCGCTCGACCGGGTTACCGATCCGGACCTTCTGGTGGAACTGCACTGGATCCACAGTCAGGCGCAGTTGCAGGTGGGTGACACTCCCACCGCTTTGGAAGCCCTCCAAAAAGGGCTGGCCAACCCCTCGCTGGGAGCACGTCACCGGGCACGACTTCTGATCTCTCTCGGACGCGCCCATCGGGTGGCCGGTCAGGTGAAGCTCGCGGAGAAGGCCGCCGAGCAAGCACGGGCCTTGGCCATCGAGTGCAACGACCGATGGGCACTGTCCTGGGCACTGCACCTGCTCTCGATCGCGAGTGCGACCGGCGGCGGCAGCGTGGAGAGTCTCGCGCTGTACGACGACGCCATCGCCGCGACCGCCGATGACCTCTCGCTGATCGATCTCCGACTCCTCGTCCAGATCAACCGTGCGATTTGGCTGGGTGACCTCGATCGGTACCCCGAGGCGCTCGAGGCCCTCCGCGAAGTGCGGGACGAGGCTGCCCGCGTCGGCAGCACGATCCGACTGGCCCAGGCCTATACGGGGCTGTGTGAGCTCTACTTTGAGAACGGTCAGTGGGACGATGCCCTCGCCGACCTCGACGCGGTGCCGGACGAAGCACGGGATCAAGCTTCCGCCTGTCAGCATCGCGGAATGGTCGCCGCGATCTATCTCCACCGCGGCGAGACCGAAGCCGGACTGCATCACCTCGCGATCTCCGAGGCTCACGAGGAGCTGCTCGGGCTCCGGGTCATCGCGGCGCCCGCACTGGCGCGTGCTCTCCGCTCCGAGCAGGCCGGTCGGCCGGAGGAGGCACTCGAAGGTTTGCTTTCGAACCTCACCGGTGAGGTCGAAGAGCTGGACGAAATGGAGGAGCTCCTCCCGGACGCGATGCGACTCGCGGTTGAGTGCAATAACCCGAACGGCGCGGCCCACGTACTCCGGTACGCCAACGAAGCGGCGGCCCGCTCGGCGAATCCTCACCGGATCGGCACCGCCCTGTACTGCCAGGGCCTGCAGATCGGAGACGTGCAATTGCTCCTCCAGGCAGCTGAGCAGTATCTCGCTGCGGGCCGTCCGCTCTTCCGGGCCAATGCCCTGGAGGCCGCTGCCGCCCTGTTCGCCGACCGGGGCGAGCGCGCCGAGGCCCGCACCGCGTTCAGTCGGGCGCTCGACGCCTACCACGTCCTGGACGCCAAGTGGGACGCCGCCCGGCTGCAGAACCGGTTCCGGGAGTACGGCATCCGGCGGGCGCCGCGGGTCAAGCACCGGCAGGTCCGGTCGGGGTGGGACAGCCTCACCCCCACCGAGGCGAAGATCGCCGAGCTGGTCACCCAGGGCATGTCCAACCCGCAGATCGCGGCCCAGCTGTTCCTGTCACCGCGCACCGTGAGCACGCACGTCTCGCACATCCTGAGCAAGCTCGACCTGCGCTCCCGGATCGACCTGGCCCGCGAGGCCGCTCGCCGCAACGAGGCGGCCACCGACGCCTGACCGGCCGCCGGCCCCCGCGCGCTCGAGATCACCGCACCCGACGCACCGCGCACCCGGGATCCCCGCGCACCCCGGAATGACTGCGCACCCCCGAATCACCCCGCACTCCGGAATCGCCGCGCATCCCGGTCCCCGCGCCCGCCGGTCCACCCGTATCCAGCTCCGTTGCGCACCGAGGCCCTCCGAGCGCCGCAACGACGAAGCGCCGCCGGAGCAGTTGCTCCAGCGGCGCTTCGCTGTTCCGGGCAGAGCCCGGTTCGACCGGCCGACCACCCCTCGAGGCCACCCGGGCCGAACCGCCCCTACAGCTGCCCGGAGGTCGGGCCGTACGGCGCGTGGCGCGGTGCCGAGCCGGTCGGCGGAGTCACCCGGGCCCGGCCGACGACCCCGTCCCGCCCCGGGTCGTCGAGCCCGCCGTCGGTGGCCGGGACCATGTCGTCCGCGAGCACGGGAATCGAGCCGGTGTCGGTCGGCCCGACCGGCGCGGGGCCTGCCACGGCGGGGCCGGCAGTGGCAGGACCGGCCGCGCCGGTCGGAGTCGGTGGGCCCGCAGGTGGGGCGGCCTCCCCGCCGGGAGCGGGGAGGCCGGTGGGGAGTCCCGTGGGCGTCGGGCCGAGTGGCAGGGGGACGCCGAACTGCGTCACGCCGTCGTCGGCGCGGCCGTTCTGCATGCCACCGCCGGACCGGCCGTGCTGCATGCCGTCACCCCACTGCAACCGGGGGACGTCACCGGTGGTGTAGGCGACCGGCAGATCGGTGACCGAGATCCCGTGGTGACGCCCGCGCGGGCCGGCCGGCCCCTGCGGTCCGCGCGCCGCCGCGCCGTCGAACGGGGCGGTGTAGGGAGCCGGTCCCCCACCGAGCGCGAGCGGCCCGAGCGGGTCGATCGCCGCGTACGGCCCGGTGGGGCCGCCCGCGCCGGTGGGGTCGCCCGCGCCGGCGTTGATGCCGCCGACAGGGCCGCTGACAGGAGCAGGGACGGAGGCCGCGGAGCCGTACGGTCCGCGGTGATCGGGCCGGCCGGGTGCGCCGGACGGCGGCAGGTACCGGCCGCTGGGGCCCGCCGCCGGACCGGGCTGCGACGACGGGCGGTCGTAACCGACCGCGGGCACCCGGCCACCCGGGTAGCCGAGCTGGTCGGAGCTCGCCTGCGGGGGGTGCGGCGTCGGCATCATCGGCAGCCGGGGCGCCGGCCACGTCGGTCCGGGGCGCAGCTGCGGCGGGTGGGGGCCGGGGAGGACCCGGTCCCGTCCGGCCAGTGCCGGGGCGCTCACCGGGACCGACGCGTCGAGCGCACGGGCGAGGCCGCCTCCGTTGATTCGTTCGCTGTGAACACGTTCGCTCCGTAGTTTCTCGCTCGCGGCCTCCAGCGCCGCGATCGTGGCTTCTTTGCGGCGTCGCCGCTGCCCGAGGCGAGTCCAGCCCGGGGCCAGGTACCACCAGGTCAGGAACCAGAGCAGCGTCCCCGCCGTGATCGGCAGCGCGTAGGAGGTCCCCATCACCACGTCGAGGATCAGCAGCAGGACGCCGTTGACCGCGAGCATGAGCAGGGTGACGCCCCAGAACGCGAACCGGCTCGACGCGCGGACCAGCTGCGCTTCCAGCCGGCGCCGGAAGACCAGCCGGTGGAACGGCGCCGGGGCGATGAGCAGGCAGGTGGCGCCGGCGACGAGCACGAGGCTCACCACGTAGACCGCTCGCTGGAAGCGCGTCGTCTCGTCGAACCGGCTGGTGAACGCGAGCGTCAGCAGGAACACGAGCAGTAACTGCGTGCCGACCTGCGCGGCCCGGGTCTCGTGCAGGATCTCGAGGTAGTGACGGTTCCAGCGCTGCGTCGGCGTTTCCCGCGTGCGCGGGTCCCGCTGCTCCGACCGGTCCCCCGAGCGGCCGGCGGCCGGGCCGCTCGGCGTCAAATCCGTGGCCATCGAAAACCCCACCCTTCCGGAGTGGACGGTGCCCGGGGGCGGGTTCCGTCACTGGTGAAAGACTCGTCTAGCGCGCGTCGGAAGACATCGGTCGACTGACGTAGACGCGAAGGAGCGGTGCGCCGTGAGCGTCCGGCTGATCGCTCCGGGAGTGCCCCGGGGTTCCGCAGACCGGGCACAGCGACCAGGTCTGCGAGGCGCCCCAGGCATCGGCGGCGGACGGCGGACGGCTCGGCAGGTGTGACACCCAGTGCCGCATGAGAGAACCCCTTTCGATCAGGGTGGACGGGGGCGCGCGGCCGGAGTCAGACCGCCGCTTCGAGGCGGCGGCGCCCGTAGCCGGCGTCCGGGTGACCGTCTCGGCGGCCCGCCGGGACGGCGGTGGCACCCGACGGCGGCGGGACGTCGATGGGCCGGTAGACCGGTCGCGGACCGGTTCGCCGCCGCGGGAAGTAGCGGTGGTAGATCTCCAGCCGCGCCGACGCGGTCGGGGGCACCATGCCCGCCCGGCCGAACGAGTGCAGGATCGCCTGGTGCAGCACGCGGGCCGCTTCCTGGAGGGCGAGGCCCTCGGCGCGAGCGCCCTCGGGTGCCAGACAGCGGGCGATGATCGGCAGCGCGTTGTAGCGGTTCTGGTCGGCCAGCTCCCGGCACGCCATCTCGAACGCGACGTAGAAGCCGGAGAACGCGACCGGGTAGGCCAGCGTGTCGGTGAAGTGCAGCCGGTGGCGGGAGAGCGCGGGAACCGCGTACCAGCGCAGCCCCAGCTGGGCGAACCAGGCGTAGGCGGGGTGCTCCAAACTCACCTCGAGCACGCGCTCGGGTGAGAGCTCGTAGGCGATGACCGGGCCGCCGTGCACGCGTAACAGCAGCGGCAGCACGTCGAACGGGCCGGGCAGCAGCCGCCCGCCGTCGACGGGGCGCCCACCCGGCCAGCCGGCCCGCAGCGCGAGCGTGGTGACCTCCAGGTGGCGGGGGTCGCCCAGGATCGAGCCGTCGGCCTGCCGGTAGCCGGCGTAGCCGACCAGCTGCTCGTTGAGGATCTCCACGCCGGGGTCCAGAACGGTCGCGACCGACCGGATCCGGCCGTCCCGGGTGGCCACCCGGAGGTGCTCGGCGAGTCCGGAGGCGACCGCGTCCGGATCCGTGACGCCACGCAGGTCCCGGACCTGCAGGCCGCGCCAGCGCAGGCGGCCGATGCCCCGGTCGGCGTTCGCCCAGGCCACGCGAGCCGCCCAGGCCAGTTGTTCGGTGGTGGGGATGGTCGGTCCGGCCGGGCTCGGCCGGTCCGTGGCGATGACGTCGATCCGCACTTCGGCACCTCCGTAGGGGGATCTGACGGTGACAGTGGTCGCTCAGGACTTCAGTCGCGCATCACGGAGACCGTGGTGAGCGTCGGATCCGACGAGCCGTGGATGTGCATGCCGCTGGCGACCGCCCTGGTCAGCGCGGCGACCGCGTCGCGGTCGAGGCACTCGCCCGGCATCACCGACGGGACACCCGGCGGGTACGGCGTGATCGGCTCGGCGCTCGTGCGCCCGACGGCCCGCGCCAGCGGAATGCTCTCGGTGGGCGCGAAGTGGGCCTCGCGCGGCGCGCAGACCTGGGTGCGGGGCGCCAGCAGCGCGGCGACCAGCTGTCCGTCCCACGCCGGGCGCAGCCGCCTGCCCGGCCGGCCGCGTCCGCAGGCGACCGCGCGCAACGCCGTGACCAGCGCGTCGACGACATCCGGCGACGTGCACATGGTGATCGCGACGAACAGGTTGCTCTCGTCGGCGCCCTCCACCGCGACCGCCGGGTGCAGCAGCCCGCTCGTGCCGAGCCCCGGGCCGGGCGTCCGCAGCATCTTCTCCAGCTCGAGGCCGGTGAGGCCGAGCCCGCGGACGCTGATGACCAGCCGAAGCGGGTCGAAGCGCTCGGCGGGGACCCCGAGGTCCTCGGCCTCGGCCACCCGGACACCGGGGATCGCGGCCAGGCGGCGCCGGGCGTCGGCGACCAGCGCGAGGGTGCGGTCGAGCAGCACCCGGCCGCGGCTGACCATCGTCCGCCTGGCGTCGTCGATGCTCGCCAGGACCGGCAGCAGCGGGCTCGTCGTCTGGGTCATCTGGACGGTACGGCCGATCCGGCCGGCGTCGACCCGGTCGCCCTTGGTGAGGATGATCGCGGCGCCGGACGGCGCGGCCAGCATCTTGTGCGCCGAGGTGACCGCCACGTCCGCGCCGACCGAGATCGCGTGCGCCGGCAGGTCGGGGTGGAACGGCAGGTGGGCGCCCCACGCCTCGTCGACGAAGAGCGGCGAGCCGTGCCGGTGCGCCACGGCGGCCAGCGACCGGACGTCGGAGCAGGCGCCGGCGTAACCCGGGCTGACCAGGCTCACGAGCCCGGCGCGGTGGCCCTGGGAGGCCAGGTCGGTCAGCGTGCGGTCGAGCGACACCGGGTCGATGCCGAGGCTGATGCCGAAGCCGCCGTCGTCGAGCCGTGGGGTGACCCAGTGCGGCGTCGCGCCGGAGAGAACCAGACCGGCCAGCGTCGAGGTGTGGCTGTCGCGGGCGACGACGACGTGGTCGGTGCCCGGGCCGTGCGTCTGCTGCTGGGCCAGGTGGACCGCCCGGTTGCCGCCGGACGAGCCGTCGAGCAGGAACAGCGCGGTGTCGGCGCCCCACGCGGAGGCGGCCAGCGCCTCGGCCTCGTGGCGGGCGTTGGTCGCGTCGGCCGGCGTCAGCCACACGTCGGAGGCCAGGAACGTGTTACCGAGGATGGCCCGCAGACCGGCTCCGACGCCGCGGCCGCCGGCGTGACCGGGGACGTGGAGCGCCCCGGTCTCGAACCCGCGGTAGTTCAGTATCGCGTCGACCAGCGGCGCCGCACTGTGCGCGGCGTCGAAGAGGACCGGGCGGTCGCCGACGGGGCTGGTGGAGTGGGAGAGGGCAACGGCGGTCATCGGTTCGCCGTCCTTTCACCGATGACCGCCGTGCCGCCCGCGGCGCCGGACGGACCGGCGCTCGGGGAGGGAGCGATCGAAACGGATTTGGTCGTCTTACCGTTGGGCGCGAGGATCATGTAGGTCATCAGGACGAAGATCACGGCCATGGCGGCCCACTTGCCGGCCGGCACGACGACGCCGTTCGCCATCTTGTCCATGACGAGGACGCCGACCTGGAGGAACACGATCCAGCCGAGCGTCACGGTGCCGAGCTCGGCCCACTGCAGGCTCGCGGCGTAGACCGCGAAGAGCCCCAGGAAGGCGATCGCTCCGGCGGACCACCAGAGGTGGTGGCCGTTGTCCATGTACCGCATGGCGCAGTAGCTGCCGATCAGGTCCAGGCCGGCCAGCGCGGCCATCGCGGCCAGTGCCATCGGCGAGAACTCGAGGCTCTTGCTGGCGACGATCGGTTCGGCCAGTGCCGAGGCGACGGTCGGCTCGGTCAGGGCCGCGGGGAGACGGAATACGTCGGCAACCGGTGCCGACGTGGCGTCCAAGGTCGTATATATGGCCATCAGCGCTCCACCTTCCTCACCGACGGGGCCGCTGCGCGGATTTCCGTCGCTGAGGGATACGTTCGCCTACCGACCGTGACGAGACATCGGTCGACTGACGTAGGTGCGAAGCACGCAGCCCGGCACCGCCGTACGTCTGCGGGAGTTGCATTGCAGCCACGGCGGTTCTAGAGCGAGGTGATGGGTCGAACGGTGGAGCGGGTGCTGACTACCGGGAGATGCACGGGGCGGAGCCCCGGAAGGTTCACGGCCGGTCGAACGCCTGCGCCATCCGGGCCTGCTCCTCGAGCACCTCGTTGATCCGCGCCTGCACGGAGTCGAGCTCGCCGATCGTCTGGCTGGTGGCGTGGATGCCGGCCGCGACCTGCTGGCTGCTCGCCTGGATGCCGGTGATCTGGTCCGACACGCGCTGGGTCGCCGTCGCGGTCTCCCGCGCCAGCTCCTTGACCTCGTTGGCGACGACGGCGAAGCCGCGGCCGACCTCCCCGGCCCTGGCCGCCTCGATCGTCGCGTTCAGCGCGAGCAGGTTCGTCTGCTCGGCGATGCCGCTGATGATCCGGATGACGTCGCCGATCGCCGCCGACGCGTTGCCGAGCGCCTCGACCTCGACCGTCATCGCGCTGGCGCCGCGCATCGCCTGCTCCCCCACCGCGCTCGCGTCCATCGACGCCCGGCGCAGCTCGTTGATGCTGCCGAGCAGCGCGTGCGCCTTCTCGGCGTCGTGCTCCGACCGGCGCAGCATCTGCATGCGCTGGGACACCAGCAGCTGGACGTTGCGCAGCGCGGCGGCCCGCGACGGGGACAGCTCGATCTCCCTGGTGGTGAAGAAGTCCATCGTCCCGAGGATCTGGTCGCCGTCCATGATCGGGAAGCAGACGCCGGACTTCACGCCGGCCCGCTGGGCGGCCGGCGCGCGGACGCAGTCGGTCATCTCCGCCAGGTCCCGGACGAACACCAGGTCGCGCGCCCGCCAGGTGCGGCCGGAGAGCCCGACGCCCTCGGCGAAGGTGGCGGCGAGCGTCACCGTGCGGAACTCGTCGCCGGCCGAGCCGGACTCCACCTTGAAGCGGAGGACGTTCTCCTCCTCGTCGAGTTGCCAGAACGAGCCGTACGCCCAGCCGAACGCCGACCGCACGGTGTCCAGGGCGACGCGCAGCGCGGTGCTCTGCTCCACGGCGTCGCCGACCTTGGTGACGACGGTCGTCACGGCCTCGCGGTCCTCGAGCGTCTCGCGCAGCGCGGCCGCACCGATCGCGTTGTTCCGGGCGATCAGCGCGATGCGGGTGATCGTGGCCCACTTCTCGCTGGCGAACGCGGGCAGCGGGTCCCGGCCGAAGAACTCGAGGACGGCGACGACCTCTCCCTTCTCCAGCAGCGGCACGGACGCCGCGTGCAGCATCCCGGCGCTGCGGGCGGCACTCCAGCGTCTGCACTGGTCGCCCGCGCGCGGCGAGTCGCTGGTCATTACCGGGCGCCGCCCGGACACCGCGGCACCGAGCAGGCCTGCGTCCGGCTCGACCACGTCCAGCCCGCCGATCGCCGCCCGGAGCGGGCCGGAGAGTTCGCCGTACTCGGCCGTGAGGGAGTACTGCCCCCTCGGGTCCTTCGACCACCAGGCGCCGTAGGCCAGGTTCAGCGACTTCACCAGCTCGGTGACGATCTTCGTGCTCGCGTCCTCGAGGTTCTCGACGCCGTCACCGAGCGCGCTCAGTACCCGCTCGAGCGCTTCGACGTCCCGGGGCACGGCCAGTGTCGCCCCCGGCGCCTCGGTCGTCCTACCGAACCAGCCCATACAGGTGCCTCCCGGACAACAGAATCCAGCCCTCAGTTCGGCGCCGCGCACGCCGGGCTGAGGGCAATCCCCGAGCGAAGGCGGCGCGGTGGGGCCGACCGGTACGGTCGGGGCATGGTGGGTGGCGGCTTCCTCCGATGGGTCGAGCTCACCGGCACCGCCTCGGCACGGCGGGGCTATCCGTTCACGCTGCCCGTGGTCGCCGCGCTGCGCGCCGCCGGGCGCCTGGACCTGCACCCCGCGGTGACGTTCCTCGTCGGCGACAACGGCACCGGGAAGTCGACGCTGGTCGAGGCGATCGCCGTGGCGGCCGGCTTCAACCCGGAGGGCGGCTCGACGAACTTCCGGTTCGCCACCCGGGCCACCGAGTCCTCACTCGGTGAGCACCTGCGGCTGGTGCGCAGCGTCACCAAGCCGCGTACCGGCTTCTTCCTGCGGGCCGAGTCGTTCTACAACGTCGCCACCGAGATCGAACAGCTCGGCTCCTACGACAGCTACGGCGGGCGCAGCCTGCACGAACGCTCCCACGGGGAATCGTTCCTCGACCTGGCCGCGCACCGCTTCGGTCCCCGTGGGCTGTACCTGCTGGACGAGCCGGAGGCCGCACTCTCGGTGCAGGGCTGCCTCGCGCTGCTCGCCCGGGTGCGCGATCTGGTCGACGCGGGGTCGCAGTTCGTCGTCGCGACGCACTCGCCGGTGCTGCTGGCCTTCCCCGACGCCCGCATCCTGCAGATCGACGCCGCCGGCCGGATCGAGCCGGTGGCGTTCGACGAGGCGCAGCCGGTCGAGTGGACGCGGCAGTTCCTCGCCGATCCGCAGCGCTACCTGCACCACCTCTTTGCCGACCAGGACTGAGCATCCCACCCAGGCGCGTCGCTCAGGCCGGGACGGATCGGCTCAGGTAGTCGCGGACGGCCCGCTCGCCGTCGGCGTCGGCGAGCAGCCCCACGTAGCCGTCGGGACGCACGACCACGTACCCGCCCGCGTCCGGGTCCACGCCGTAGCCGGCGAAGGCCCCACCGGCCGCGGCGTCCAGCCGGACGGCGTCGATCGAAGGCTCGGCGGGGCCGAACGCGAGGACGGTCGGGTGCGGACCGCGGAAGCGGTCGAACAGCGTGCCCTCCGGCAGCGGGGCGTCGGGGGCCCGGTCCCCGGCCTGCAGCGGGCCGGTCCCGGCCGCCCGCCTGGCGTCGACCGCGAGCGCGCTCCCCCGGTAGTGCACGTCGAGCTGGTCGGTGTCGCGGCCCCGCTGCGGAGCGGCGGCGTCACCGCGGTGCAGCAGCGTGGAGAGCCCGAGGACGTCGGCGGCGACCGGCTGCCGCTCGGCCTCGTAGGTGTCGAGCAGCGCGTCCGACCCGCTCGCGAGCTTCCAGCCCAGGTTGTACGCATCCTGGACGCCGGTGTTCAGCCCCTGTCCGCCCGCCGGGGAGTGCGCGTGCGCGGCGTCACCGGCCAGGAACGCCGGCCCGACCCGGTACCGCGCGGCGAGCCGGATGTTCACCCGGTAGAGGGAGCGCCACGAGACGCTCTCGATGACCAGGTCGTCGCGGCCGGCCCGCTCGGTGAGGAACTCCTGGAGCCCGCCCGGCTCCTCGTCGGGCGCGAGCGGCGCGGTGAGCTGGAAGTCCTCGGTGCCCGGTAGCGGGCACAGCCCGAGGCGCAGCTGCTGGGTGGTCAGATCGCCCCAGACGTGCCAGTGCTCGCGGTCGAGGCGCCCCGGCGCGAACCGCACGTCGGCGATCGCCATCCGCTCGCTCTCGAACGTCTCGCCGAGGAACGGCACGCCGAGGGCGCGGCGCACCGTGCTGCGCCCGCCGTCGGCACCGACGAGGTAGGGGGCCCGGATCGTGGTGCCGTCCGCGAGCGTCGCGGTGGCGCCGTCGACCCCGGTGACCGTCACCCCGAACTCCACCTCGACGCCGAAGTCGGCGAGCCGGTCGCGGAGGATCTGCTCGGTGCGCCACTGCGGCAGCATGACGATGCTCGGGTACGGCACGTCCGGGCCCGGGGCGCGTGACTCGCCCAGCGAGCCCTCCCACACCACCGCCGAGCCGTGGTAGGCCCGCATCGGCGGGTAGGGGGCCGCGGCGGCCAGGATCTCCTCGACCACCCCGAGGTCGTCGAACACCTCCAGCGTGCGGGGCTGGATGCCCTTGCCGCGGGACGCGCGGAACGGTCCGGGGGCGGCGTCGAGGACGCGCACCGCCACGCCACGGCGGGCCAGGTCGAGGCCGAGGGTCAAGCCGGTCGGGCCGGCGCCGATCACGAGTACGTCGGTCATCTCGCTGCTCCTTCGAACGGGTCTGCGCAGACCGTCGCGGGCAGCGCTGACGAACCGCTGGCAGAACGCTGACCGTGACGCCGGTCACACCCGGTATCTCCGGCTCGCCTCGCGGGTCTGTCTCCCTGACAGCGCGCCACGGACCGCACAGAGCGGCCGGAACGCACCACGAGGAGAGGGGAACTCCGTGCCGACCAAAGAAATCGTGATCGCACCACGGCCCGTGCCGTACGGATCCGCAGCCGACCTGAGCGACGAGTCGTTCGCGATCCGGCTCGCGGCCCGGGTGGGCGACGCCAAGCGATCGGTCGACCGGTTCGTCCACGAGGTGCGCTACCGCCCGCCGCGCAGCCGCACCGCCCGCCTGCTGGTGCTGATCCCGGCGCACAACGAGGAGGCGACGATCGCCAAGACCCTCGACGCGCTGCTCACCCAGTCGCGGCTGCCCGACCGGATCGTCGTCATCGCCGACAACTGCACCGACGACACCGAGAAGATCGCCCGCCGCTACCGCGGGGTGACGGTCATGCGGACGGTCGACAACCACGACCGCAAGGTCGGCGCCCTCAACCAGGCCTGGCGCCGCTGGCAGGCCGGTTACGACTTCATCGCCGGCATCGACGCGGACACCCAGCTCGCCCCCGACTGCCTCCAGCAGCTCGAGGACGAACTCGCGAACACCCCCAAGGCCGGCGGTGTGATGGCGCGCTACACCTTCGACCAGCGACTGGGCACCACCCCGATGGCGCGCCTGCTGATCCGCCTCCAGCGGATGGAGTTCGCCGGCTGGACCATGGACGCGCTGCAGAAGAACCGCACCACCTACGTCCTCGGCGGTCAGGCATCGCTGTTCAACGCCGACGCCTTACGGCGGGTCACCGAGCACAACAACACACCCGGCCCGTGGGACGCGTCCGCGCAGGTCGAGGACATGCAGCTCACCGGCGACCTGCGCGCCATGCGCTACGAGACGCTGGTCTCCCCGCACGCCAGGGCCCACGCCGGCGCGATGCTGACGTTCCGCTCGCTCTGGGCCCAGCGCCGCAAGTGGGACGAGGGCATGGCCCGGCTGCTCGCCAAGCCCCAGCTCTCCAAGTGGACCGCGACCCTCTGGCGTCAGCAGCTCTCGCTGCTCTCCAACGGCGTCACCCGGCTCCTGTTCCTCTTCCTGCTGACGTTCTCGCTGATGGTGCACCAGTTCGTCTGGTCCTGGTGGTGGCTGACCCCGACCGTGGTCGAATCGCTGCTCAACGCCCGGGTCGCCTGGCGGATGCCCAACCGCACGATGGGCGACGTGCTCACCGGCGCGCTCCTGGTCCCGGTGGAGCTCTACCTCTGGTTCCGGCTCGCCTGCACCACGGCGTCCTGGACGAACGTCCTCGCCGGGATCAAGCGGGACGGCTGGGAGGACCAGGCCCGCGCCGAGCGCGGCGCGTCCAACGGCCCCGGCCGCATCATCACCGCCGTCGCGATCATCGCGGTGCTCGCCGGTCTGACGGTGTTCGGCTGGCTGCACGCCCCGCTGTGGCTGCAGGAGCGGGTGCTGACCGTCGGCTGGTCGCTGCTCGCGGTGGTCACGGTCCTGCAGACCCTCGCGATGATGGTGAAGCTGGTCCGCCCCTCCCGCGGCTACCGCCCCTGAGTTACCCCGAACCACCCCGGCCGGCCGTCCCCTCCGGTCCGGCCGGGGTCGGAAAGAACCGAAACCCCCGCACCGGCTTCCCGGTGCGGGGGTTCTCGGCTATTGGTACGACGCTCCGTCGACGAGACCGAGCTTGCGGCGGACGCGCTGATAGAACGTCGCGTCGCCGAGCCGGACCACGCGGGCGGCGTCCGGGTCGGTGCGCAGGTGCAGCATGGTGCCCGGCTCCGCGGTGCCCGCCACGAGACCGTCCACCTCGACGGCGAGCGCCCCGCTGCCCGGCTCGACGGTGAGCGCGAGGCTCTCCGAGCAGTCCAGGACGACCGAGCGGTTGAACGCCGAGTGCGGGGCCGCGGGCGTCACGACCAGCCCTTTGACGGTGGGCGAGATGATCGGGCCGCCGGCCGAGAAGCTGTACGCGGTGGAGCCGGTCGCGGTGGCCACCACGAGGGCGTCCGCGGCGTAGCGCAGGAACGGCTGGCCGCCGACGCTGAGCTCGACCGAGGCCAGACCGTGCCCGGGCGTGCGGACCAGCGCGATGTCGTTGAACGCGAGCAGCTGGGACGGCCCGTCGCTCCAGGCCGGTACCGACGCCGCGACCGCCGAGCGCGGCTCGACGCGGTACTGGCCGGTGTCGATCTGGCCCAGCGCGATCGGCAGGTCCGGGACGTCGACCTCGGCGAGGAAGCCCAGCCGGCCCAGGTTGACGGGCAGGATCGCGCCGTGGTGGCCGTGCATCATCCGCATCGCGCGGAGCATCGTGCCGTCGCCGCCGAGGCTGATGACCAGGTCGCAGGAGGTGGCCAGATCGGCTCCGTCGACCGGGACCGCCTCGCAGTCGATGCGCCGGACCTCGTCCTTGAGCCCGAGCACCTCGACGCCCTTGCCCCGGGCCCACTCGAGGATGGTGTCGATCGCCTGCTTGGAGTCGCGGGCCGGGTGCAGGACCAGGCCGACCTTCTGGAGAACGCCCACGGGTGTCAGCCTACGGCTGCCGACCGCCGGATCCCTCCGGAAGACGCTTCCGGGCGACGACGAAGACGCGGCGGAACGGGTACCAGGCGCGCCCGTCGGTGACGGGGTACTCCGCGGCGAGCCGTTCCTCCAGCTCGGCGGCGAAGCGCGGGTACTCCTCGGCGGGTAGTGCCGCGATCACCGGACGCAGGGTGGTGCCCTCCAGCCAGCCCCGGACGGGATGGTCGTCGGTGTCGGCGCGCAGCTCGTGCAGGTACGTGGTCTCCCAGGCGTCGACGTCGCAGCCGGCGGCGGCGAGCAGCGTCGCGTAGCCGGCCGGGTCGAGCACCCGCCCGGACTCCGCGATCCCGGTCAGCCGGTCGGCCCACCGCGGGTCGGCGCGCAGCGCGCGGACCGCGACGTGCGACGGCGCGTCGTAGTTGCCGGGTACCTGGATCGCCAGCCAGGCGCCGGGCCGGAGCGCGTCCGCCCACCGGCGGATCAGGTCGGGGTGGTCGGGGATCCAGTGCAGGGTGGCGTTGCAGACGACCACGTCGGTGGCGGGCGCCGGCAGCCAGGTGGTGGCGTCGCCGATCGCGAAGCGCAGATCGTCGCCGGCGCGGGTCTGCGCCTCGGTGATCATCTCCGGCGACGAGTCCAGGCCGGTGATCCGCGCGTGCGGAAATCGGTCGGCCAGGGTGGCGGTGAGGTGGCCGGGGCCGCAGCCGACGTCGGTGACCGAGCGGACGGCACCCGGCTCGGCGCCCACCCGCGCGAGCAGGTCGACGAAGGGCCTGGCGCGCTCGGACGCGCGCCGCACGTAGACCGCCGGATCCCACTCCACGAACGTCATCGGTCCACTATGCCCGACCACCGGTCCCGGCGGGCCGAGCAGTTCTACGCTCGACGTATGGGCAGGTGGCGCAGCGGTGCGTCCCGGGACGAGGAGCCGCCGGAGCGGCGACCCGTGCCGCCGGTCGACCTGCCCCGGCCCTGGGACGCGGCACCGGCGCCGCCGGAGCCGGACCTGCTCGTGTCCGGGCCGCAGAACCGGCGGCGCCCGTCCCGCCGCGATCGGCGCCGCGCCGACGACACCGGCACCGGGCCGGCCGAGATCGCGCACCCCGCGGCCGAGGCGAATGCGGCGGCCACGGGGGCGGCTCCCGCGAGGGCGGGGACGACCGCGACCGCGGCGGACGCGACCGGAGCAGACGCGGCGGGGGCGGACGCGGCCGGGGCCGCGCGCCGCGGGGACGGCTGGCGCCGATGGGCCGGTGGGCGCTTCGGCCGCCGGGAGCTGCTGGTCGCGCTCGTCGTCGGGCTGGTACTCGGCGGCCTGCTCGTCCACGGCTACGACGGCCGCCTCGCCGAACAGGCCCGCCGCGACGCGATCGCGCTCACCGCCCGGGTGGCCCCCACCGACACCGCCGGTGGCCAGGGGCGCGAATCCTGGCTGCTGCGCGTCGTCGTCGCCAACCGGGGCGCGACCACGCTGCGGCTGCGGTCGGCCACGCTGGCCGGGACCCCGCTGCGCTCCGTCCTCCGGTCGGTCAGCCGCAACGTCAGCCTGCCCGCCGGCAAGGAGACCTGGATCTCGCTGGACGTCTCGGGCGCCTGCGCCGGCGGTGGGCTCACCCGGCCACCGAGCGAGGTGGACCTCGTCGTGGTGGCGGGCGACCGGCCGGAGCGGCACGTCAGGGTGGACCTCGCCGACGACACGTCGCTGCTGCTCAGCGCCGCGCGGCAGACCTGCATGGACGCGAACTTCGCGCTCTGGGCCACCGCCGAGCAGGACGGTGCCGTTCGCATCGACCGCAGCGGGCTCTCCGTTCCGCTGCGGTTCCGCTCGAACTGGAGCCCGCCGTGGGTGGTCAGCGGCGTGCGCGCCGAGGGCTCCGGTCTCGCCGCCACGATCGCCGGTGCGTTGCCGATCCGCTTCACCGACGGCGTCACACCAGCGACCACCGTGCGGTGGACGGTCACCGACTGCGTGCAGGCCAAGGCGCTCGGATACACCGACCTGCGGTTACGGACGACGCTGACGCTGCCGGGCGCGGCGCGCTCGGTCGAAGTGACGACGACGTTGAACGGCGCCCTCAGCGAGCTGGTGCCCCGGTTCGTCCGCCTGGCCTGCCGCTGACCGGTAAGGCGGTCAGTGCCGCCCAGAGCGAGCCGCCCACACGATCACGGCCTGGCGGGTGGTACGGACACCGAGGGCTTCGCGGGCGGCCGCGATGCGGCGGTTGGCCGTGCGCAGCGACAGGAACTCCGCGGCCGCGGCGGCCGCGATCGAGTCGCCGGCGGCGAGCCGGTCGAGCAGCGCCCGCTGCTCGACCGTGAGCGGTAAGCCGTCGCCCGCGCCGTCCACCTCGGACACCGCGGCGGCTCCGGCCGCAGCACCGCCACCCACCCCGTCGGCGTCGCCGGTCCGTGGCGCGCGGCGCACCGGCCCGATCCGGGCGAGGTCGGCGAGCAGGGCCTGACCGGGCGTGCTCTCGGCGTCGGCCACCGCGACCACGCCCGCCCCCCGGGCCGCGGCCAGCACCGCATCGGCCACCGCCGCGTCGTCGTCGACCGGCCCGGAGACGACCGTGCGGGAGGCCGTGAGGTCCCACGGCTCGTCCGGGACGCCGAGGCCGGTGCGCACCGCCCAGCCCTCGGCGGCCAGCCGGCGCACGACGACCGCGAGGTCGGCCGGCGACCGCAGGACGTAGAGCGGCCGACTGCTCACGGGGCGCCCGCCAGCACCAGCGTCGCCGCCTCGGTGCGGGTCCTGGCGCCGAGCTTGCGCATCCCCGCCCGCACGTGCGTCTCCACGGTCTCCCGGGAGATGCCCAGCTGCCCGGCGATGCGCCGGGTCGGCTCACCGGCGGCGACCAGCCCGAGCACCTCCCGCTCCCGGGCGGTGAGCGTGCTGGTGCGGCTGCGGTCGATCGTCGCGCGCCGCACCGAGAACCGCCGCAGGGCCCGGTGCACGCGACCGAGCAGGACGGTCAGCCCGGCGTGCTCGGCGTACTTCTCGGCGGCCAGCAGCGGCGGAACCGCCCGATCGGCGTCCGGGGCCGAGAGACCGGCGGCGAGCAGGCAGCGGATCTGCTCACGCAGCGCGCTGCCCTGCCACAGCGCCGCGGCGGCCTCGAAGGCCGTGGCCGGTGGCGTGTCCTGCACCACCGAGGGATCCTCGACGCCGGCCCAGGCCGACAACGTGGCGCGGACCGGTAACAGCCGGTGGACGGGCTCGACGGGCTCCGCCGCGCCGAGGTCGTGCCGCGCCCACTGCGCCGTGACGGCGCCCAGGCCCCCGGCGAGCGATCCCCCGCGCGTCCCGGCGGGCACCAGCGCGCGGTCGGGCTGGCCGTCGAGCCACGCGACCTCCCGGTCGACCCAGCGCACGACCTCCGCACCCGGGCCGCGGCCGGCCACGTCGCCCAGCGCGCTGCGGCCGGCGGGGTCGCGGTCCAGCCGGGTCCGCGCGGGAGCGAGCGCGCCGGTGTCGGCCAGCGCGAGCGAGGCGGCGGCGAGCGCGTAGCTGCGGGCCTGCGCGGGCAGCGTCCGGTCGAGCAGGTCCACGGCGCCGCGTACGACGGTGTCGAGGTCGGCGCCGAGCAGCGCGCCGCACCACAGCTCCGCGGCCGCGAAGCGCGTCTCCCAGCTGTAGGCGAGCTGGCCGGCGCAGGCGGCCCGGTACTGCCCGGCGACGCTGCCGGCCTCGGCGATCCGCCCGTCGGAGAGCAGGTGCTCGGTCAGCAGCCAGCCACTCCACCAGGCGTCGACCGGGCGGCCGTCGGCCAGCGCGGCGGTCGCGGCGGCCGCGAGCCCGTCGATCCACCCGTCCCGGCGGTCACGCGCGGCGAGTGCGGCCAGCCCGACGCGCACGGCCGGGTAGTCCGCCAGCTCGGCCGGGACGGTCACCGCGCGGGCGGTGGCTCCGCTCGGATCCGCCGAGAGCGCGGCGAGCAGCGTCACCCGCAGGCACTCGGCCCTGAGCACGTCCGGTGCTCCCGCGACCGACACCGCCGAAACCGCCTCGAAGGCCTCCGCGGCGGCACCGGCCTGCAGGGACGCCTCGGCGTGCAGCACCGCGGCCCGGACGAGGTCACCGGCGCTCGGCCGGTCGTACCCGGCGGCCGGAGCGCCGGTCGCCCCGGCGGTGTCCACTCCGGCCGCGGCCGGGGTGAGCACGCGCCGGCAGCCGCCGGTGTCGCCAGCGGCGAGCGCGGCTTCCGCCGCCTCCAGCCGCAGCGCCGCCAGCGGACGCGGCCGGCCACCGTCGGGACCGGCCGGTACTCCTCCGGCGTCCACCGCGGAGTCGACCGCGAGCAGCAGCGCCGCCGCCCGGTCGCCGACGGTGCGCGCGGACCGGACCGCGCTCAGCGCCGTGCGGCAGGCGGCCGGCGCGTCCCCGGCCGCCGCGCTGTGCCGGGCGGACTCCAGCCCGGAGAGCAGGTCGGCCAGGCGCCGGTGCAGGCCGGTGCGTTCGGCCGGGGGAAGCACGGCGGCGGCCACCTCGGCGAGGTAGCGCGGGCTCGGCGTCACCAGGTCGTCCTCGACCGTGACCCAGCCGGCCTCGGCCAGCTCCGGGACGCCCGGCCCCAGCAGAGCCGCCGACGCCGGCCGGCCGAGCAGCCCCAGCGCGGCGAGCGCGGTGCGGGCCGGGCGGGGCAGGTCGGCGACCGCGGCGGCCACGGCGCGGTCGAGGGCGCCGGTGGCGGTGTCCTCGTCGCTGACGTTCGGCTCGGTCGCGGGCAGGCCGCCCTGGGCCGCTCTGGCCGCCAGCACCCGCACCGCCAGCGGGTTGCCCCCGGCGCGCCGGAGTACGGCGTCCAGGACCCGGTCGTCGAGAGCGGGGGCCACCTGCCGGGCCACCGCCCTGGCCGTGGCGGGGTCCAGGCCCGGCACCACCGTCCAGCGGGTAGCCGCCGCCCGGAGCGCCCGTTCGGTCTCCGGCGGCAGCCCGCCCGGCGTCCGGATCGCGACGACGACCCGGCAGACGTCGGCCAGCAGCGGGAGCACGGCCAGTGACAGCGGGTCGGCGTGGTGCACGTCGTCGACCACCAGCAAACCCTCGCCGACGCGCGCGCGGACCGCCTCGGCGGCCAACGCAGCGTCACGCTCGGGCAGCCGGGCCCGGACCGCGCGGGACAGGGCCATCCCCGGAAGATGACGCAGCGTGGCCAGCCCGCCACCGGTGAACACCGGCCCCCGGAAACCGTCGGCGAGTGCACGCAGTGCGGTGGTGCGCCCGGCGCCCGGTCCACCCGCGAGTACCACCAGTCCCGGGTGTCTCAGCTCGGCATCGAGCCCGCCCCGACCCGCCGGCGTTCCCCCGTCGGCGTCCAACACCGCGTTTCCTCCCGCACTGCCACTGAGCCGATCGCCGTCGACACGGATTCTCCCCATCCGTCCGTTCGTGCCGTTCCGCCGAGGCCTCTTCGGACTGGCACGAAGTAGGGATGGTCCGGCCGCAGGATATGCCTAGGGTCAGTGCTGCGAATGGTGCACAGTCAAACCCCCGACACAGGCCCCGGCGCACAGCGTTCAGGGAGCACCCTGAACGGGTCACCACAACAGGAGGATCTTTTCCCATGAGCGACGTCGACGACGCCAGCTTCGACACCAGCGCCCCGGACGACGCCCAGGCGGTCGACTTCGACCAGGACGGCACGCAGGACGGCTACCTGGTCACCAACAGCGACGGCTCGCAGTACGAGGTGATCGACACCGACGCCGACGGCGTCTACGACACCGTCCTGGTCGACACGGACGGTGACAACGTCGCCGACGCGGCCGGCGCGGACACCAACGGTGACGGCAAGATCGACACGGTCGCGGCCGACACCAACCGCGACGGCGTCGTGGACTACGCCGCCGCCGACACCGACGGTAACGGCGAGATCGACACCGTGGCCGCCGACACCACCGGCGACGGCTACGTGGACGTGGCCTACGTCGACGAGAACGGTGACGGCACCGCGGACGTGGCGTACACCGACAGCGACGGTGACGGCCAGCTCGACACCGAGACCACCGCGCCGGCGGGCACCAGCACCACGTCCGGCACCCCGGACCTCGCCAGCGCCTGATCCACCCGGCTGCCGGGTCCGCGGACGACCGCGGGCCCGGCACCGGCATGATCGAGGGGCCCCGTCGTCGCGGGGCCGGTGGAACAGCGAAACATCAGGGGAGAACAAGTGGGGCCAGGTCCGCTGAGCCAGCGCGTCGCCGGACTCTGCCAGGAAGTCGGTCCCCGACTCGGTGGCAGCACCGGCGTTGCGGTCGCCGATCTGTCCCGGCGGCTCGGTGAGCCGCTGCGGGTCGCGATCGCCGGCCGGCTCAAGGCCGGTAAGTCGACGCTCGTCAACGCGCTGATCGGGCGCCGGGTGGCGCCGACCGAGGTCGGAGAGTGCACGCGGCTGGTGACCCAGTTCCGCTACGGGCCGGCCGACCGCGTCGACGTCGTCCGCCGGGACGGCCTGCGGGTCAGCCTGCCGCTGGACGAGTCGGGCATGATCCCGCAGCGCCTCGGCATCCCGCGCCAGGAAGTCTCCTATGTCGACGTCACGCTCGCCAGCGACCGTCTCCGCGACCTCACGGTCGTCGACACGCCCGGCTTGAGCTCGACCAACTCCCAGGTCAGCGCGGGCACCCGGCGGTTCCTGTTCAACGACAACCCGGTCGACGACGACCTCGACACGGATTCGCAGAGCGCGCTGTCGGGCGCCGAGGCGATCATCTACGTCTTCACCCAGTCGGTGCGCGAGGACGACCTGGAGGCGCTGGAGGCGTTCCGCTCGATCTCCGCGCGGCTGTCCAGCAACCCGATCAACTCCCTCGGCCTGTTCAACAAGGTCGACAAGCTCGGCGGCGGTGGCGACCCGTGGCCGGTGGCCGGCCCGCTCGCCGAGACGCAGGCCCAGGCGCTGCGCCGCCAGGTGGCCGACGTCGTCCCGGTCGTCGGTCTGCTCGCCGAGACCACCGAGGCCGGGCGGCTGACCGCGGCCGACTGCGAGAGCCTCCGCGCGCTGGCCGCACTGTCCGCCGTGGACCGTGCCGTGCTGATGGCGTCGGTGGACCTCTTCACCACCCGCGAGTGCGAGATCCCCGCCGAGCAGCGGGAACGGCTGCTCCGCCTGCTCGACCTCTACGGCATCCAGTTCGCCGTGGCCTCGCTGGCCGCCGACCCCACCCTGGCGACCGGCGAGCTGATCCGGCGGCTGTACCGGGCCTCGGGCTTCCCGCGCGTCCGGCAGACCCTGGACCAGGCGTTCCGCTGGCGCACCGACGCGATCAAGGCAGGCTGGGCCCTGACGACGCTCGAGCAGGTCGCCGCCAGGGCCGAGCGCCCGGCCGACCGGGAGCTGCTGCGCGACGCCGTGGAGCGCCTCCTCCAGCAGCCCGAGTACCACCAGCTGCGCCTGCTCGAGGTGGCCCAGCAGGTCACCACCGGCGCCGTCGAGCTGCCCGCCGGCATGGAGTCCGAACTCACCCGGCTCGCGCTCTCCGACGATCCCGGCTGGATCCTGCAGCTGGCCGGCGCTCCCACCCCCCAGCTGGCCCAGGCCGCGCTCGAGGCCGCCACCCGGTGGCGGACGTTCGCGGTGGCCAGCGCCAGCCCCGCCCAAGCCCGGATCGCCCACGTCGCACACCGCGGCTTCTACCTGCTCTCGCAGCGGGTCCGCGCCGGCGCCGTCTGACTCACCCGCTCCCTGACCCCTCGCGACCCCCGAACCTCGATCGGAGTACCCCCACCATGCCGACCAGCTTCGTCCGGCTCATCGTGGCCGGGCTGACCCTTGTCCTGGCCGTGCTCACCGGCCTGGTCACCGGTTTCGTCGCTGGCGGATCAGGCTGCGACGAGACCGGTCAGACGCCGGCGTCCACCGTCTCGACCGCCCCGTCGACCGGCCCCTCGACCGCCGTCGGCGGCCCGGCCGGACCGGTGGACGACGAGACGAAGGGCGCCGCGACCGCGTCGCCGGGCGAGCCCGCCGGACCGAACAACAACATCTCGCCGCAGCCGGACACCACCGGCGGGAGCCAGCTCCCCGGCATCAACGAGGCCTTCGCCCTGGCCGGCGACGGGTGCGGCAGCGGCTTCTCCGCGCTGACCGCGGTGATCGGGTTCCTCGGCGCCCTGTTCACCGGCGGCATCGTCGGCGGGGTGGCGCTGTTCGTCCCCCGCACCGACGGCCCCGGCGCCACGCGGCCGGTCTCGGCGGGCGCGTACGGCGACGGCGGGTACGGCGAGGGGACGCCGGGCGGCGGTCGCGGTATCGGCCAGCCCCTCGGTGGGGGTCAGCCCGGTAACGTCGGCCACTCGGTCGGCTCCGCGACCGGCTCGCACGCCGTCCTCACCGACCTCGGCACGGCCGCACCGGAGACCGGCCGGCTCACCCGCGAACGCAAGACCCTCGTCGAGACGTGCATCTACGTACGGGACCGGGCGACCAGCAAGGCGATCGCCGATCGGCTGGCGTGGGCCCTCAACGAGGTCGGCGTGGTCGAGGACCGCCCCGCCGGCGAGCCGTTCGACACCGCCAGGCACGAGGCGGGCGGCACCACCCCGACGCCCGATCACGCGCTGTCCGGCAAGATCGCCGCGGTCGAGATCTCCGGCTACACCGACCGGGGGCAGGTCCTCCGCGCGCCGGTCGTGACCGTCTACCAGGCGGACGTCCGATGACCGCCCCCGCAGCCGGCGCACCGGCCAAGCCCGACCAGGCCGCCGCGCTCCGTGCGGTCGAGGAGCAGATCCGCGGGGCGGTGGACACCGGACTCGGTCACCTGCGGCGCCTCGACCCCGACCTGGCCGCGGACATCGACCAGATCCGCCGCGCCGACCTCGGCCACCCGACCGTCGTCGTGGTCGGCGAGACCAAGCGGGGCAAGAGCTCGCTGATCAACGCGTTGCTCGCCAGCCCCAACCTCTCGCCGGTCGACGCGGCGGTGGCGACCAGCGCCTACCTGGAGTTCTCGGCAGGCGACCCGCCGCGCGCGCTCGCGCACGTCCCGGGCGATCCGGGTCCGCACCCACTGCAGCTCGACGCGCTGCGCGACTGGGGCACGGTGCTCGGCTCGGTGCCCGACGGGCAGCGTCCGCCGCAGCGGATCCAGGTGTTCCACCCCGCCCCGCTGCTGAAGAACATCACGATCATCGACACGCCCGGCGTCGGCGGCCTGGACTCCACCCACGCCGAGATCGCGCTGGACGCCGTCGCCAAGGCCACCGCGCTGCTGTTCGTCGTCGACGCGTCCTCGCCGTTCTCCAAGCCGGAGCTGGACTTCCTCCTCGAGGCCAGCAAGCGGGTGAACCTGGTGATGTTCGCCCTCACCAAGACCGATGCGTTCCCCGGCTGGCGCACGGTGCTCGACGACGACAAGTCGCTGCTGCACACGCACGCGCCGCGGTTCGCGCAGTCCGCGTTCTTCCCGGTCTCGGCGCGGCTGGCCGAACTGGCCGACCAGATGCCGATCCCGGAAGCCGCCGAGGAAGTACGCCGGGAGTCCCGCATCGCCGACCTGCGCACCGCGCTGGCGCGTCAGGTGGCGGTCCGCAACGGCGTGCTGGTGCAGGCGAACCTGCTGCGCACCGTCCGCTCGGAGCTGGTCGGTCTGGACACCCGGATCGGCGAGCGGATGCGCGCGGTCGACCCGGACCCCGGCATGGCCGAGAAGCTCAAGGCCGAGCGGGCGGAGTTCGTCCAGCGCAAGCGCAAGGACGCCCGCACCTGGACGCTGACGCTCAACACCGAGGTGCAGCGGGCCCGCACCGACGCCACCGCGCTGCTGCGCAACGAGATCAGCAAGGCCCAGGACCACTACCTGACGATCGTGGAGAAGGCCAACGGCGAGCGGATCAAGCGTCTGCCCACCGACATCGACCAGGCGCTGCAGGCGATCGCGCTCCGGCTCTCGGCCGAGATGGAGCGCCGGTTCCGGGTGATCGGCGCGCAGATCCTGCGCGAGGTCTTCTCCGAGGCCGAGCTGTCGCAGATCCTCGCCCGGCTGAACGCCCGGCTGCGGGCGGTCGCCTCGGCGCGTCCCCAGCGGGACGGCGCCGGCGGCGACAACGCGCTGGTGATCACCGGTGCGGTCGGTACCGCGTCGCTGCTGGGCAACCTGAGCGCCACTGGCGCCGGTGCGCTGCTGGCGGGCACCGCGGCCGGCTTCGCGGTGCCGGTGATCGGTCTGGGCGTCGGCCTGGCCGCCGGCGCGTTCATGCTCTACCGCCGCCGGGTGGGCAACGACCGGCAGGCCGCGAAGGTCTGGCTGCGCGAGGTGCTCAACGAGGCCAGGGCGTCGATCGCCGAGGAGATCTCGCACCGCTTCACCGACCTGCAGTTCGCGCTGACCGTGGCGCTCGACGAGGCGGTGGAGCGGCGCGTGGAGCAGCTGGACACGCAGATCGCCGACATCGACAAGGCACTCGCCGACGACAAGGCCAACCGCGCGAAGAAGCGGACGGCGCTGCAGGGCGACCGGGACGGGATCCGGGCCCGGATCAAGGCGCTCGACGAGGTGCTCGGCAAGGCCAAGGCGGCGACCCGGATCACGGTGCCGGCCGCGGCCCCCAAGGCCGCGGCGCCTGCCGCCGCGGGCGCGGAGCCCGCGGCCGGGAAGGGCTGAGGTAGGCCATGGACGGCCACGTGGGCGACGACTTCCCCGACGAGTACCCCGACGACTTCGGCGACTCCGGCACGGACGGATCCGACGCGGACGGGGATCTGCCCGCCGCCGATCTGACCGGTGTCGGGGACGCCTGGGACGACACGGTGGATCTCGACGGCGACGATCCGGCCGGGGACGACCCGGCCGCGGACCCCGCGTGGCCCGCCGACTCCGAGCACCCGGTCGGCAGCGACGCGGTCGACTTCGACGCGGAGGAGACCGGCACCGCGGACTACTCGGACGACGTACCGGACGCGGCTGCGGACGCCCCGGCGAGCGACGCGGAGGACGTGCCGGTCGTCGGTGACGACGCGCCGGTCGGGCTGGGCGCCGACCCGGACGTCCCCGCGGGCGACTCCGGCGACGGCAGCTGGCTCGACCTGCCCGACCTGGCGAACGTCGACGTGCCCGAGCCGGCCGGTGGGCCGCCGTGGGTGGACACGCAGCTGCTCGGCGACGCGGACGCGGACTCGCCGGACGTCCCGATCACCGGTGACAGCGTTCCCGCGACGCCCGACGGCGGCGCCGCCGACCTGCGGACGGCACTGGGCGAGCCGCCCGGCGTCGGCGACCCGACCGACGGCGCGTACCAGGAGCTGGCGGCGAGCGACGACCCGGCGGTGCGCAACCTCGCCCGCCTCTGGGGTCCGCCGTCCTGATCGAGTTTCCCACCGGCCCGCGTGGCCGCCGGTCGACGGCGGACACGAGGACGGCTCAGCGGCCGGGCGGGGAGCGTCGTACGACGCTCCCCGCCCGGCCGCTGAGCCGTCCTCGTGTCCGCCGTCGACCGGCGGCCACGCG
>Ga0190269_10000235_pt1 | contig 29745 bp, 22 predicted proteins | sample Popmic249IS_FD_133749 | JGI IMG/M metagenome (GOLD analysis project Ga0190269, IMG submission 133749) | Populus adjacent soil microbial communities from riparian zone of Blue River, Arizona, USA - 249 IS | ecosystem: Environmental > Terrestrial > Soil > Riparian zone | place: USA: Arizona... | reverse complement strand
GGCAGGACACCATGCCCAGGTCGCTGATGTTGTGGTCCGCCCAGCTGAACGGTGTGGTCCAGGCGGACTGGACGACGAGCTGGACGACGAAGAACACGACACCGGCAGTGGCCAGTGCCGCGGCGCCGAGGGAACGGTTCACCGGGGCTCCTTCCAGGAGGTCGGTGCCCAGCTCACCAGTCCCGGCTCCGGAGCACACGGGAGACAACTGCCGTCCCGGGGTAGGGCTGAGTCTATGACCGCTCACCGGGTCGTCCTGGGCGCCTGGCCGACGCCCGTCCACGCTCGGTGCGGCGATCGCCCGTGGCGCCACGACCATCGTCCGGGTGACCTGCCGGTACGCGGATCGGTCACGAAGTCCCCTGACGCGGACCCGGATAAGGGGTAATTCGTGGACCATCCGCGTCGGAGCACTGCGCGACGCGGGGGCGCAGGGTCAGCGCAGGAAGGTTCGGGTGAACTCCGACGGCTCCTGGTCGACGCCGGAGCAGGTGGCGTCGGCGGTCGGCCTCGGGCCGCCGGGGCACGGCACGTCGCGGGTCGCCGACCACATCGCGTACCAGGCCAGGCCCTTGTCCCGGGCGAACGCACCGACGATCCGCGCGTCCTCGACCGCGAAAACCTCGGTCGCGACGTCGTTCACGCCGATCATCGGCGTCACGGCGAGCAGCTTCCAGGCATCGTCGTCCGGCAGGCCGAAGACGCCGGCCACCTGTGCCTGCGCGGCGGTGACCGCGTCGAGCGCGTACCGCCCCATCCGTCCGCCGGGGTCCGGCGCGGCGGCGTCGCCGTAGTCCATCGCCATCAGGTTGACCGCATCGGGCGTCGTGCCCGCGTTCCGGGCGTCGGTGAGCAGGTCGACGCCGCCCTGGGTGAGGCCCTGCGGAAGCGCCGGGAGCGTGATCGAGACGTCGAGCGGCCGCCCGGCCGCCGCAGCGTTCCGCCGGAGGATGCCGATCGCCTCGGCTCGCCGCCGGTTGGCCGCCGTGTCCGCCAGCGCGGCGCCCTCGACGTCGAAGTCGACGCGGGTCGCGGCGTGCGCGTCGATCGCGCTCTGGTACGCGGCCGCCAGCTGCTCGGCGCCGGCGCAGACGGTCGCCAGCTCGGTGCCGGTCGCGCCGCCGAACGAGAGCCGGACGTCGCCGCCGGCGGCGCGTAGCGCGGTGACCCGCTCGGTGATCGCGGCGTCCTCGACCGGAAGGACCCCGCCCCAGCTCGGCGTGCAGCCGCCGGACGCCACGACGAACCCGAGCGTGTACTGCCGCACGCCGGTGGCGGTCGCGTTCGCGGCCAGGTCGAACGGCGGGTACAGCAACACGTCGACGTAGGGGGCGAACTCCGTTCCGGCCGGCGCCGCGGTGCCGGCGTAGGCCGTGGTGCCGGAGGGCGTCGGCGTCACGGAGGGGGTCGGCGTCCGGGCGGGCGTGCCGCCCGCGGCCGGTGCGTCCGGGGTGTCGGTCGCGACCGGACGGGTCGGCGTCGGTTTCGGCACCGCGGGTACCGGCGGCGACGACTCGCCCCCGGCCGGTGCCCCGGACGGCTCCGAGCAGCTCACCCCGTTGATCGTGCACCCCTCCGGCGGTGCCTGCTGGCTGCCGGCCGCGTCGGCCACGAAGCCGACGACGACCGATTGCCGCGGGGCCAGACGCCCGTTCCAGGCCTCGTTGCGTACCGTGACCTGCCGGCCGGACACGCTCTCCTGCCCGTTCCAGAGGCTCGTGAGCCGGGCTCCGGCCGGCAGCGTGAACTCCAGCGACCAGCTCTCGACGGCCTCGGTACTCGTGTTCGTCACCGTGTACGCGCCGGTGTAGCCGCTGTCCCACCGCGCCGATTGCGCGTACGTCACCTGGAATCCGGCGGCCTGCGCCTGCCCGGCGGTGAACGTCGCGACGGTGACCGCCACGACGGTGGCGAGCACGCCCGCCGCGCCGAGCCGGCGGATCGGACGCCTCGACCGGCGCAGCCGGTGGCCACCACGGAAACCGGCGGGTGGCTGCTCACGGGGAGGTACCAACGGCACGATCGGGACTCCTGGGGTGATCTGGCAGTTACCGGCGACCATAGGCCGGTATCCGCCTCCGGAGCCCGGAGACTAAGTACCGATCTGGCGGGTTTAAGGCCCACTTAGGTGAGTGAATGCAATTCACTTGCGGTGTCCGGCTCGATACGGTGCTGGCCATGGCATGGGAACTGGCGCAAGTGAACTACGCACGACTCCGTGCACCGCTCGACGATCCGGCACTCGCCTTCTTCGTGGCCAACCTGGAGCCGGTGAACGCCGCGGCCGACGCCGCGCCGGGCTTCCGGTGGCGTCTGGCGACCGAGGACGGTGACGCGACCGCGATCCGGGCGTTCGAGTGGGACCTGGGCGACAGCGTCGGCGTCATCGTCAACATGTCCGTGTGGGACTCGGTCGAGTCGCTCGCCTCGTTCACGTTCGGCGGCCTCCACCGTGCGGTGCTGCGTCGGCGCCGGGAGTTCTTCGAGCACATCAGCGAGCCCAGCGCCGCGCTGTGGTGGGTGCCTGCCGGGCAGTGGCCGACCACGGACGACGCCGAGGCGCGCGTCCGTCACCTGCGCCGGCACGGCCCGACGCCCACCGCGTTCACGCTGCGCTCGACGTTCCCGCCGCCGGACGTGTCACCGGTGCCCGAGCCCGGCCGCGACGACTGGCTCTGCCCGGCGTGAGCCGCTGAGCGCGGGCGGCGCGGCGGTCAGCGGCCGGGGCGGACGAGCGCGGTCTCGTAGGCCAGGACGACCAGCTGGGCCCGGTCGCGCGCGCCGAGCTTCGTCAGCAGGCGGCTGACGTACGTGCGCACGGTGGCCGGGCTCAGGTAGAGCACCGCCGCGACCTCGTCGTTCGAGCGCCCGGTACCGACCTCGGCCAGCACCTCGCGCTCCCGCGCGGTGAGCGGGGCCAGCCGCGGGTCGGCGTCCGCGGCGGCGGGCGGTGCGCCGGACGCCGCGGCCTCGATCACCCGGCGGGTGACGGCGGGGGAGAGCAGCGCGCTCCCGGCGGCGACCGTGCGCATCGCGTCCCGCAGGGGCCCCGGCCGGATGTCCTTGAGCAGGAAGCCCGACGCGCCGGCCCGCAACGCGTCGAACAGGTGCTCGTCGGTGTCGAACGTCGTCAGCATCACGACCCGGACCCCGGCCAGGCCCGGGTCGGCGGTGATGCGGGTCGTGGCCTCGACGCCGTCGACGCCAGGCATCCGCACGTCCATCAGTACGACGTCGGGGCGCTGACGACGCACCAGCTCCACTCCGGACGCGCCGTCGGCGGCCTCGCCGACGACGAGGAGATCCGGGTCGTGGGTGAGCAGCGCTCGCAGCCCGGCGCGCACCAGATCCTGGTCGTCGACGAGCGCGATCCGGATCACCGCGGACCCAGCGGAAGCGCCGCCCACACCCGGAACCCGCCCTCGGGGCGGGGACCGATCTCCGTGCGCCCGCCGAGCAGCGCGACCCGCTCACGCAGGCCCGCCAGGCCCAGGCCACTGCCCGGGACCGCGACCGCGGGCTGCCCGCCGTTGCAGACCTCCACCTCCACGGTCGCATCCGTCGTTCCGAGCCGGACGACGACCGGCGCGCCACCGCCGTGGCGGCGGGCATTGGTGACGGCCTCCTGGACGATGCGGAACACGGCGGCCTCGACGACCGGCGGGAGCGGGCGGAGCCGGGGCGAGACCTCCACGGTGACGCCCGGCCCGGGGCCGTCGGCGAGGGCGGCGAGCGCGGGGAGGCCCGGCGGGTCGGCGCTGCGGATCAGGCCGAGCGTACGGCGCAGCTCCGCGCTGGCGGCGTCGCACGCGGCCCGGACGTTCGCCAGCGCGCGCCGCGCCGCGGCCGGGTCGTCGTCCAGGGCCTCCAGCGCCACGTCGGTGTGGAGCGAGACCACGGTCAGCGTGTGCCCGACCGCGTCGTGGACGTCGCGGGCGACCTCGAGACGCTCGGCCTGGGTGGCTCCGGCCAGCTCGCGCTCGTGGGTCTCCCGCTCCCGCCGGATGCGCTCCCGCTGCTCGGCCCGGAGCAGCCGCCGGGAGCAGACGCCGTCGCCGAGCGCGATGATCGCCGCCATCGCGGTCGCCGTACCCGCGAACTCGAAGCCGAGCAGGTAGGCCGGGTCCTCGTCCTCGAGCAGCCGCGCCACCGTCGACACCGCGAGCAGCGCCGCCGTGACACCGGCCGCCCATCCGGTGCGCCCGGCCTCGGCGGCGGAGTACAGCGCCGCGCCCATCGGGAGCGCGAGCCCGATCGGCGGATAGCCGGCCGTGTAGTAGCCGACGATGAGCGCCGCGCTGGCCAGCAGCACGAGCCGGGGGAACCGGCGCCGAGCCAGCAGCACCGCGCCGAACCCGGTCCCGATCACGTACGCGAGGACGCCGGCGCGGCGGTGGTCACCGACGTCCGCGGCGATCGCGGCCGCGACGACGGCCGTGGTGAGGACGCCGAGCGTGACGTCGACGAAGAGCTGGCGCCGCATGCGCCGAGCGTAATCGCGGACCGGCCGGTGCGCGGCCGGCGCGGCCGGATCGTCGCCTCCCGCCGTACGGTGGTACGTCGGTGAGCGATCGCCGACCCGCTCCCGGCCCGATGTGGACGCCTCGGCTGCTCACTTAGCGTCGCCGGCATGACATCGACCGTGCTCCGCCGCCGGAGCCTGCTCACCCGGCTCGCCACCTGGTCGCTGCGCCATCACTGGGCCGCGCTGATGGCCTGGGTGCTCGTCGTCGGCGCGCTCGCGCTCGCCGCCGGGAACGTGGGCAGCGCGTTCGCCGACGACAACACGCTGCCCGGTAGCGAGTCCCAGCAGGTGGCCGACGCGCTCGGTGGCGGGCCCGCCGAGGACACCGTGACGCTCGTCGTCCACGGTGAGCTCGCGTCCGGCGAGGCCAGGGCGGCGGTCGGCGGCCTGCTCGACCGGGTGGCGGCGACGCCGGGGGTCGACGGTGTCTCCGACCCGTTCGGGGCTCCGGGATCGCTCTCGCCGGACGGCCGGACCGCGCTGGCGACCGTCACGCTCGACGGGCCACCGTCGGACACGGTTCCCGAGCTGCTCGACCTCTCGCTCGACGGGTACCGGGTGGAGTGGGGCGGCGACGCCGTCCGGGCCGCGTCGGAGTCCGGCGGGCCCGCCGAAGGCCTCGGGCTGCTCGCCGCGCTGATCATCCTGGTGCCGCTCTTCGGCTCCCTACTGGCCGCCGCCCTTCCGCTGGTCACCGCCCTCCTCGCGGTCGGCAGCGCGGTCGGCGCGGTGATCGTGCTCTCCCACCTGCTGACGGTCCCCAGCTACGCGACCGCGATGATGGCGCTGGTCGGGCTCGGTGTCGGCATCGACTACGCCCTGCTGATCTTCGTTCGCTACCGGCAGGAGATCCGCTCCGGTGCGCCCCGCGCGGAGGCGACCGTGCGGACGCTGGACACCGCGGGCCGGTCGGTGCTGTTCGCCGGTGGCACGGTGATCATCGCGCTGCTGGGCATGGTGACTCTGCGCCTGGCGGCGTTCGACGCGCTGGCGGTGAGCGTCACGCTCACGGTGCTCGCGACGATGATCGCGTCGGTCACGCTGCTGCCCGCGCTCCTGACGCTGTTCGGCCGCCGCCTGGAGGCCAGGATCCGGCGCCGCGCGGCACGGCGGGGCGACCGCGGCGAGGGGCGGCGGTGGCGGGCGCTCGCCACCGCGGTCGCGCGGTTCCCGGTGCCCGCGCTGGTCGGCGGCGTGCTCGTGCTCGTCGTACTCGCGCTGCCCGCCCTCGACCTGCGGCTGGGCTTCGCCGACGCCGGAGCCGACGCTCCGGACTCCACCAGCCGCCGGGCCTACGACCTGGTCGCCGAAGGGTTCGGGCCGGGCACCAACGGGCCGCTGCTCGTGCTCGCACCGACCGGGGACGCGGCCGAGGAGGTGGCCGCCACGGTGCGCTCGGTCCGCGGCGTCGCCTCGGTCGTGCCCCACCGGCCGACGGCCGAGGCCGTGCTCGTCGTCCCGGAGTGGGGCCCGGCCGACGAGCGGACCGCCGACCTGGTGCACCGGCTCCGTGACGAGCTCGGCGCGGACGTCGCGATCGGCGGCTCGGTACCGGCCGCGATCGACTTCGCCGAGACGGTGTCCGGCCGGCTGCCCTGGTTCATCGGCGCCGTCGTCGGGTTGTCCGCGCTGGTGCTGCTCGTGGTGTTCCGGTCGTTGCTCGTGCCGGTCCAGGCCGCGGTGTCGAACCTGCTGAGCATCGGCGCCGCGCTCGGCGTCATGACGTTCGTCTACGGCGAGGGCAACCTCGGTGTCCCGCCCGGCCCGATCGAGGCGTTCCTGCCGGTGATCGTGTTCGCGGTCGTGTTCGGACTGTCGATGGACTACGAGGTCTTCCTGGTGAGCCGGGTCCACGAGGAGTGGCGCGGCGGCGCCGACGCCGCGACCGCCCTCCGCGAGGGCCTGGGCACCACCGGCGGGGTGATCACCGCCGCGGCGGCGATCATGGTCGTGGTGTTCGGCTCGTTCGTGCTCAGCGGCGACCGCATGCTCGGCCAGATGGGCCTGGGCCTGGCCGCCGCCGTCCTGGTCGACGCGCTGGTCGTCCGCTGCCTGCTGGTGCCCGCGGTGTTCGCGCTGGCGGGCGAGCGCACCTGGTGGTTCCCCCGGTGGCTCTCCGCCCTGCCGGCGGTCCGCCTTCACTAGCGCGTGGGTCGCGCTGACGGGCCGTCGGGTCACCGGCTGCCCCGGGGCCCGGCTCGCTGTCGTCGCCGGCCGACGGTCAGCCGGCGGCGAGTGACGCGCGGAGCGTGCGGAGCGCGTCGGCGAGCGCGGCCAGCTGGTGCTCGGTGAGCGCGTCCCCGAGACGCGTCCGCAGCTCGGCGTCGAACACGGCGAGCGCCTCCTCGAGGGCGGTGCGTCCGGCCTCGGTCAGCGTGAGCACCGACGAGCGGCGGTTCCTGGGGTTGGGGTGGCGCGCGCACAGCCCGCGGCGCTCCAGGCGGTCGACGGCCTGGCTGGCGCCGCCGACCGTGATCGCGAGCGTGTCGGCCACCTCCTGGACCCGGCACTCCGGCGTCCGTTCGATGACGCGCAGCACGTCGAGCGAGCCGGCCCCCAGGTCGCCGGTGGCGCGGAGGCGAGCGTCGACCGCGTTCCAGAGAAGCACCTCGGTGCGGATCACGTCGTCGTAGACGTCACGCAGGTTCACCCGTCGACTGTAGCAGTGAGGACCTTGCCGCTTAGATTATTAGCGCTAATAATCTAAGCATGACGAAGGCAGTGCGGTTCAACGAGTACGGCGGAGTCGACGTCCTGCGGGTCGTCGACGTGGAGCGGCCGGTGCCCGGCGCCGGTCAGGTGCTGGTCGAGATGCGGGCGGCCTCGATCAACCCGGGGGAGGCGAAGATCCGGGACGGCTCACTGCACGCGCTCTACCCGGCCACCTTCCCGTCCGGCCAGGGCAGCGACCTGGCCGGAGTGGTCGTCGAGGTGGGGCCCGGCGTCACCGCGTTCGCGCCCGGCGACGAGGTGCTCGGGTTCACCGACCGGCGGGCCAGCCACGCGCAGTTCGTGCTCGCCGAGGCCGGTGAGCTGGCGCCGAAGCCCGCGAGCCTGTCGTGGGAGGTGGCCGGGGCGCTGTACGTGGCGGGGTCGACCGCGTGGGCGATGGTGCGCGCGGTGGCGCCGCGGCCGGGGGACCTGGTCGTGGTGACGGGTGCCGCCGGCGGCGTCGGGTCGCTGGCGGTGCAGCTCGCGCGCCGGGCCGGTGCGACCGTCGTCGGGGTGGCCGGTATCCGCAACCACGAGTGGCTCCGCGGGCACGGCGTCGTGCCGGTCGCCTACGGCGACGGGGTCGCCGACCGGATCCTCGCGGCCGGGAAGCCCGACGCGTTGATCGACGTCGTGGGCGGCGGGTACGTGGAGCTCGGCGTCGAGCGGCTGGGTGTCGCGCCGGAGCGCATCGACACGGCCGTGGACTACCCGGCCGCCGCGCGGTACGGCGCGAAGACCGACGCCAACGCCGAAGGCGCCCGGATCGAGGTGGTCGCAGAGCTGGGGCGGCTCGCGGCCGCCGGTGAGCTCGAGGTGACGATCGCCGCGACCTACCCGCTGGAGGAGGTACGAGCGGCCTACCGGGAGCTGGCGAAGGGCCACACCAGGGGCAAGATCGTGCTCACCAACCCCTGACCTAGCGATTGCTTGGTACGGTGGCCGTCGGTGGGATCGACGGAGGGCGGCGATCGTGACGGACGTCTTCTCGCCGGCCAGGCTCGGGCCGATCACGCTGCGCAACCGCACGATCAAGGCGGCGACGTACGAGAACCGCGCGCGCCGCGGCCTCGTGACCGACGCGCTGATCGACTTCCACGTCCGGTACGCCGCCGGAGGCGTCGGCATGACCACGGTGGCGTACTGCGCGGTCGCGCCGGAGGGCCGCACCGACGCCCACCAGATCGTCTGGCGGCCCGCGGCGCTCCCCGGCTTGCGGCGGCTCACCGAGGCGGTGCACGCGGAGGGCGCGGCGATCTCGGCCCAGGTCGGGCACTCCGGGCCGGTCGGGCTCTCCCGGGGTGCCCCGGCCTTCTCCCGGGCCGGGGCCGCGCTGACGCCGAGCCGCGGCGCCGGCGTGGCCACCCTCGGTGCCAGGCCGGCGAGCGTCGAGGATCTCCGGCGGGTCGTGGCCGCCCACGGCGCGGCGGTGCGGATGGCGATCGAGTCCGGCTTCGACGCGGTCGAGATCCACCTCGGCCACAACTACCTGGCCAGCGCGTTCCTGAGCCCGCGGCTCAACCGCCGGAAGGACCGCTACGGCGGGAGCCTGGAGAACCGCGCGCGGCTGGCGCGGGAGATCATGCACGCGGTCCGGGACGCGGCCGGCGACCGGATCGCGGTCCTGGCCAAGCTCAACCTGGACGACGGTGTGCCGGGCGGGTTCTGGCTCGACGAGGCGATCGTCGTCGCGCGCTGGCTGGAGGCCGACGGGACGGTCGACGCGCTGGAGATGACCGCAGGCAGCTCGCTGCTCAACCCGATGTACCTGTTCAAGGGCGCGGCTCCCGTCCGGGAGTTCGCCGCCGCGCTGCCGTCGCCGGCCCGTGCCGGAGTGCGGCTGCTCGGCCACCGCTTCCTGCGCGAGTACCCCTACCGCGACGGGTACCTGCTCGACGACGCCCGGCAGGTCCGCGCAGCGGTGGCGCTGCCGATGGTGTTGCTCGGCGGCGTCACCGGGCTGCCGATCATGCGGACGGCGATGGCGGAGGGGTTCGAGTTCGTCGCGATGGGCCGGGCGCTGCTGCGGGAGCCCGGGCTCGTCGACCGGATCCGCGCCGATCCGGCCGCCCGGTCCCTCTGCAACCACAACAACCGGTGCATGCCGACGATCTTCCGCGGCAGCCGCTGCGTGCTCGTTCCCGAGGGCGACCCGATGTCGCGCTGACCGCCCGCGTGACCCCGGTCTCCCGGCGGCGCAGTCATTCGACCGATTCGCCGGTGCGTCGCTGCTGCGAGAGTCCCGACCGTAGCTCGAGGCCGGGAGGGTACGGATGGACCGCGATGGGCTGAGTTCGTTCCGGGCGCTGGGCTCGCCGCCCTTCCGCTGGTACTTCGCCGGGCAGGTGGCGTCGGCGAGCGGCACGTTCGTCCAGCAGACCGCGGTCGCCTGGCTGGTGCTCCGGATGACCGGCTCGGCGGCGTCGCTCGGGCTCGTCCTCGCGGTCGGCGGGATTCCGTCGCTGCTGTTCGGGCCGTTCGGAGGCGGCATCGCCGACCGCTTCGACCTGCGCCGGCTCCTGCTCGTCACGCAGACGGTCTTCGGGCTCCTCGCCGCCGTGCTCTGGGTGCTGGCCGCCCGCGGCGCGGCCACCGTGCCGGTCGTCATCGCGATCACGGTGGCCGGCGCGCTGGTCGGCGTCGTCGACTCGCCGGCGCGGCAGGCGTTCGTCGGCTCGCTGGTGCCGCCGGACGACCTCGCCAGCGCCGTGAGCCTCAACGGCGTCGTGATGAACAGCGCCCGGGTCGTCGGCCCGGCTGGCCGGGGCGGTGGCGTGCCTGGCCGCCGCCGGGCTGGCCGCCCGGGTCCGGACACCCCCGCACCCCGACGCCCTGCTGGCCGACCTGCACGCCCGCTAGGACGTCACCGGGTACCACTCCGGGTGCTTGGCGAGCCGGCCGTCGCCGGACGAGGTGCCGGTGAGGCGGCGCTTCACCCAGGGCGCCACGTGCTCGCGGTAGTAGCGGCCGGTGCCGGCGAGCGTCCGCACCACCGGTGGCGCCTGCGGAGCCGGCAGCGGCAGCGGTCCGTGCCCCAGCGCGTGCAGCACCAGCCCGGCGACCCGCGCGTGACCGGCGCTGTTGAGGTGCAGGCGATCGGGCGACCAGTACCGCGGGTGGCGGATCTCCGTGTCCCCGAACGCGTTGACGAACGTCAGGTCGTACCGGGCGCAGAGGGCGCCGACACCGGCGGTGAGCGCGACGCCCCGCCGCCGGACGACGCGGCCGAGCGGCAGCTGGGCCGACGGATCGGCGCCGCTGAGCACGACCAGCCGCACACCGGTGTCGGCGCACCGGCGGGCGGCCTGCTCGGTCAGCGCGAGCAGGTCGTCGATGCGGATGCCCGGCCGCAGCATGTCGTTGCCGCCACCGTTGAGCGTGAGCAGGTCGGGGAGCGGGTCGAGGGAGAGCGCGGCGTCGAGCTGTTCGGTGACGATCGGGCGCAGGAGGCGGCCGCGGATCGCGAAGTTCGCGTACTCGACGGGCTCGCCGGTGCCGGCCAGGGCGGCGCTCAGCCCCTCGGCCACCCGGTCGGCCCAGCCGCGCACGGTGCCGTCCGGCCGGACGTCCCCGACGCCCTCGGTGAAGCTGTCCCCGATCGCTGCGTACCGCATCCCGGTATTGCAGCACGCAACGGTTCGGCCACCTCAACCGGACGGTGTCCCGGCCACGGCCTCACGGTGGTGGGGGTCACGCTGGCGCAGCCGCACCGGGCCGTCGCGGTCACACCTCCGCGGTGGGGCACGTCCCCACTTTCGGCAGTAGGCCGACGCGACCGGCGTCGGTAGCGTCGGGCCGGTGAGGCTGCGACGGATCGCCGGGGACGTACTGCTCTGGCTGCTCCTCTCCGTGCTGCTGCCGTTGAACGGCCAGCGCATCGACGAGGGTGCCTACATCAACGGCCTGATCGGCGCGAGCGTGCTGCTCGCGGTGGCGGTCGCCGTCCGGCGCTCGGCGCCGCTGGCGGCCCTCCTCCTGGCCGCGGCGCTGCTGCCGGCCGACATCTGGCTCGCCGGTCCGTTCGCCGTCCTCGCGTTCCTGGTCGGGCTCTCGTCGGTCCGTCCCCGGCCGGCACTCCTGACGTTCGGCGGCGTCGCCGGCATCGGTTCGGCGCTCACGCTGGTGCTGGCGATCGTCTCCGGCGGCGATCGGTGGGTGGCGTACTACCTGCTGGCCGTCGTCGTGTTCTGCGGGATCTTCCCGTGGCTCGCCGGGCGCTACTTCCGCCAGCGGCGGGAGCTGGCGGTCGGCGGGTGGGCGCTCGCGGAGGAGCTGGAGCGCGGCCAGACGCTGGTCGCCGAGCGGGCCCGCATGCGGGAGCGGGCCCGGATCGCCGAGGACATGCACGACGCGCTCGGCCACGAGCTGAGCCTGCTCGCGCTGCGGGCCGGTGCGCTGGAGCTGGACCCCTCGCTCGGGCCCGCGCAGCGCGCGACCGCCGCGGACCTGCGGGAGGGCGCCGCCGCAGCCACCGAGCGGCTGCGGACCGTGATCGGGGTACTGCGCGCGGGCGCCGGTGCGCCGCTGCAGCCCGCCGACGAGACGATCGACACGCTGGTCGAGCGGGCCCGGCGCGCGGGCCTGACGATCGACTGGCTGGCCGACGGTACGCCGGACGCTCCGGACCTGCCGCCGCTCGCCGACCGGGCGCTCTACCGGGTGGTGCAGGAGGGGCTCACGAACGCGACCCGGCACGCGCCGGGCACACCGGTCACCGGCCGGTTGACGATCGGCCCGGACGCCGTGACCGTGACGCTGTCGAACCCGGCCGACCCACCGCGCGCGGTCGCCGCGGAGCGGGGGACCGGGCTGCTCGCGCTCGCCGAGCGGGTCCGGGTCGCCGGCGGCACGCTCGCCACCGACCGGTCGGGCGGCACGTTCACGCTCGCGGCGACCGTTCCGCGCACCCCGGCCGCCGCGGTTACGTCGAGCCCGGCCGAGCCGGAGCCACCGGCCGGGCCGGTGGATCCCTCCCCGGGCGCGACCGGCACCGTGCCGGTGGCGACCGAGTCGGCCGGACGGCTGGCCACGGCGCGGCAGCGCACGCGGCGGGTCCTGGTTCTCGCCGTCGCCGTCCCGGTCCTGGCCGGGGCGCTGCTGGCCGGCACCGTGATCGGCGGGTACGTCATCGAGACGAAGGCCTCGGTGCTGTCGCCGTCGGCCGTCGCCCGGCTGCACGTCGGCCAGCCCGAGTCGCAGGCCCGGGACCTGCTGCCGCTGCTCGAGGTGACCGAGCGGCCCGACGTCCCGGAGCCGCCGGTGCCCGACGGCGCCGAGTGTTCCTACTACAGCACGAGCGGGACGCTGTTCCCACCGCTGAAGGACGTCTACCGGATCTGCTTCGCCGAGCGGCGAGTCGTCCGCATCGACCTGATCCCGGAGCGTAACGCGAGAGGAGACCGCGGGTGATCCGCGTACTGGTGGCCGACGACGAGGCGATGATCCGGGCCGGCGTCCGGGCGATCCTCGCCACCGACCCCGACGTCGAAGTGGTGGCCGAGGCCGCCGACGGCCGGGACGCCGTCGAGGCCGCCCGCCGCCATCGCCCGGACGTCGTCCTGCTCGACGTCCGGATGCCGGCGATGGACGGGCTGGCCGCCGCCGAGGAGTTGCGCCGGGCGGTGCCGTCGGCGGCGGTGGTCGTGCTGACGACGTTCGGCGAGGACGAGTACATCGACCGGGCGCTGACCGCGGGAGCCGCAGGCTTCCTGCTCAAGTCCGGCGACCCCCGCGAGCTGCTGGCCGGGGTGCACGCCGCCGCCGGTGGCGCGGCGTTCCTCTCCCCGAAGGTGGCCCAGCGCGTCATCGTCGCCTGGACGTCCGGGCGGACCGGGAAGGCGGCGGCCGCCAGGGCGCGGATCGCGACGCTGACCGAGCGCGAGCGGGAGGTGCTCGCACTGGTCGGTGCCGGGCTGTCCAACGCGGCGATCGCCGGGCGGCTGTTCCTGGTGGAGGGCACCGTGAAGGCGTACGTCAGCACGATCCTGACCCGCCTGGGCGTCCGCAACCGGGTCCAGGCGGCGCTGCTGGCCCACGAGGCGGGCCTGACCGCCGACGCCGAACCGGCCGGACCGTGAACCCGCCGGGCCACTGGAGCGGCCCGGCGGGTCAACGGTCCGGTCCGGACTACGCGTCGCGGCGGCGCAGCACCAGGTAGCCGGTGCCCACCGTCGCGGCGGCCCACCCGGCCAGCACCAGCAGCGCGACGCCCGGCGGGTAGGGCTGATCCTCCACGGCGTCCGACACCGCGCCGTACACGGCCGCGACCCCGGCCGAGCCGGGCAGGTAGTCGTTCAGCGACTGCACGACGTCGATTCCGATCCGCCCCAGCACCGTGGGCAGCACGACCGCGATCACCAGGACGGCGGTGAGCCCGCCCACCGCGCTGCGCAGCGCGGTGCCGAGACCCAGCGCGAAGGCCGCCAGCGTCGCGGAGTAGCCCGCGGCCAGCACCGTGTCGACGGCCAGGTCGCCGATCTCCCAGCGGGCCGCCGACCCGGCGACCAGACCGGCCACCACCGACCCCGCCAGCTGCAGCACCGCTCCGACCACCGCGACCGCGCCGGCCACGACCAGCGCCTTGGCGGCCAGCATCCGGCCGCGCACCGGCACCGCGCGCAGCGTCATCCCGATCGTCCCGGTGGAGTACTCGCCGGTCACGGCGAGCAGCGCGGCCGCGATGAGCGCGTACTGGGCGAACTGGATGGACAGCAACCCGGCGTCGGAGACCACCAGGACGTCCGGGCCGCCGCTCTCCTCCAGGTCCAGCCGCGCGTCGAGGCCCACCAGCAGCGCGTAGCCCAGCTGCAGGAACGCCGCCACGCCCACGCACCACCAGGTCGAGCGCAGCGTCCGCAGCTTCGTCCACTCGAACGACATCGCGGCGGTCATCGGGCGCTCCCGTACTCGACGGCGTCGGCGGTCAGCGCCAGGTAGGCGTCTTCCAGGGACGCGTGCGAGCCGACGAACTCGGCCATCGGGGCGTCGGCGAGCAACCGTCCGCGGCCGAGGACCAGCAGGTGATCGGCGGTCAGCGCCATCTCGCTCATCAGGTGCGAGGAGAGCAGCACCGTCCGTCCCTCCGCGGCCAGGGAGCGGGCCAGCTCCCGTACCCAGCGGACTCCTTCCGGATCGAGGCCGTTGACCGGCTCGTCGAAGAGCAGCACCGGGGGATCGCCCAGCAGCGCCGCCGCGATCCCGAGGCGCTGGCCCATGCCGAGCGAGAACTTGCCGGCGCGCCGGCCCGCCACGCTCTCGATGCCGACGGTCGCGAGCACGTCGTCCACGCGGCTCACCGGGATCCGGTTGCTGTGGGCCAGCGCGAGGAGGTGGGAGCGGGCGGTCCGCCCCGGGTGGGCGCTGCGGGCATCCAGGACGGCGCCCACCTCGCGCAGCGGGCGCTCGAACGTGACGTACCGGCGGCCGTTGATCAGCGCCTCCCCGGCGTCGGCGCGGTCGAGGCCGAGGAGGATCCGCATCGTCGTGGACTTGCCTGCCCCGTTCGGGCCGAGGAATCCGGTGACCCGGCCGGGCCGGACGTCGACGGTGAGGTCGTCGACGGCGGTCCGGTCCCCGTACTTCTTGGTCACGTGTCGCAGGGTGATCATGCCGGTGACGGTAGGGAGCGCACGGGCTGGCGCACCGCTGCCGATCGGCAGCCACCGACCTGACGAAAGTCAGGTGATCCGGCTCAGGCCGGGGTGAGCAGCTTGTGCTCGCGGATCGCGGCCAGGGAGAGCGTCCGGTAGCCCTCCTCGTCGAAGAGGACGGTCAGCCGGTCGTCCTCCTCGCGCATGACGATGCCCTCGCCCCACTCCTTGTGGCGGACCCGCGACTGCACCGGGAAGCCGGTGTCGCCGGACGGCGTCTCCTCCGCGGTGCCGTCCCGGCACGTGTCGCAGAAGCCGCACGGCTCGGGCAGGTCCTCGCCGAAGTAGCCGAGCAGGAACTGCCGCCGGCACCCCTCGGTGTCGGCGTAGCCGCGCATCATCTCGACGCGGGTCTGTTCGATCCGACGCCGCGTCGCCGCCCACTCGACCGCCAGCTCCACGGCCTTCTCGACGGTCCGGCGACCGTGCCAGCGGGGCCCGTCGGGCGTCGCGTCGACCGACCCGGACTGCTCGAAGAGGTTGACCGCCCGGGTGACCTTCGCCTTGGTGAGCTCCAGCTCCTCGCCGAGCGCGGCGATCCGGACCGCCCCGCGATGGTGCTTGAGCCCGGTGCCGACCCGGACCAGCAGGTCCTCGTCCGGCGTCCCGCCGGTGAAGAACCGGGGGATGTGCAGGTCCTCGGGGCGGAAGTAGAGGGCGGCGATCGCCTGGTCGCCGTCGCGACCGGCGCGGCCGATCTGCTGGTAGTAGGAGTCGAGCGACTCGGCGGGCCCGGCATGGATGACGAACCGGACGTCGGGCTTGTCGATGCCCATGCCGAACGCGGACGTCGCGACGACGACCACCGGCTCGTCGCCGCGGAACGCGTCGTGGACGGCTTCGCGCTCGGCGGCCTTCATCCCCGCGTGGTAGGCGTAGGCGGGGACGTCGAGTTCGCGCAGCGCCTCGGCGTAGTCGGTGGCCTCCCGGCGGGTCTGCACGTAGAGCAGGCCGGACGGCGACTCGGAGGCCACCCGATCGATCACGGCCTTGCGGACGCCGTCGGCGGTGACCTGGCGGGACACCTCCAGCCAGAGGTTCGGCCGGTCGAAGCCGCCGATCACCTCCTCGGGCTCGCGCAGGCCCAGCACGTCGATGATGTCGGCGCGCACCGGGGGCGCGGCGGTGGCGGTCAGCGCCAGCACCGTGGGGTGCCCCAGGTACTCGATCGCCTCGCCCAGGCGCAGGTAGTCGGGGCGGAAGTCGTGGCCCCACGCGGAGACGCAGTGCGCCTCGTCGACCACGAACAGCGACGGCGACGCTGCCTTGAGCGCGTCGAGGACCTCTTCCTTCGTCAGCTGCTCGGGGGCGAGGAAGATGAACTCGGCCGAGCCGTCGCGGACCGCCTCGAACGCGGCCGCGTTGTCGCTCGCGGACTGGTCGGAGTTGACGACGACCGCGGTCGGCGCGCCGTGCTCGGCCAGCGCCTCCATCTGGTCGCGCTGCAGCGCCAGCAGCGGTGAGACGACGACCGTCGGGCCGTCGATGAGCACGGCGGGGACCTGGTAGATCGCCGACTTGCCCGAGCCGGTGGGCGCCACCACCAGCGTGTCGACGCCGTTGGCCAGGTGCAGCATCGCCTCGGCCTGTACCGGGCGTAGCTCGTCCCAGCCGTAGAGCTTCGCGGCGATGGTCTGCAGCTTCTTCAAGTCGCTGCGGCGGCGGGCCCAGGTGAGAGGGGAGCGGCTACGGCGGCGGCGCCGCTCATCGTCTGTCGTCACGGCTGCGCGGTACCCCGCCTCTCCGGTCGCATACACCTCGACGACTCGTACTCTCCGTCACGCCGGTCGATCGGGGCCCCGCCAGAGTAGACCCGGGGTGCGCGGCGGCGGCCGGAGGGGAACCACCAGTTGGCCCGACCGGCCAGGCGCATCAACCCGGGGACGAGGACCGCGCGGACGATCGTGGCGTCGACCAGGATCGCCAGCCCCGCCCCGACGCCGATCATCTGCAGGTACATCACGTCGCCGGTGGCGTAGAGCGAGAACGACGCGGCGAGGATCACTCCGGCGGCGGTGACCAGCGGCGCGCTGCGCTGCAACCCCTCGAGCACCGCGCGCCGGTTGTCGCCGGTCCGCCGGTACCGCTCGGTGATCCGGGAGAGCAGGAACACCTCGTAATCCATCGACAGCCCGTACGCGACGCAGAACATCAGGATCGGGAACGCGGGATCCAGCGTCCCGATCGGAGTGAAGCCCAGAACGTCGGCGAACGCGCCGTTCTGGAAGACGAACACGAGGACGCCGAACATCGCGGCGAGGCTGAGCAGGTTGAGCACCGTGGCCTTGAGCGGGATCAGCAGGCTCCGGGTCGCGGCGGTCAGCAGGAGGAACGTGACGCCGAGGATCACCAGGCCGACCAGCGGGACCCGGTCGGCCAGCGCGGCGCGGAAGTCGGTGAGCTCGGCCGGGTACCCGCCCACCAGCACCTCGCCGGGGAACGGGGCGGGGACCGCCCGGATCCGGTCGAGGAACGCCGGCACCTCGGTGCCGACCAGGGCCTCCCGGGCCGGTACGGCCTCGATCCGCACCCCCGCCGCGCTGAGCAGGCGCTCCGGGTTGATCGCCGGGCGGACCCGGCGGCCCTCGACGTACACCCCGGTGACGGCGTTGACCTGGGCGACGCCGGGCACGTCCGAGAGGGCTGCGGCGTACCGGGCGGCGTCGGCGCTCCGGCCGTCCGGGGCGATCACGTGCACGGCGTCGTTGGCCTCGGTCGCGAAGCCCGCGCGCAGGGCGTCGTAGGTCTGGCGGGTGGACGCGGACGGCGGCAGCACCCGGTCGTCCGGCAAGCCGATCCGCAACCCGGCCGCGGGAGCGGCGAGTACGCCCACGAGCACGAGCCCACCGGCCGTGAACAGCAACGGGCGGCGCATCACGGCGGAGCCGGCGCGGAGCCAGAAATCGCGGCCCCGCCGCGCCGGACCTCGCCGCAGTGCCCGGTGGCCGAGCACGGCCAGCGCCGGGGGCAGCAGCACCAGCGCGCCGAGCACCGCGGTCAGCACGACCAGCACACCGGCGTAGCCGAACGACCGCAGGAACGGGTAGGGGAGCAGCAGCAGGGCGGAGAGCGACGTGGCGACGACCAGCCCGCTGAACACGACCGTGCGACCGGCGGTCCGCACCGTCGTCGCGACGGCCCGCGCGACGTCGGCCTGCGCGCCGGGCTCCGCGTGGCCGAGCTCCTCGCGGAACCGGCTGATGAGGAACAGCGAGTAGTCCACGCCCAGGCCGATCCCCATCACCAGCGTGATGTTCGCGGCGAACGTGGAGATCTCGACGACGCCGGTGAGTGCCCGCAGGGCGGCGAGCGTGGCCACGACCGAGAACAGCCCGACGCCGAGCGTCAGCAGGGCCAGCCGCACGCGGCGGTAGAACGCCACGAGCAGCAGCACGATCAGCGGCACGATCAGGAGCTCGGCGCGGACGAAGTCGCTGGCCGCCTGCTCGCTGACCTGTGCAGACACCGCCTCGGCACCGGCCACCCGGACGTCGATCGGGCCCTGCGTGCGGGTGAACGAGGGCAGCAGCCGCTCGCGGATGTGGGCGCGCGTCTCGGTGGCGTCGCCGGTCACCCAGGCCAGGACGACGGCCTGCGTCCGATCCCGGCTGCGCAGCGTCGGGTCGCGCTCCTGGGACCAGTACGACCAGGCGTCCCCGACCAGCGGGTCGGCGGCGAGCTCACCGCCGAGCGCGGTGGCGGCCGCCGCGACGTCCGGGTCGTCGACGGTGCCGGAGCGGGCGGTCACCAGCAGGATCAGGTTGGCGTTGCCGGTGGCGAAGTCGCGGGCCAGGATCTGCTCGGCGCGCACCGACTCACTGCCCGGCGCCTCCCACCGGCTCAGCACGAGCGCGTCCATCGCGCCGGCGGCGAGTACTCCGAGGACGAGCGTGACGACGACGCCGGCCCACAGAGTGGCGACGCGGTGACGGACGACGAACACGCCGGCCTCCCGGTGCGATATTTTACGAGTGGTGGCTCGTAGAAAAATACGAGTGATCGCTCGCAATCGTCAAGGGAGTGGTCGTGGTCCGTCGGCAGGCGCGGGGACAGCAGCGCATCGAGGAGATCCTCGACGCCGCGCTCGCCCTCTTCGCCGAGGTCGGCTACGCCGCGGCGTCCACGAACGCGATCGCCGCGCGGGCCGGTGTCTCGCCCGGGTCGCTCTACCAGTTCTTCCGCAACAAGGAGGAGATCGCGCAGGCCCTCTCCGAGCGGCTCGTCGATGCGGTCCGGGCGGCGCACGCCGAGGCGTTCGACGACCGCGACGTCGTGGAGTTGCCGCTCGACGAGCTGGTGGACCGGATCACCGCGCCGCTCATCGCGTTCAACGTGGCGCACCCCGGTGCCAAGGTGCTCTTCGCCAGCCTCGACGCGCCCGCCGGGCTGGCCGACGCGACCCGGCCGCTGCTGGAGGCGGTCACCGGCCGGGTCGCCGCGGTGATCGCGGCCCGGTCGCCCGGGCTGTCACCGGCGGAGACGCTCCGGAGCGCGACCGTCGCCGTGCGGATCGTGGCCGCGATGACGGGGCCGATCGTGGCGGCCGCCGAGGCGGAGCGCGCCGCGCTCATCGGTGAGCTGCGGCGCGCGCTCGTGGGCTATCTGGCGCCCCGGGACGAGGCGTCGGCCGGGGCCGCCGGGCAACGGCCCCGGCCGCTCAGACCCGCGCCTCGATGACGAGGTTGAACGGGGTCGACGCGGCGATCCGCACCCGGCCGAAACCGGCCGAGCGGAACGTCGCGAGCAGGCGCTCCGGGCCGGCCTGGGCGCCCAGCGCCGCCCCGCCCGGCTGGGCGAGACTGCTCGGCACGCAGACCAGCGTGCTCGACGCGTACCAGGTCAGGCCCACCGGGTTGAGGTTGTCCTCGAGCGCGTCGCCGGCGTAGGGCTCGACCGCCAGCACCACGCCGCCGGGAGCCAGCGTGCTGCGGGCCCTCCGCAGCGCCCCGACCGGGTCGCCCAGGTCGTGCAACGCGTCGAAGTAGCAGACCAGGTCCCACTCGTGCCCGGTCCCGTCGTCGGAATCGGTGTCGGCGTCGGTCTCCGGATCGGTGGCGTCCGCCCGCCGGAACGTGACGCGGTCGGCGACACCGGCGCGTGCGGCGGCCGCGCGGGCCCGGCGCACCGACTCCAGGTCAGCGTCGACGCCGGTGAACACCGACGCCGGGAACGCCTCGGCCATCAGCAGGGTCGCGGTGCCGAGCCCGCAGCCGACGTCGAGCACGCGCGCGCCCGCCCGTAGCCGGTCGGTGACGCCGTCGAGCGCCGGGAGCCACTCCGCCAGCAGGTAGCCGGTGTAGAACGGGCGGAAGTTCCGCTCGACGGCAGTGGTCAGCCGGGGGTCCTGGTCGTGCCAGGCGATGCCGTCGCCGGTGGCGAACGCGTGCGCCAGCCGGTCGGAGGCCGCCCAGGCCGCGGCGATGAACTCGAAGACGCCGGCGAGCGCGGCCGGGGAGTCGTCGTCGGCGAGGACGGCGGCGTACTCGGGCGGGAGCGTGAACGTCCCGGTGGCCGGCGCGTAGTCGAGGTAGCCGGCCGCGGCCTGCGCCGCCAGCCACTCGCGCAGGTACCGCTCGGCGAGCCCGGTGCGCGCGGCGAGTTCGGTGCTCGTCGCGGCGGGCAGCGCGGCCAGCGCGCGCCAGATGCCCAGACGGTCGCCGAGGTAGGCCAGCACCGCGTTGGCGGCTAGGCCCTGATCGCCGGAGACCTTCTGCGCGAATGCCTGGACCCGCTCCAGGTCGAGCGTCGCAACGGTGGTCGTCATGGCAGTTCCTTTCGTCGGTTTCCCGTCGACGGTCGCGGTGGGCGGTGTCACCGCGGTGGCACGGCGGTGTCAGCAGCGCAGGCACCGCCGTGACACCGGCTCGCCGCACGCTGCGGACATGGACACCTCACCGCTCGCGGCGCCGCTGGACACCGACAGCGCCGCCGCTCTCGGCACCACCGTGTGCGTCTGGGCGCACCCGGACGACGAGTCGTACCTGAGCGCCGGCCTGCTCGCGGCGCTGAGCGCCGCCGGTCGTCCGGCGACGGTAGTCACCGCCACCCGCGGCGAGGCCGGCCCGACCGGCCCGCCGCCCGCGGCAGGGTCGGGCGGGGCCGGGTCGGGCGGCGACGGGTCCTCCGGGGCCGGGCCCGCGGGCGCGGGGCCGGCGGGTTCGCCGTCCTGGGCCGCGCTGCCGCCGCCGTCGCGCGCCGACGAGCTCGCCGCCGCGCTGCGCGTCCTGGGCGTCGCCGACCATCACCAGCTCGGCTTCCCCGATGGTGGCTGCGCGGACGTCGCGCCGGCCGCAGGCGCGGCCGCCGTCCGGCGGGTGCTCGGAGCCGTCCGCCCCGACACCGTCGTGACGTTCGGGCCCGACGGGTTCACCGGCCACCCCGACCACGTCGCGGCCGGGCTCTGGACCCGCCGCGCGCTGCGTGACCTCGGCTGGACCGGCCGGCTGCTGCACCCGGTGATGACCCCGGACGACCGGGCCGCCGGCCGCGACGTCGCGGACCTGTTCGGCGTCTACGCGCTCGGCGAGCCGCGGCTCTGCCGCCCGGAGGCGCTGGCCGTGCGGCTGGAGCTCGCCGGCGAACCGCTCGCGCGCAAGGTCGCGGCGCTGCGTGCCCACCGGAGCCAGACCGCCGTGCTCCTCGACGTGCTCGGCGTCGAGCGGTACGCGGCGTGGGTCGGCGTCGAGAGCTTCGTGGAGGCCCCGCTGCGGCCCTGAGCCTGCTGCGCGACCGGCCGCCGATAGGGCACAGTAACGCCGAGGACGACGCGGGGGGATGGCGTGGTACCGGTGCGGATCGAGGTGCTCGGGCCGTTGCGCCTGCTCGTCGACGGCGCTCCGGTCGACGTCCCGGGGCCCCGCCGCCGGGCGGTGCTCGCCCTGCTCGCGGTCGCCGGTGGCCGGGTGATCCCGACCGAGTCGCTGATCGACGCGCTGTGGCCGGACGATCCGCCGGACACCGCGCACCGTGCGCTCCACAGTCACCTCTCCCGGTTGCGCAGGCACCTCGGCACGGCCTCCGGGCGCCTGGAGCGGGCGGGCGCCGGCTACGCGCTCCGAGTCGGTCCCGACGACGTCGACGCGGCGCGGCTGCGAGCGCTGGCCCGACGATCGTCCGCGCAGCTCACCGTGGATCCGGCGGCGGCCTCCACCGCGGCGGAGGAGGCGCTGGGACTCTGGCGCGGCCCGGTGCTCGCCGAGTTCGCCGACGTGGCGCCGCTCGCCGCCGAAGCCGTCGGTCTGCGTGAACTGCTGCGGCAAGTCCGCGACGACGCCCTGGAGGCGCGTCTGGCGCTCGGGGACGGCGCGGTGACCGCCGACGCGGTGGCCGCCGCGGCGGAGGAGCCGCTGCGGGAACGGACCGTGCTGCTGCTCCTGCGCTGCCTGGCGCGCGACGGTCGCGCCGGGGACGCGCTGGCCGAGGGCGCGGCGTACCGGCGGCGGATCGTCGCCGAGACCGGCTTGGACGCCGGCCCGGCGGTCGCCGCGCTCGAGCAGCGCATCGCCGCCGGCGACCTCGCACCCCGCGACGCGCCCGCGGCGGCGCCCGCGCCCGCGTCCGGGACGGCGCCCGCGCCGGCGCCGGGGACGGCTCCCGTCGCGGCGCCAGGGCCCCGGGCCGTCCGTGCACCCGCGCCCGGAGCGGCGTCCGCGGACGCGGGAGCGCCTCCGGCTCACGGCCCGGCCGGGGCTCCGCAGCAGGCGGCCGGAGGTACGGCGGGGCCGCGGCGGTGGACGGTGGCGCGTCCCGGCGGACCGCTGATCGGGCGCGACCAGGACGCCGAGGAGCTCCGCCGGCTGCTGCGGACCCAGCGCCTGGTCACCGTCGCCGGGCCGGGTGGCGTCGGCAAGACCCGGCTCTCGCTGGACGTCGCCGCCGACACCGCCGAGCGCGGCAGCGACGTCGCCCTCGTCGCGCTCGCCGAGGTGACCGACGACGCCCGCGTCGCCGACGCGGTCGCCACCGCCCTGCGGCTCCGGATCGGTGGTGACCCGCTCCCGGACACCGTGGCCGACGCGCTCGCCGAGCGTCCGCTGCTGCTCGTGCTGGACAACTGCGAACACGTGGTCGAGGCCTGCCGCGACCTGACCGCGGCGCTCCTCACCAGGGCACCGGGGGTGCGCGTCCTGGCGACCTCGCGAGTGACGCTGCACGTGCCGGGGGAGTACGTGGTCCGCCTCCAGCCGCTGCCGCTCCCGCGAGCGGCCGCCGCGTTCGGCGAACTGACCCACCAGGCCAGCGTCCGCGCGTTCGTCGAGCACGCGCGCCGCCGCGACCCGTCGTTCACGCTCGGGCCGGGGGACGCCGACGACGTCGCCGAGGTGCTGCGCCGGCTCGACGGGCTGCCGCTCGCGATCGAGCTCGCCGCCGGGCAGGTGGCGGTGCTGCCCCCGGCCGCGCTCCGGGAGCGTCTCGGCCGTGCGCTGGACGCGCTCTCCGCCGACCGTCCGGCCTCCGACGCCAGGCACCGCACGCTCCGCACCACGATCGACTGGTCGTACCGCCTGCTCACCGAGCACGAGCGCGCGCTGCTGCGCGCTCTGGCCGGCTACCCCGGCGGCGCCGACCTGCGCACCGTGGAGGACCTCGCGGCCCGGTCGGCGCCGGGCTCGGACCCCCTCGTGCCGCTGGGCCGGCTGGTCGACGCCTCGCTGATCACGCCGGACGACCACGGCGGTGAGCGCCGCTACCGGATCCTGGAGACCGTCCGCGGGTTTCTGCTCGAGGACGCCGCCGCGCGCGGCGAGCGGGAGGACGCCGAGCGGGCTTTTCTGCGCTGGGCCCGCCGCACCGCCAGGACCCTCGGCGCCGGGCTCGACGGCCAGGACGAGGAGATCTGGGACCGGCGGCTGCGGGCCGAGCTGGGCAATCTGCGCGCTGCCCGCGATCTCGCCCTGGCCCGCGGTGACCTCGACGTCGTCGTCGACGTGACGCTCGCCCTCGACGAGGCCGCTGTTCTCCGCGACATCGAGGAGCTGTGGCACTGGTCGGTGGAGCTCGCCGACGAGCCCGCGCTGCGCGGCCACCCGTGCGAGGCCGCGGTGCTGGGCAGCGCCGCCGAAGCGGCGTGGCTCGTCGGCGACCTGCCCAGGGCCGACCGCTTCCGGGCCGCCGCGCTCGACGCCGTCCGGCTGTCCGGCGACCCGGAGGCACAGCGACGCTGCTGGAGTTCGGCCGCGGCGGTCGCGCTGTTCGCCGGGCGCTTCGACGAGGCCCGCGCGCGCTGGACGGCCGCGGCTGACGTCGCCGCGCGGCCGGCGGTCTACCTGGCCAGCGCCGCGCTTGCGGCGGCGTACGGCGGCGACCGGGCCGGTGCGCTGGAGCTGGTCGCCAGGGCACTGGAGGCCCGGCCGGGCGTCTCGCACGGGGCGTTCAGCCACTACGCGCAGGGCGAGGCGCTGGCCGCGGGTGACCCGGGGGCGGCCGCGGCGGCGTACGCCCGCGCGATCGAGGCCGCCCGCTCCGCGGGCGCCGGGTTCGTCGAAGGCGTCGCGCGGGTCGGGCTCGCGTCGGTCGAGGCGTCCACCGGCGATCCGGACGCCGCCGCGCGCGGCTACCGGGACCTGCTGGACTACTGGGACCGCACCGGCAACGCCACCCAGCTCTGGACGACGATCCGCAACGTGGCGCGGCTGCTGATCACCGTGCCCCGCCCCGGGGGCGACGCGGACGCCGCGCTGCTGCTCGCGGCCGCGGAGAGCGCCCCCTCCGCGTCGCGGCTCACCGGTGCCGACGCCGACCGGGCCGCCCGCGACCGGGCGGTGCTGGCCGGGCGGCTCGGTGCGGACGTCACGGCGGTGCTGGAGACCCGGGCCCGCACGCTCACGCCTGCCGACGCGTCCGCGACGGCCCGCCGGGCACTCGACCGGCTCCGGGCCACGCCCGAGCCGACGTAGGACGAACGCCGGGCGCAACCGCGCCGACTGTCGGGAGCACGACAGCGCCGCGGGCCCGTCCGGTGTGGACTGGGGGAGGGACGGCCCGGCGGCCGGTACGCCGAGCCGTACCCGCCGCCGGCCGGCCGGGGCGTCTGCGTCCGGACCGAGGCCGCCGGGGTCACTCCGGCGTGGTAGCCGGTGGGCTCGTGAGCCCGGACTGCGTCGACCTGTCCGCGCGGCTGTCGGCGTAGGACATCAGCGCGCCGACGAGCAGGGCCAGGGCGATCGCGACGGCCGTCACGCGCACGACCGTCGCTGTCCACCGTGCCGCCGCGATCCGCCGGACGGCGTCGATCATCGGAAGACGGGAACCGACCGCGGAGCGGTACCGGTGCTGGGCGGCCACCGCCCTGGCGAGCAGCCGGTCGACGACGTCGGCCGGCGGGTTGACCAGCGGGAACCCTCGCAGCAGCCGGTCGGCGGGGATCAGGTCGGCGGCGTGGTCGCTGCACGCGGGGCAGTCCGCGACGTGCCGGGCGACCTGCCGCCGGCGCCGCTCGGACGGCCGGTGGTCCCAGCGGGTCAGGAGCCCGGCGAGCTCACCGCACCGGGGCTCGGCGCTGAGCGCGCGCACAGCGGTGCGGGCGTCCTCGAAGCGGGCCGCGACCGCCCGCAGCCGCGCCCGGGCGTCGGCGGGCGGCAGGCCGCCTGCCGCCACGGCCTCCTCCGTGGTCAGCTCGCCGGAGACCTCCAGCCACCACAGCGAGAGCAGCACCCGGTCCTCGGCGGCCAGCCACCCGGCGGCCAGGTCGGCCTCCCGGCGCTGGTCGGCCGCTCCGGCCGCGCCGGGCGGTGCCGCGGTCAGGGCGAGGTCGGCCCGGCGGTCACCGGGCTGGCCGGACCCCCGTTCCTCGGCGGACCACAGGAAACGCAGGGCGGTGCCGAGCAGCCACGGCCGGAACCGCTCCGGATCGGCCATCCCGGGCATCCCGCCGCCGACGAGCGTGACCGTCTGCTCGAGGACCTCCGCGACGTCCACGCGCGGGTCGGCGGCCCGGGCGACCAGGTTGTAGAGGAGCGGTAGCTGGCTCAGGACCAGGTGCCGGAGCGCGTCCGGATCGCCGTCCTGCGCGGCCACCACCGCAGCGGGGCTCGGTACCGCGGTCGATGCCATCACGCTGACCTCCTTCCACCACGCCGGGAACACCGAACACATTCGTCACTCGGGACTGTGCGAACTACTAAACCGGTTGGGCGGCCGCACCCCCAACCGGTTCGGCGAAATTCCCCGGTAGTGCCTGCTGTACCTCGGTTCGCCCGCAGGTTTCATCGTCGCTGCGCGCTCGTCTCCCTAGCGTTCTTCAGTACCCGCTCAGCAGCGCGAACTCCGAGAGGCGAGTCCATGTCCGTCCACACTGCCCACCCGTTACCCCCGGCCGCGGTCCGGGTCGAACAGCTGACCCGTACCTACGGCACCGACCGGCGGCGGGTCACCGCGCTGGCCGGCGTCGACGCGGTGTTCCACCGCGGCACCTTCACCGCGGTGATGGGCCCGTCCGGGTCGGGCAAGAGCACGCTGCTCCAGACGGCCGCCGGGCTGGACCGGCCGACGTCCGGGCACGTCTGGCTCGGCGACACCGAGCTGTCCGGCCTGTCCGAGACCGCGCTGACGAAGCTGCGGCGCGACCGGATCGGCTTCGTCTTCCAGGCGTTCAACCTGCTCGGGGCGCTGACCGTGGAGGAGAACGTCCTGTTGCCGTCCCGGCTGGCCGGCCGCAGCCCGGACCGGGCCTGGCTGACCAGGGTCGTCGAGAGCGTGGGGCTGGGGGGACCGGCTGGGGCACCGCCCGTCCGAGCTCTCCGGCGGTCAGCAGCAGCGGGTCGCGATCGCCAGGGCGCTGGCCACCCGGCCCGAGGTCATCTTCTGCGACGAGCCGACCGGTGCACTGGACACCCAGACCGCCGCCGACGTGCTGGTCCTGCTGCGCTCGCTGGTCGACGACCACGCGCAGACCGTGGTGATGGTGACGCACGACCCGGTCGCCGCCTCCTACGCCGACCGGGTGCTGGTGCTCGCCGACGGCCGGATCGTGCAGGACGTTCGGCAGCCGGGCGCCGCACGCATCGCCGAGATGCTCGCGTCGCTGGGCGGCCGGCGCACTCCCACGGGAGCGCGGGCATGATCGCGCTCGCCGCCCGCCTGGTGCGCCACCGCTGGGGCAGCGCGGTGGCGACGCTGGTCGCCCTGGCCTCCGGCGTCCTGATCCTGATGAGCATGGGCACGCTGGTGGAGTCCGGGCTGCGGTACCGGCCGGAGCCGCAGCGCTACGCCGCGGCGGACGTCGTCGTCGCCCGGACGGAGATCACCCGCACGACGAAGGAGTTCGACGGGGACACGGTCACCAGCACGGTGTCGCTGCCCGGCGGGACGGTCCCCGGAGCGCTGGTGCCCTCGATCCGGCGGGTGCCGGGCGTGGAGAGCGTCGTCGCCGACGTGGCGGTGCCGGTCGTGGCGGCCGACGGTCCGATCGTCGCGCACGGGTGGAGCAGCGCGGCGCTCGGCCGGGTCCGGCTCGTCGGCGGTGTCGCTCCGCCCGCCGACGACCGGATCGTGGTCGGCCGCGCGCTGGGTAGCCCCGGCGACGGCGTCGATCTGCTGATCGGAGGCGTGCGGCACCACTTCACGGTGAGCGGCGTCGTCGAGGGCGCCGCGGTGTTCCTCACCGACGCCAGGGCGGCCGCCCTCAATCCGACGCCCGGCCGGGTCACCGCGGTGGCCGTGCGGACGGCCGGGGACCGTGCCGCGGTCGTGGCGGCGCTCACCCCGCTGGCCGCGGAGGCCGGCGCCCGCGTCCACACCGGCGACGACCGGGCCCTCGCCGAGTCCTCCGAGGGGCGCGACGCCCGGGACCTGCTGATCCAGCTGTGCGGCGCGTTCGGCGGCTACGTGGCGCTGCTGATCGGCTTCGTCGTGGCGGGCACCGTCGGGCTGTCGGTGCGCCACCGCCGTCGTGACCTGGCGCTGCTGCGCGCCGTTGCCGCCACGCCCGGCCAGGTGCGGCGGCTGCTGCTGGTGGAGTCCCTGCTGCTCAGCGGCGTCGGGGCGGTGATCGGGCTGCCGCTCGGCGTCCTCGCGACCCGGTGGCTCCGCGCGAGCCTGGTCGACCGCGGCTTCGTGCCGGAGTCGTTCCCGATCGTGCCGGGGCTGCTCGCCGCGCCCGCGGCGGTCCTGGCCACGACGCTCGTCGCCGCGCTGGCGACGCTGGCCGCCGCCCGGCGGGTCACGCGGATCCGGCCGACCGAGGCGCTCGGCGAGGTGGCGGTCGAGCCCACCGGCGGTGGCCGGATGCGGCGCATCGCCGGTGTGGTGACGCTGGTCGGAGCGCTCGGCGCGAGCACCGCCACGCTCGGCACCGGCGGGCCGGCCGCGGTGGCCGCGGCCACCGGCATGCTCTACCTGTTCGTGATCGCGGTCGGCCTGCTCGCGCCGTGGATCAACCGGTTCGCTGCCCGCGCCCTGGCGCCACTGCTGCGTACCGGGTGGCGGTCGAGCGGCTACCTGGCCGCGGCGAACCTGCGCGCCAACGCGTCCGGCGCCGCGACCGTGCTCACCGCGCTGGTGCTCGCCGTCGGCCTGGGCGGCTCGGTCTGGTTCCTCCAGGACAACCTCGAGCAGAGCACCGTCGACCAGCGCCGCGACGGCACGCTCGCCCAGCAGGCGCTGGTCGGTGCCGCCGGTCTGCCGGCCACGGCGCTCGAGGACGTGCGGCGGGTGCCGGGCGTCGAGGCCGCCATGCCGGTGCGCGCCACCACCGTGCTGGTGCCGGCCTTCGACGGTCTGGAGGCCGTCGGCGGGCAGGCCGTCGACCCGGCGGCGCTGCCGGCCACCCTCGATCTCCAGGTGACCGACGGCGACCTGGCCGCGCTGGCGCCCGGCACGGTCGCGGTGTCGCAATCCTCGGGCCGGAAGGTCGGGGAGACCGTCTCGCTCTACCTGGCCGACGGGACGCCGGCGCGGGTGCGGGTCGTCGCGGTCTACCGGCGCGGGCTCGGCTTCGGCGACGTCACGTTCGCGACGCCGACCGTCGCCGGGCACACCGCCACGGGCACCGACGACCAGATCCTGATCCGGACGAGGCCGGGCGCGGACGTCACGGCGGCGCTCACCGCGGTCGCGGCCCGCTACCCGGGGAGCACGCTGGTCGCGCGGGACGCGCAGACCGCGGGCCTGGCCGAGGACCTGGCGATCAGCGCCTGGGCGAACAAGTTGCTGATCGGCGTGCTGGTGGGGTTCGCCGCGCTGGCCGCGGCCAACACGATGGTGGTCGCGGCGCTGGCCCGCCGCCGAGAGCTGGCCGTGCTGCGGCTGGTCGGCCTCACCTCCGGCCAGGTCAAGCGGATGGTCCACGCCGAGCAGGCTGGCCTGCTCGGGGTGGCGCTGGTGCTCGGCGGAGCGGTGGCCGCGTGGACGCTGGTGTCGGTGATGAACGGGCTGACCGGGAACCCGGTGGCCGTCGTGCCGCCGCTGGGCGCGCTCGCGGTGGTGGGCGGCGCGGCCGTGCTGGCCCTGACCACGACGATCCTGCCGATCGGCCGGCTGCTGCGTACGCCCCCGGTGGAGCACATCGGCGTCAAGGAGTAGCCGCGGCGGGCGCACCGGGCCGGGTACGTCCCGGCCCGGCGCGTTGTGCGCCGCTACTAGAACGTGTTACAGATTTCGGATGACCGAAACGTTCGACGTCGTCATCGTGGGGTCCGGCGGGGGAGCACTGACCGGGGCGCACCTGGCCGCGAAGGCCGGGCTCTCGGTCGTCGTGGTGGAGAAGACCGACCTGGTCGGCGGTACCTCCGCCTACTCCGGCGGCGCGTGCTGGCTGCCCGGCTCCGCCGTGCAGCGGCGCGCGGGCACCGCGGACTCGACCGAGTCCGCGCGCCGCTACCTGGCCGCGCTGCTCGACGGCGGTAGCGACGAGGACAAGGT